>JRHI01003064.1_pt1 | contig 10412 bp, 10 predicted proteins | sample 215371 | NCBI WGS metagenome assembly JRHI01 (sample SAMN02929681, study PRJNA255918) | sediment metagenome | biome: cave system; feature: Ice Cave; material: Sediment; isolation source: sediment from deep within a dark volcanic ice cave with no known source of... ... | reverse complement strand
CCGTCATGGTCGAGGTCGTCTACGCCATCGACCAGTAAGTCTCCGAGCGGCTGGTGGCGCCCCATTTGGCCTTGTCCAGCAGCCCGTCGGCGAGGATCCTCGGGTGCGTGGGCATGGAGCTTTGTTGGATCGACGCCACTGCCGTGGACGCCGTCGTCGCAGCCAGCCACCTCTTCGACCACCACGTGGAGCGGCACTGTTTCTGTATGAGCTCGCCGTCGATGACCGTTTCCGGCGTCGAGGCATTGGCTCAGCACTCGTCGCAGCCCTCGTTGACCTCGCGCGGACCAGGGGGTGTTACGGCATGTGGGTCCTCACCGACGCAGACAACTCCGCCGCCCTCGCGACCTACCAGTCGAGCGGCCCCATCCAGCAGAGCGAGTCGGTGATGCTCACCTGGTGTCTCCACGGCGCCCATCACACGTTCGTGGACTAGTAGCACCGGCCGCGGGTGCAACAACTCGACCATGGGAGCGTGGCGGCGGACCAGGCTGTTGGGGAACGGGAATCTCATGGGCGGCGAAGCGGGCGACGACGTCGTAGCCGCCCGCCCATCTGGAGACGTGGAGTTTCTCGTCCTGGGTCCGCTCGCTGCGGTGGGCCCGACCGGTGCCGTGCTCTGTCTCGGTTCGCCGCGCCGGCGCGCGCTGCTCGCGGCGCTGCTGGTGCACGCCGGGACGGTCCTGTCGGTCGACCTGCTGATCGACCTGCTGTGGGGCGCCTGTCCCCCGCCTACCGCGGCCACGATGGTGCACGGTGCGGTCGCGGGTCTGCGCCGGGTCGTCGGACCGGGCAGAGGTGCGCAAGCATCAACGCTGCTCCTGACGCGGGACGGCGGGTATGCCCTCGAGGTGCGCCCGGAGCAGGTGGACGCGGTCAGGTTCGAGCGGCTCGTCGCCGCCGGCCGGTCGCTGGTCGAAGCCGTACCGGCGCGGGCGTCAAAGACGCTGGCCGATGCGTTGGCCCTGTGGCGGGGGCCTGCCTTCGCCGGGGTCGAGGAGCCCTTCGCCCGGGACGCGGCTACTCGCCTCGAGGAGCTTCGCCTGGAGTGCGTTGAGGAACGGATAGAGGCGGAGCTCACGCTGGGCCGCCACCACGACGTGGTCGCTGACCTAGAGGCGCTGGTGGCCCAGCATCCCCTGCGGGAGCGATTGTGCGCGCAGCTCATGGTTGGTATGTACCGCTGCGGCCGGCAGGCCGACGCGCTGGCCGCGTACCGGGCGCTGCGCCGGACCCTGCGGACCGAGCTCGGTCTCGACCCCGGTCCGGACCTGCGGCGGCTGGAGCGGGCGGTCTTGCAGCAAAGCGATGACCTCGAGCGCGGCGGGTCCGTCCGAGTGGCGAGGCCACGAAGCGGCCTCCCGGTACCGATCAGCACCTTCGTCGGTCGCGTCCGCGAACGCGACGATGTGGCCGCCCTGCTGGCCAGGCACCGTTTGGTCACCCTCACCGGCCCCGGTGGCTCCGGCAAGACGCGGCTGGCCCTGGAGGTGGTGCGGGCCACGGTCGGCCGGACGGTGGCCGAGGCCTGGCTTGTCGATCTGGCGCCGGTGACGACTCCGGCGATGGTTCAGGAGAAGGTCGCCGACACGCTCGGCATCCGCGCGGAACCGGGACGCGATCTCGCCGACACGCTCGCCGCGGCGGTGTCGGCCCGGGACGTCACAATCCTGTTCGACAACTGCGAGCAGCTCGTGGAAACGTGCGCGGAGCTCGCGCAGGGCCTGCTCGCGTCAACCGAGCGGGTGCGGCTGCTGGCCACCAGCCGGGAGCGGCTGGGCGTCCCGGGGGAGGCGGTCTACGTCGTGCCGCCGCTGGCGACCGCGTCCCCGCACGACGACTGGGATCAGGTGGCGGCCAGCGACGCGGTCCGCTTTTTTGCGGACCGCGCGGCTGCCGCGCGTCCGGGGTTCACCGTCACGGCGGACAACGCGCACCTCGTGCTGGAGGTGTGCCGCCGCCTCGACGGGCTGCCGCTCGCCCTCGAGCTGGCCGCCGCGCGCGCCGCGACCATGCCGCTGCGCCACCTCGCCGACCGGCTCGACGACCGGTTCCGGCTGCTCGACTCCGCCATCCGGGTGGCCACCCCCCGGCACCGGAGCCTGGCGGCGACAGTGGCCTGGAGCTACGACCTGCTGGACGGCCCGGAGCGGACCGTGTTCGAGCGGGTCGCGGTGTTCCCCGCGGCCTTCGCGCTGGACGCGGCCGAGGAGGTCGTCTCCGGGGACGGCCTGGCGGCCCGCGACGTCGGGATGCTGCTCTCCCGGCTGGTGACGGTCAGCGCCGTCCAGCTGGAGGACGGCCCCGACGGGGAGATGCGATACCGCCTGCTTGAGACCACGCGCCAGTTCGCCCGGCATCGATTGGACGAGGTCACGTTGGTAGGGCTGCGGGAACGGCACGCCCGCCGGTACCTCGCGCAGGCGCAGGAAGCCGAACCGCACCTCTTCCGGGCGGGGTCCGCGCTATGGCTGCCGCGGCTGCACAGCGAGCAGGACAACTTCCGGGCAGCGCTGGGGTGGTCGTTCGGGCCGGACGGGGACCCGGAGCTCGGCGCGCAGCTGGTGCGGTGCCTCTGGCATCCGTGGGACCTGCGCGGAGCCCGCGGGGAGGGCCTGCATTGGGTGCACGCCGGTCTCGACGCGATCGGGCCCGACCTACCAGAGCAGCGCCTGCCGCTGCTCTCGGCGGGCGCACTGTTCCACCTCGGCAGGGCGGATTTCGACGCCGTCGCGGCACTGGCCAACGAGCAGCTCGCACTGGCCGGGGCGAGCGGTGCGCAGGACTGGGCGGGCGACGCGCTGGCGATGGCGGCCAGCGTGGCCTGGGCTCGTGGCGATTTCGCGCAGGCCCATTGCCTCTACGAGGACGCGGTTGCCGCCTCCCTCGCCGGCGGCGACCTGTGGCGCGCCGCGATGGAAGAGGCCCAGCTGGCCCGGCTGCATCGCGACCGGCAGCAGCTCGCGACCGCGCGGGCCGTCGCGCTGCGGGCCCTCGCGCACGCCCGCGAGGTGGGCGAGGACCTGGCCTGCGGACTTGCCCTCGACGTCCTCGCCTCGCTGGAGCAGCGGCGCGATGACGTGCCCGTCGCACGGCGCCTCGTGCAGGAGGCCCTCGCCCACTACCGCCGGGTGGGGTACGTCGAGGGCGAGGCCTCCGCGCTGTGCCTGGCCGGGCGGCTCGCGCTGGCCGCGCACGAGCCGGAGCCCGCCCGGGAAGCATTCGAACGGTCCCTGCACCTGTGCCGACGAATCGGGCACCGGGTCGGGACGGCGAGCGGGCTGGAGGGATTGGCAGGCGTCGCCGCCATGGTGGACGACAACGAGGACGCCGTACTGTTCCTCGGCGCCGCGACCGCGTTGCGTCGCGAGATCGGCGTCCCGGTGTGCGCAGAGGTGGCGGCGGAGCTCCTGCGGGAGCTGGATCGGCTCGCCGGCCGGCTCGGACCCCTTGCCGCCGAGCGGACGCTGCGCCAGGGCACCGAGCTGGCGCTGGACGAGCTCCTGCGGCGCATCAGGCGACCGGCTGCGCGGCGGTTAGCCCACGGTTAGGTGACGCGCCGAGGCTTGTCCCATGACGACCGGCGTGCTGAACGTGGACCTGCCCGGTGAGGTCATCCGCCCGGGGGACGCCACCTACGACGAGGTCCGCGCCGTGTTCAACGCCATGATCGACCGCCGACCGCTCGCCGTGCTGCGGTGCCGGGAGACCGCCGACGTGGTGCGGGGCCTCGCGTTCGCCCGAGAGCACGACCTGCCGCTCTCGATCCGCGGCGGCGGCCACAACATCGCAGGCAACGCTGTCTGCGACGGCGGGATCATGCTTGACCTGTCGCCAATGAAGGACCTGCGGGTCGATCCGGACCGCCGTATCGCCCGGGCGGGCCCGGGCCTCACCCTCGGTGAGCTCGACGGCGGGACTCAGCAGCACGGGCTGGCCACCCCGCTCGGCAACGTGTCGGTGACCGGCATCGCCGGTCTCACCCTGGGCGGCGGGCTCGGCTGGCTCAATGGCAAGCACGGCCTCACGTGCGACAATCTGCTCGCCGCCGAGGTCGCGACCGCCGACGGCGAAGTGTTGCGGGCCAGCGCGGCGGAGAACGCGGACCTGTTCTGGGGCCTGCGCGGCGGCGGCGGGAACTTCGGCGTCGTCACGTCGTTCACCTACCGGCTGCACCCCGTCGGACCGGTGCTCGCCGGCGGGCTGTCCTACCCGTGGACCCGGGTGCGGGAGGCCCTGCGGTTCCACCACGAGTTCATGGCGGCGGCCCCGGACGAACTCTCCACCGCGGTCTCCCTCACGCTCGGCCCGGCCGGCGAGCCGGTCGTCACCGTCGCGATCTGCTACTGCGGGCCGCACGAGGAGGGGCAACGCGTCCTGCGCCCGCTCCGGGCGTTCGGCCCACCCGTGGACGACACCATTGGGAGCGTGCCATACCCGGCGTGGCAGAGCGCGTCCGATGCGGGCTGGCCGGCCGGCCGGCTGCACTACTGGAAGGCGGGCTGGTTGCGCCAGCTGACCGACGGGGCGATCGAGACCATGGAACGGTTCGTTCCGCGGATGCCGTCGGCCGCCAGCGGCGTCGGGCTGCAACGCATGGGCGGCGCGGCGAGCCGGGTCGCAGCGTCCGCGACCGCATTCGCGCAGCGCGCCGAGCAGTACGACTTTCTGATCACTTCCCAGTGGCCGGACCCCCGGGACTCCGCGCGCAACCTCGAATGGACCCGGGCGTTCTTCACAGCCATGCAGCCACACCTAGAAAGCGCCGCGTACGTCAACAACCTGGGCGCCGAGGGCCAGGAACGCGTCCGCGCAGCCTACGGAGACAACTACCCGCGACTCGCCGAACTGAAGCGGATCCACGACCCCGCCAACGTGTTCCGGCTGAACCAAAACATCGCCCCAACAACTCCTCAGGCGCAAGGATCCATGACGAGCTGACAGAATTGACAACGGGATCTGAGGTTTTCGATAGTTCGCTGACCCTGGAGCGGCGCTACTACGGTCGGGGTCTGACGACAGTGGTGTCCCGTTCGCCATGTGCAGAGGGTTGCTCGGTGTATGCGACTGATGCCGGTCACCGCGCGCAGGCCAGCACCTGCTCGACGGTGACCTCGACGGACGTCCAGGTGACGCCGGGATGGCGGCCTGGGTAGCCACGTCGGTGTCCGGGCAGGCCGTCAGCGCCAGCTCCCGCACCGCCGCGGCGTCGAGGATCTTGACGGTCACGGTCCAGGCCACCCTGACCAGCCCGGCGGACTTCTCCTCGGCGGAGTGGTCGATCATGTCGATCCGGACCGCGCCGGACTCGAGCGATGGTCCCATGCCTATGGTCGGCTCGACGCACCACTGCACCGCGGCGGCCGGGCTCGTGGAGATCTCCTCCCGCAGATCCGGTAGGTCGTCGTTTTCGGCGTCGGTGGTCTCGCCGATCACGACGGTGTGATCCAGAGCACGCGACGCCTCGGCGCGCAGTGCGCCGGCGTCCTCCACCGACACGTCGGCGACGACGGTGCGCGCGAAGGTGTCCCGAGCCCGCCCGCGGCCCGACCGGGTCGGTGGCCTCGGCGGTACCGGGTCGGGCAGGTCGAACAGTCCGGCCTGGTCGCTCATGGGCTGGTCCTGCCAGGCGGGCGACATTCCGGCCCGGGTGGCCAGGATTGTCAGAGGGTCCCGATAGCGTGCGCCTCGTTATGAACGAGGGGGGCGCGGATGTCCGTTGGTCTGGTGGAGCAGCCGGTGGTGAGTGCCGAGGTGCATGCGCTGTACGCGCCGCTGCTCGAACGGCTGGCTTGCTCGTCGGAGGTGGATCCGCGACGGTCGGCGCTGGTCGACGAGGCGGGCGAGGTGTGGAGCCGGCCGGGGTTCGACACGGTCCTGTCGGCGTCGCGCCTGAGTTTCACCCCGTTCGACTACCAGCTCGCCACGATGCAGACGGTGCTGCGCCGGATGCGGGGGCGGGCGATCCTTGCCGACGAGGTTGGTCTGGGCAAGACGATCGAGGCCGGGCTGGTGCTCTCGGAGCTGCGGATGCGGGGGCTGGCCGACCGTGCGCTCGTCATCACTCCGGCCGGGTTGGTGGGCCAGTGGCGTGAGGAGCTGGAGCGCAAGTTCGCCCTGCCCACCACGATCGCGGCCCGCGGCTGCTGGGAGACGGGAGCGGACCGCCCGGTGGTGCTGGCGTCGCTGGCCGCGGCCCGGCGCGACCCGCTCAAGTCGGCGGTCACCGACGAGCGATGGGACGTGGTGATCGTCGATGAGGCCCACCGCTTGCGCAACCCGGCCAGCGCCTCGGGGAAGCTGGTACGCGCGCTGCGCGCCCGGTACCTGCTGCTGCTGACCGCCACCCCGGTGGAGAACCGGTTGCAGGATCTCTACGAGCTGGTCAACCTCGTCGCGCCGGGCCTGCTCGGCACGGCCGACCAGTTCCGCCGCGCGCACGGCTGCGCCGACTCCGGGGTCGAGGCTCTGCGCAATGTCGCGGCGTTGCGCGCCCGCACCCGCCAGATCATGGTGCGACACCGGCGCAGCGAGGTGGCGGTGCTGCTGCCGCAGCGGTTGGCCGAAACCGTCCTGGTCACCCCGTGTGACGCGGAGCGCTCGCTGTACTCCGAGCTCACCGCCCGGATCCGCGACGAGGCCCGCGGCGCGGCGCCGACCCAGCGGCTGACGCTGCGCAGCCTGACGCGGCTGGCCGGTTCCAGCCCGGCCGCGGCGGCGCCCACTCTCGACAAGGCCGGGTGGCACGATCTTGCCGATCGCGCACGGGCGATCGAACGGCCCCGCAAGACCGACGAGTTGCTGTCCCGGCTGCGCAGCCACGTCGAGCGCGGGGAGAAGGTGCTGGTGTTCACCGCGTTCCGGCACACGCTCCACGCGATCGCCGCGGAGGTCGCCGCGGCCGGCATCCCGGCGGCCTGTTACCACGGCAGCCTGTCTCGGCGCGACAAGGACGCTGCGGTCGCGGCGTTCGCGGGCGACGTGCCGGTCCTGCTGTCCACCGAGTCCGCCGGCGAGGGCCGCAACCTGCAGTTCTGCCACGTCATGATCAATATGGATTTGCCGTGGAACCCGATGCAAATCGAGCAGCGCCTGGGCCGGCTGCACCGGGTGGGCCAGGAACACGACGTCCTGCTCGCCAACCTGGTGTCCCGCGGCACCATCGAGGAGCGCATCCTGCACGTGCTGGAGTCGAAGATCAACCTCTTCGAGCTGGTCGTCGGGGAGCTGGACATGATCCTGGGTCGGGTCACCGACGACTTCGACTTCGAGTCCTCGGTGTTCACCGCTTATGTCACCGCCGCCGACGACGCCGCATTCGCCGTCTCGCTCGACGGCCTGGGCGCCGACCTGGCCCGCGCTCGTAGCGACTACCTGCGCACCCGAGGTGCGGTCGACCAGCTGGTCGGGGAGGACTGACGATGGATCCGGGCCTGAAGTTCTGGCTGCGTTACGTCGATGACCACGGCGGGCTCACCGAGCCGGCGGCCGACGGCACACTCGTGGTGCTGCCGCCCGCGGTGGCCGCCGAGTTCGACCTGCCCGACGAGCTGATGGTGACGTCCGACCCCGACGTCGCTCGCGAGGACGGCACGGTGCTGCTCGCCACGGGTCATCCGGTGCTGATCCGGGCGGCCGACGCGACGCTGACCGGCGGCGACGCCGGGGTGGTCGCGCTCGCCGCTGCGACCATCCCGGCGCCGGGCGGCGACTACCTGCAGGATCGGGTCCGGGAGCAGTTCCCGGTGGAGCACGGGCGAATCGACGTCACGGGCTTGCCCACGCGGGTCACCCGCCCAGTGTTGCGGGTCGGTGCGCTGGTCACGTACACCGTGTCAGCCGAGGAGTGCTACCAGGAGCGGCTGGAGTGCTGGGTCGACGCGCTGTCGGGGCTCCCACTGGGTGACGCCGATGTGGCGAAGCTGCAGCGCGCCCCGCGCGCCGTGGATACCAGCGCCTCGCCCGCATCGGTGCTCCTCGCAGCGGTGGAGCACGCGCACCGCATCCTCGAGACCGCGGCCGACCGACGGCGCAGCACCCTGTCGGCCCAGGCATCGGACGCTCATGGGCAGGAACGCGCGCATGCCCGTGCCTACTACGACGACGTGCTGCGGTCGTTGGAGCGCCGCCGCGCCACGGCCCACCCCGACCGGGCTGAGCTGCTCGCGGCCCGCGCCGCGAGCACCCGCGAGGAGCGTGTCCGGCGGCTGCTGGAGATCGACGAGAAGTACCAGGCCCGCCACGACATCCGCCCGTTCCGGCTGCACGCCGTGCTGGTGCCGGGATGGCGGGTGCCGGTCGACGTTCGGCGGGGTGCACGACGCTACCCGTTCGCCTTCGACTGGCTTCCCGCGCTGGCCAGCTACGCCAACGACGGCTGCCCGCACTGCGGCGCGGCCACTCCGCTGTCGGCGAGCAAGACGCGGCTCGGCTGCGTGGGCTGCCTGCCCAGTCCGGTCCTGCATGCCGTGCCCGCCTCGGCGTGAGACACCCGTGCTCGCCGCCCGTCACCGGCGGCTCAGTGCCGCTCCAGGCCTCTCTCCGTTTACCATACTGGCGGTATGACCCTGGGGTACGATGTCGGCATGACGGTACGCAAGGTCACGATCTCACTCGACGAGCAGTCAGCAGCACTGGCGCAACGATCGGCTGCTGCAGCAGGCATGAGTCTGTCGGCGTGGCTGTCGAAAGCCGCCATTGGGCAAGCACGCGTCGACGAGGGCCTGCGAGCGGTTGTCGAATACGAGACCGCCTACGGCGCTCCCACGGATGAGGAGATGGAGGCCACCCGCGGCGAGTTGGCCGCACTAGGTCTCGGACAGCCAGAGCCGCCGGACAAGCGAGCAAGGAGACTGACCGCGCTACGCCGGTTCTACGGGGAACACCTTCCCGATGTCACTGCTGGGGTCGCCTGACATGGCAGGTTTGATCTACGACACCGGGGCGCTGATCGCCGCCGAAGGGGGCGACGCCACAATGTGGCGCATCCATCGGGCGGCGCTGGAGGCCCAGGTCCCGCCCCTCGTACCGGCACCGGTGATCGCCCAGGCGTGGCGCAACGGCGTCAAGCAGGTTCTGCTCGCGCGGTTCTTGCACGGCTGCGACAGAGTCGACTTCACCAGCCAGACCGCGTACGCGGTGGGAGAGCTTCTCGCTGCCGCCGGTAGTGCTGATGTGGTGGACGCTGTGGTTGTCCTGCTTGCCGCACACCATGGCGACATCGTCGTCACCAGCGACCCTGACGACATTGGGCAGCTGGCTGCCGCCCTGGGCGTGCGCCTCGCCCTGCGTCCCATCTGAAGGATGCCGCCAGGTGGCAGGTCGAAAGCATCTGGACACCGGCGCTACTATGTGACCACCAGGCCGAGTGAGGTGGTCACATGGACGTGGGAGTGCGGGAGCTCAAGGAGCGGCTTTCGGAGTACCTGGAGCGGGCGGCCAGAGGTGAGCACCTCACCGTCACCGAGCGCGGCCGCCCCAAGGCGGTTCTCGGGCCGCTACCTGGCGGCGACAACCTGGCGCGAGGTATCGCAGAGGGCTGGATCACGCCGCCACGATCACCCGGTCCTGTCCCGCCGCCGCCGGCTCGGGTCAGAGCGTCGGCGTCCGTGCTGAACATGGTGGACGAAGACCGGGCCGAGGAGTGACGCTCTACCTCGACACGAGCGCGCTGCTCAAGCGCTACATCGAGGAGCCGGATAGCTCGCAGTTCAACACGATTCTGGGCAGCGACGAGGGCTGGTTGACCTGCCGGATCACGTGGGTTGCGGTCTGGCGCAACCTCGGCAGGCGGCTGACAGGGGCAGATGCGCCCGTCGCTCGCGACGCTTTCCGAGCCGACTGGGCACACCTGGCCGTCGTCGAGATCGACGCCGTGCTCGCCGAGGGCGCCGGTCGGATCGCCGACCTTACCGGGAGCCGCAGCCTCGATGCGGTGCACCTGGCGGCGATGCAGCGTGCCGGGCCCTCCGGTATCACGTTGGTGACGGCGGACCTGAGGCAGGCCCAAGCTGCCAGGTCGCTGGGATGGTCCGTGCTCGGGGCGTGACCGGGGCACCTGCAAGTCGACGTTGGCGGATCGTCCTTGGTGGGCCAATCACTGAACGGAGATCCCGATGAAGCTCAGCTTGGCCGGTGTGGTGGTCCTCGCGCTCGGTGCCGCCGCCCTGGCCGGTTGCTCCAGCGGCAATGAACCGGTGACGTCGACCGGCGCTGGGTCGACAAGCCTTCCCGGCATCACCACCCGCGGTCTCGGAACGGTCACCAGGACCCCGGACACCGTGACCGTCGTCATCGGAGTTCAGACCCGGGCGCAGAGCGCGAAGGGCGCCCTTGATGCCAACACCGGAAAGGCGACCGCGCTGATTGACGTGTTGAAGAGCAAGGGAGTCGCAGCAGCGGATTTGCAGACC
>JRHI01001606.1_pt2 | contig 10414 bp, 9 predicted proteins | sample 215371 | NCBI WGS metagenome assembly JRHI01 (sample SAMN02929681, study PRJNA255918) | sediment metagenome | biome: cave system; feature: Ice Cave; material: Sediment; isolation source: sediment from deep within a dark volcanic ice cave with no known source of... ... | reverse complement strand
CTGGACGGTTGGCGGCTCTTGTCGCCTTCGGGCTTTCCTGGCGAACTCGCGTTGCACGGGTTGGTCGAACAGGCCCCGCAGATCCTGCCGCTCGCGGGGAATCCCCGATTGGTTGTCGTCGGCCGCGAAGTCAACCTCGGGGGCAACTCCGCTGATCTCGTCGCGATCGAACCCGATGGACGCCTCGTAATCGTCGAAATCAAGCTGGCGAAAAACGCAGAGGCGCGCCGCGCCGTCGTTGCGCAGATCCTCACGTACGCTGCGTATTTCCGCGGTCTCGACCTCGAAACGCTCGAGCTTGGCATCCTAGGATCGCACCTTCACAAGCGAGGATTTGCCCGATTGAGCGAGGCGGCGGCCTCCAGCGCCCAAAATGGATCGTTCGATGAGGGGGCATTCGAACAAGGGCTGCGCGAGAGCCTGGGCCAAGGCAGATTTCGGTCGGTGCTCGTTCTTGACGACGCCCCTCCCGAACTAGTTCGACTTGTTGGATATCTCGAGGCCGTGGCCGACAAGCTTCTTATCGATCTCATTACAGTAGCGGCCTATGACCTCGGCGGAACACAGATCGTGGTGCCTCAGCGCGTCGAGCCTGAGCGCGCGTCGCCGCCCGTTGCGGTCGCCTCGATGCCGAAGAATGACTCCGTAGAGATTTTCGCCGAAGGTGCAGAAGCGTTCGTTGCATCCGTCGACAAGGTTTCCGCAGGACATGAGCCGCAGATGGGCCGGCTGTTGACTTGGGCCGCGACGCTTGAGAATGCAGGAATTGCAAAGCTCGTGACCTTTCTAGGAAAGTCCGGCTACGCATCCTTGCGTCCGTTCGTCCTCGGGGAATCGATCGGGCTTGTAACGATAATTTTCGACAAAGGCCCGGTGCTGTGCATGTACCGGAGCGTCTTCGAGCGGCGCGCCCCTCGCAGCCTCGCCTTCATCGATCAGCGCTCGGACCTCCCTAAAATTGGCAATGGACGATACACGCGAGAGATATCTGACGAATTGCTCGTCGAACTGACAAACGCCTATCGAGAGGCTGCGGAAGGTAGGCTCAAGCCTGACTAGTCATCATGACCGTCGATCAGTCATCCGCATGCTTATGCGCGATTCAATGAGTAGCGACTGCATACACGAGAAATCAGCTCTGGATAAATGGAGCAAAAGCAATTGCTCAACAGGGAAGTCGAGAAGATTGAGCGAGAAGACACCCCTGCGGTGCTTACTAGCGCCTCGTCACGCGCACGCTGAGAGACCTAGAGCGTGTTATGGACTTGGCAGGGGCGGTAGCATTGGAAAATGAACCTCTCCCACACCCCCTACCCGTCCGACGTGACCGACGAGGAATGGGCCTTCGTGGCCCCCTCCTTGACGCTGAGGGACGAGCATGCCCCGCAACGCCGCCACGACCTGCGCGAGGTCTGCAACGCCCTGCGCTGGCTGGGGCGCACCGGTGCTCCGTGGCGCTTCCTGCCGCACGAGTTCCCGCCGTGGGCGGCGGTCTCTCAGCAGACCCAGCGCTGGATCGCCGCCGGGTGTTTCGAGGCCATCGGCGACGATCTGCGGGTTATCGGGCGAGTCGCCGCGGGGCGCGATCCGCAGCCAACGGCGGTCATTTTGGATGGGCGCACGCGGCAAGCGACGCCGGAGAGCGGTCACCGGGCGGGATGCGACGGCCACAAAAAGCGCAAGGGATCGAAGCTCCACGCCGCCGTCGACACCCTGGGGCTGCTGTTGGCCGCCCGCAGCACCCCTGCGAATGCGCAAGAACGGGCGCAGGTGGGAGCCCTCGCCGAGGACGTGCAGGCGATCACCGGCGGAACCGGCGAGGTGGCCTTCGTCGACCAAGGCGACACGGGGGAGGACCCGGTCGCCGAGGCCGATGCCCACGGCATCGCGTTGGTCGTGGTGAGCTTGCCGGAGGCCAAGCGCGGGTTCGTCGTGCTGCCGCGGCGCTGGGTGGTCGAGCGCTCCTTCGCCTGGGCGGTGCGGTTCCGCCGCCTGGCAAAAGATTACGAACGGTTGCCCGAGACCGTCGTTGGCCTGCATTTCGTTGCCTTCGCTTGCCTCATGCTTCATCGGGCGATCGTCGCGCTCGGCCCAAGTCCATAACACGCTCTAGTGGGGTCCGGTTTCGCGGGACCCCATCTCGCATTGTTTCTAATCATAACCGTATGTGATGGGGCCCCGGTTTCGCTGGCCCGTTCCACCAAAGCAATTGCCAATGCGAACCAACCAAATTGCGGGGGCCCAGTCGGCTCCAATGGCATGAGACGCGATTTCATTTTTTGGCAACACCAATTTTCACAGTGGGGTCCGGTTTCGGTGGACCCGCTGCGGGTGTGCGTTCTAACAGAAAGTATTTTCGGGAGGGGGTCCAGCTTGGTTGAGGCATGGCGCCCCCTATTTGTTCCGACAGACATTATTTACGTGAGGGGGTCCGGTTTCGTCAGTGTCTATCTCTTATCCCGTCAACGAGCCGGTGACGCAGCAAACGCGCGGCGCGACACCGCCTGCGGCAGACGTCGGCGCCCGACGAGGATAGCTCTCCGGCGCGCAGTCGTGGTCTGCCCGGCGGCGTTCGACCCTCGCGGCTCCTCAGGCTGGGAGCTACCGCCCTGACAAACCAAAGAGGGCTCTGAAGTCGCCATCGAATGACTGGAGAAACTCGTGCATGTCGATAATGTCATCCGAGGTGACCGGCGTCCGCTCCTCGGGCGGAGGCTCCGCCGCCGGCGTGAGCGCGGAGGAACCGGAGCTGAGGGTGCGCAGCGCGAGCTGCGCGGCCTCGGCGTCACCGTCGTTGAGGACGGCCGCGACGAAGTTCCGGGCCTGACAGTCGGTACACTGCACGACCATCATCCACATCTCGGGCTTTCGCGAAATGACGTGAACATCCTCGGTCACGTAGGGCCGGTGGCAGACGCTGCACCGGTCCATCCGTTCCAGCACGATCCGTTTGATCTGGCGTTCGGAGGTATCCATGGCTCCGCGGAAGCGCTTCCGCTAATTTCCCCGCTTTCGATCGAAGTCGTCGAGATCGAGCGTATTGATGAACTCTTTGAAGACGGACAACTGTTCCTCGTCGACCGTCGATGATGCTTCGCCTTCGACGGCGGGCGCGCCCGGCTCCCTGTCCTCGGCGTCGCCGTCCCCATCGAGATTGACACCCGCGCGTTCCATCACGGACTCTTCGACCAGAATCGGGCAACTAGCGCGCACCGCGAGGGCGATGGCGTCACTCGGCCGCGAATCGATCTCGACCGTGCGGCTGCCGACACGGATGATGATCCGGGCGTAGAAGACGTCTTGGGAGAGATCGGTGACCAGCACGCGCTCGATCTTGCCATCCAGGTCGCCGACGATCGCTTTCATCAGGTCGTAAGGCAGCGGGCGCGGCGAGGCGACGCCTTGGAGCTCCATGGCGATCGCCTGCGCCTCAAAGTCGCCGATCCAGATCGGCAGGTGCCGGTCACCCTGCACTTCCTTCAGGAAGACGACGCGGTTCTGGGTGACCAAATTGACGCGGATACTTTCAACAACGGTCTCGATCATCGGCAGGCCCTTTCGGCACGACGCGACCTCCCAGTGACCGTGACGACTGCAGCCTGTGTGAGGCGCCCCGGGACACGGTAGCCGGTCGGGCGAAACTCCCACCGACCACCGTCAATTTTACACCTGCCCTCGGAACACCCACAATCGGAACGGCGCTCGTTCAACGATGGGGGAGGGCCGGATAGTCGTAGTGCGGAACGAGACCGAGGTCGCTCAGCGGCCAGTAGGTGAACCAGGCCTTCCCGATGACGCTGTCGACCGCGATGGCACCGAAAAACCGAGAGTCCGAGCTGCCGCGTCGGTTGTCCCCCATCACGAAGAGTTTCCCCGCGGGCACGACGTACGGTTTGCAGACGGTTTGATTGCAATCGGTGATGGCGCCTTTGATGTACGGCTCGTCCAGCCTCTGACCGTTGATGTAGACGTAGCCTTCCTTGATCTCAACCGTATCGCCGCCGACGGCGATTACCCGTTTGATGTACGGCTTTTCGGAGGCGAGCGGCGGGTTGAAGACGATGATGTCGCCCCGCCGCGGTGGGTCAAAGAGGTAGTGGACGTCTTCGCCCGTGCGGTCCTCCCAGGGGAGAATATTGAGGATCCGGTTCAGGTCGAAATGCCGGTAGGCGTTCCGGTTGACCAGCAGCATCTCCTGATTGTGCAGATTCGGGACCATGCTCATGCCGTCGACGCGGAAATTCAGTACCAGAAGCCGGACACCGGCGAAAATGACGAGCGCGAGCAGCAGCGTCTCGATGATCTCGCGCACCACGCGGGCACCGGAGCCAGAGGTGCGCGCCAGCGGGACGGTGGGCGCCACCGTCTCGATCGCCGGCGTCGGCTCGGCAGGCACCAGGGCGGTCGCGTACGCCTCGGAGAGGGGACCGAGGTCGTCGACCCCATCGTGGTGATTGTTCTGTGCGGAGCGCGGCTCAGTTGCAGTCCGCGGGTTGTCGTCTGTCACGTTCGTCCTAGCAGCGAGCGCACCGGCCGTTCCCCACACGAGTATGCATGATACAGACCGGCTGACACACGCGGCAAGGGCAGCGCTTCCCGGCTTCCCGGCGGTCGGGGCCGGTACTTAAGCCCCAAGTGTTCCAGGTGCCTTCGGATCGGTGCTATCCAAGGCTGCAGCTGCCTCCTAGAATGGTGCGGACGATCCTTGGCGCACCAGCGGGGTTTTTGGGAATCGCACGGCGATCTCGTGAAGACCCGACGTCTCGGACTCCGGTTCGAGAAGGCGTGACGACGTGCCGGTACCCGCGGCGAAGACCGAAGCGCCCCTGATCGAGCCCGGTCGCGACGACGGCACGTCGCGCCGGGCGATCGCCCCCGGTCGGTCGAATCTCCTCAAGCCGGGAACGGCCCTCCAAAACCGGTATCGCATCCTCGACGTCCTAGGCGTGGGCGGGATGAGCACAGTCTACCGCGCGCGCGATCTCCGCTTTACCAGCGTCGATCGCCTCTGCGCCGTCAAGGAGATGTTCAACTCGACGGAGGATCCGAAACTGCGCCAGATGCGACTGTCCAACTTCCAACGGGAGGCGGCGTTGCTGGCGACGCTGACGCACTCGGCGATCCCTCGCATCTACGACTATTTCGAGCAGCAGGGCACGATCTATCTCGTGCTCGAGCTGATCCACGGCCACGACCTGGAAACGATGCTCAGCCAGCGCGGGGAGCCGTTCGACGAAAGCACGATCGTCAGTTGGACCCTGGACCTGTGCAGTGTCCTGAGTTACCTCCACGGGCAGCAACCGGAGCCCGTCATCTTCCGGGACCTCAAGCCGAGCAACATCATGATCCGGAGCGATGGCGCGTTGATGCTGGTCGACTTCGGCATCGCGCGGGCATTCGCCCCTCAGCAAAAGGGCACGATGATCGGCACGGAGGGCTACGCTCCCCCCGAGCAATACCGCGGCTGCGCGGATGCGCGGGGTGACATCTACGCCCTGGGCGCCTCGTTGCACCACCTTGCCACCGGCAACGATCCCCGGGCCGAGACGCCCTTCACCTTCGCGCAGCGGCCCCCGCGCCGGCTCAACCCCTCGTTGAGTCCCGCCTTCGAAGAGGTGATCCTCAAGAGTGTCGCCTATGCGGCAACCGATCGCTATGCCTCGGTCGAGGAGCTTCGGGACGTCCTCCTGCGCATCCGCCAGGGGCCGGCCGCGGGCGTCGTGGCCACCGAGGCGAACAGACGCGGTCGGGCTGGTGGCTCCCAGTTATTGGGGGCACCGCCGGAGGCGGCTCGTGTCCCGGTCGGGGTGGTGCCATCCAGCGGCGACGAGCGGCTCGATTGGTCGGTCAAAACGGGCGATGAGGTGCGCGGCTCGGCGTCGCACGCCGGCGGCGCGGTGTACGTCGGCTCCTACGACGGCAATCTCTACGCGATCGACGAGACCGACGGGACCGTGCGCTGGCGGTTTCGCGCCCAACGCGGGGTGGTATCGCGGCCGGTCCCGATCGTGGAGCTGGTGATCTTTGGATCGGAAGATCGCAACGTCTACGCGGTGTCGCGGCAGAGCGGGCGGATCAGCTGGTCATATCGCACGAACATGCCGGTGCGCTCATCGGCGCTGGTCGACGATAAGTCGTGCTTCGTTGGTTCCGACGACGGGTTTCTGTACCGCATCGACCGTGTGCGTGGCACCGTCGGTTGGCGGTATCGAACGTGGGGACCGGTCCGCTCGACGCCGCTCGCGGTCGGCGAGCAGGTCGTCTTCGGCTCGGACGATGGGTATCTCTACAGCGTCCACCGCGACACCGGCCAGCTGATCTGGCGGTACCACGTCGGCGCCCCGATCTTGTCGTCGCCGACCAACTGCGAGGGGATCATCGTGGTGGGCGCCTCAGACGGGGCGATCCGGGGATTCACGGAGCGCGACGGCAAGCTGGTCTGGAGCCATCAGACGGCCAAGGCGGTGATTGCCTCGCCCGTCATCGCCGACCAGACGGCCTACGTCGGATCTGCCGACGGCGCTCTCTACGCGATCGCGGTCGCGACGGGCACGGTGATGTGGAAGTCGCCACTCGCTCGCCAGCTCACGTCAAGCGCAACCGTCGACGGCGCGCTGCTCTACGTCGGCGGCAATGACGCGATCGTCTATTGCCTGAACCGTGACGACGGTGGCGTCACATGGTCATTCGGCGTCGGTGGTCCCGTCGTGGCGAAACCGCTCGTAACGACCGACCACGTCATCGTGGGCAGCCTGGACGGGACCTTGTACGCGCTGCACCGGACGCGCTAAACGGATCGGTGGGGACGATTCGCTGTCAGGAGGTTGCTCGTGTCGATCGCGGCGATTGTTCACATCCACGGCGAGGACGCTATCCTGGCGGACCTTGACGACATGCCAAACCCCAACCATAACTTTATCATGCTCCGGAACATCCGAAAGAAGGACGGCAAACCGTTGACCTATATCGACGACGGCGCGACCGCGTTCCTCTACGCGTGGAGTCGCATCTCGTTTATCGAGATGATCGGCGACCTGGCGATCGGGCAGCAACCGGCGGGCGTGGCGCGTCCCGCCGGCACGACGGTCCTTGGATTCTTCCGAGAGGACGACGACGAGCGTTGATGTAACCAGAAGCGTGGCGCCCGAAGAAAGCGGGGGCTGAAGAGCAAGCAGTTTACGTAACGGAGGCGGTGCCGCCTCCGTTACCCGCCGGGTTGAGGTTAGGAAACCGGTCTGTCTAGATCTCGTGGGCGCGAACCTCGCGAGTCTCTACGACCTTGGCGGTGTCCGCCTTCGCGCTCGTCGCAGCGGTCGAGCTGTCCAGGGCACCGCCTTCGTCGCTCGCGTGGGTCTTGAATTCCTTGATCCCCTTGCCCAGCGCGCCTCCGATTTCTGGAAGCTTTCCGGCGCCGAAGATGATGATGACGATCACTAACACGATCGTCAGTTCTTGCCAGCCAAGACCAGCCATGGTTCCTTCGTCCTCCTGTCGCGCCCCTCGCGCGAGCGCGTATTGGTCCGGTGAACCGGCACCGAGTATATCGACGCGATCAATCAGGTGACAACCTGAGCTGCTCGCCCAGGTGCCTGTCGGGGTTATGGGGCCGCCTAGGCACATGAGTGGTCGCGGCCGTGTGCTTTGGGTACTATTAGCCGGTTTGGAAGGGTCCAAACCGATGCGCCCTGTTCACCAAGCGGAGCCAGCATGTCAGGTCTGATTCAACTGAGCGAGGACGACGTGACGATTCTGCTCATGTACCTGCGCGGCTCATCGCAGCCCGTCACAACTCAGCAGTTGCTCGACGCGCTGCGCCGCCGATCCAGGTAGCGTTGTCGAGGCCGATGTTCGCGGAGGGAGACGTTCCGTCCATGCTGACGTATCAGGACCCCGTGGATGTCGCGTTCCAGGGTACGGCCGAGGAGCGGCGCCTGGCTGGTGAACTGTTCGCCGCTATGCGCGCCCAAGGTCGATTCATGTCGGTCGACGCCCCGATCCGGGTCTCGATGGACTCGTTACGCTCGTTTCTGGGTCGCGACGGCGAGCAGTCCACCGAGCGCTTGGAACAGGTCGTCAACCGCAACCCGACTGTCTTTGCCATTGAGGATCACGACGGCCAGCGCCTGGTCGTGACGACCCGGTCCGGCCGTGCGCCAAACCAATCGACGGGCGACGACGGCCACTCGTTCGCGCGGCGATTCCTGACGCCCCTGCCGAAGCCTGAGCTGCCCCCGCAACCGGTGCGCGAGCGCCCACGGGTCGATCCGTCGTGGGCGACGCTCGACCAGATGCTCGGGCAGCTCGACCTGAGCGAGCCCGAGCCGCCCGCCGCCGAGGCGGCGCCAGTCATCGTGCCGGAACCGGCGCCGGTGGCGCCGCCCGTCGAGGCGGAGGCGGAGCCGCGGGAGGCACCGGAGCCGATCAGCGCGCGGACGATCACGGTGCCTGCCACGCCGGCGATGGACGTGTCGTTCGTGGACGACGTCGATCTGGCGGCGGCGATCGCCGAACGGTTGCGCGCCGACACGCGCGTCGCGAACTTCGGAGATCAGTGGTTGCTCGAAGAACGGGTGCCACGGTTCAGCCGCGGGGATCTGCGCCGGTTGAAGGACTACATTCAGGAGCAGGAGCAGCCGCTCACCGACGACGTGCTGATCCAGGATGTCTTGGCGATTCGTCCCAGCACCCCGGAATTCGATCTGATGCGCTTTGCGGTCAACTTCAGACTCTCCCGGGAACACCGTGAGTTCGACTTCGTGGGCACCGCCAACCAGCGGTTCTGGAGCACCAGCAGCTTGCCCCAGATCGGGACGACGCGCCGTAAGCCGAACGAGATCGGCAGCGACTACCGTTACCTGCTGGACGAGCTTCCAGCAACGCCGGCCTACCGCTCGATCGCCAGCCTCGACCATGCCTTGACCTTCCATGAGTACTACCTGGGCATGTTGCCGTACGATGCTGAAATGCAGGCACTCTTGCCCGCGCCGCTTCTGCACAATCAGCGATCGGCGGTCCTCACCTTCGAATGTCCCCAGTCGTACACGACCTACCTTGTCGAGCTGCGGTATCCGACGCCGAATCGCGGCGGTTTCATCCTCGGCCTCGACGACTTTTTCACGGAGAATCTCATCCCCGGCGCGCTCATCTCGATCGGGCGAACCGACAACGACGGTCACTATCAAGTCGAGTACATCCAGGTCGGCAACCAGAACGCCCGCCTGCTTGAGCTGGAGGACCGTCGGCAACGGTACGTGTTCCGGCCGACGACCTACGCTTGCGGCGTGGTTGACGAGTTCCTGCTCAGCGAAGAGCGCTTCCCCGGTCTCGGGTCGGAGAAGCCGCTTGACGAGAAGGTCCGGCGCCGGCCCGAATCGGTCCTGGCGGCCACGTTCGAGCGCCTGGGGCACCAGATCGAGGGCTCGGGTTACTGGGCGAGCTTCGAGGACCTCCTGGCGGCGGCCAACGTCGAACGACCGTTCTCGGCGCGGTACCTGCGTTCGATCCTCGATCACGACGAGACGGGCGCGTTTGCCCGCGATCCAGATGGTTCAGATGCCTACACCTACGTCCCAGGAACAACCTCCTAAGTCTGGTCCGACCCCGGCCGACGCCATCGCGGCGATCGGCCGGGGCGAGTTCCAACCCAGCGAGCTGACGCCGCTCTCCGACCTTGGCCGGGCCGATACCACCGCGCTGGCGAGAGCCTGGCGCGATTTTCCGGAGGCTGCCCGCGCCACGGCGGTCCGCTGTTGCGCGGAGCTCGCGGAGACTAACCTCCAGTACACCTTCGGGCGCGTGCTCCGGATCGCGCTGGACGATCCGTCCGCCCTCGTCCGACAGTTGGCCGTCGCCGCACTCTGGGAGGACGACGGCACCGATCTGGTCGGTCGCTACCTGATGCTGTTGCGCAACGATCAGTCGCAGGACGTCCGTGCCGAAGCCGCCCAGGGGCTCGCCACCTTTGCCGACCGGGCGGCGGAGGAAGGGCTGTCGCCGGAACGAGCGGCGGAGATCCGCTCAGCGCTCGTCGCGGTGGCGGGGGATGCGACGGAGCCGTACCTGGTGCGGCGGCGCGCCCTCGAATCGGTTGCGGTGTTTGGAAGCCAGGACCGGATCGTGGATCTGATCCGGGAGGCCTACGATGCCGATGACCACGGGGCGCGCGCAGGCGCGCTGTACGCGATGGGCCGGTCGCTCGACCGCCGCTGGCTCCCGACGATCCTCGCCGAGCTCGAAAGCGCCGACGCGGAGATGCGCTACGAGGCCGCGCGCGCCAGCGGCCGGCTCGGCGACGACCGGGCGGTGCCGGGTCTCGCCGCCCTGGGCCTGGACCTGGATCCGGAAGTCCGCTGTGCCGCCATTGACGCGCTCGGCAACATTGGCGGGTCCGCGGCGGTCRGSSWCKWGCGGNGCA
>JRHI01003063.1_pt1 | contig 10419 bp, 9 predicted proteins | sample 215371 | NCBI WGS metagenome assembly JRHI01 (sample SAMN02929681, study PRJNA255918) | sediment metagenome | biome: cave system; feature: Ice Cave; material: Sediment; isolation source: sediment from deep within a dark volcanic ice cave with no known source of... ... | reverse complement strand
CTCCACGAGGTGGCAGCCTGAACGCTATTTTCCTGTCAGAGAGGAAGACGGTGCGGCCTTCGGCGGCGAGTGCTTTGAGCAGGGTGCGGATCCAGAGCACGCCGTCGGGGTCGAGGCCGTTTACGGGCTCGTCGAACATCAGGACCCTGGGGTCGCCGAGCAGTGACGCCGCGATCCCGAGGCGTTGCGCCATCCCGAGCGAGAACCCGCCCGCGCGTTTCTTGGCGACGCTGCGCAGGCCGACCTGGTCGAGGACCCGATCGACCCTTGCCCGGGGGATCCGGTTACTGAGTGCGAGACCCCGGAGGTGGTTGTAGGCGCTGCGGCCGCCGTGGACGGCCTTGGCGTCGAGCAGCGCGCCGAGTTCGAACAGCGGCCGGCGGTACCCGGTGTAGGGCTTCCCGTTGACGGTGACCGTGCCTGCGGTCGGCTTGTCGAGGCCGAGAATCATGCGCATCGTCGTCGACTTCCCTGAGCCGTTGGGGCCAAGGAACCCGGTGACTTGACCGGGCGGCACGGTGAACGACAGGCCATCAACGGCCATGGTGTCGCCGTAGCGCTTGGTCAGGCCGGTTGCCTCGATCATCTGCGCGCCCCGATCCCCGTTTGGTGTGGCGCTGAGCTCATCAGTGCGCGCCCGGGCCAATAACGCCGGTTAGATGCAATGCCACAAACGCCATGACCAGCAGCACTCCGAGGATCCAGAACACGTAAACCCAGCGCGACGCCGCCGTCTTGGACGCCCGATGGGTTCGCCGGTGGGTCTCGCCGGTATCCGGGTGGGCGAGCGGGTCAACCGAGCGATCCGCCGCCGCCGTCACGCGCGCCGGTGCCGGTGGGGCGTGGGCCTGTTCATCGGTCGTTGGTTCGGTCATCGTGCGGCTCCCCGGGTGGCTTATCTAGGTCGATGATCGTCGCGCCGGGGGGCTTACGCATCGGCCGCTGGGAGCAGTGCGAGTACGCCGATGGGATTACGTGGACCCGCTTGGGCGGCGCTAGATTCGTTGGGTGGAACGCGGTCCTGTCCTTTTCGCTGATGCTGCGGTTCCGGTCGCGGTTGCGGCGGTCGTGTTGGCCGGTATAGCGGTCAGCGCCGACGCCGACGTCGGCTTGCTCGCGCTGGGGTTGGCGGCCGCTGCGGTGTTGACGGCGCGCCGGCGGGCGCCGAGCGTGACGCTCGTGCTCTCGGGCGGCCTCGTCGTCGTTCTGTTTCACCTCGACCGCTCAGCTGGCGCCGCCGCGGTGTTCGCGCCCGCCGTCGCGTTGTACTCGCTCGCGCTGACGGGCGGCCGCACGCGCAGGCTGCTGGCCGCGCTGGTCGCGGTCGGCGCTGTCGCGCTCGCCGAGACGCTGTTCGCGCCCCGGCCGGCCGGAATTCACCAGACGCTCGCGCACGTAGCGCTCGTTGCCGTACCGCTGCTCGCCGCTGAGGCGCTGCGCAATCGTCGCTCGTATGTCGCGCTGCTTCGCGAACGCCTCGAGGTCGCCGAACGCACCCGCGAGGAGGAGGCGCAGCGCCGAGTCGAGCAGGAGCGGCTGCGGATCGCCCGCGACCTTCACGATGTCGTTGCGCACACGCTGACGACGATCAACGTCCAGGCGAGCGTCGCCGCCTACCTGCTCGATCGTGACCCCGGGCACGCCAGGGCGGCACTTGCGACCATAACCGACGCCAGCCACGACGCGCTGGACGAGCTCCGAGCCGTTGTCGGGGTGCTGCGGGAGCGCGACGACAGCACCGTCCCGCGCGAACCCGCGCCAACGCTCGAAGGCGTCGCGACGCTCGTCGAGCGGGCGCGCGCCGGCGGCCGCCACGTCAGTCTGGACGTCCGCGGTCAGCGGCCGCGGCGGCTGTCTGATGCAGTCGAGCTCGCGGCGTTTCGGATCGTCCAGGAGTCGCTGACGAACGTCGCGCGCCACGCCGGCGACGCGGCCGCGCAGGTCAGCGTCGGCTACGAGCACGACCGGCTCCTCGTCACGATCAAGAACCCGGCGACCGTGGCGCTCCACGGAACCGGTGGTGTCGGCGTCGGCATCATTGGGATGAAGGAGCGCGCCGCGACCGTCGGCGGGACACTCGACGCGGCGCTCTCCCTGGACGGGTTTTGTGTCGCGGCGGAGCTGCCGTATCGAAGGACGGGTTGATTCGCGTCCTCCTCGCGGACGACCAGGCCGCTGTGCGCGGCGGGTTCGCCGCGCTCGTCGCCTCCGAGGAGGACATGCAGGTTGTCGGCGAAGCGCGCAACGGCCGCGAAGCGGTCGACCTCGCGCGGCGCGTGTTCCCGCACGTCGTCGTGATGGACATCCGCATGCCCATCCTCGACGGGATCGAAGCGACACGTCTGATCTGCGCAGACGCGATGCTCGCCAGCACCCGCGTGCTCGTCCTGACCACCTTCGATCTGGACGACTACGTGTACGCCGCGCTACGCGCGGGAGCGAGCGGCTTCCTCCTCAAAGACGCCGGCCCCCAGGAGGTCCTCAACGCGATCCGGGTGGTTGCAAGTGGCGACGCCCTGATCGCCCCGTCCATCACCAGGCGCCTGATCGCCGAGTTCGCCGCCCGACGCGACCCCAACGCGTCGCCGGCCGCGCTCGCGGACCTCACTCCTCGCGAACGCGAGATTCTCGGGCTCGTTGCGGGCGGGCTAACGAACGCGGACATCGCGGGGCGACTCGCGATCAGCCCGCTGACCGCGAAAACCCATGTCAGCCGGATCCTCGGCAAGCTCGACTGCCGCGATCGCGCGCAACTCGTCAACCTCGCTTACGAAACGGGCCTCGTGACACCCGGTCACGCCGACTGACTTGCGGCGGCGGTGACGCGGACGGTCGCCTCGCCGACGTGTTCGACATTGTCGATTAGCCGCCGACGCACCGCGGCAGCAACGGTGTCGGCATCCCAGGATTCGTTGGCCGCCAGACCCGGCGTCGGGTCATTAAGTGCAGACCCCGAGCCCCGAAACACGAGCCCATGTACCAGGGAGTTCAGCCCGAGCCTGGGGCCCTACCGACCGCCTACGACGACCTCCTCACAGCCGATGATGTCGCGGCGCTCCTTCGGATGACGCCAGCGTGGGTCTACTCCGAGACGCGGCGAAATCGGATCCCGCACATGCGACTGGGACGCTACTTCCGCTATCGGCGATCAGCGATTGCCGCGTGGATGCGCGAGCTCGAGCGCGAATCGGTGCCGCCGCCGGCTCGCCTCAGTGCGCGGCCTCTCGGGTCAGATCGGGAGCTGGATCGACGTTCGGCTTGAGCACGGGCGTCCGCCACGACGGATTCGGATCGCTCCTTGACCGTGTAGATGATCGGCGGGACGATCATGGCCTGCAACCGCCGACTCGGCGGCTCGGGCAAGGACGTCTACGACCTATTCCGCTGGTCGCAGCGCCCGTTCGCGGAGGACCTCGTCGTACCATCTCCGTGCTGAAGGCGTGGACCGATCAACAGCGCGCTCGGACGTACGACCAGGCGAACCTTATCGCCAGATCGTCCCGCGCAGCTTCCGCCGGACCGACACCGCCGGCCTCGTCCCGCGCGGTCTGACCGCCGACGCCGGACCGATCTGCGCGCGTCCGCGCCCGGTTCGCGTTCCTCGCCGATCTGAGCGAGGAACGGCAGCTCCTACTTGCCGACCAGACGCCCCACCGCGAGCACTTGATATTCGCCCGCGTGTCTGAGCAGGCTCGGGAGTGTGCGCGCGATGTCCGCCGCTGAGCGAGAGACCCCGACCGGATGTCGGTCGGGGTCTCAGGCCGGCCGGATGTCGTGTGGTAGCCGCGACGGACCGGGGGGCGGGGCGGCCGATAAGTGCTCTGGCGGGCGGTGCCGGGCCGACCAAAGATGCGATGCGTCGGGGCTGAGGCTCGCAAAGGGCGAATTCCAGCCCGCGCTCCGTGTCGTTCAAGGCACCATCACCCGGATTTTCAACGGACGGGTCTTCCGGGACGAGCCGTCCGCCGGTCTCTCAGCGGGCGAGTCGGCCCCCGCAGTCCCGGCACCCGATCGAATCGTGGGACAGCGCGATCGTGGTCACCCCGTCGTCGGACTCGAGGCCAATATGTGGTTGGCTTGGCTTGGTCCTGGGGATCCGGTCTTCGTCGAGCCGACGGCGCACCTGGCGTAGACAAGCGAACGACTACGCGCCTTGTGGAATCGTGCCCTCGCGGGTTGGCTCTTGGCGGAGATGGTCACAAAAGAGGCCGGTCGTCTTCCGGCCGGATCGACGGGTGCCGGACCCGCCCGGCACCCGTCGTCGGGCTATCCGAGGGCGAGCATCGCCGCGGCGACAGCGTTGGCCGCGGTATCAGGGATGGCGGTGGCGGCCTGTTCGAGGACGAGCAGCCGCGCCCCCGGGATCTCGCGGGCGATCGCCTCGCCGTTGCCCACGGGGAAGAACAGGTCGCGCCGGCCGTGGACGACGAGCGTAGGGATCTCGATCTCGGGCAGGCGCTCGCGCCACCGGGGTTTGCAGTCGAGCCTGGAGAAGACCATGCCCATCTGGTTGGCCATCTGGACCGAGGGTGCGCTATCGGGCGTGCGGTCCCAGATGCGCGCGGCGAGGGCGCGTGCGGCGACGGGGTCGTTGCCGAGGACCTCCGCGCCTGCCGCCGCGAACTCGGCCACCGCCTCGCGATCGGCCCAGTCTGGCATCGAATGCGCAAACAGGCGGCTCATTGTCGCCTGGTCATGGTCGGGGAGGTCATCGTCGGACGGGCCGGGCGCGACCGCGCGGGTGCCGGCCAGGGTGAGCGCCGAGAACGCGCCCGGATGCTCGATCGCGGCCACTTGGGCGACCATCCCGCCGACGCCGATCCCCGCGAGATGTGCAGGCGCGCCGCCGAGCGCGACGGCAAGGGCTGCCGCATCGGCGGCGAGGTCGCGCAGGGTGTAGGCAGGCGTCTCCGGGTCGGCCGTCGTCGACTGGCCGCTATCGCGCAAGTCGTAGCGCACCACACGGCGCCGGCCGGCGGCGAGGCGCTCGCAAAGCGAGTCGGGCCAGGAGAGCATCGTCGTCCCGCCGGCTAGCAGGACGAGCGGTGCGTCGTTGTCGCCGAAGGACTCAATGCCCGAGGCAACCCCATCAACGGTAACGGTGGTCACAGTGCCGGCCACGACAGCATCCAGCGTTGGGTGAGTGGCCTTGGTGAGCCAGTCAACCCGCAGCGCGCGCCGAAGGGCTCGGGCTCAAGCATTAAGAAGAGTTCGCTCATGTCTTGATGACGGTTCTCCTGCGCGAAACTCATCGGTGACGTAGCCATGAGCAGGACCTCCGGACGCCCACGCCGACCGACCACAACCGCGGGCACCGCCAACACATAGGCCGTTGCCGCGGCTTAGCAACAGCCCAACCTGCAGCGGCAGCACCGCCGGCGATGCCACAGCGGCCGGTCTGACCGGCAGCGGCGAACGCGCCAACGACATCCCGTAAAGCGAGCGCCAACGGACCTTCAAAACCGAGCGCCCGCCGTGCCGTTGAGGGCGCCGCGAGTCAGAGATCGCGCGAGCCGGCGGACGGGCGCTGGGGGTGGTCAGAGGAACTCGACGACGTGTCTCGCACCTGTGGCTTGAGCGCCGGGATATCGGCTGCCCGGGCGGCGGGAGAATGCGCGCCGGGGCGTTGTTGCCAGCGGCTCGATAGAAGCGCTCGTGCCCGGCAGGGGTGTGGAGCTCAGCCGGTGGGCTTGGTCGGACTCGACGCGGAACGAGTGCGGGGTCCCGCAGGGCACAAAAACGACCGAGTCCGGGCCGTCACGCACAGCGACTCGACGGCGCTCTGCGGTGCGGCCGGGCTGATCGGTCAGCTCAGCCATCGCGTGTGGGTTTCGGCCCCGAGTCGTGCCCAGTCCTCCCGGGTGTCGCCGCCTGCGGCCGTGGCCGCCGCGATCTCTCGGAAGACGCGCTCGAACCCCGCCGGGGCGAAGGAGATCAGGGTGCGGCCGCCCTGTTCGCCGACCTCCCATCCATGCGGCGTGCCGCGGGGGATGAACACGAACGCGCCCGGTCCCGCGATGAACTGCTCCTCGTCAAGCGTGAAGCGATACTCGCCCTTGAGCACCCAATAGAGCTCCTCGTCCTGATCGTGAACATGAAGCCCAACGCGCGCACCCGGCGCGGCGGTGGCCTCGACGACGCTGAACGCCCCATCTGACTGCTCGCCCGAGACCTTGATCGAGAACTCGTGGCCCTTGTCGGGCCACACGAGGTGTTCTCCCTCGCCCGGCGTGAGCCCGAACGCCCGCATCGTAATCGCTCCTCCTTCGACGGCACGCCGCCCTGTAGTCAACAATATTTACGACTAGATCGTATAAAGTCTTGACCACACTTGTCAAGGCAATCTCGTTGACCACCGTGCCCGCCCGCCAGACGAACGAGCCGACCGACCAGCGCTACCCCGGCGTAACGGAACCGATGGCACCCGCATTGATGCGACGCAACTACGACTGGGCGATCGACCGCATCGTCGAACATCTACACGCTCAAGGCTTCACCGACATCCGCCCCAGCCATGCCCCGGTGATCGCATATCCCGGCCCCCACAAGACCCGCCCTACCGACCTCGCCGCCCGCGCCGGACGCTCCAAGCAGCACATCAACATCCTCCTCGGAGAACTCGAAGCCGCCGGCTATCTCGAGCGTCGAGCCGAAGGAACCGACCAACGCGGCAAGGTCATCCACCTCACCCCGCGCGGAATGAATCTCCAAGCCGCGGTGAAACGCGCGGTCGAACAGGTCGAAGCAGCCTGGCGAGCAACCCTCGGCGAACACCGCTTCGCCGCCCTCAAACGAAGCCTCCAAGAACTACAAACGACGACAACGCCCCAACCCATCAACAAGACCACCGCGGACCAAACCCCGCGGACCGCGGGCGGGTCCTGACTCGCCGCCCACCGCACGGCCCGCACCGCCACCCAATCCCAGCCCGACCTGAGTCCGGTCGGGGTTCGACTCTGGGACGGCGTTGAGCCGGTCGCCCGCGTACCGAGCTCGTTGCGACCGTGCGCCCAGTCGTAGGTGCCGCACGAGGCCGATCTGCTGCTCACCCGGGCGCACTCGGGCGCCAGGAAGTCGGTGACCTCGCCGGCCGTGATCCCCATCCCGCGGCGCCGGTCATCTGCAGAGCCGCGTTCGTTGAGGGACCGCCGCGCGAGCCGCTCGCTGCTGTGGACCGTGACCGGCGCCCAGCCCGCGCTTGTTAGCGGCCACTCAGGGTACTTGCCGACGAGACGATCAACCGGAGCAAGCGCGGTGCGCTCCTCGTGCGGCACGAAGCCCTCGGGCTTGCGGAGACCCGCCGCATGGGTGCGCGGAACGCGGGGGTGCCGTCCGCGGTCCGCACGACTTCACTGGAGGACCTGCGACGGCAGGGCTCAGGGGGTCACACGGCGACTGGGTCGCGACTTCTGGCCTGGGAGTCGGCGCTTCCGATGGTCTTGCTGTCGGCGTGGGCGCCGAGGTTCATCTAGTGAGCGTGAGCATCGTGAGCGCGGCGAGCTGCGCCTCGCGCGCCGAGCGCTCGAGCACGCCGCGACGGACGGGCACCCCGCCTCGCAGGCGGAGAGTGTGGGCGCACCGGTCGTTGGATGGTGTGGACGTAGCGGGCACGGCGGGCTAGGTCGTTGAGAACCGCGTACGCCTCCGCGAGCGCACGGGATCGTGCCGACTGTCTAGCCGTGGTTTTGGTCGGGATGGTTATGGCGCGCGAGGCGCCGTGGCGGCGCGGAGCTTGCCAAACGCGCGAACCTCGATCTGCCTGACCCGTTCGCCAGAGAGGCCGACCCGCTCGCCAATCTCTCGGAGCGACTGCTCGCCGCCGTCGAGCCCGTAGCGTGCGCGCAGAATCGTCCGCTCCCGCTCGTTGAGGCTGCCGAGCAGCGCCCGGACCTGTTCGATCTCTGAGTCATCCAACAGCCGTGCGTAGGCGGCATCGGCGAGCGGGTCGGCGAGCAGCTCGCCGAACGCGCCGAGCTCGCCCTCGGCGCCCTGCACCGGTTCGTCCATCGATTGCGGGGTCCGTTCGATCGCGAGCAGCTCGCCGACCTGCGCGTGTGTCAGGCCGGTGTCGACCGCGAGCTGATCGCCGGTGGGCTCTTGCCCGTGAGCTTGCAGGAAGTCGCGGTGCGCGCGCTTGACCTGCGCGAGGTGACGCAACGCGCGATCGGAGAGCACCATCGGCCGAGTCAGCTCGGCGATCAGTTGCTGCATTGCCTGACGCACCCACCAGCTCGCGTATCCCCAGAACGGAACTCCCAGCCCCGGGTCATAGCGCTCCAAGGCGCGTAGCAGGCCGACCACTCCCTCCTGCATCAGCTCCACACGGGTGATCGACGGCGAGCCACGGTACACGCGCGCGACGCCGGCGATCAACGGCAGGAACGCTCGCGCGTTCAGCGACTCGGTCTCGATCGTCTCGCTCTCGTGTTGACTGATGCGATCGGCGTCGGTGGACATCTGGAACTGCCAGGCAGTATCCAGCTCGCCGGCCTGCTCTGAGTTCGGCGAGCAGGGCGGCGAGCTGCTGTTTGAGGACGCTGTTCATCGTGGCGGACGGGTCGTGCGAGGATCAGTCGGCAAGGCGGGCGCGTGGCACCGCGACCGTGCGGCGCGCGGAGGAGCCAAGGCTGCGACGCACCCACGCAATGCGCCACCGACGACGGAAGGACATTCGGTGTTCACCTCCTTCCCGGGATTGCACGGGCTTGGCAAGGAGCACGAGGAACGGGTGGTGCGAGCCCGGGGCCCTTCAGGGCCTCTACCCGAGGCGGTGGGTCGCTAATACGCCGACCCCGCAACCAGTCGCGGGCCCCGAGCTCCACCTGCAGATGAGCCGCTTGTCTATGTCTTGATCCTCTGCCAGCTTCAATAGGTCGCCCCGGCGGCCTGTCAAGACCTTGGCGCTACGAAGTTATCGTTGGCGATCGTCCCGAGTCGCCACCTCCCCTGGGCGACGTGCCATCGCGCCCGCGAGCTGGTTGAGGAGGGCGGTGCCCAGGATGAGGTTGACGCCGTGCGCGCGGCTAGTCGGTTCGCGCAGCTGCGCGCGGTGCTCGGTGTCGAGGTCTCCATCGCGCTGCGCTCCCGCTTACCTGCGGCGTCGGAGCCGCCGGTGGTGTTGTGCTGCCTCAGCCTGTTCCGCGGAGTGCGGCCGGTCGGGCACAAGCTCTGCTGATCCTCGATTTGAGGCTTGTCCGGATGAGACGATTCCGGGCCCTCGCGGAACACGGCCCGGCATCGGTGCCAAAGACCGTTCGATTCTAGGACGCCCCAGGGCCACGCGTGCCGGCGTCGGCACCGGCCAACGGTGTCCGGCTGGGGATGCCCTGCGGGACGCCCGAAGTGGGTCGCCGGTCGTCTGCATCGGGCGATTCGGGCGGTGCCTGGGAGACGGAAGCTGGCCTTCAGCTCGGCCGGCGGTAGCGGATGTGCGTGGCCAGCGGCGAATGCAGCGCCTCGATGGGCTCCATCCCGAGTAATTCGACGCCGTCGAAGATCCGCTCGCCGGACCCGAGCAGGACCGGGGCGATGTCGAGCGTGAGCTCGTCGACGACCCCGGCGATGAGCGCCTGCCGAACGGTGGAGGCGCCGCCCGCGATGTCTACGCCGTCGTCGCCGGCCGTCTCACGCGCCTGTGCGTATGCGGCGTCGAAGCCGTCGGTGACGAAGTGGAAGGTCGTCCCGCCCTGCATCTCGATCGGCTCGCGGGCGTGATGGGTGAGCACGAACACCGGTGCGTGGTAAGGCGGCTCGGGCCCCCACCAGCCGCGCCAGTCCTCCTCCCACTCGCCGCGGATCGGCCCGAACATGTTGCGGCCCATGAGGTAGGCGCCGCGCGGGCGCATGAGCCAGCCGGCCGCGGTCTCGTCGGCCTCGTTGGCGCGCTCGTCGCCGAGGTGCCAGCCGTGGAGCTCCCTTCCGCGCTTGCCGAGCGGGTGCTCGCGACTCTGGTCCGGCCCGGCGACGAAACCGTCGAGCGAGATCGACATGTGGCAGGTGGTAACCGGCATCCGCGACCTCACCTTTCGAAGGCGATTGCGATTTGCAAGTAGTAGCCCGCAATCTACCGAGGTGATGGCCGACTGAAAAGTACTATCCGTGGTGCGGCGGCTCGTGTCGGCGGGCTGCTCGCGCGGGCGGACGTCGGCCGCGTCGACGCGTGACCTACAGCCTCACCGAGGCGGCGACCGAGCTGGTGCCGCTGCTGGCCCTGCTCGGCGAGTGGTGCTTCGCAACCGCCCCACGACCCCGATGCTCAGCGTGCGAGCCGAACTACTCCTCTACGGCGGCCCCGCGCCGTGGGAGGACTTCATGGCCGAGCTGCGCAGCGAGCACCTGGGGGCGTCACTGCCGCCGTGCGGCGACCCGACCGTGGCCGCCGCCTACGCCGGGGCCCTCGCTGCCGAGACAGGCTGAGGC
>JRHI01003062.1_pt1 | contig 10419 bp, 10 predicted proteins | sample 215371 | NCBI WGS metagenome assembly JRHI01 (sample SAMN02929681, study PRJNA255918) | sediment metagenome | biome: cave system; feature: Ice Cave; material: Sediment; isolation source: sediment from deep within a dark volcanic ice cave with no known source of... ... | reverse complement strand
AGATCGCCCGCAAGGCCGACAACCCGTCGATCACCCGCGACGTCTCCGGCGAGGGCGTCCAGCAGGCGCTCTTGAAGATCCTCGAGGGGACGTCCGCGTCGGTTCCGCCGCAGGGCGGGCGCAAGCACCCCCACCAGGAGTTCCTCTCGATCGACACGACCAACGTGTTGTTCATCTGCGGCGGGGCGTTCGCCAACCTCGACAAGGTGATCGAGCGGCGGATCGGCCACAACGGGATCGGCTTCGGCGCGGCGATGGAGACCGCCGCCCAGAAGGACACCGGCGAGATCTTCGAGCGCTGCCTCCCCGAGGACCTGATCCAGTACGGGCTGATCCCCGAGTTCATCGGCCGCCTTCCGGTCATGTCGGCCGTCCATCAGCTGACCCATCCCGATCTCGTTGCCATCCTCACCGAGCCGCGCAACGCCCTGGTCAAGCAGTTCCAGCGCTTCTTCTCCTTCGACGGGATCGAGCTCGTCTTCTCAGACGACGCGCTCCTCTCGATCGCCGGTAAGGCGCTCGAGCGCGAGACCGGCGCCCGCGGCCTGCGCTCGATCATCGAGGAGGTGCTGCTCGACGTCCAGTTTGAGCTGCCCTCCCGGCGCGACGTCAAGAAGTGCGTCGTCACCAAGGAGACGATCGAGAAGGGGCTGCGGCCGACGCTCGTCACCGAGGCCGCGCGCGAGGACCCCGCGCTCGAGCTTCGCGAAGAGGCGGGTTAGCGGATGGGCCTCCGTCCGCCGCTGCCCTGGTGGCTGCTCTACCAGGCCGTCACGACCGCCCACACCCACTGGCGCGAGCTTTCGCCCACCGATCGCGACAAGCTGATCCGGCTGATCACGAAGTCTCGCGGCCTGCCGACCAACCTGACCGCGCGCGAGCGCGCCGACGTCAAGCGGATCCTCAGCAAGGTCGACCTCAAGCAGCTCGCCCGCGATGTCGTACCCAAGGTGATGGGGAGACGCGGCCGGCGCTAGGCGGTGCCGTAGCCGGACCGCGGCGACGGGGGGTCGCCGACGCCCCCTCCCGGCTACCCTTCAGACCCCTTGTCCGAGCCGCTTCCATCCCGCTACGACCCGGCCGAGACGGAACCTCGGATCCTCGCAGCATGGCTCGCATCCGGGCTATTCCACCCTGAGCCGGCCGGCTCAGGACACGATCCGGCGGGTGGCGCCCCTAGGGCGAACTACTCGATCGCGATCCCGCCGCCGAACGTCACCGGCGCCCTCCACATGGGCCACGCGCTCAACGGCGCGATCCAGGATGCCCTGATCCGCTACCACCGGATGCTCGGCCTCCGGACGAAGTGGATTCTCGGCACCGACCACGCCGGGATCGCGACACAGACACAGGTGGAGAAGCAGCTCGTCGCCGAGGGCTCGGCCCGCGAGGAGATCGGCCGCGAGGCGTTCGTCGAACGCGTCTGGGACTGGCGGGAGCGCTTCGGCGGCACGATCGTTGAGCAGTACAAGCGCCTCGGGGCCTCCTGCGACTACGAATCCGAGCGCTTCACTCTCGACAACGACTACGCCGCGGCGGTGATCGGCGTCTTCATCGCGCTCTTCGACAAGGGTTTGATCTATCGCGACAACTACCTCGTCAACTGGGACCCCGGGAGCCGCTCGGCGATCTCCGACCTCGAGGTGGCCGAGCGCCTGGTCACCGACACGCTGTACGAGATCGCCTATCCGCTGGCCGACGCCGACGGCGAGGTGGTCGTCGCGACCGTTCGCCCCGAGACGATGCTGGCCGACACCGCCATCGCCGTCAACCCGACCGACCCCCGCTTTCAGCACTTGATCGGCCGCGAGGTGATCCTCCCGCTTCTCGGCCGCCGGCTGCCGATCGTCGCCGACGACTACGTCAAGCCCGAGTTCGGGACCGGCGCGCTGAAGGTCACCCCCGGACACGATCCCAATGACTTCGAGATCGGCCGCCGCCACCGGCTCGACCGGATCTCGGTGATCGGCGAGGACGGGTGCATGACGGCGGCGGCCGGCCCGCAGTTCGCCGGCTTGGCCGTGGCCGATGCCCAGGCGGCGGTCGTCGCCGCGCTCGAGTCGGCCGGTGCCCTGCGGGGCCATACGCCCTACACCCACGAGGTGCCCTTCTCCCACCGCTCGGGCGAGCGGATCGAGCCGCTGATCTCGCTCCAGTGGTTTATGCGCATGGACGACCTGGCCGCACCGGCGATCGCCGCTGTGGGCGACGGCCGGGTCCGCTTCCACCCCGAGTCGCAGGGCCGCCGCTGCGTCGACTGGCTCGAGCACATCCGTCCGTGGTGCATCTCGCGCCAGCTCTGGTGGGGCCACCGCCTCCCGGTGTACTACTGCGACGCCTGCGAGGAGACCTACGTCGCCGCGGCCGCGCCCGCGCGGTGCGGTCTGTGCGACGGGGAGCTGCGCCAGGACGACGACGTGCTCGACACCTGGTTCTCGAGCGGGTTGTGGCCGTTCGTGACGCTCGGCTGGCCGCGGGCGACGCCCGAGCTCGCGGCGTTCTACCCGACCGACGTCCTGACGACCGCTCGTGACATCGTCTTCCTCTGGGTCGCCCGGATGATGATGATGGGTATCGAGTTCACCGGCGAGGTGCCGTTCTCCGACGTCTACGTCCACTCGGTGATCCTCTCGGCTGACGGTCGGCGGATGTCGAAGTCGCTCGGCAACGGGATCGACCCGGTCGCCGAGATCGATCGTCACGGCGCTGACGCTGTCCGCTTCGGCCTGCTCGCGATGTCCTCGACCCAGGATGTGCGCTACAGCGCCGAGAAGGTCGCCCAGGGCCAGGCGCTCGCGAACAAGCTGTTCAACGCCGCCCGCTTCATCCTGCTGCGCGTCGTCCCGGGCGCCGCGCCCGCGCCGGCGCCGGCCGCGATCGAGGACCGCTGGATCCTCTCGCGGCTGACCCGGACCACAAGCGAGCTGAGCCGGCGGATCGAGTCCTACGAGTTCTCCCACGCGGCCCAGGTCCTCTACGACTTCGTCTACCGCGAGCTCTGCGACTGGTACATCGAGCTCGTCAAGGAACGGCTGGCGCCCGCGGGCGGCGAGCCCGCCGACCGGCAGGCCCTCTCCCAGACCCTGCTCCACGTCCTGCGCGAGACGCTCGCCTTTGCCCACCCGCTGATCCCCTTCGTCACCGAGGAGATCTGGTCGCGTCTCCCGGCCGCAAGCTCCGAGCGCCCGACGACCGGGCTCGGCGGCGGACTCCTCGCCGGCTCGGCGTTCCCGCGCCCCGCGGCCGACCTGCTCGATCCCGCCGCCGAAGCTGTGCTCGAGCGCGCGATCGCCGCGACAACGGCCGTGCGCGCCTGGCGCGACTCGGTCGCGATCAAACCGAAGGTGGTCCTCGGCGTCCGGCTGATCGGCGACGGCTACGACGACGCGGCCTCGCTGGTCGCCCGCATGGGCCGGCTGCGCCTCGAGCAGGACTCGACCCTGGACGCGGTCGCCCTGGTCGCGATACCCGGCGGATCGATCGAGGTGCTCGCCGGTGTGAAGCTTGCCGGCGCTGAGGATCACGACGCTCCTCGACGCCTGGACACCCGGCGCGGGGAGCTCGCCGCCGAGATCGCGCGGGCCGCCGGCAAGCTCGCCAACCCCGGCTTCGTCGCGAAGGCCCCGCCCGATGTAGTCCAAGCCCAGCGGGACCGCCTCGCCGGCCTCGAGGCCGAGCTGACGGCGCTTTGACGGGCGCGGTCGGCATCTCGGCGGGCCGCCAGCCGTGGCGGGTCGAGCAGGCCGAGCGCTACCTGCGCGGCCTCGAGCTGTTCGGCATGCACTTCGGCCTCGCGCGAATGCGCGCCCTGATGGCCGAGCTCGGTCGCCCGAACGAGCATTTCGCCTCGATCCACGTCGTTGGCACCAACGGCAAGTCCTCGACCACGCGGATGATCGCCGCCCTGCTCGATCGCCACGGCCTCGTCGCCGGCGCCTACACCTCGCCTCACCTGATCTCGTTCGCCGAGCGGGTCCAGGTCGCCGGGCGCGACGTCGGACCCGAGCATTTCGCCGCCGCCGTCGCGCAAGCGGCCCGCGCCGCGGGGATCCTCGACGCCCGGCGCACCGACGGCGACGATGACCGGGTCACCCAGTTCGAGGCGCTGACCGCCGCCGCCTACGTCGAGCTCGCCGCCGCCGGCGTCGGCGTCGCCGTCGTCGAGGCCGGCCTCGGCGGCCGCTTCGATGCCACCAATGTGATCGACTCGAAGGTTGCGGTGCTGACTAACGTCGGGCTCGAGCACACCCGCTGGCTCGGGCCGACGATCGCCGACATCGCCGCCGAGAAGCTCGACGTCGTCCGTCCCGGCGGCGTGCTTGTGCTCGGGGCCGATCTCCATCCCGACGCGGCGGATCTCGCGCGCCGCGTCGCGGACGAGCGCGGCGCCCGCATCGTGCGCGCCCCGGCGGAGGTACCCGGAGTCGGCCCGATGCGTGCCCGCGGCGCATTTCAACGGCGCAACCTCGCGGTCGCCGCGACCGCCGCCAGCGCATTCCTCGAGCGGCCGCTCGACCCCGAGGCGCTGCGCAGCGTCGCCGCCGAGCTTGTCATCCCAGGTCGCTTCCAGGTGCTCGATCCGCCGGTCCCGGGCGATCCCGGCGCATCCACGACCCTGCTCGACGGGGCGCACAACCCCGACGGCGCACGCGCGCTCGCTGAGTCCCTGCCCGAGTTCCTCGCCGGGCGCTCGCTCTGCCTCGTGCTCGCGATACTCGAGGATAAGAACGCCGCCGCGATGCTCGCCGAGCTCATGCCGCTCTGCTCGCGCCTGATCTGCACGGCCGCGCCGAGCCCGCGCTCGCTCGAGCCGGACGCGCTCGCCGCGCTCGCCGCGCTTACCGGGATCGGCCCCCCGGCGGAGGTCGAGCCCGATCCCGGGCAGGCGCTTGCGCTCGCCCGGAGCGCGCCGGGTGTGGTCCTCGCCACCGGGTCGCTCCACCTCGTCGGCGAGTTGCTACGCCGGGCTCGGGCCGGATCCCCATGACCGAGGACGATCGCCCGTCCCTCGGCGCGATGATCGGCGGCGTGGCGCTCGGGGTCGCGCTCGTGATTCTCGTCTTCTTCGCCGCCGGCTATGCGTTCGGCCGATTGTTCCTCTAGGGCCGATCCCGGCTTGCTCTACGCCACCCCGACCGCACCCTCGGTAATCACGACAGACCCTGAAGGTCGTGTCGGAGCGCGCAATCTGGCCGGTGCACCCGCTCGGGAACGGGCAGCTTTCCGGCCCGTCGCGTGCAGGAGGCGCGCCGTGGTTCACGAATACCGCGGCAGCGGTCGTTAGACTCGTGTCCTTATGCCCTTGCTCGGCTATTTCGGAATCAACAACGAGGGGATCAACTTGGTTATCAACCTCCTGATCCTCTTCGTCGTGGTGATGTGGTTCGCGCTCGTCTACTGGACCTACTCCGACGCGCAGCGCCGGATCGCCGATCCGCTACTTGTCTACTGTTCGGCCGCAGCATCGCTCTTCCCGTTCGTCGGGACGATGGTCTACATGATCGTCCGCCCGCCCGAGTATCTGGACGACGTCCACGAGCGTGAGCTCGAGATCGAGGCATCGGAGGCTCGCCTGGCCGCGGTCCAGCTGCTCTGTCCGCACTGCGACCGTGAGATCGAACGCGACTACCTCGTCTGCCCGGCCTGTCTCAATCGGCTGAAGGATCCGTGCCACAATTGCCATAAGCCGCTCGAGCAGACCTGGACGATCTGTCCCTACTGTGAGAACCCGGCACTCGCCGAAGTCGCCCCGCCCGAGCCACGACGTGCACGACGCCGTCGCGTCACGGCCGAGGACGTCATCGCCGGCGAGGCCCCACCGACCGCGTACTAGCGCGGGCGCGGCCGTGATCCACATCCCCGACCAAGGAGTACAAGCAAACGATGGAGCGTACGCTCATCCTCCTCAAGCCCGACGCCTACGCGCGTTCGCTCAGCGGCGAGATCATCGCGCGGTTCGAGCGCAAGGGCCTGCGCGTCGTGGCCGCGAACGTACTGACGATGACGCGTGAGCTCGCCGCCGTCCATTACGCCGAGCACGTCGACCAGCCGTTCTATCCGGGTCTCGCAGACTTCATCACCTCCGGCCCGCTCATCGCGCTCGTGCTCGAGGGCAAGTCGGCGATCATGGTCGCGCGGCAGTTGATCGGCGTGACCGATCCCCTCGCCGCTGCGCCCGGGACGATCCGCGGCGACTTCGGCATCGAGAGCGCCCGCAACCTGGTCCACGGCTCGGACGGACCGTCGGCCGCGACGCGCGAGATCGCACTCTTCTTCCCGGAGCTCGACGCCTCCGACCCGAGGGCTTCGTTTCGAGCCACGCAGCTCGTTTGACGCTCGTCCTCGCCTCGCGCTCGCCCCAGCGCCGGGCGATCCTCGAGACGCTCGGGGTTCAGTTCGTCGTCCGGCCGGCTGACGTTGTCGAGCGCGCGAGCGGCGACCCGCGCGAGGTGGCGCTGGAAAACGCCCTGCGCAAGGCGCAGACGGTCGCCGAGGTGCACGGCGACGGTCCGGTGCGTGGGGGAGGGCCGGTGCTCGGCGTCGACACCCTCGTTGCCCGCGACGGGGTGATCTATGGCAAGCCTGCGACCGCGCCGGCAGCCCGCGCAACGTTGCGGGCGTTGAGCGGCGCCCGCCACATCGTCGTCAGCGGCATCGCCCTGCTCGGCACCGGTCCGGGCGGAGCCGCGCGCTGCGCGACCGCGGTCACCGAGGTCAGTTTCGCGACGCTCGACGAGGCGAAGATCGACTGGTACATCGGCTGCGGGGAGTGGCGCGGGCGCGCCGGAGGCTACGCAATCCAGGGCCGTGGAATGGCGCTCGTCCGGGCAATCGACGGCGACTACGCCAACGTCGTCGGACTTCCCGTCGGCGCGCTGCTCGAGCTCTGGCCGGAGCTCCTTGCGACGGGCGCGTAGGCGGGCCGTTTTGCAGCGGTTTTTGCACGCCGGAAAGCTAGCGCGACCGGCCTTGGGCCGGGGCGGCGTCCGCTACACTGCGGCTCAAGTCAGGGCTGACGTCCATCTCCGACGGAGCAAGCGTGCTCCGCAGCGGCGACCGCCGCAGCTTTCTCTCCTCACGTAACAGACGATGGGCTTGTTCACCTACCTCACGGGTTTCGGCGGCCGCGACATGGCCGTCGATCTCGGCACGGCCAACACCCTCGTGTACGTGCGCGGCCGTGGCATCGTGCTCTCCGAGCCAAGCGTCGTGGCGATCGACTCGCGGACCGGCGAGGTCCACGCCGTCGGCATCGAGGCCAAGCGCATGCTCGGCCGCACGCCGGGGACGATCTCGGCGATCCGCCCGCTCAAGGACGGCGTGATTGCCGATTTCGACGTGACCGAGCAGATGCTCCGCCACTTCATCCAGAAGGTTCATCAGAATCGCTGGGCTCACCCGAGGGTCGTCGTCTGCGTGCCGTCCGGTGTCACCGGTGTCGAGAAGCGCGCCGTCGAGGAGGCCTGCCTCTCTGCCGGCGCCCGCACCGCCTATCTGATCGAGGAGCCGATGGCCGCCGCGATCGGCGCCGGCCTGCCGGTCGGCGAGCCGACCGGCTCGATGGTCGTCGACATCGGCGGCGGAACTTCAGAGGTCGCCGTGATTTCGCTCGGCGGGATCGTCGTCTCGCAGTCGATCCGGATCGGCGGCGACGAGCTCGACGAGGCGATCATCAACTACGCCAAGCGCGAGTACAAGCTCCTGATCGGTCAGCAGACGGCCGAGGAGCTCAAGCTCGAGATCGGGTCCGCCTACCCGATGGCCGAGGAGATGCAGGCCGAGATCCGCGGGCGGGACATGGTCTCCGGGCTCCCCAAGACCGTCGTTCTGACCAGCGAGGAGATCCGCGCCGCGCTCGAGGAACCGCTCGCCCAGATCATCGACGCGGTCAAACAGACGCTCGATCGCACCCCGCCCGAGCTCGCCTCCGACATCATGGACCGGGGCATCATGCTCGCCGGCGGCGGGGCGCTCCTCCAGGGACTCGACGAGCGGCTGCGCGAGGAGACGCAGATGCCGGCGCACCTCGCCGAATCGCCGCTGACGTGCGTGGCGGTCGGCTCGGGCCGCTCGCTCGAGGAGTTCGACGTGATCCACCGCACGAGCCGCAACTCTCGCAATCGCAACCGCAGACGCAGATGAGCGGCGTCGCACGTGAGTCCCTTCCCAGCCTTGCAGCGTCCGCGCCGCCGGATGCCTCGCAACATCGGCACCCCGGCGTAAGCTACGCCTCGACCCCCCCTCTTCCGTGTACGACAAGACCGTTCGCAGGCGCCGCGCAGTCCTCGCCCTGCTCGTTGCCCTATCCCTGATCCTGCTCACCGCCTACTTCGGCGAGGCGGCGGGCGGTGGCCTGCACGCGGTGCAGCGCGGCGTCCTGACGGTCGTCTCGCCGATCCAGGATGTCGCGAGCCGGGCGCTGAAGCCCGTGCGCGACCTGTTCTCCTGGGTCGGGGACACGCTCGGGGCGAAGGGCGAGCGAGACCGGCTGCGCAAGCAGGTTCAGCTGCTGAGTACAGCCGACACCCTCAACGCCGCCGCCGCCGCCCGTGGGAGGCAGCTCGAAGCGCTGGCGGGGCTCGACACGCAGGACAAGCTCACCTCCTACGGGCCGGTGGTCGGGCGCGTCATCTCGCGCTCGCCGATGCTCTGGTTCGCCCATGTCGGCGTCAACAAAGGCTCGTCCTCGGGCGTCCACATGAACGACCCGGTGGTCAACGGCGACGGGCTGGTCGGCAAGGTCACATCGGTCCAGCCGAACTCCTCGATCGTCACGCTGATCACCGACAGCACGAGCGGCGTGGCATCGAAGGACGTCGTCAGCAGCGCCTCCGGAATCGTCGCTCCGGCGAAGGGCGACCCGAGCGACCTGACGATGCAGTTCGTGCAGGCCGGTGACGCCGTGCGCGCCGGCGACACCGTCGCCACCTCCGGGACCGTCGACACCTCAGGCGGCCCGGCCAACTCGCTTTTCCCGCCGAACATCCCGATCGGCCGGGTCACGCGCGTCGACGCGGGCAGCCTCTTCCAGGGTGTCCACCTGACGCCGATGGCCAACCTCCGGGACCTCGACGTGCTGGCGATCCTCACGCGGGTCACCGCCGGATGAGCGAGACGGCGCAGCTCTGGCTGCGACTCGGTGCGCTCGGGTTCGCCGGTGTGATCCTCCAGGTCGCCGCCGTCTCGCAGTTCACCCTCTTCGGCGTCAACGCCGACATCACCCCGCTGATCGTCGCCAGCGGCGGCCTCTTGACCGGAGCGGTCGCCGGCTCGCTGCTCGGCTTCGGCATGGGCCTGTTCGTCGACCTCGTGCTCGTCCAGACGCTCGGCATCTCGGCGCTGATCTACACATTGATCGGCTACGGCGCCGGGCGGCTGCGCGAGTTGCGCGCGCCGCAGGCGACGTTTACGCCGCTAGGCCTCGGCGCGGTGGCGACCGCGCTGTCGAGCGTCGGCTTCTCGGTGCTCGAGTTCCTGCTCGGCGTGGCCGTCCCGGTCAGCTTCGTGCTCGCGCGCCAGACGCTTGCGACGATCGTGCTGAACACGCTGATCTCGCTGCCGGTCTACGCGCTCGTACGCCGCTGGCTGCGCCCGGTGCTGCCCGACGATCCGCGCCGCCGCCGCCGGCGGGCCTACACGACCGGCGGCCTGAGCCCGCTTTCGGGCCGATGAACGACCGCCCGTCCGAGCGCCAGGTGCCGCTCTCGCCACAGCTCGCGCTGCGCGTGGCCGTGCTCGGCGGGATGGCGCTGGTCCTCTTCAGCATCGTCCTCTTCCGGCTCTGGTATCTCCAGGTGCTCTCCGGGGACCAGTATGTCCAGCTGGCCAACAACAACCGCGTGCGCCACATCGCGATCCAGGCGCCGCGCGGGGACATCGTCGACCGCCACGGCCAGGTCCTCGTCACGAGCCGCCAGGCGACGGCCGTCCAGATCGTTCGCAACAAGCTGCCGCACTCGCTCCGGGCGCGCGGCCGCGAGTATGCGCGCCTCGGGCGCCTGCTCGGCATCACGCCAAAGGAGATCCACACGCAGCTGACCGCCGCGGCCAACCTCCGCTACGCCAACGTCACAATCAAGACGGACGCCGGCGAACGGGCGCTCGTCACGCTGGCCGAGCGCCAGCTCGAGTATCCCGGGGTCGTCGTCGCACCGGTCTTCCTGCGCGGCTATCCGATGAAGGACCTCGCGGCCCAGCTGCTTGGAAACGTCGGCCAGATAACCCCAACCGAGCTCACTCAACGGCGCTTCCGCGGCGTCTCCACCACCGCGGTCGTCGGTCAGGACGGAGTCGAGTCGACCTATGACTCGTTCCTGCGCGGGCGCAACGGTGCCAAGCTCGTGCAGGTCGACTCGGCCGGCAACGCCCGCGGGTCGCTTGTCACGCAGACGCCGCCGATCGCCGGTCACGAGCTGAAGC
>JRHI01003061.1_pt1 | contig 10423 bp, 13 predicted proteins | sample 215371 | NCBI WGS metagenome assembly JRHI01 (sample SAMN02929681, study PRJNA255918) | sediment metagenome | biome: cave system; feature: Ice Cave; material: Sediment; isolation source: sediment from deep within a dark volcanic ice cave with no known source of... ... | reverse complement strand
GGGCCGGTACCTCAAGGAGCGGGATCCGCGCGTCCGCGTCGTGGGCGCCGACCCGGAGGGGTCGATCTACACCGGCGAGGTCCACCCGTACAAGACCGAGGGGATCGGTGAGGATTTCTGGCCAGGCACCTTCGATCCGAAGATCGTCGACCAGTGGGTCCGCGTGTCCGACCGTGACGCGTTCCTCACCGCGCGGCGGATCACCCGCGAGGAGGGGATCCTCGCCGGGGTGTCCTCCGGGACCGCGATGTTCGCCGCGCTCACCGCGGCGAAGGAGCTGGACTCCACGGCGGTCGTCGTCGTCCTGCTTCCCGACTCGGGGAAGTCGTACCTCTCGAAGCTGTACAACGACGAATGGATGCGCCAGAACGGCTTCTTGCAGCGATTCGCGCAGCTGGCGCGGGTCGGGGATGTCATTCGCGAGCGCGAGGGCGAGCTCCCCCAGCTCGTCGTGGTCTCGAAGGGCGCGACGGTGCGGTCGGCGATCGACACGATGCAGCGGTATGGCATCTCGCAGATCCCGGTGACCGCGAACGGGAGCGCGGCGACCCTCGAGGACATCGTCGGAAGCGTGTCCGAGCGGTCGATGCTCGACCGCGTGTTCAAAGAGCCGGCCCTCGTGGACGCGACCGTGGAGCAGGTCATGGAGGCGCCCCTTCCGGTGGTGCAGTCGAGCGACGACATCGAGCGGCTCTACGCCGAGCTCTCCGGCGCTCCCGCGCTCCTCGCGGCCCGGGACGGCCTCCCGGTGTCGGTGATCACGAAGGCCGACCTGCTCGAATTCGTCGCGCACCAGCGAAAGGACGCGAGATGAAAGCGGATCTGCGGAAGCAGAGCTTCGAGACGCTCGCGATCCACGCCGGGCAGGCGCCGGAAGCGCAGACCGGCGCGGTCGTGGTCCCGATCTTCCAGACCTCCACCTTCGTCCAGGAGGCGGTGGGGAAGCACAAGGGCTACGAGTACGCGCGGACCGGCAATCCGACCCGCACGGCGCTCGAGACCTGCCTTGCCGCGCTCGAAGGCGGCGCCTGGGGCCTCGCGTTCGCGTCCGGCATGGCGGCGACCGATGCGATCGCGCATCTGCTGTCGAGCGGCGATCACGTCGTCATGGGCGACGATGTCTATGGTGGGACCTACCGGCTCTTCTCCAAGGTCTTTGCCCGCGCCGGTGTGACCCTGACCGCCGTCGACATGCGTGAGCCGGTCAACGTGAAGCGCGCGCTCACCAAGCGGACGAAGCTCGTCTGGACCGAGTCGCCGACCAACCCGCTGCTGAAGGTCATCGACATCGCCGCCGTCACGGAGATCGCGCGGAAGGCGAAGGCGCTCACGGTGGTGGACAACACCTTCGCCAGCCCGTACCTCCAGCAGCCGCTCCTGCTCGGAGCGGACCTCGTGCTCCATTCGACGACGAAGTACATCGGTGGCCACTCCGACGCCGTCGGCGGCGCGATCGTGGGCCTCTCGTCCGACCTGCGCGAGCGGCTCGCCTTCATCCAGAACGCCGCCGGTGGTGTCCCGGGGCCGTTCGACAGCTGGCTGGTGCTTCGTGGCGCGAAGACCCTCGCGGTGCGGATGGATCGGCATTCGGCGAACGGCCTGGCCGTCGCGGAATGGCTGACCGAGCACCCGCTCGTGCGATCGGTGAACTATCCAGGGCTCTCGGCGCACCCGCAGCACGCGATCGCGCGCCGGCAGATGCGGTCGTTCGGCGGGATGCTCAGCTTCGAGCTGAAGCGGGGCGGGGTCGCCGCGGCGAACCGGCTGGCGGCCCGCACGCGGATCTTCGCGCTCGCCGAGTCCCTCGGCGGTGTCGAGAGCCTCATCGAGGTCCCGCTGGCGATGACCCACGGGTCGGTGAAGGGCACCCCGCTCGCACCGCCGGCCTCGCTCGTCCGGCTTTCGGTCGGCATCGAGGCCATCGACGACCTCGTGGCCGACCTCGCGCAAGCGATGGGCTGATGGAGCGCCATGATGGTCGCGGCGCGGGACGCGCGTGAACCTCCTTGTCGCATTCGGCGCCGGGATGCTGTCGTTCCTGTCGCCCTGCGTCCTGCCCCTGGTGCCCGCGTACCTGATGAACATCGCGGGTGAGGCCGCGCTGGGCGGCACCGACCGCCGGCGGACGCTCGCGCATGCGGTCGTCTTCGTCGTGGGGTTCAGCGCGGTCTTCACCCTGCTCTGGATCGGGATCGCGCTCCTCGGCGCGTTCGTCGGCGAGTTCGTGACGCTCATCCAGCGCATCGCCGGCATCCTGCTCGTGGTGCTGGGGATGCACATGGTCGGGCTCATCACCATCCCGTTCCTCGCGCGCGCGACCGACGTCCGCCTGGGGGGGAAAGCCCGCGGGTATCCGCGGTCCTTCCTCGTCGGCGTCGCCTTCGGCGCCGGCTGGACGCCCTGCATCGGGCCGTACCTCGCGACGATCCTCGCGATCCTGCTCAATACCGATCTCGCCGCCGGCGCGGTCCTCCTCCTTGCCTACTCGCTTGGTCTGGGGGTCCCGTTCCTGCTCGTCGCGGGCGGCGTGGGGATCGCCAAGCGCGCCACCGCCTGGGTCCGCGCCCACCTCCGGATCGTGAATGCGGTCGGCGGTACGCTGGTCATCGTCATGGGATTGCTGCTGCTCTCGGGTCAGCTGACCAAGCTCAATCAGCTCATGAACTTCCTGCCGCTCCTTGGGTGATCGGGCTGACCCGGTGATCGCCGCGCCGGTCCAGGACCTCCGGCCACAGCTCCCGCGCGCCCTCGCCGGTCTGCTGATCGGGATCATCGCTGTCGCCTCGCTCGCGGCGCTGGTGTGGCCATCGCTGCCCTTCAACGACCGCGCGCGGAGCGGGCCGACCCGCGTCGGGGTCATCGCCGGAACGGTCGACGCCCCCGACGTCGCGCCGAGCGTGGGGCGGCTCGCGCCGGACTTCCGCTGGGTCGAGCCTGACGGCGCGACCCGGACGCTCGGCGGCCTTCGGGGGAAGCCGGTGGTCCTGAATTTCTGGGCGACCTGGTGCGTGCCCTGTCGCACCGAGCTCCCGGCGCTGGAGCGCGCCGCCGCGGGGAACCGCGAGGTCACGTTCCTGGCGATCGACCTGGACGAGGACGGTGGGAAGGTCCGCGATTTCTTCGATGCGCTCGGCATCGTCACGATCCGTCCGCTCATCGACGTGAGCAGCACCCAGGCGAAGCGCTACGCGGTCGTCGGGGTGCCGACGACGGTGTTCGTGGGCCCGGACGGCGTCATCCGGCAGATCACGATCAACGCGATGACCGACGAGTCCCTCCGCACCGGTCTCGCGACGGTGGCGAAGTGAGCACCGAGGTCCGGCAGATCGCCCGTCCGGCGCCACCGCGCCTGTATCGCGACGGTGTGGTCACGCTCCTCGAGCGCACCCCGCCGCCGGAACGAGCGATCACGCTCATCGTCGATGGCGAGGAGCTGGCGACGATCGCCTGCTCGCCGGTCCGGGTGATCGCCCTCGCGCTCGGCTTCCTCCGGGTGGAGGACCTCATCCGGACCGTCGCGGACGTCGCGCTCATGGAGGTCTGCGACGAGGAGACCGTGGTGAAGGTGCGCCTCGCCCCGACCGCGCGCACGGTGCCGCATGATCGCAAGCGCATCATCACCTCCGGGTGCGGACGGGGAGTGACGTTCTCGCTCGACGTGGTGCCGGTCGCCGGCGGGATGTCGGTCCGTCCCGAACAGGTCATGGCCTGGATGGAGACGCTCCTGGACACCGCCGCCGGATATCGCGAGCACGGCGGGACGCACGCCGCCGGACTGTTCGGGCCCGCCGGCCTCGAGCTCCTGGTGGAGGACATCGGCCGACACAACACCGTGGACCGCATCGCCGGGGAGGCGCTCCTCGGCGACCGGGAGACCGCCGGAAAGGCGATCCTCACCTCCGGCCGGATCTCGAGCGAGATGCTGGTGAAGGCGTCGCGCCTGGGGATCGGGGTCGTCGCCTCGCGGACCAGTCCGACCGAGCTCGCCGTCTCGCTCGCCCAGGAAGCCGGGATCGCGCTCCTCGGCTACGTCCGGCGCGGCCAGCTCCAGCTCTTCCACGACGCGGGCCGGGTCACGATCTAGACACCGGCCGCGTCCGGAACGGTACCGTGGTACCGCGTCGTCTTCCCATCGCGCGACGCACGACCCGCGGGGAGCATCGGCTCATCTTCGACCGGAGGTGACCGATGTCCCAGCTCCGCCGCTTCTTCACCGATCACGAAGGGCTCGCCACCGTCGAGTACATCGTGGGCGCTGCCGTCGTTCTCGGCACGCTCGTCGTCGGCGTGTCGGCCTGGAACAACGGCCTGGTCACCAGGCTCCAAAGCCTCGTCAGCCAGATGCAGGCGATCCGCTGATCCGCGCCATCCGGGATCGGGCCGGCGCGGCCCACCCTGACGCCGGCGGCCTTGCGACGCTCGAGACCGTGCTCATGATCACCGTGCTCGTGCCCCTGCTCTTCGCGGTGCTCGAGTTCGGTGATCTCTTCCAGCGCTGGCTCGCCCAGGAGAGCGCGACGGTCCAGGCCGCGCGCTACGCGGCCGAAGTGGGCGGGGACGCGCCCGAGGTCCGGGCCCTGCTGGCCGACGCGCTCATCGCGGCAGGGATCGATCCCGCTCGCGTCGTCGTCGACATCACCCCGTCACGGGTCGGCTGGCGACAACCGCTCACCGTCTCGGTCCAGAGCGAAGCGGCGCTGGCGATCCCGTTCGCGCTCAGCACCACGGTCCCGTTGCGCACCACGGCGATCGTGCGCGGGGAGATCAACCGATGACCCATCCACCGAGTTGGCTGGCGGATGACGGCGGGAGCGCGGTGGTCGCCATCGTCCTGCTCCCGCTGCTCATCGTCGTTCTCGTGGGCACCTTCGAGCTCGGGGCCCTCCGGGTCACCGCGGCGCGCGCGCAGACCGCCGCCGATCTTGCCGCCCTCGTCGCGATGAATGACCAGGATGACGAGGAGCTCCGCCGGACCGGCCGGCTGCGTCCGGCCGCGGACGCGGAGGACGTCGCGCGCGCCGTGTTCGCCGAGAATCTCGCGCCGATCAGCGGGGTTCTCATTGCCACGCCGGCCGAGGTCGCCGCGCGGGCCACGGTGGCCGTCACCCCCGATCCCGCGGCGGTCCGCATCGCCGCCACGGTGCCCGTGCGCACGTCGTTCTTCGGCGCGATCCTGTCGCGGCCGTCGGTGGACCTCGTCGTTCAGGCGACGGCGAGCGCGCGATGAGACGTCCACTCGCCCTCGCGATCTTCCTGGTCGTGGCACCGCTCGTCGTCGCGGTCGCTCCCGCCGCCGCCTGGGATCCGGATGAGACCGACCCGAGCGACGCGCCCTTTGAGCCTCCGCCATTCGCGCTCCCGGTTGTGGAGCCGATCGCGGTGCCGGAGGGGATCTATCGCGTCACCGATGCGTACGCCGGTGACTACGTGTCGCGCGATGGTCCGGTCACGACCTACGGCACCGCGACGGTGCACGGCCCGACCGATTCCTATGCCCGGGTGATCGACACGGTCGCGACCGGCGCGGACAGCGCCTTCGACGGCGCGGCGTTCAACGGCCGCTCGGCGCTCACCGACGGCCGTCCCGTCGCCGGCACCTACTACGAGAACTTCTTCCTCACCGACGCCGGCTTCGTGTCGTTCGGGATCGTCTTCTTCCAGGATGACGCCGAGACCGCCCGCTCCGCCGCGCCGGCCGTTCCGCAGCCGCCCGTTCCTCCCGGGCCGGTCCTTCCTCCCGATGCTCCCGCATCCGGGCCGTCCGCGCCGTCCGCGCCGTCCGGGCCGTCCGCGCCACCGCCCGCGGTGCCCGTCACCGTGGTCGTCCCGCCTTCCGCGCCGGTGGGCGCGGTCGACCCGGGGACCGAGCCTCCCGCGCCGCGGACCGTCGACGGACCGCCGGCGATCGATCCTGTCGCCGAGCCACGCCTGGGCGCCCGGGTCGAGGTGCTGCGCGGTCGTCGGGTCGAGATCTGGTTGCGCGGCCTTCCCGCCGGTGCGGCCTGGCGTTTCGTCGGCGGGGACGCCGTCGTTCTGGGACCCCGGGCCGGCGGCGCGGGGGACCCGTTCGTCGCGCGGTGGGACCGGCTCGCCGTGCCGGGCGGGACCTGGACCCTCCGCTTCGAGATCATCGTTGCCGCCGCACCGACCCGGGCCCTCTCCATTGAGGTGGCGGTCCGTTCGCCGGGCCTGGTCGAATGATCGCGCAGCGGATGCTCCTCGCCATCGCGCTCGTCGCCGGCGCGGTCGCGTCGGGGATCTACTGGGGCGCGGTACAGCGGACGACCGTGGTCGTCGCGGCGCACGACCTGGATGGCCAGCGACCGATCGAGCCGGAGGATCTGGCGATCCGCGAGCTGCCTCCGGACGTGCTCCCGGCGGCCGCGATCCGGCACCTGCCGGACGCGGTCGGCCGCACGCCCCGCGCGCCGCTCTGGGCGGGACAGGTCGTCGTCGCGCCCGCGCTCACCGACGCCTCGGCGGTGTTCGGCGGTGCGCTGGCGCCTGTTGGGACGCAGCGGGCGATCGCGATCCCGGCGACCGCCGGGCTGGCGGTCGGCGGCACGATCAGCTCCGGTGCGCGCGTGGACGTGGTCGCCGTGCCGATCGTCGGGCGGGCGCCCGCGAATCGCCCGACGGAGGTGCTCGCGGCGGCCGCGCTGGTCCTTGACGTCCGCGGTGAGAACGGCGGCCCGTTCGGTCCACGAAGCGCACCGCGGGGCGCGACGACCGGCCTGCCCGACCGCCTCGGCAGCGTCATCGTGGGGGTGAGCGCGACGGAGGCGCTCCGGATCGCGGAGCGGATCCCGACGAGCACGTTCGTCTTCGTGTTCGTCCCGCAGYGATGACCGTCTTCGAGGTGTTCGGCCCCGTGCCGGATGGCGCGGACGCGGTCCTCGCCGCGGCCGCGGCGGTGGTCTGGCGTCAGGACGGCCGGACCCATGTCGGGGTGTCGGTGCCGACCGCGGCGCTCGTCCGGGACGCCGCGCTCGTCGGCCTGGGAGTGCGCCCATCGCCGGTCGAGCCCGGCGATCCCGCTCCTGGTCTGGTCGAGGCCCACGGTCGCGACCTGCACCCGATCGCATGCGAAGGGGACACGGTCGATCGGATCGAGATCCGGGCGATCGCCCTCGCCGAGGCGACGCGCGGACTGCTGCGGCGGCCGTTCCGCCTCGTCCCGCTCTCGGCCCGCCGGCGTGAACGGTGCCGGGATCTCCTCCATGACCGCGATCTTGCCTACGCGGCCACCCGGGTGGTGTGGTGCCCGCGCGCGGCCTTTCGGGATCCCGCGTACCGGCGCAGTCTCCGACCGGTGGTGTTCGACCGCGGAGCCGGCGCGCCGGTGCTCGCACGGACCGCGCGCGATGGCGACCTGGCGACCTGGCTGCGCGGATGAACCTTCGGGCCTGGCTCGACCGCACGCCGGCGGCGGCGGTCGCACTCGCGTTGATGCGCGATGCGACCGGACGCGAGGCGCCGCTCGAGCGGCTGCGCCCGGCCCGCCCGGCAACGCTCCCCGCGGGCATCACCGCGTTCTGGTCGCTTCAGGCCGGCGTGGGCGCGTCGACCGTCGCGGCGCTCGTGGCGCAGCGCTCCGCGGCGGCAGGGTGTCCCGGGGTACTCATCGACCTGGATCGCTGGGCCCCGTCGTTGGCGCTTCGAGCCGAGATCAGTGGCGCGACCGTCGAGGACGCGCTCCTCCATCCCGGCGGCGAGCCGGCGCTCGTCTCGCGCTGGGGAGCCACCGGCTTCCTCCCGGGGAGCGTCGATCTGCACCGCACCTTCGACGGCGCGCGAATCGCGGACGTCATCCGCGCGCTGTCTGACGAAAGGACGGTGGTGCTCGATCTGGGGGCGGGCGCGGATGCGCTCGACCCGGCCGTCCTCGAGACCGCCGGACGCCTCTGCGTCGTCGCCGGCCCGCGTGCCGCCCAGCTGCAGAGCGCATTCTGCGCGGTCCCGCTCCTGCGCGGCGTGGGAAAGCCGGTCGGCCTGGTCGTCGTCGGCACCGACGACGGGGACGCGCGCCGCATCGGGGATCGGCTGCCCTGGCCGCTCCTGTCCGCGGTGCCGCCGGATCCGTTCCTCGCCGAGGATCGGTTCGCGGCGCATGCCGACACCCTTCGGGCCGTGGACGCGCTCATCCGGGCTCTTCGGTGATCGATCCCGCGCTCGTCGCACGCGTGCGCGCCGTCGTCGCCACGGGCATGGACCCGGCGACGCTGCTGGCGCTCTACGCCGACCCGTCGCGGCGAGCGCTCATCCGGGAACGGGTCCGCACCGTCGCCGGCGGCGCGATCAGCGACGCGGATACCGATGCCCTCTGCGCGCGGCTCTTCGGTTTCGGTCCGCTCCAGCCCCTGCTCGACGATCCGGCGGTGAGCGACGTGCTGGTGAACGGTCCCGGACAGGTCTACGTCGAGCGGCACGGCCGTCTCACGTCGGTGCCGGTCGCCTTTGCCTCGGTCGTCGAGCTCGCGGACCTGGTACATCGCATCGCGGCGAGCGTCGGACGTGAGCTCACGATCGAGCACCCGTTCGTCGACGCCCGGATGCGGGACGGGAGCCGGGCGAACGCGGTCATCGAGCCGGTCGGCGGGCCGTCCCTCTCGATCCGCAAGTTCCGCCCGATCTCCCTCCCGCTGCGCGGGAGCGCGCCGTCGTGGCTCGCGGCGGGGGGCCTGGACGACGACGGCGCGTCTCTCCTCGAGGGTGCGGTGTCGGCGCATCGGAACATCGTCGTGACCGGTGCCACCGGCTCCGGAAAGAGCACCCTCCTGCGATCGCTCGCGGCGCTCATCGATCCGGCCGAGCGGGTAATCGTCATCGAAGACACGAATGAGCTCGTGCTGCCGCATCCGCATGTCGTCCACCTGGAATCCGTACCGTCGCGCGATGGCGGCGTGTCGGTGGCCGACCTCGTCGTGAACGCGCTCCGGATGCGTCCGGACCGCATCGTCGTGGGGGAGGTGCGTTCGCCGCGCGAAGCATCGGCGCTCCTGGAGGCGCTCAGCACTGGGCATGCGGGCTCATTGACCACGCTGCACGCGGGCTCGGCGCTCGATGCGCTCGGTCGATTGGAGCTCCTGCTCGCGCGTGCCGGTGAGCTCGGCGCGGGCGCCATCACGCGTCACATCGCGCGGGCGATCGATGTGGTGGTGCATGTCGACCGCGACCGGGACGGCCGTCGCGGCGTCCGCGAGATCGCGACGATCGACGACGGTGTGGCGACGATCGCCTGGCGCGCGCCGGCCCGATGACCATCGTCGGCGTCCTCGCCGTGGTGATCGCGACGATCGCCCTCGCCGTCGTCCCGCTCGCTCCGTCCTGGCACCCGCGGCGGATCACGCATCCGGATGCGGCCGCGCTGGCGGACGCCGGCTGGCGTTGGTCCCTCGGTCGGTGGGAAGGCCTTCGCGTCGCGGTCGTCGTGAGCGCGATGACCGCACTCGCCGCCGCGAACGGGCCGGTGCCGCTTGGTGTCGCGGCGTCGTGCCTCCCGTCGATCGCGTCCCGGCTGCGTGCCCAGGCCGCCCGCGAACGGTCGCGCGCTCCCGCCACGCGGGTGCTCGTCGCCGCGCTGGCCACGCTGCGATCGGGCGCGCCACTGGCCGATGCGCTCCGTCGGGGCCTCGACGGTTGCCGCGATCCCATCGCGCGGCGCCCCCTTGAGACGGCGCTCGCCCGGTTCGATCTGGGCGAGCCGCTCGACCGAACGCTCGCCGAGGCGGCGCGGGCGATGCCCGCGGGCCGCGTGGCCGCGGCCTTTGACGCGCTCGCCATCGGGGTCGGCGAGCGCCTCCCGATCGAGCGGGTCGCCGCCCTCCTCGGTGCGGTCACCGACCGGCTCCTGTTCGAGGAGCGCCTCGCCGCGGAGGTGGCGGCGCGCGCGGCCGGCGCGCGGACCCAGATGTGGCTGCTCGCGGCGCTCGTTCCGGCGCTGGCCCTGTACCTGGCGCTCACGATGCCCGCGCTCGCCGCGACGCTCGGCGGGCCGCTCGGGCGGACCGTGCTGCTTCCCGCCGCGCTCCTGCTGGAGGTTGCCGGGATCCTCCTGTCCCGCCGCGTCGTTCGGCTGGCCTCGGCGTGATCGCCCTCGGCGCGGTCGCCGCGGGGGCGTCGGTCGTGGCGCTCCTCATCGGGACGCGGCGGCGTTCGCCGGTCCAGCGGCGCCTCGCGCGGATCGCGCCTGTCGCGTCCCGCGCCTTCCGGTGGCGTGCGGTCGGCGACCGCGACCTGGCCCAGTCGGACACCGGACTCGACGCGCAGGGTCTCGCCGTGACGAAGCTGCTCGGCGCCCTCGTGGGCCTCGCACTGGGCCTCGCGATCGCGGCGCCACTCTCACTGAGCGTCGCGCTCGCGATCCTGCCGGCCTACGCCGGCGCGGTCGCGCCCTCGCTCATCGTGGAGCGGCGGGCCGCCG
>JRHI01003060.1_pt1 | contig 10428 bp, 8 predicted proteins | sample 215371 | NCBI WGS metagenome assembly JRHI01 (sample SAMN02929681, study PRJNA255918) | sediment metagenome | biome: cave system; feature: Ice Cave; material: Sediment; isolation source: sediment from deep within a dark volcanic ice cave with no known source of... ... | reverse complement strand
CGCGAGCGGTGTACCCGTACTGGCGGCGGTCTCCCTCGCGGAAGCCGCCGCCGTGAAGAAAGATGAACACCGGAGCGGGCTGCCGTCGCGGCGTCGCCTCGTAGATGTCGAGCTTCTGCTTGGCGCCCTTGCCGTACGCGAGATCGAGGTGGTGTCGGATGAGCCGTCGAGTCTCGTCGGTCATCACTTCCGCGCGATCGTAGAACCCCGTCCAATCGATGGCGAACTTCTCGGGATGCTGGACGGTGTAGTACGTGCGCTTGTCCTGTCCGGCGCCGTCCGCGGCCAGCGACAGCAGGAACATCGCCGCACCCGCCACGCCGGCGTTTACGGCCGAACGACGGTTGGAGACAGCGGCATAACGCATCACGGTTTCACCTTCAAGACCGGCTCGCCCGGCAACACCATCTCGTGTCCGTCATACTCGACTCCTCCTGACCGGCGCCCCCGAGGACGCCCGCAGGCGCGAACGCCTACACTATACGTCGCGTTGCGCGCAATTGATGCGCTCTGTTTCACCTTGACTCTCACGATGAATTGATGAAGTGTAAACCGTCTGAACGTGAACAATATGAACGAAACGGCTGACGAGACAATCAGGAGAGGACCCATGACGCGCGGCGCCACATTCCTCAACGAATCCGGCACCGTGCGGCCCGGCATGACGGTCTCGGTCAAAGGGCCAGCGATTGTCGGCGGCGCCTTGAGCGTCGTGACCACGGACAGCGGATATCGCGTGCAGAATATCCCGCTCGGTACTTAACACGCCCAACGGGGATGGCAGCTTCCCGCTCGACCGCGCGCTCCTGGTTCCCTACGGCGACGATCAACTGGATGGCGACGCCGAAGCACAATTTGCGATGGTTGATCGTCGGGCTACTGTTCGCCGCCACGGCCATCAGTTATCTCGATCGGCAGACGCTGGCGGTCGTCGCACCGTTGTTGCGCGACGAGCTGGGCATCTCGAACTTCGGCTATGCCCGGATGGTGTTCAGCTTCCTGCTCGGCTACACTCTGCTGCAGCCAATCGCCGGGTGGCTCATCGATCGGATCGGCGCGCGCCGAGGGTTCGCGACCATCATGGCCTGGTGGTCGGTCGCCGCGATGCTGCACGCGTTCGCACGTGGCCTCGTGTCATTCTCGGTGCTGCGCTTCCTGCTCGGCGTGGGAGAGGCGGGCAGCTGGGCCGCTTCGGTGCGCGCGACGTCCGAATGGTTCCCGCCGAGAGAGCGCGGCCTGGCCAACGGCATCTGGGGCGCCGGCACGAGTGCGGGCTTGATCATCTCCGTTCCGCTGGTGGCATGGCTGACGCTGCGATTCGGCTGGCGCAGCGCATTCATCGTCGTCGGGCTGGCAGGATTCGTCTGGATCGCAGCATGGATGTCCCTCTATCGTCCATCCGAGCGTCCCCCCGAGCAGGGTCCGGCGCTCGACGACCGCGGGACCATGCACATCGAGTCGGGCGCGACGCACCTGCCGGGGACGACGTCCGGATCCTATCTGGAGCTCTTGCGATCGCGATCGGTGGTCGCACTGTTCACCGCTCGAATGTTCGCCGACCCGGTCGTGTGGTTCTACAACGCGTGGGTTCCCGAGTACCTGCGCCGTCACGCCGGGTTCTCGTTCGAGGAAATCGGACAGTTCGGCTGGATTCCGTTCGTCGGCCAGGCGGTGGGGATCGTCCTCGGCGGCGTCCTCTCCGATGGGTTGTGCCGGCGAGGCCGCTGGGCCGTCGACGCGCGGATGTCCGTCATGCGCGCCGGTGCGATCCTCATGGCCGCCGGAGCGCTGGCCGCCTTTCCAGTTCACGTCGTGTTCTCGATGGCGGCCATCACCGTCGCCGTGTTCGGCTTCGGGTTGTGGGCGGCGAACATGATGTCGCTGTGCGCCGACGCGTTTCCGTCGAACCAGGTGGGATCGGTCACCGGCCTGACCGGCGTCGGCGCCGGCATAGGTGGGATGATCTATACGCTGCTGGTCGGCTGGATGGTGGACCGCTTCGGCTACGCGCCCGTGTTCGTCATCAGCGGCATGTTGCCTCTGATCGCGGCGGCGCTCCTGTACGCGTTGCTCGACCCGCGCCCTCAGCCGATCCGCTAGACCATATGGAAAGACCGACCTCGGCTTTGCATCTACCGCGGGTTACTCTCAGCCTGCGACAGCTCGGAGCAGAGCCGCATACAAAGGAGGTCGGTCGTGATGCAGTCTACTACTCTCATCGCCTTCGATCAGCACGCCGCGACGACGGTCGCCGCGGTACTCCTGGCGGGCCACCGGACGCCGGCGCTTCACACTCTCACGTCCGATAGCCCGACCATTCTGCGCTTCGTCGAGCGCCTGCAGCGCCAGGGGCCGATCGCCTGCTGCTACGAAGCCGGGCCCTGCGGGTTCGAACTTCAGCGCGCGCTCAGCGCGCATGGGGTGGCCTGCGACCTCATCGCCCCGGCCCTCATTCCGCGACGGGCCGGCGATCGCATCAAGACCGATCGCCGCGATGCCGCGCAGCTCGCGGTGCTCTACCGCGCCGGCGCGCTCACCGCGATTCACATCCCGACGGAGCAGGAAGAGGCGGCCCGCGATCTCCTGCGCTGTCGCGAAGACATTCGCGCGGACCTCTTGCGCGCGCGGCACCGGCTGTCCAAATTCCTGCTGCGTCACGGCCGACGATTCACGGGGACGAAGACGGCCTGGTCCGCACGCCACCACACCTGGCTGCGGGCGCAGACGTGGTCGATACCCGCGCTCGACCAGACGCATGCCTCCTACCTGCGCGCGGTCGACGAAACCGCCGCCCGCTTGCGCCACGTCGAAGAGGACCTTCGGACCCTGCTCGACCTCGAGCCGCTGCGCCCGCGGATCCAACGCCTGCGCTGTTTCCGCGGCATCGACGATCTCACGGCGCTGACCATCGCCGCGGAACTCGGCGACGCGCGTCGCTTCAGCTCGGCACCGCGCGTGATGGCGTTTGTCGGGCTCGTGCCGTCCGAACACTCGAGCGGGACGAAACGGGCGCGTGGCGCCATCACCAAAACCGGCAATGCCCACCTGCGGCGCGTGCTGGTCGAAGCCGCGTGGCATGCGCGCCATCGGCCGTTTGTCGGCCACGCGCTCCGCCGGCGGCAGCAGGGGGCCCCTGACGCGATCATCGCGCAGGCCTGGACGGCGCAGCAGCGCTTGTATCGGCGCTACCACCGGCTGGCGGCGCGCGGCAAACCCTCACAACTGGTCATCACCGCGGTCGCCCGCGAACTCACCGGATTTGTCTGGGCGGCACTGACCCAATGAGCTGATCGGCCGACATCGGAAAGGAGAATCCTCGCGCGCTCTATGCGATACCCGACGTTCGGCGGTAACTCGCGGCCCTAGACAGAGGCAGCTCCCGACGAATCATGGTCATGCGGTTTCGACCCGCGAATATCAGAGTGATTCATCGTCGTGGTGGCTCGGCCGATCAGCTGACTGGGTCCCAACAACGCCCGCGCCCGGATGGCTTGATAAGCCGGGCGCGGGCTGACTGTGCGATCGAACGGAGGAAATCACTGAGGCATTGACATCGGTCTTTCCATATCAGAGCGGTTTCCATAACTGTACAGCGAGCCGGTAACCGCAGTGGCGGATGTAATTCCGGCACTCGTCTGGCGTGAAGCGCACGAGCGCCGCGCCGACGATGGCGAGCACTTGGTCGAATGTTCGGGGCCGCGCGGCCCGTAGCAAGGCCTTCAGTTTGGCGAATGCCTGTTCGATGGGATTGAAATCCGGACTGTAAGGCGGCAGAAAGCGGATCTGCGCGCCGACCGCTTCAATGGCGGTGCGGATCTCCGGCTGTTTGTGCACGGCGAGGTTGTCGAGCACCACCACATCGCCGGGACGGAGCGTCGGCACCAAGACTTGCTCCACGTACGCGCGGAAGCACACGCCATCGATCGGGCCGTCGAAGACCGCGGGAGCGCCGAGCCCGTCGACGCGTAAGGCCGCGATCACCGTGTGCGATTCCCAATGACCGCAGGGCGTGTGGTCGTGAAGACGGATGCCCCGCGGACTGCGCCCGTAGCGACGCAGCAAATCGGTGGTCACCCCCGACTCGTCCAGAAACACGTACTGCGCGGCGTCGTGGAGCGGCAGGCCATCACGCCAGTGCCGCCGCTGTGCGGCGACATCAGGCCGCCGTTGTTCGTCCGCGTGTACGGTTTTTTTTGACGGTCAGATCGAGTTGGTTCAACTCGCGCCAAATCGTCGCCAACGCGGCGGACGTGCGGAGGCGGTCGCGCAACTCGGCGAGCGTCGCGTCCGGCTCCGCCGTCACCAGCGCCCGGAGGTGATCCTCCTGGCCTGCCAAGACGCGCCGGCGAAACTTCGTTTGTTTACGCGGCGCGATCGATCCGGTTTCTCGGCGCCGCTGTTTGAGCGCGTCCACCCACGCGCGGCTGACGTGATATCGCTCGGCGAGGTCCTTCGACGAGAGACCGGCGTCCGAATCCTTGATCACGCGCCCACGCAAATCCATCGAGTACGCTGCGGCCATGCGCACCTCCTGGCCCAGGAGTACCATGGCCGCGTACTGAGTACAAGTCGAAAATGCTCTAGTAACGAAGGTTCGCATGCCGATTGCCCGTTGTCACTCGGCGGTTTGAGGCGAAGCTTCGTTACAAAGGTCAGTCCTTTCGCTCAGGAGTGGCGATGCCCTGCATGCGCAGCAGCAGGTACACCTGGCCGCGGTGGTGCGCTTCCTCCTGCACGATGCTCCAAAGCAGACGCTCCATCGTCAGCGTCCGCCGGAACGCCGGTATCTCCTTCTTGAGATCGGCCGGCTTGATGCGACGGTACGCGATTTTCGTTCCGTCGTGCACATCGTGCAGCAGCCTCATGCAGTCGTTGAATGTCGGGTACTCTTCCCGTGGGAACACGCTGCCAGGCAGGATCGTCTTCGGTTCGCGATCCATGACGAGCCTGTCGATGATGTAGTACTCGACGTACGCGATGTGGCGGAGGGTGTCGTTGATGCTGCGTTTCGCGCCCGTCGGGATCCAGTCCCAGATACGCTCGAAGTCCTCGGGCGATTTCGCTTCACGCTCTTTTTCGGCGATTTCCCTGAGCCCTGTGATGAACGCGTCCCATTCTCGGGCCCAGTAGGGGTACAGATCAGCAATCTCCACGTCAACCTCGGATCAATGTCTCGACGGCGGCGGTCGCCCGTCGGCGAGCTGCGGAGTGTTCCATACGCGTCCGAGTCTGTCAAACGGTGCGGGTCGAGGTCCTTTACACATAAACTGTTTGTCGCTATATTGCTTCACCGGTTGCGCGTGTGGGATTGTCGATTGCGCCGAGGAGGCACTTATTATGGGCAGGTGGTTAGCGGCCGTGGTTCTCGCGGTGAGCGCATCGGTGCTCGTTTCGGGGCAGACGCCTCCCGCGGGGGCGCCGCGCGTGACCGCGGTTGTCGGCGGGACCATCGTCGATCTCGGCGGCGGAGCGCCGATTCCGGGCGCGGTCATCCTCATCGAAAATGATCGCATCGCCGCCATCGGTCCGGCGTCGACCACCAGAGTGCCGGCGGGCGCCGAGGTGATTGCCGCCAACGGCAAGTGGCTGCTGCCAGGCCTGATGAACATGCACGTCCATCTCGGACTGGTGCTCCCGGGGCGCGTCGGCGCCGAGCTGGCGAACGAAACAGAAGCGGCGCTTGCCCTCCGGATGGCGGCCAACGCGCGCGCGTCGCTGCTCTCGGGCGTCACCACGATCCGGCTCACAGGCGAGAAGCCGAACGCCGACTTCGCGCTCCGACAGGCGATCGAGGCGGGCACGGCGGAAGGGCCCCGGATCTTCACCGCGGGCGAGATCGTCGGGGTGACGGGGGGCCATGGCATGCGCGGCGGAGTCATCGGCAACGACGGGCCGTCGGAGTTCCGGAAGGCCACACGAAAGCAGATCAGCCTCGGCGCCGACTGGATCAAGATCGCCGTCTCAGGCGGCATCGCAGACGAGCGCGGCGACATCGGCGCTGCACACATGACGAAGGACGAGATGGAAGCGGTCGTGGAGACCGCCCATCGGCACAGCGTCAAGGTGGCGGCGCACTCGGGCTCTCAGGCCGCGACTGATGAAGCCGTCGACGCCGGCATCGACTGCATCGAGCACGGCTACTACCTGCCTGCGGTGCTCGCGCGGAAGATGAAAGAGAAGGGCGTGTGGCTCGTGCCGACCATCGTCGTCAGCCGCCCCGCGACGCGGCCGTTCTTCGAGCGGATCGGCTCGCCCGAGTGGTACATGGCGCGCGTGTTCGCCGTCGGCGAGCAGCACTGGGCGTCGCTGAAGACGGCGATCAAAGAAGGCGTCAGGATTGCGCTCGGCACCGACCAGTTTCCGTTCGAGCCGAACGACGGCACGACCGCGACCATCCGTGAGGCCGAATACTACGTCGAGGCGGGCATGACGCCGGTGCAGTCGCTCCGCGCCGCCACGATCGACGCGGCGACGCTCCTGGGAATCGCCGACCGCGTCGGCACGATCGAGCGTGGAAGACTGGCCGACATCATCGCCGTCGACCGCGACCCGACGCGCGACATCACGGCGCTGCGCACGATCAGCCTCGTCATCAAAGGCGGCAAGGTCGTGCGGAACTCCGCGGCACGGCCGGCCGGTGCACCGCCCTCGAACGGACGGTAGCGATCTCCTGGTATCGACACGGTGCTCGTCTGCGGGTGCGTAACGGGCGGCTGCGTCCGGGCGTCAGCCGTGGACGCGGTGCAGCACGGCCTTCGTCCTCTGGTGGTTCGCGACGCCGTCGGCGACCGTTCTGCGCTGGCTCACGAGGCAAATCTGATCGACATCGACCAGCGCTATGGCGACGTGATCGACCTGTCGGCTCGATCGCCGCCCTGCGCTAATCGGTCCGCATACCCGCGTCTTTGGAGGACTGGACGAATGGAAGTGCGTGCACCGCTGCGGGTAGGTCTAGTGGGTTTCGGTGAGATCGCCCACTATCACCTCCGCCATTTCGTGGCCTGCGGCGCGGCCGTCGTCGGTGCGGTCACGTCGAGGCCGACACCGCGAGAGGTGGCGCGGTTCGATTCGCTCGAGCGGATGCTGCCACACGTAGACGCGATCACCGTCGCGGTGCCGAATCACCTGCACGCCGACCTTTGCCTCCAGGCAATCGCCGCAGGAACGCCCGCCCTGGTGGAAAAGCCGCTCTGTATCACACCCGATGCGCTGACGAGGCTCGAAGGCACGCTTCCACTCGCTCGTGCGGCAATCCACATAGGATATCGGCTGCGCTGGAATCCGGCCGTTCGGGCGCTGAAGCCTGGCATGAAAACGGCGCGACAGATCAAGTGCACGTACCGGCTGGGAATCGAGCGCCTGGCCCGCGGCAAGGATTGGACGCGTCGGAAGCGCGAGAGTGGCGGCGCGTTCTTCATCCTCGGCGTCCATGCGCTCGATCTGGTCCGCTGGCTGGTCGACGCGCGGGCACAGCCGCTCGAGAACTTCCACGCGTCCGCCAGCGCGATCGACGGGGCGGCGGACTTTCCGCTCGTCGCATCGGTCGGCGGCGTGTTGTCGGATGGCGTTCGCGTCGAGGCGGTTGCCGATCTCCGGGGAAACGCGCCGTTCCGACTCGAGGTGGTTGTCGACGGTCGCCCGGTCGATCTGTCCAGCGCAGCGTGGCCCGGTCCGTTCCCCGAGCAGGACGGCGCCGCGGATGCGGAGTACGCCGGCCTCGTCGCCGACTTCATCCGCGCGATCCGCGCTCATGACGTGGACCACGCCGCGCTCCTCGAGATCGTCGAGACCCACCGCGAACTGGTGGCGGCCGCGCAACTGTCCTCGCGACCGTCGTGAGCTCGACGGCCGACCGATGCGACGCAGGTACCCGCCATTCTTCGCCCGCGACGGTGAGCGTCGACGACGTCAGTCGCGCCTCGACGGCGCGATCGTGATCGTAGGTGGGCCGGCCCGCGCGGATCGACAGCCACCGTCGGGCCAGGAGCCGCAGCATCGTCGGCCCGAAGAACTGGTTCACCCGAAGTGGATTCGCCCGGTTCAGGAGGTTGAACATCTCGCCAAGTGCCGTCACGCGGTTCTGTAATCAATGGGCGGCCGGATACAGACTCGGATGAGCCGTCGCACAGGCGAAGTTCTTGTCTCCGCGGCGAAACGCTACCGCGCGGGCGGCATCTGCGCCTTCAGCGCGGCGTACCGCGCAAGCGCCGCGTCGATCTCCGCCGACAACTCCTTGAAGACCGCCTGCTGCTGATCGGTCGGCGCGTAGTCGCCCTGCGCGACGTAATTCCGCAGCGCGGCGATGCGGTTGTTCAGCTTCAGATCGAACACGAGCATCTGATCGTCGAAGCCGGCGAAGCGCAGTTCCGCCAGTTCCTTGCCGACCACGTCGAGCGCGGCGCGCAGCCGGTCGATCGCCGCGCGATCGCTCTTCTCGGGCAGACGCGCGCGGATCTTTCGGATGTCGTTCACGGCATCGTGCACGGCCGACACCTTGTCGCGGATCGCGATCAGCAGATCGAACTGCTTCTGCAGGTCCGCCGCGTCCGCCTGGCTTTTCGGGTCCAGGACGATGCGGAGCGGCTGGGTGAGGGTCTGGCCGCCGGTCTTCAGGCGCACCTGGTATGTGCCCGGCACGGCGACCGGGCCGCGGAGGTTGCCGCCGGCCAGGAACGTGCCGCCCTCGATGCCGCTCGCGTCCGGGTATCGCATGTCCCACGCGTAGCGGTGCATCCCCGGCGTGCCCGATGGACCGTTGCGCTCCGTGCTCGAGACGCTCTTGATCACCGTGCCCTGCGCGCCGAGGAATTCGAGCATCACCGGCTGCGCCGCGCCCAAGGAGTATGTGACGATCGCACCCTCCGGCGGATTCTGACCGATGCCTGGACCGCCGCGGCCGAACCCGGCACGCCTGGAGCGGATGGCGTCGCGCGGCGGGAACAGGCGCGCCGCCGCCGTGGTCACGGCGGCGCTCATCGCATGCAGCGGCGTGATGTCGTCGAGCACCCAGAACGAGCGGCCCTGCGTCGCCGCGATCAGATCGTCGTTCTTGATCGCGAGATCGGTGATCGGCACGACCGGCATGTTGAGCTGAAGCGACTGCCACCGCGTGCCGCCGTCGAGCGAGTAATGCACGCCCGTCTCGGTACCAGCGAAGAGCAGATCTTTCCGTTTTGGATCCTCACGGACGGTCCGGACGAAACTGCGCTCGGGGAGTCCTCCCACGATGGCCTGCCACGACTTGCCGTAGTCGGTGGTCTTGAAGATGTAGGGGCGGACATCGTCGAGCTGATAGCGGTTGGCCGCGACGTACGCCGTGCCTGGATCGTGCGGCGAGGCCTCGATGATGTTGATGCGCGTGAACGGCTGCAGCGCCGGAGGCGTCACGTTCTGCCAGTCGCGTCCGCCGTTACGCGTGACGTGCACGAGCCCGTCGTCGGTTCCCGTCCAGATGACGCCTTTCTCGCGCGGCGACTCGGCGATGGTGAAGATCGTCGAGTAGTACTCCTCGAGCCGCCCGCCGTTCTGTTTCGCCTTGTCGTTCCGCGTCAGGTCTGGGCTGATCGCCTCCCAGCTCTGACCGCTGTTGATCGAGCGGAAGACCAGCTGCGCGCCCGCGTAGACGGTGTTGCCATCGTGCGGCGACACGATGATCGGATAGGTCCACTGAAACCGGTATTTCATGTCAGCGGCCGTGCGGCCGCCGTTGTAGTCGGGCCAGATCGTCACGTTCCGGCTCTCACCCGTGCGCTCGTCGTACCGCGTCATCAGGCCGAAGTAGCTGCCGCCGAAGATGATCGGCGGGTTCGACGATGTCGGGGCGAGATAGCCGCTTTCGCCGCCGGCGACCGGATGCCAGTCGCTCCCGGTGATGCCCGCGCCGCTGGTGCGGCTGGCGATCGACACGCTCGTGTTGTCCTGCTGCGAGCCGTAGATGCGGTACGGCACGCTGTTGTCGGTGGTCACGGCGTAGAACTGCGCGGTCGGCTGGTTGTCGAGCGAGCTCCACGTCCGCCCGCCGTTGAACGTCACCGCGGCGCCGCCGTCGCTGCCGTTCACCATCCGGCGCGGGTCCTTCGGATCGATCCAGAGGTCGTGGTAGTCGCCGTGCGGCGTCTGCACTTCACCGTAGGTCTTACCGCCGTCCGTGGACTTGTAGAAGTACTTCGCGCAGAACGTGTAGACGGTGTTCGCGTCGAGCGGGTCGGCGAAGATATGGCCGTAGTAATACTGCCGCGACGTCATGTTGAAGCTGTCGTTCAGCAGCTGCCAGGTGCGTCCACTATCGTCGGATCGATAGACGCCGCCTTTGTCGTCGGCCTCGACCGTGGCCCAGATGCGCTGCGGATTCACCGGCGACACCGTGACGCCGATCTTCCCGAGGTTCGCCGTCGGCAGACCGGACGTGAGCGTGCTCCATGTGTCCTG
>JRHI01003059.1_pt1 | contig 10430 bp, 9 predicted proteins | sample 215371 | NCBI WGS metagenome assembly JRHI01 (sample SAMN02929681, study PRJNA255918) | sediment metagenome | biome: cave system; feature: Ice Cave; material: Sediment; isolation source: sediment from deep within a dark volcanic ice cave with no known source of... ... | reverse complement strand
GCCCGAAGGTCCGAGCAGCACGAGGAATTCCTCGTCGTCGGCGGTCAGCGTCAGGTCGTCGACGGCGACGACGTCACCAAACCGCTTGGTCACGTTCTCGAGGACGACTTGCGCCATCACGCCTCTGCTCCGCCCGCAGAGCGCCCCTGCGGATCGGGGGCAGAATAGGTGAACTCAGGCGCGTAGGAACCATCCCTCCGGGTCCCACCGGCGGAGGCGACCGACCTCCTCGGCGGTGACCACCGGGAGCTCCCGCACGGCGCCCGCGACGCGGAGATCCCACCCGCACGCCGCCTTGGCCGCCTCCACCCGCGCCCCGACCGGCTCCGTGCCGCTCGGGACCGCGGTGAGGACGAGCTCGCCACCGTCGAGCCCGTCGACCTTCTCGAGCACGCCCAAGTCGGTGACCAGCGACTGCACGGTGTGTCCGGGCGACGTGACGTAGCCACACTCCCCGGGTGTCCGCTGTGGCGTGAGCGTGGCCACGACGACCGACTCTGCCGCGACGCTCGCGACGTCGTTGCCCCCACCCGACCCGACCAGGAACGGTCCTTCGGCGATCAGGGTCGAATTGATGTTCCCGAACCGGTCGATCTGCGCACCACCGAGACAGGCGACGGTCGTCGTACCGGGACCGCCCACGAGCGCGCCGAGCACGGTCGACGCGTCACTGAGCATGGTCGCCGACGGGAAGTTGCGGTGGTTGAGCACGAACGGATCGGCCGGTGTCGGCCGGTAACCCCAGAGACCGATCTCGGCGGTGAGCTCGACCCGAGACCCGCCGGCTCGCGCCTGCTCCACACCCAGCCACGCCGCGAGGTTCGCCACGCCGGCACCGGCGAGCACGGCATCCGCATCGAGCGCCTGCACCCGCGCCGCGAGCTGGCGGGCGCCGTACACCGCCGCGCGCTCCCACCGATTCGGCGGGGCGCCGAGATCCGGAGGGTGCGCCTTCTCGTCGACCCTCCACGACTCAGGATCCGCCTTTGCTCGCAGGCGCTTCACCCGTTCGTCACCGAGGCGCGCGACGTAGTCGTCGTGCGATTCGACATCGAGCACCCAGTGGCGGATCCACTCGTCGAAGTCGTCACGACGGGTCGCGGCCCGCGCCTCCACCCAGAAGTCGTAGTCCTCGCCATAGCCGCCGACGGCGAGACCGCGCGTGAACAGACCACCCGGGTGCGCGCCCATCGGCACCTCACATACCGCCAGGACCCGGTGCGCAGGGATGCGGACCAGCGCAGCATCGTCGCGGACCGAATCGACGATCCGTTCGACGGTGACGATCGCACCCCGCCGAGCGGCCAGCGCGCCCCATACACCCTCCAGCAAGGGCGGGTTGACGACCACGTTGCCCTCGCGGTCGGCCATCGGCGCGTGCAGCAGCGCGACGTCGGGCACCAGCGGCGACACCAACCCCACCTCGCCGAAAGGCGTGACGGCACGCGCGTAACCGTCGTTCGTCGCCATCGAAGACCGGTAAATCGACCGCGTGACGGCAGCCGGCAGCCCACGCGCCGCGGCCTCGAGCCGCTGGGTGAACGCGAGGAACGACCAGTGCTCGACGTCGACCTCGCCCCGTCGGTAGGCGTTCGCGAAGATGGGATTGGGCGTGAAGTTCGGGAACGTGTCGCCCGAGTATCCGGTGACAACGTTGCGGACCAGGCCCCCGCGGAAGAACAGCGCGCCGAGGCTCGAGAGGCTGAGCATCACGAGCGTGAAGCGTGGGTCCCGCCCCCACCATTGTCGCACGACCTCGTAGCTCGCGGCGGTCCATCGTGTGTGACCCACCACGGGATGCAACACGTCGCCCGCGCGAACGTGCTCGGCGACGGCGTCGCGGAGTGACGCGCGCTTGTCGACCACGGGTGGCTCAGGCCGAGTCGAGCACGAGGTCGGCGAGACGTTGCCGCTGGTAACCCTGGTAGCCGAGCATCACATCGTTCTGCTTGGCCCGCTTGTAGAAGAAGTGGGCGTCGCAGTCCCACGTGAACCCGACCCCACCGTGGATCTGGATGTCCTCACCGGTGACGAACACGGCGGCCTCACCGACGAAGCCCTTGCACATCGCCGCGGCCTTCTCGCGCCCAGGGTCGTCGACGTCCGACGTCCACGCCGCGTAGTGAGTGCCGACGCGCGCGAGCTCGAGTCGCTGCAACATGTCGACGGCCTTGTGACGGATGGCCTGGAAGCTCGCGATCGGACGGTCGAACTGTACCCGGACCTTCGCGTACTCGACCGCTTCGTGGAGCGACTGCTCGCACGAGCCGACCAACTCGGCCGCGAGCGCAACGGCCGCGTCGTCGGCGACGCGCCGCCAGAGCGGCGTATGGTCGCCGGACGGTCCGATCGGCACCGCGCGACGCTCCTGCATGTCGAGCCGCGCGGCCTTGCGGGTGGGGTCGAGGGTCGGCACGGCATGCGCGTCCGACAGACCGTCGACGAGGAACGATCCGAGCCCGTCCTCCACGCGCGCGACGACGATCGCCCAGTCGGCCGTGTGCCCGTCGAGCACGATCGGCTTTGTACCGGTCAGCACCCAGTCGGCGCCCTTCCGGCGCGCGCGCGTCCGGACGCGATCGACCGGGTCCCCGTGCCCGGCCTCCTCGAGCGCCACGGTGCCGCGCAGCTCACCCGACGCGAGCTGCTGCAGCAGGTCGTCCGCCTTCAGACGGGTTGCGGCCAACGTCGCGAGCACGGCGGACGAGAAGAACGGGCCCGGCAGCGGGAGCCGGCCCATCTCCTCGAGCAGGACGACCATGTCCACCAGGCCGAGCCCGAGCCCGCCCGACTCGGCCGGCACGAGCGTGCCGGGCCAGCCGAGGTCCCTGATCTTCGTCCAGAGCTCGTTGGTGAAGCCGCGCTCGTCGTCGGCCATCGCGCGCACGTAGGTGCTCGGCGCCTCACTGCCGAGGAACGAGCGCACCGCATCCCGTAATGCGTCCTGATCTTCACTGAACTGGAAATCCACGAATCGGGACGTTAGCGCCCCCTCGGCGGGCAAGACTAACGTCCGTGTCAGGTTTCTCCCCGGGCGCGAGCGAGCGAAGCCAAGCGAGCACGCGCAGCGAACGGAGCGGATGAAGTGGGCGCAGCGAACGGAAGTAGCGCAGAGGAAGCGGAGCAATAGGCATGGACTTCTCCCATACCCCCGCGGATCTTGCGTTTCGCGACGAGTTGCGGGAATGGCTCGATGAGAGCCTGCCGAAGTTCCTCGCCGACTGGGAGAGTGACGACGACCCCGGCGGGGGTCGCCACTCGGGTATGGAGCGCACACAGGAGCGGCGCCGCGACTGGCAGCGCCGTCTCAACGAGGGCCGCTGGGCCGCGATCAACTGGCCGAAGGACTGGGGCGGCCGCGAAGCCACGCCGGTGCAGAACGTCATCTACTCCGAGGAGATGGCCCGGGTCCGCGCTCCGAGCATCTACAACGCGAACGGCATCTGGCAGATCGGCCCGATGATCATCGCGTGGGGCACCGAGGAACAGAAGCAGCAGTGGCTTCCCTGCATCCTCGACGCGAGCGAGCACTGGTGCCAGGGCTTCAGCGAGCCCCAAGCGGGGTCCGACCTCGCCAACCTCCGCACCACGGCGATTCGCGACGGCGACGAATACATCGTCAACGGGCAGAAGATCTGGATCTCGACGGCTCACCTCGCGCGGTGGGGCCTGTTCCTCCTACGAACTGATCCGCATGCCATCGAGGAGAAGCGCAAGCACGAGGGCATCACCGCGTTCATCGTCGACATGGAGACACCGGGGATCGAGTGCAGGCCGATCCGCGACATCGTGGGCGACGAGATGTTCAACGAGGTGTTCTTCACCGACGCCCGCATACCTTCCGCGCACCGGCTCGGCGAAGAGGACCAGGGCTGGCAGGTCGCGATGGGAACGCTCGGGCGCGAGCGCGTCGGGACGGCCGGTCTCGCGATCACGATGGCTGCCGACCTGCGATCGATGATCTCCGCGGCCCGGGCCGTCAACCCGGCGGCGCTCGACGATCCCGAGATCCGTGACCGGATCGCCCGGGCGTGGACGCAGATCGAGCTGACGAAGCTCCTCAACTACCGAGCTCTCACCAAGATCATCAAGGGTCAGAAGAACTGGCCCGAGGTACCGCTCGCGAAGCTGCAGTGGAGCCACCTCGCCCAGTACCTCGCTGAGCTCGCGGTCGACATGCTCGGCCCGAGCGGGCTCCTCGCGCGCGGCGGGCCCGATGCGGTCGACGGCGGCAGCTGGACGCGCCTGTACAGCTTCCAGCGCTACACATCGATCGGAGCCGGCGCGACCGAGGTGCAGAAGAACATCATCGCCGACCGCGCGCTGATGACCCGCAAGTAACCGCTTCGTCCCGTGCGGCTCGGCGTCATCACCCCGGTGCTCACCATGCTGCCGCGCGCGCACGCACGCTGGGAGGAGAGCGCGGGCATCGCCGAGGTGGAACGGGTCGTCGTCGAGGCGGAACGCCTCGGGTACCACCACGTCACGTGCAGCGAGCACGTCGCGATACCGGTCGACGTCGCCGACACACGCGGCGCACGGTATTGGGATCCCCTGTCGACGTTCGGATATCTCGCGGCGAAGACCCGGACGATCCGTCTCGCGACCCATGTGCTCGTGCTCGGCTATCACCATCCGCTCGCCATCGCCAAGCGTTACGGCACCCTCGATCGCGTGTGCGGGGGCCGCCTTATACTCGGGGTCGGTGTCGGCTCGCTCCAGGAGGAGTTCGCGCTGCTCGGCGCCCCCTTCGACGCACGAGGCGACATCGCCGACGACGCGATGCGCGCCTTGCGGGCGTCGCTCTCTCAGAGCGAGCCCGAGTACCACGGCCCACACTTCGACTACGAGGGGTTCATCGTCGACCCGCACGCAGCACAGCACAGCATGCCCATGTGGGTCGGTGGCAGCACGTACCGGTCACTGCGACGGGCAGTCGAGCTGGGCGACGGCTGGGCGCCGTTCGGCATGACGACCGCCGACCTCGCCGCGATGTTGACGCGAGTGCAGAGCACCGACGGGTGGCACACGCGGGAAGCACCGTTCGACTTCGTGCTCCAGAACGAACGACCGCTCGATCCCCTCGCGGAACCCGACGTCGTCCGCGAACGGCTGGAGCGCTTCACCGAGATCGGCGCCACAATGCTCAACTGCCGCTTCGTGCACCACTCCGTCGTGCACTATGTGGAGCAACTCGCGGCCATGGCCGAGCTGGCCGGCATCTAGATCAGAGGCGCTCGATCACCGTCGCGTTGGCCTGGCCGCCGCCCTCGCACATCGTCTGAAAGCCGTAACGGCCGCCGGTCGCCTCGAGCTGGTTCAGCAGCGTCGTCATGATGCGGACGCCGCTCGCGCCCAGCGGGTGACCGATGGCGATCGCGCCGCCACGGGGGTTGAACTTCGCCGGGTCGGGCCCGAATTCGCGGGCCCACATCAGCGCGATGGCGGCAAAGGCCTCGTTGCACTCGATCGCGTCGAAGTCGTCGATCTTCATGCCGGAGCGGTCGAGCAACTTGCGGGTCACCGGGTTCGGCGCCGACAGCACAAGGACCGGGTCGTCGGCGAGCACGGCGAAGTGCACGAAACGGGCCCGCACCGGAAGGCCGAGCCGCTCGGCAGTGGCGGCGTCGGCGATCAGCATCGCCGAGGCGCCGTCACTCATCTGTGACGCGTTGCCGGCGGTGATGTCGGGCGCGAGCGTCGGGTCCCAGCCCGCCGCGCTCGGAAGTGCCGCGAGCTTCTCCATCGTCGTCTCGCGCCGGATGCCTTCGTCGGCCCCGAGCACGGCGTCGGTGAGCTGTCCCTGATCGCCCTTCACCGGAACCGGCAGGATCTCCTTCGCGAAGTGACCGCTGTCGGTCGAGGCGGCGGCGCGTTGATGGCTCTGCAACGCCAACCCGTCCATGTCGTCGCGAGTGATCCCCCACTTGCCGGCCAGGATCTGTGAGACCTCGAATTGGGTCAGCAGCTGGTTGTCGCACGCACGGAGAAAGTCGGGACTGAAGGGCCCGGTTCCACCCTTGGAGTTCGACCCCATCGGGGCGCGCGTCATCGACTCGACGCCGCACGCGATCGCCAGGTCGTACGCGCCGGCCATCACGCCCTGCGCGACGAAATGCATCGCCTGCTGGCTGGAGCCACACTGCCGGTCGACGGTCGTCGCGGGCACGTGCCACGGGAGCCCTGCCGCGACCCATGCGTTTCGGGTGACGTTGGTGCCCTGCTCCCCCGACTGGGTGACACAGCCACCGACGACGTCGTCGACCGTGGCCGGGTCGACATCGTTGCGCTCGAGCAGCGACCGGAGCGTGAACCCGAGCAGGTCGGTCGGGTGCCAGCCGGCGAGCGCGCCCTTGCGCTTGCCGATCGCCGTACGGACGGTGTCGACGATCACGGCGTCGCGGATCTCCATATTCATTGCTGCGCTCCCACTGCGCTGCTTCGGCTCGCTGGGGCTCGCTCCATACGCTTCGTTCGCTCCGCTCCACGCTTCGTTGGCTCCGATACCTGACATGGTAGTCAGGTATCGTGGCCGAACGGGCAGCCGGATAGCGTCCCCACGAGCGACCAGGAGGGTCGATGGCCGACATCCCTGAGCACGACCACATCATCGACACGGGCAAGAGCAGGCTCACCCTCGAGGAGCTCGGTGCCGTCCAGCCCGGCATGGCCCGCGTGATGCCCGAGGTCGGTCAGCGGATCTGGAAGTGCTTCTACGCCGGCAAGGCTCACAACAAGCCGCTCGCGCGCTTCCAGCTGAAGGAAGCGGTCAACCTCATGGAGATGGGCGTCATGTTGCGCCCGAAGTACACGGACAACATGTACAAGTTCATCGAGGAGCAGGTCGAGAAGGTCAAGCAGGCGATCGAGAACGAGGACTGGGACGGCTTCGAGAGCGCCTTCCACGAGATGGTCGACCAGGCCAACGCCTACCACGAGGTCTACGACAAGGCGTTCCTGCGGTGGAAGATCCCCGAGTACCCGCCGCCCGACCTCGATCTCACACCCCGGCGATAGCGCGGTCAGGTCGCGGCCCGCTCCTTGCGGGGTGGGCGCCAGAACGCAAGCAACAGGAGCGCGGCGCCGCCGATCCCGCCGATCGCAGTGGTCGCGAATCCCCACCATCCGCTGAACTCGATGTCGAGAGCATGATCGAGGGACCAGCGCCCCGGCCCGAGCGCGCCGATCGCAAGACCGCACACGAACAGCGTCATCACGTACTCGAACCCTTCGCCGGGTCGGAAGATGAAGAAGCCGTTGCGGAGGTGGTTGATGATCCACGCGACCAGCATGACGCCCACGACCCCCGCCGCCGCGACCGGCGTGAGCAACCCGACGACGAGCAGCACGCCCGAGCCGAGCTCGACCAGGCTGGCGAGCCAGGCGTGCAGCCAACCCGGCCGCATCCCCAGGCTCTCGAACCAGCGTCCCGTTCCCGCGATCTTGCCGCCGCGGAAGATGTGGTTGTAGCCGTGGGCGAACATCACGACGCCGACCACGACTCGCAACAACAGCAGACCGAGGTTCATCGGAGCAGGCAGACCGCTCAACTGGTCGGCGTCCACGTGATCCCCCTCGCGTGCTCGCGCCTCGACGCGGTGACGCTACCGTCACCGGTCACGTGCCCTCAGATCTTGTCGCGCGAAGGGCTACGCCCGGACGATGCGAAGGTCCGGAGGTAGCGGTCGCGGGTCGGGACACCGGCTCTGGGGGGAAGAGTCGACGGGGTTACGTCGAGCGCCCCGACGTCGCGACCGTTTGGTCTTGATCGGCCGGCACCGGCGGGGGTTGAGCGGAACCTCCGCGTTCCTCGACCCCACCCCGACCCCGGCGGTACGCTGACACGAACGTCAGAGAACGCCCGTCCGGCCCCGGGCCGGCGGTCGGGCCGAGTGCGGGGGTACCGGATGCGGGCCGAGGACATGATTCTCGTGAGTGTCGACGACCACGTCGTCGAGCCACCCGACCTGTTCGCGAACCACCTGCCCGAGAAGTGGCTCGAGCACGCGCCCAAGAACGTGCACGACGACGAGCGCGACATCGACGTGTGGGTGTACGAGGGCAACGTCATCCCCAACATCGGCCTCAACGCGGTCGCGGGTCGGCCTCCCGAGGAGTACAACATCGAGCCGACCAACTACGGGATGATGCGGGCGGGCTGCTACGACATCCACGAGCGGGCCAACGACATGAACCGCAACGGCGTGCTCGGCTCGATGTGCTTCCCGAGCTTCGTGCAGTTCTGCGGTCAGCTGTTCAGCCGGTCGAAGGACAAGGAGATGGGTCTCAACCTGCTCAGGGCCTACAACGACTGGCACATCGACGAGTGGTGCGGAACCTATCCCGGCCGCTTCATCCCCCTGTCGATCCCGCCCATCTGGGATCCGGAGCTGATGGCCGACGAGGTCCGGCGCGTGTCGAAGAAGGGCTGCCACGCGGTCACCTTCTCGGAGAACCCGTTCAAGCTCGGCTGGCCGCATGTGTTCGGTGACCATTGGGACCCGTTCTTCGCGGCCTGCGAAGACGAGGGCATGGTGATCTGCCTGCACATCGGCTCGAGCTCGACGACGCTCGACATCGCTCCCGGCGCGCCGATCGACATCATGATCACGCTCACCCCGCTCAACACCATGCAGGCCGCGACCGACCTGCTGTGGTCACCCGTGCTGCGTAAGTTCCCCAACCTGCAGTTCGCGCTCTCGGAGGGTGGCACGGGTTGGCTGCCCTACTGGCTGGAGCGCATCGACTACACGTATCAGCAGCACCGGTTCTGGACCCATCAGGACTTCGGCGACACACTCCCGAGTCAGGTCGCGCGCGACCACTTCACGTTCTGCTACATCAGCGACCGCAGTGGGGTGGAGAACCGGCACGCCATCGGCATCGACAACATCACCTGGGAATGCGACTACCCGCACTCCGACTCGAGCTGGCCGCACTCGCCGGAGACCCTGAGCAAGCAGCTCGAGGGTGTGCCTGACGACGAAGTCGACAAGATGACGTACCACAACGCGATGCGCATCTTCCGCTACGACCCGTTCGCACACCGCGCCAAGGACCGCTCGACAGTGGGTGCATTGCGTACCGAGGTACGCGACTGACGCACCCGGCGATCCCGGGCGTCATCCCGCCCGGCGGCGGTGCCGGAGTTCGGGCACCAGGCCGGCGTCGGCGAGCAGGCGCACGGCACGCTGCTCCGTGGCATCGATCACCACGGCCTCGCCGGGCCGGCGGCCGACGAGGAACGTGACGACGCAGTCGTCGCAGGCGTTCGTGCCTGCCATCACGCACTCGTCGCAGTCGATCCGCATCCCGCCTCCCGTCGTCCGCGGTGACCGGCGCCCGTCGGCCGGCCTGCCCCTCCGGCTGCGCTCACGGGTGTGTCCCCACGAATGCAGGATCGCACGGGGGTGTGACAGTTATGAGCGGGGATCAGCCGCGCAGCGCGGAGAGCAGAGTGGACGCGCCCACGACCAGGGCCCCCTCGGCCTCGGCGTGCTCGTGCACCCACCGGTCCGACGAGGCGACGAGCACGGGGGCCCGACGGGCATGGGAAGCGACCTCCCGCACCACCACCGGATCCGCGTCCTCGCCGGGCGCCGAGAAGATCACCCGTACCCCGCCGCGGCGCGAGGTGGTGACCGGCCCGACATCGGCCCCATCGAACACACAGATCACGCCACAGCGCATCCGGAGCTGGAGCTCCGTGAGGCCGGCGACGAGCCGATCGCGCTGCAGGCTCGGCGACGTGTCGGGCCAGGCGCGCATCGAGACGTTGTAGCCGTCGACGATCAGGATGACGCCGGCTGTCCGCAGCAGAGCCTCGACCCCCTCACGAGAGTCGGCCACCAGCCCACCGGGAACGCGTGGGCGCGGCGCACGCTCGCGGCGTTGCCCGTCGACCTGCGCCCGTTCCGGCGGTACCGGCGACGCTGTCGCGCGCTCGTCGCTTCGCGTCGTGAGCCCCGAGGCACCCGAGCGCTTTGCCAGCGCACCCATGCCGTCGGCGAGTCGCCGCGCGAGCTCGGCCGCATCCGCGAGCGCCTGAGCCTCCGCGGCGTTCAACGTGACGGCCTGACTCTCGTCGCGCTCGAGCGCGTCGGCGAGCTCGCGCTCCAGACGAGCCACCGCTTGGCGCGCATCGCGAGCATCGGACTCGTTCCCGCGCACGCGGGCCCGCTCACGCTGCAGCCGCGCCTCGGCCGTATCGAGCTCACCTCGCGACGCCGCGAGCTCCTGCTCGAGACCGTCAGCCTTCCTTGCTGCGACATCGGCATGGCGCCGCGCCTCTTCCTCGCGGGCACGCCGTGACCGGCGCTCGTCGCGCAACTCCCGCTCGAGCCGCTCCACCGCGGCGGCAGCCTCGTCCCGACTTGTCTCGGCGCGGCGGCGCGCTTCATCCAGTGTCGCGACGCGCGCCTGCAACGCGT
>JRHI01003058.1_pt1 | contig 10432 bp, 9 predicted proteins | sample 215371 | NCBI WGS metagenome assembly JRHI01 (sample SAMN02929681, study PRJNA255918) | sediment metagenome | biome: cave system; feature: Ice Cave; material: Sediment; isolation source: sediment from deep within a dark volcanic ice cave with no known source of... ... | reverse complement strand
TCCCCGGATATGCCCTGATGCACCAAGGTATTCTCCTCGTGGGAACGGGACTTCTACTGGTGGGCTTCGCGTTCAAGGTGGCGGCAGTGCCGTTCCACATGTGGGCGCCCGACGTGTATGAAGGCGCACCAACTCCGGTCACGGCGTTCATGGCCGCGGCCGTGAAGGCCGCCGCGTTCGCGACGTTCCTGCGCGTCTGGCTCGAGTGCTTCGGCGCCCTCGACTTTGCGTGGCTCGCGCCGATCTGGTGGCTCGCCGGCGTCACGATGCTGCTGGGCAACGTCGTCGCGCTGGCCCAACGAAATGTGAAGCGGCTGCTGGCGTATTCGAGCATCGTGCACAGTGGGTATCTGCTGGTTGCGGTGGCGGCGGGCACGCCGCTCGGCGCGGCGGCGTTCCTGTTCTACCTCTTCGCGTATACGCTCGCGACCTTCGGCGCCTTCGCGGTGGTATCAGCTGTGGGGCGCCCCGGAGAACGCGGAGGAGACATCGTTGACTTCGAGGGGCTCTGGAGCATCCGGCCCGGTCTCGCCCTGGGCATGGCGGTGTGCATGCTCGCGATGCTCGGATTTCCGGTGTTCGGCGGCATTGGTTTCTTCGCAAAACTGTATGTGCTGCAGGCCGCTCTCGCCTCGTCGAAGCCGCTCCTGCCACTCGCGGTGCTCCTCGTGGTCACGTCGGTGGTATCCGCCGGCTACTACCTGAATATCATTCGGGCGATGTTCATGAAGCCGCGCCCGGACGGGGCACCGGCCCCGGCACCGGTCGGCCCGCTCACGCGAATGGTGCTCGCGACGACCGTCGCCATCATTCTCGTGCTCGGGCTTGTTCCGGGTCAACTCGCTGGTTGGGCGCGAAGCAGCCCGCCCACGTTGGCCGTCGATGGCGAGGCACCCAGTCCCGGAGCACCCTGATCTCCGCGGGGATCTTCCGGCAGTACGATATTCGCGGTGTGGTGGGGGACGATCTCACCGCCGAGGCCGCGGCAGGCATCGGTCGCGCCTACGGAGCATTACTCGCCGAGCGTGGGATCCCGGGTGAGGTCGCGGTGGGACGGGACAATCGTCCGAGCGGCACCATGCTGTTCGACGCGCTGGTCGCGGGGCTGCGGGGGACGGGTACCGACGTCGTAGACATCGGCGTGGTGCCAACGCCGCTGCTCTATTGGAGCCTGCATCACCTGCCGGTGGTCGGGGGCATACAGATCACCGGATCGCATAATCCCCCGGAGTTCAACGGATTCAAGATTTCCGTCGGCGCCGACTCCCTCCATGGCGACGGCATCCAGCGCCTGCGAGGACTGCTGGACGCCGGTGTGTTTCCGGCTGGCACCGGCGCGCTGCGGCGCGAATCGGTGCTCGGCCGTTATGTCGACGACGTCGCGCATCGCATCGGCACGCTGTCGCGTCCGCTCAAGGTGGTGATTGATTGTGGCAACGGGGTGGGGGCACTCGTCGCCCCCACGCTCTTTCCGCGGATCGGCGTGAGCCCGACATTCCTGTTCGCCGAGAGCGACGGCACATTTCCGAATCACCATCCCGATCCCACCGTCGTCGAGAACCTTCGTGACCTCATTGGCGCGGTTCGTCGTGAGCAGGCGGATCTTGGCATCGGGTTCGACGGCGACGCCGATCGCATCGGGATCGTCGACCGGCACGGAACGATCATCTGGGGCGACTACCTGCTCATTTTGTACGCGCGCGACGTGCTTGCGCGAACGGGAGCGGGGCAGCCGGTGATCTTCGACGTGAAGTGCTCGCAGGCGCTCCCGGACGCCATCACCGCTGCCGGGGGCGTGCCCGTCATGTGGAAGACGGGGCATTCGCTGATCAAGGAGAAGATGAAGGCGCTTCATGCGCCCGTCGCCGGAGAAATGTCAGGTCATATGTTTTTCACGGAAGGTTTTTATGGGCATGACGACGCCCTCTACGGTGCCGCCCGCCTGTTGCGCATTGTGGCGGACTCCGGACGCGGCGTGGATGAGTTGCTCGCGGACCTCCCCCGCTATGTCTCGACGCCGGAGATTCGCGTGGACTGCGGCGATGACCGGAAGTTCGATGTCGTGGCGGCAGCGCACCGGCATTTTCGCGCTCTGCACGACGTGATCGACGTTGACGGCGTGCGGATTCAGTATGTCGACGGATGGGGTCTCATCCGCGCGTCGAATACGCAGCCGATTCTGGTGGTGCGCTTCGAGGCGCGTTCACCCGATCGCCTGCGGGAGATTCGAGACGAGATGGGGAGCTGGCTCGAGCAACAGGGCGTCCGCTTTCCACGCGAGTAACGCAGGTCACGGGCGTTCGCTCACCTGTTATGATGACGACCCGTCGCTGGCTCCTCGTGATCGTGACCACACTCGCCCTGCTGGTGGTCGCGGGTCGTGCTGTCGCGGGTGTGTACGCCGAGTGGGCATGGTATGCGGCGATGCGGGCGCTGCCGGTGTACGAAAGCAAACTGGCGCATGAGCTGCTGCTGCGCGGCGGAGCTGCGCTCGGCGGCTTCCTGCTTGCCTTCGCCAACCTGTACGCCGTTCGCCGCTCGATCGTGTCGCTCGTTCTGCCGCGACGGCTCGGCAACATCGACTTTGGCGAGGAGGTGCCAGGCCGGAGACTCACGGGGCTGGTGGTGATCATTGCCATCGTCATCGCATTCCTGCTGGCGCTCTCGCAGGATGACTGGGCCGGACTCGCGCTCGCGCGCAACGGCGTGCCATTCGGGGAGCGCGATCCGTACCAAGACCGCGACTTCGGCTTCTACGTCTACAGCCTCCCGTTCGAACGCAACCTGTATCTCTGTTCCGTGTTCGCACTGCTGCTGGTCGGCGCAGTGGTGGTATTCCTGTATGCGCTGACGCCGAGCCTGCGATGGGAGAGGGGCCGGCTGCATGCATCAACGTACGTGCGGCGGCACGTGGCGGTACTCGGCGGCTTGATGTTGCTCGTGATCGGATGGAGTTACCGGCTTGAGAGCATGACACTGCTGGCGAGGGGTTCCGGCCCGTTGGGCGCCTTCACGGCGTTCGACGATGCCATTCTCGTTCCGCTGCTGACGGGACTGTCAGTGGTCGCGTATGTGACGGCCCCTGCGGTCATCTGGGCGGGATGGCACGGACACCGCCGGCTGCTCTTTGGCGTGTTCTCTGCGCTCGTGCTGGGCGGGCCGGTGGCGCGTCTGGTACTGCCATTCATGGATCACTGGTCCACAAATGAAGCGGCCCGCGCCGCGCGTGAGCGGCCGTATGTTTCCACGCGCACACAGTTCACGCGCCGGGCGTACGGCGTGGACCAGATCGTCGACGCCGATTCCGCGGGCCCGCCAGGAATGACACGGGCTGACCTCGCGCGTGGTGCCGCTAGCTGGGACCCGCCGGCACTGCTGAAGTCAGCGGAATTCTCACACCGCGATCACTCGGCGATCGCCATCGCGTGGGTGCCGACGGAAGGCGGACTGACCGCAGTCGTGGCGCTCCACCCTTCGGCGGGCGCAGGTCCGGCGATCAGCACCACTCTCGATGCCGTGAACGCGGGTGCACCCGGGCGTGCCTCTGCGTTGTCGACAGAACCAGCCGAAGGGAACGACCGGGAACTCCCCGCCATACTCGTGGAACCCAATGCGCCCTCGTATGCCGTCGTCGCTGATAGTGGCGACGTGCTGTCGGCCCCGTCATTCGCTTCGCTCGGTGAGCGAGTGGCGCACGCGTGGCACCTGCAGAATCCCCGCTTGCTCGCGATGGATCTGCCGGAGCCGCGGCCACGCATCATGCTGCACCGCGATGTGCGCGAGCGCATTCACGCGATCGTGCCCTTCCTCACCACGGGTCCGACACTGCAGTCTGTGCTGCTCGACGACGCGCTCTACTGGGTCGCCGAGCTGTTCGTCACCTCCGACGAGTATCCACTGGCGCGAGGGCAGCTGTTCGCCGGCGAATACCGCCAATACGTGCGGCATGCCGCGACGGCCGTGGTGCAGGCGCACACCGGGCGCGTACTGATCGTCGCCGACCCGGCGCCCGACCCCATGACCCGGTCGTGGATGACGCGATTTCCAGGCCTCTTCGTGACGCCTGACCTGCTGCCGGCGGGTTTCGCCGCGCTCCTGCCGCCGGCGGTGGACTGGGGAGCCGCACAGGCGGGCGCGATTGCGCGTGCCGGGTTTCCCGGTGCCGTCATGCCATCGGACCGGGGAGCCGCGACAGCGGAGCCGTTGCTGGCGCTGCACGAGCTCGCGACGCGGCCGTACGCCTCCCGCGGCACGGTGGGTCCACTCAGCGCGACCGTCGGCATCGTGGAGTCGGGAGACCGCATGATCGGCGCCGTGACGGTGCGCGGCGGTGCGCAGCCGCGCGTCGAGTGGCGCCGCGTGTCGAGCGCGCTGTCGTGGCATCGCCTGCTCGATTCGCTCTCGGCGGGACCACGACGGGCGGGTGCGCCCGGTGCCAGGCGATTAAGTGAGCGCAGGGGCGAGGTAGCGGCATTGCCCACCGATGGAGGAATCGCCTTCGTCCAGTCGTCGTACTCGTGGCCGGGCGACGGACAACCGTCGCTGAGCAGTGTCGTGCTGCTCGAGGGAACGGCGTCGCGGGTCGGAAGCACACTCAGCGAAGCGCTCGGATTTCCGTCGACATCAACGGAGCTCGGCGCAACCGCGTGGCGGGCGGGCGCCGCCGCGCTCTACCAGCAAATGAGCGCAGCCATGAAGCGCGGAGACTGGAGGGCCTTCGGCGCGGCGTACGCAGCGCTCGGCCGGCTCCTGCGATCCGCGCCATAGACGCCGCGCATTCCGAGCGGGTAGCTTTCCGCTCCCGTTGAATCTCCCTCTCGCATCCGGCGCATGAACCTGCACGAGTACCAGGCCAAGGATATCCTCCGCCGATTTGGCATGGCGATTCCAGCTGGCGAGGTCGCCACCACTCCCGACGGCGCCGAGACGCTCGCGAAGAAGTTCGGCACCGCAGTGATGGTGAAGGCGCAGGTGCACGCAGGCGGCCGCGGAAAGGCGGGCGGCGTGAAGTTCTGCAAGACACCGGCCGACGCGCGGGCGAGTGCGGCGTCCATTCTCGGCATGCGAATCAAGGGACTTGTAGTGGAGAAGGTGCTCGTCACGATCGCGGCCGATATCGGCAGCGAGGCGTACGTGGGCATCATCGTTGATCGCGCCTCGAAGAAACCGGTGTTCATGGTGAGTGCGGCTGGCGGAATCGACATTGAAGAGGTTGCCGCGAAGACTCCGGAGAAAATCAGGTACCACCCCGTGGATGTTCGATACGGATTACAGAAATACGAGGCCATGCAGCTCGGGTTTTTCCTGTATCCGGATGTGAAGCTGGCGCGAGCGGCCGCGCTGGTGATGCAGCAGCTCTACGCGGCGTTCCTCGCCAGCGGCTGCTCGCTGGCAGAAATCAATCCGCTCGTCGTCACGCCGAACGGCGAGCTGATTGCGGTGGACGGTAAGATGGTGATCGACGACAACGAACTCGACCGCCACCCCGACATCGAGGCGCTGCGTGACGAGTCGAGCGAGGCTCCGAGCGAGGTGGATGCGCGCCACGCAAACCTGACGTTCATCAAGCTCGACGGTGACGTGGGGTGCGTGGTGAACGGCGCCGGGCTCGCTATGGCGACCATGGACCTCGTGAAGTATTACGGGGGTGAGCCGGCCAATTTCCTCGACATCGGCGGTTCGTCGAATCCCGAGAAGGTCGTGGCAGCGCTGCGCATCATCTCGGCCGACCCGAACGTGAAGGCAATCCTCTTCAACATTTTCGGCGGCATCACGCGGACCGACGACGTGGCCAACGGCATCGTGACCGCGACCACGGCGAACCCGCTCAAGGTGCCGCTGGTCATTCGTCTCACCGGCACCAACGAAGCGATTGCCATGAAGATTCTGCACGACCATGGCTTTACCGCCTCAAACGACATGGACGAGGCGGTGCAGCAGGCCGTCGCGCTCGCCCACCGCGGAGGCAAGGCCGCGTGAGCATCTTCATTGACGCGGCCACGAGGCTGGTGGTGCAGGGCATCACCGGCCGCGATGGTTCGTTCCACACCAGACAGATGATCGAGTATGGCACGGCCGTCGTGGCTGGTGTCACCCCGGGCAAGGGCGGCCAGACATTCGACGCCCTCGCCCCCGGCGGCGCGTCGCGAACAGTGCCGATCTTCGACACTGTCGCTGACGCGGTGCTTGCGACGGGCGCCAACGCGAGCGTGATCTACGTACCGCCGCCCTTCGCCGCAGACGCCATCATGGAGGCCGCTGCAAGCGGCGTGCACCTCGTGGTGTGCATCACCGAAGGCGTACCCGTGCTCGACATGACGAGGGTCTATCCGTTCGTCAAGGAACGAGGCGTGCGCCTGCTGGGCCCGAACTGCCCGGGTCTGATCACCCCGGGAGAATCGAAAGTCGGAATTATTCCGGGGACGATTTGCGCCGCCGGCTCGGTTGGCGTCGTGAGCCGCTCCGGCACGCTGACGTATGAGGTGGTGTACCAGCTCACCCGCGCAGGTATCGGTCAGACCACGTGCGTGGGCATCGGGGGAGATCCGATCAACGGCACCAACTTCATCGATTGCCTCGAGGCCTTCGAACGGGATCCGCACACCAGGGCGGTCGCGATGATGGGCGAGATCGGCGGCACGGATGAGCAGGAGGCGGCGGAGTTCGTGCAGCGGCACATGAAAACGCCCGTCGTCGGATTCATCGCGGGCCAAACCGCTCCGCCCGGCCGCCGAATGGGTCACGCCGGGGCGATCATCTCGGGCTCCGCGGGCACCGCCGCCGAGAAGATCGAGGCGTTTCGGGCCGCCGGCATCGGTGTCGCGCAGCGACCCAAGGACTTCGTCGAGCTGATCCAAGCGCATCTCAAGTCGTGATCACCCGCAACCATCCTCATTCACGCATCATGCCCGCACATCGCACACTTACGATCATCAAGCCCGATGCCTTCGGGTCGAACAAAACCGGACTCATCCTGGCGCATCTGGAGAATCACGGATTCAGGCTCATGGCTTCGCGAGTGCTCCGGATGACCACACTGGCGGCCGGCGAGTTCTACGCCGTCCACAAGGGGCGGCCATTCTACGACGAGCTCGTCGCGTTCATGACGAGCGGGCCATGCATGCCGATGGTGCTCGAGCGCGAAAACGCCGTCCTCAAACTGCGTGACGTCATCGGCGCGACGGATCCGTCCGAGGCCGCCCCGGGCACCATCCGCAAACTGTATGCGGAATCGAAAGGGAGGAATGCGATTCACGCATCCGATTCCGACGAAAACGCCGCCCGTGAGTCGGCGTTCTTCTTCGCCGGCGTGGAGACCATCGGCCGCTTCTAGTCGCGGCAATGGGCAGGGTGGGGTAACTCCAGACAAGACGCTGCGTTGCGGGCCGCTCGTTCCTTACGTATATTTCGAAGTTATGCTGTCGTTTCCTACCCGATCTCTTGGCGTCGGTGCGATTCAGGTCGTGGGAGACCTCGATCCAGACGACAAAGTCTGGATCGCAGGCGATCAGCGTCCCGCGGGAGCCGTCCGGATCACGGGACGACTTTCCGCGGCGGGAACGGGGCGGTTCTATTTCAGCGGAAAGTTCGCGGGGCCCACGCTGGGAGAGTGCCGCCGATGTCTGGTGGAGGTAAACACGGAGATCGGGACGGACGTCCACCTCCTGTTTGCCGACACCGAAGCAGAGGACGAGAGTGAAGATGATCCTGATGTTTTTCCGCTGAGCACAGGGCGCAGCGGGTCGGAAGTGGACTTGCGTCCCGCGCTCCGTGAGCAGTGGCTTCTCGAAATCCCCGCGTTCGTGCTCTGCCGCCCCGACTGCAAGGGGTTGTGCCTGACCTGCGGTGCCAATCTGAACCAGGGTGCCTGCAGCTGCACCCGGAAGACCTGACGAGTATACCATGGCCGTCCCAAAGCGACGTACCTCGAAGCGAAAGAAGCGTGCGCGCAATACGCACAAAAAAGCCCCGGCGATCGCGATCCAGCGTTGCCCCAAGTGTGGCGCGCAGAAGCGTCCGCATCGCGTCTGCGCGGAATGCGGGTTCTACGCCGGTGAGCAGCGGGTAGCGGCGAAGGAAGCCTGATCTTGGCGCGCATCGCGCTCGACGCGATGGGGGGGGATCATGCGCCAGCGGCCCCGATTGCCGGCGCGCTGCTCGCCCTCGAGGAGCTCGGCACCACACACACGATCCAGCTGATCGGACGCGAAACGGTCATCCGCGCGGAACTGGCCCGCCAACTGGCGGGCGAATTCCGCGCGCTTGGCGCGCGCGCCCGGGAGCTGGCGATCGTCCACGCGAACGACGTCATCGAGATGGCAGACAAGCCGACGGTGGCGATTCGGGGCAAGCAGCAGAGTTCGCTGGTGGTCGGCCTGCGGTTGCAGGCCGACGGAAAATCGGACGCGTTCGTCTCAGCCGGAAACACGGGCGCGCAGATGGCCGCATCCATTTCCATCCTGAAGCTGCACGAGGGACTTACCCGTCCAGCCATCAGCACCCTTTTTCCGAGCACCGGAAGGGACATTGTGGTGGTGGACTCCGGCGCGAACGTGGACTGCTCAGCCGAGGAGCTGGTGCAATTCGCCCGCCTGGGTGCCGTGTACGCGGAGGACATTTTGGGCCGCGAACATCCGTCTGTGGGATTGCTGTCCATTGGCGAGGAACCGGAGAAGGGAAACGCCGCGGTGAAGAAAGCGCACGCGCTGCTGGCTGGTGCGGCCGGCGAAGGACTCAATTTTCATGGCAACGTCGAGGGGCGCGACCTCCCGCTGGGAGCGTCCGCACGCGGACCGGTCGACGTGGTGGTGTGCGACGGCTTCGTCGGCAACGCGCTTCTGAAGTTCTATGAATCGGTCTCACCCATGCTGCGTGGCCTGCTCGTGCGACAGGGCGTGACGGACGCGCAGATCACCGGCGCGCTGCATCAGCTGGACTATGCCTCCGTGGGAGGGGCTCCTCTCTTGGGCGTGCGCGGGGTGAGCATCATCGCGCATGGTAAGTCGTCGCCCGATGCCATTCGCAACGCCGTCAAGGTTGCGGCGCGCGCCGTCGAGTCGCGCATGAGCGACCATATCGGCCAGCGGCTCGCGACCGGAGCGGCACAGCGGCGAGGCGCCGCGTGAAGCGCCCCCTGGCGATGATCACGGGAACCGGCTTCGCCGTTCCCAGGAGGATGTTCGCCAACAGCGAGTTCGCTGCCATCGGCATCGACACCGACGACCAGTGGATCCGCGAGCGCACGGGAATTCGAGAGCGTTATATCGCCGGACCGGATGAAACTCTCACGTCGATATCGCTTGCTGCGGCGCGGCAGGCCCTCGATGTCGCCGGAGTGAGCGCCTCGGAGGTGGATGCCATCGTATTCGGCACCTGCTCGCCGGACAAGCTCCTCCCGGCAACGGCAGTTGAGCTTCAAGCCGTGCTCGGTGCGACCCGCGCGGCGGCGTTCGACGTGAATGCGGCCTGCAGCAGCTGGCTTTATGGTATGCAGATCGCCGAGGGATTGCTGGCCGCGGGCAACGCGGACACGATTCTCGTGATGGGTGGGGAGATCCTCAGCCGAATCGTGAACTGGAAAGACCGGAACACTTGCGTGCTGTTCGGTGACGGAGCCGGTGCCACTGTCGTGCAGCGGAGCACGAAGCACCGGGGTATCCTCTCCGCGTACATGCGGAGCGACGGCACCCTTGCGAACCTCCTGTACCGTCCGAAGGGCGGCTCCGCTGAACCCGTGACGCCGGCGATCATCGCTGAGGGTTCGCACTACGTGCACATGCAGGGGCGCGAAGTGTTCAAGAACGCCGTGCGGTCGATGGCGGATGCCTGCGATCGCGCGCTCGACGGAGCGAAGCTGTCCGTCGGCGATATCGACCTGCTCATTCCGCACCAGGCCAACGTGCGCATTATCGAAGCGACCGCGAAACACGCGGGCATGTCGATGTCGAAGGTGTTCGTGAATGTGGATCGCTACGGCAACACCTCCGCGGCGTCGATCCCGATTGCGCTCGCCGAGGCGATTCGCGAGGGGCGAGTGACGGACGGAACCACCGTGATGTTCGTCGCGTTCGGCGCGGGATTCACGTGGGGCTCGATGGTCGTGCGGTTCTAGGTTGGCGCAACTCACAGCCACACCAAGGGTCACGTCGTGGACATCCTGCTGTTGTTTCCCGGCCAGGGTTCGCAGAAGCCCGGCATGGCGAAGGATCTCGTCGAGGCGTTTCCGGCCGCACGTTCCGTCTTCGAGCGGGCCGACGGCGCCCTCGGCATGAAGCTGTCGTCGCTGTGCTTCGATGGCCCGGCTGACGACCTGACCCGCACGCAAAACGCGCAGCCGGCCCTGCTGACCCATGCCGCGGCGGCGTGGGCGGTCGTACGGGAGAAACTCGGTCCGTTCGTGCGTGCCGCGGCCGGTCACTCACTGGGAGAGTTC
>JRHI01003057.1_pt1 | contig 10434 bp, 9 predicted proteins | sample 215371 | NCBI WGS metagenome assembly JRHI01 (sample SAMN02929681, study PRJNA255918) | sediment metagenome | biome: cave system; feature: Ice Cave; material: Sediment; isolation source: sediment from deep within a dark volcanic ice cave with no known source of... ... | reverse complement strand
ATCACCGGTTCACCTGCACATACAGGCGGTTCTCTTGACAGGACGTATATTACTACACATGTCACGTTCTGTCAAGCATTTTTTTAAGCGCATTGCTCCGTATTGAATAAGTAGATTTCTTAGCGATCGCCCGCGACAGGCGCCTCTTCGAGTTTCATGGAAAGCAGACGCGAGATACTATCTCCTCCCATTGAGACTCCGTAGATGACCTGGGCTGATGTCATGGTCACCCTATTATGGGTTATCATGATAAACTGGGTGCGCTGGGCCAGGCGCTTCAATATAGCACAGAAGCGCACCACGTTTGACTCGTCTAGGGCAGCATCTACCTCATCCAGCAGGCAGAATGGAGGAGGGTTAATCTCCAATAGCGCAAAGAGCAGGGCCGCCGAGACGAGAGCGCGCTCGCCGCCGGAGAGGAGTGATAAATCCTGGACTTTCTTGCCTGGTGGCTGCACTATGACCTCCACGCCAGCAGGCATATGTGCTGGAACGGAATTATCATTATCGTCTTCGCCAGTCTTCGCAGCAGTCAGTTCAAGGCGCGCGTTACCGCCATTAAAGAGCGTGATGAAGTGTTCGCGAAAACGGGCATTAACCGCTTGAAAGGTCGTCTCAAATTGTCGCGCCATCGTCACATCGAGTTGCCCAATAATCGAGCGCAGGTGTGATGCCGCCTGCTCCATATCTGCTATCTGCGTTGAGAGGAACTCAAAACGCGTGCGTGTTTCTTCATATTGTTGAGGCGCGTCAGGGTCACATCCCCCCAATACCTTTAAACGCCCTCGCAGACTATCAACCCGACGCCGTAGCTTGCGCAGATACGCTTCTTCCTCCTCCGATAGTGCCCCCGAATCTTCAGAGACGAACTGGCCATTCCGCGATGCTGCTTCTCCCGGAGTTATAGTAATGTGGACAGCGTAATTGTTCAACTCTTTAGGATCCATCACGCCCATCTCTTCGCGCAACTGTTCCAACAACGAGTCAACAGCGTCCCTGGTCTTCTGACTCTCTAGCAAGCAGCGGCGGTATCCTCCCTCTAATCCGGTCATCGCCTGCCGCAACTGCGTTGTTTGTTGTTCCAAGGTCCCCACCTGCCGCTCAATTTCACTTGCTTGCTCCTCCGCAAGGTTTAGTTCATCCCCCAATGCATGTGACTTCACTCGGGCTTCCTCAAGTTCCCGGCGACGTGAGTTTATCGTTTCCACCAGAACCTGCTGTTGCTGTTCAGTCTCTTTAATTCGTCCTCGCTGCTGCTCAACCTGTGCCTTGTACTCCTGTGCCTGTAGCTGGAGAGTGTTCAACTGTTGGCGTAATGACCGGGCTTCCTGCCGTTTCACTGCAAGGGCAGTACGTCCTCGACCAAGTTCGTCCTGCTGGCGCCGAAACACAGTAGCACGCTCCTCCATTTCGTGTTGGAGTTCCTCAACCAGGCCTACCATCTCTCGCTGGGACTTCTCATGAACCCGGACACGCTCTTGAGCCGCCTGTACCTCCTGCTCCAATCCAACGACTTCGGCAGCCAGTTGCTGCTCTAGAGAATCAGCCAGGCGTAGCTCTGTCTGTATGCGCTCCTGTTCGCGCTGCGTAGTCATTACCACCCTGTTCAGTTCGTTGACACGGGCCAGAATTTTCTGCAATTCTCTATCCACAGCAGACTGCTCAATACGACGCCCCTCCTGAGCACGCTGTACTTCGCTGATCATACTATTGAGTTGATCGATCAGCGCCACATGCTCACTCAGCTGCCCGGGCAATTCATGCAGTTCTCGCTCGTAGGTCAACAAACCCTGCTGACTCCCCTCTTTTCCGCTGCCAGCGGCCAGCCAGCCAGCACGATGCAGCACCTCGCCTGCACGCGTTACCACCATTTCAATTGGCAGGTCGCCAGTATCCGAGACCGTATGTGACAGAACCCAGGCCATGAGTTCATGCGCCGCCTCCACATCCCTCACCAGGACAACGCCCCGTAACATCGTGCGGAAAAGAGGCAAGTAGCGCGGGTCACACTGCATGCTACGCCAGGCAAAGCCGACAACGCGCTCTTTCAGGGTGGGTCTCGCTTCAAGAAAGCTCTTGATCGTGTCCTCTGGCACCTGAAAGCGCTCGTCGTAATCCTTTTCCCCTGCCTTCTCTCCCTCCACCCACACGACCATCGCTTTTCCCAGCTTAGCCGTCTGCAAATACAGCAGGCAATTTTGCGCATCTTCGTAGGTCTGTACCACAACAGCCTGCAAGTAAGGTCCGAGAGCAGCTTCAATGGCAATCTCCAGGCCAGAAGGAGCAACACCAAGCTGGGGAACTGGGCCAACCAGGCCGCTGACCTTTGCTGCTGGAGCGCGCAACAACGCGCGTACACCATCAGTATATCCACTCAAGCTTTGCCGCCAGTTTTTGAGCATATTCAGGCGATCAGCAACGGTACGCCGCTGTCTCTCTGCCTCGGATTGCGCGGATTTTAGACGCTCAAACTCTTGTTGGGCATCCGCAATTGCTCGCCCCAAGGCCTGTTTACGCTGCGCTACCTGCTGTTCCTCTTTACGGGCAGTATCCAGACGCGATCGTTCCTCTACAAGACGTGTTTCGAGGGAGCGCAAAGATTGTTGCGCTTGAGCTATGCTTTCCCTGCGTGCGGCAAGAGTGCGGTTGCGCTCTCCCAGTTGTTTCTGCTGGCGTCCGAGATCGGTCTGGCTGGCACCAAGGCGCGCCTGTACCTGAAAGAATTCATTTTGCGCTGTACGCAGACGTCGCTCATCTGCTTCATAGTCTTTTTGCGCCCTGGTTACCTGCTGTTCCAGAGCAGCAATGGAGGCAGCATTCGTGTCTACAGCCTCATCCGCGCTATCGCATTGCTCTTCCTGATCAATGACGCGCTGCTGGAGAGCAATAAGCTGTTCTCTGAGCCGACGTTCCTCTTGCTGCTGATCGCTGTACTGTCGCGTCAAGCCGACGACGCGCTCCTCACTGACCGCCAGGTCACGCTCAATTTTCTGAACAAGGTCATTCGCCTCGCCATAGGCCTTGCGACATTCCGCTATCCGAGCAAGGGCCTGCTGTCGCTTGCCACGAAGGTTCTTTCCCTGCTCGTCAGCAGATTGCATAGCCAGTTCCAGATCCCGTACTTTCTGCGCTTGTTCTTGCTCTGCTGCTTCTGCCCGTTCACTAGCTGCATGCAAGCGCCTCCACTGCAAGGCGTACCAGGTGAGCAGTACTTCCTGCAGTTCACCATTCAATTGCCTGAACTCAACCGCTCGCCGCGCCTGCTCCTCTAAAGATCCTAGGCGCGGCTCAATCTCTCCAACAATATCGCGCAGGCGATCTACATTCTGTTCAGTTTGGCGCAGACGGTTCTCTGCGTCTGTACGTTGTACCTGAAAAGGGCGGATACCCGCGGCATCCTCAAACAAACCGCGGCGCTCCTCGGCACGCAGGCTTAAAGCGGCATCAATCAAACCCTGCCCAACAACGGTATACGAATCGTGGCCAATACGTGCTTGAGCCAGCAGTAGGACGACGTCTTTAAGACGAACTTTCTGTTTATTGATAAGGTAGTCATTTTCGCCCGAGCGATAGCTGCGGCGCGTTACAGTAATTTCACTGTATTCTGAAGGCACCCAGCCTGTGCTATTATCCAGTGTCAACGATACTTCGGCCAGCCCTAACGCGGCCTTTCCATGACCTCCAGCAAAGATAATGTCGTCGCTTTTCTTACCGCGCAACTGGCGCATGCTCTGTTCACCCAGAACCCAGCGCATGCCGTCAGCAACATTCGATTTTCCTGCTCCGTTCGGCCCTACTACAGCCGTAATGCCCGTACTAAACTCTAGAGAGGTCTTTAAAGCGAAGCTCTTAAAGCCTAACATTTCCAAACGTTTAAGATACACAGCGCGGTCCTACTCCACTTCCGTCAGTATCATTGTCATGTTGCATGATGATACCATAGAGCAGTACTTCCGTCGAGTAGGCAATTTTTCATTTTTCTGTTATTTCACTCAGCGCGGGATGGGGAAGTTATGGACGGACGGCGAACGTACAAGTAACACCGCACAAGGGGCGTGATCAAGCACGAAACGTGCAACGTGCCCAACCGATTTTGGCCCAATTTCAGGTCTCTGATTGTACTGTACGCGCGAACAAATAACGAGAAGATCTGCTGCCCATTCTGTCGCACAATTCACAATTTCTCGCTCTGGTCGACCCGTCCGTCGCAATAGTTCCGACCCTGGTAGATAGCGGTCTCCCTCATCAAGGATTTCTTGCGCTGTCAAAGCGTCCGCCTGCTGCATCTGTTCTCGTCGCCTTAAAAGCGGTCCTGAATGGCGCAAGAAGCGTTCGCGCCTGCGATCTAGCTCCTCGTGAGGAGCGTTATCGATGACATACAGAAGCCCGAGGGCCGCGTCTGTTTTCAAAACCGTAGAGACTGCCTTGCTTATTTGTTCGACATTTGTTCCATCCAAACAGCAAAGTATACGCATTGCACACATAGCTAGCTATCCTCCAATGAGAATGAGTAACCAGATCGCGAGTGCACCTGCTAACAGCATAAGTGGTGTCACCAGTATACCAACTTTGAAGTAGTCCAGGGCAGAAACATCAAGGTTCCTCTGGCGCAGGATAAGCAACCAGAGCACTGTAGCCAGGGAGCCAACTGTTGTCAAATTGGGTCCCAGGTCGCAGCCAAAGATAGTGGCAGCAATGAAACCATGTTGCACGGCAGGAGAGGCATGCTGCACGCTCTGAAGTGCAGAGGTCATCACAACGGCCATAGGGACATTGTTAATCAAATTCGTTCCTAGAGCGGAACCTACCGTTCCAACCATTACAGCCCCAAAGCTTGTACCAGAGGATAAATGGAGCAGTAACTGTCCAAATTGTGTTGTAAGTCCCGTACTCTCGAAGGCTTGTACCACAATAAACATGCCCGCAATGAAGCCAAAGATCGACCACGAAATCTGTTTACCCGTATAGAGGACCGTAGTCTGTTTCCAGGACAAAGCTCCGGCAAGGAGCAGAAGCGCGCCGCCAAGCGCAACAAGTGAGAGTGGAAGTTGTTTAGCCGAAGCAGTTATATAGGCTATTGCCACAACTATCAAAATTGCACATGTATAGCGAAAGTACCCTTTATGCTTGATAGAATCCTCGAGAGGTGGCAGGCGTTTCATATCAAAGCTTCCCAGCAGTTGCCGACGGTAGAGTAGATAAAACACTCCAAGATTGATGCCAATAACGACGAGACTTGGGAGGAAGAGCAGGCGCAGGAAGGTTAACAGGTCCAGGGGAAAACGCGAGGTGATAATGATATTGATGGGATTGCTGACAGGTAACAAGAATGAAGCAGTATCGGCGACAAAAGTACAGGCGAAGAGAAAGGGAAGAACAGGTAGTCGAAGACGCGTGGCGAGTGTGTAGATAATCGGTGTTAATATAAGGGCAGTAGCGTCATTGGAGAGAAGCATCGAGATGAGGCTTCCGAGCAGAAACGTATTGAAAAAGAGGCGTCGAGAACTATTCCTCGAGAGTCGCGCTGCTTGCACCGCTAACCAGTCGAAGATCCCCGCTACCTCCGCCAATGCTGAAAGGCTCATCATGCCCAGAAAGAAGAAAAAGGTATTCCAATCCTGCATCAGTGTGGAAAAAGCATCATAAGGACTGATGAGACCCAGGATTAGCAGCAGACTTGCTCCTGCCATGGTGGTTACGGCTTCATTCAGTTTCCATGGGCGAACCATGATACCTATGAGGGTTACCGTGGTAATCAGCACGATAAGTACCGTTCTGGTGAGAGTCGGGACGTGTACAAACAACAACATAGTGGGCGTGCCTTTGTGAAGTAATAAAGCTCTTACATTTCTTACTGTTAACACGAGTCCTTGATGAGAAAGGATACAAGGATACATGGAAGTAAGTAGCTAAACTTGATGCTTTTGCTTGACAAAAAGTGCTATAATTCGTCAAAGGTCAATTTTGGTAATTAACGAAATTGATAGCATATGGTATCATCACTTTACATACTTCCACCTACTAGATTAGCATGGAGAAGGCGGGTGTCTCAAAGTAAGGAACATCCTTCTGACAATGAAGCTATTGTGAAAACTGTCCTGGTTGTTGAGGATGACACGGGAATTGGTTCATTCCTTGTCCAGGCCATCTCGCAGGAAACTCCACACCACGCTATGCTAGTTACAGATGGATTACAGGCTATCAAAGCCGTTTCAAACATCAAACCCAGCCTGTTTATCCTGGACTATCAACTACCGCGCATGAACGGAATAGAGCTCTATGATCGCCTGCACGCAACGAAGGGACTGGAAGATGTACCGACTATCGTGATAAGCGCCCGTCTCCCAAGAAACGAGGTTACGAAACGGAATATAGTTGCCATGAGCAAACCGCTTGAATTAGATGTTTTTTTGCAAGCTATTGAAAAGTTACTGGGTTAACTACTGCTACCCACCCTTCCTTGCAGCGTATCCATAATTCATCACCCTGCCAACAATAATGGTCGGAGGGCAAATCACCTGTATTTACACGACTATACGAAGTAGCCTTTTGTACCATTACATGCTCGCTGCCAATTCGTAGCACTATAGGTCCACTCCACCAGTCCGCCACTCCGCGAATAAAATTATAGACGTGCGCGGCATCCCAGTCAGCAACAGGTACAACGAAATCTTCATCGCCAGGGAAACCATAATAACTACTGCCACTCTCATCCTGGTTTTGTGGAATCACGCTCCCCTGGTACAGATTCCATACCGCCCGCGCAAGTAGATTCCCACCGCACCGAGCACAATCTGACTCCAACTGCCTGTAGCTCATGCCTTCAGCAACAGGTATTACCTCCTGAGTCAGAATTGCGCCGCTATCCATTCCTTCATCCATGAAATGAATGGTGACTCCTGTCTGTCTACATCCGTGCCGAAATGTCCAGAATAAAGGCACCGGCCCGCGCTTAGCGGGCAATAAAGCTGGATGCACATTGAGGCAGCCCAGGCGCGCTATATCTAAGATAGCACGCGGAATCCGCTGCGAAAAGCAGGCCACACAAAGAACATCAGGTTGATACGAAGCGAGGATAGAGATAGTGCTGGGATCTGCTAGACGATGTACCTCCCACACCGGTATCTTTCGCTGCCATGCCAGTTGTACAATACTACTTTCGTGCCATGAATGAAGCATCGGGAGCGCAGAATGCGCCTGACGAACCTGTTCCCGCCGATATAACGCCAACTGATCAGGATTGGCACTTTGGAGCTGGTCCACATGAGCCGCAGGTATGACTACCGCACAAACCTCAATATCGCTCTCCAATAATGCGTGTAAAGATGGCAATGAAAAATTGCCCTGCATGCCGAAAAAGAGGACACGTGGTCGACCTTCCATAAATTTGACAGGAGCCTCCACATCGGGTAGTATCTATAGTGTACATATGTAAGTATATTACAATCTGCATCAGGAGTATCTATCATGGCACGCATGGTCAAATGTGTCAAATCGGGACGTGAACTTCCCGGCCTGGATAAGCCACCCTTTCCGGGCGAACTGGGCAAGCGCATTTATGAGAATATATCTAAACAAGCCTACGATATGTGGCCAGCGCAAAGCACGCTCATTATCAACCACTACAACTTGAATATGGCCGACCCCGATGGGCGCAAATTACTGCGCGAGCAAATGGAAGAGTTTTTCTTCGGCAATGACGCAAAGATGCCAGAGGGCTGGGTGCCGGAAACAGAAAATACGGACACCCCGGTAACAGCAGGAGCTGGTGCAAAAGGTGGTTCGCAGAGTAGCAAAGGTGGTGGCGGCGGAGCATCACAAAAGAAATGAGAACCCACGGCGATATCCTGCTCATTTCCTGCTACGAATTGGGGCACCAACCCTTTCACCTCGCCTCATTATCCGCCATGCTCTCCAGCAAGCAGGGTATGCGCCTGTAGCTGTTGATACCGCTGTCGAGACTCTAACCGACGATGTGATTCGCCGCGCACGATTAGTAGCAATTTCTGTGCCAATGCACACCGCTCTACGCCTTGGGCAACAGGTTGCGCTGCGCGTACGCTCAATTAATCCTTCCGCGACTATCTGTTTTTATGGGCTTTACGCGCTTCTCAACGCCGATTACCTGTTACAAGAAACGATCGATGCCGCCATTGGGGGTGAATATGAAGACCCATTTCTCAATCTAGTCAGCGCGTTAGAGCAAGGCAAAACCGAGACTCTACCAGGTGTTGCTTCCCGGCAATCCAATAGCGGCCCCTGGATCAAACGCACACCTTTCACAATACCTGCACGGCAGCACTTGCCTTCGCCTGATCGCTATACTCGTCTGGAGACAAACGGCAAGGCACTACTGGCAGGCTATACCGAAACCACGCGCGGTTGCAAACACACGTGCCTGCATTGCCCTATTACGCCGATCTACAATGGGCGTTTTTTCGCTATACCAGCAGAGATTGTGCAGGCTGATATCCGCGCGCAGGTGAATCAGGGGTAAGCCACATCACCTTCGGTGACCCCGACTTCTTTAATGGTCCAGGCCACGCCATGCGTATTACCCGCGCTTTACATGAAGAATTTCCAGATATCACTTTCGATGCCACGATCAAAATCGAGCATTTGCTAAAGCACCAACACCTGCTACCAGAGCTGAGCAGAGCCTACCGCTGGTCAGTTTGATCAGGCTTTGTAAAAAACTCCGTGAATCTGGACTATTACCTATAACCTGCACCACCATTCGATTGTAAAATCCTGGTAGCTTCTTGATTGCGCCCATCTGGCCGGACAACGACAACGAATTGGCCTCTGGTGCAATCATCTACGAGATTATTCGCGGAAGCCAGAAACACGCGAAGAACGTTCTCGCTGACCTCTCTATTAAAGAGGAAAATAGTAGGCAACCAGAGCTACCATTGAAGCAATTGTAATGTATCGCGGTTTTTACAGCTTGTAGAAATTACTTAGCGAGGAAGAGCGGCCACCATTGACTTGAGTACAGGTATTTCCCGCCTGATGTCAAACTTCAGCAAGGCATGAGCACGGCGGATCGCCTCTTCTACCTGGGCAGAGCTATTGCCACGGGCAAAGATGAAGCCGAGATAACTTGTCCCTTCCGGTAAAGGCACCAGGGAATGCCGCAATTTTGCGGTAATCTCGACGCCGGTAATCATTGGCACAGCCAGCGCTTCTTCCACTCCATAGACTGCTCTGAGCATACCAGCTGTTGGAATAGGGATCATCATCACCGCGCTGGCACGTTCTTCACGTTCGATAGAGGTGATTTCCTCTCCGATAGCCTGGCGTAAAATGAGTTCCTCCAGGCACATGCCAGCACCGAACTCCAGTATGGTTGAGCAGAGACCCCCAATGGAACGTCCAGCAATTTCTAACATCCACGGCCCCTGTTCGTTGACACGCAATTCGGCATGAACAGGCCCTTCTCGCAGTTCAAGCGAAGCGGCTGCGATTGTCACACACCTGGCAATATTTTCCTGTACCTCTGCTGGTAAACGTGATGGGGTAACATAGATGGTTTCTTCAAAAAAGGGGCCGTCCAGTGGGTCTGGCTTATCAAAAAGTGCCAGTACCTTCAATTGCCCGTGAGTCAGTATGCCCTCTAGAGCTAGCTCAAAGCCAGGAATGAAGTCTTCAACCAGTATAGAGTCTTGTTCAGCATAGCCCTCAGAGAGCAAGAGGCGCTTCAAGCGGTTGAAGGCAGTCACAAATTCCATGGGATCATTGGCGCGTATTACGCCTCTACTGCCAGAGAGACGTAACGGTTTTACGACACACGGGTAGGTTACTTGCTCGGCCACCAGGGCAGGATCGTCTCCAAGAGGGAAGGGGCGAAAGACAGGGCAGGGAGCACCGCCTTTTGACATCAAGGTGCGCATCAACAACTTGTCGCGCGCTGCTTCAGCTGCCCGCGGGGAGTTATGAGCCAACCCTAATGCCGCACTTGCAAGAGCTGCCAGTTCACTGGCTCCGTCATCAACGGAAAGTATGGCCGTAATGGGGTGTTCTTTGGCGTACTCCACAATCGTCTGCACCGACGCCTGTGGATCAGCAAAATCAACGCCAAGGGGCACATGCCAGTATTCTGCTAGCGTCTCTGGCAGGTCGAGGCCCACCACTACTTCAAGTTTCAGCCGTTTGGCCGCACTCAAAAACGCTCCTCCACGATAGCTAGCAGGAGACATCAGTAATATGATTCGTTTCTTTTCTTCGTTCTCGAAGCTCATGCGTTTACAAATTGCCGCCGCTGAAAGTCCCTGCGATTTATCCATGGGGATGAAAGCGGCGCTCCTTTCGGGGCGTGATAGGTGGGGTCTGTTCTTGCTTTGCAACAAGAGAGAGAGCCAACCGAACTGCCGCTGTATCAGAGATACATCCGTATACTTCCCGTATTAGAGCAATCGCTTCCATATCTTGCGG
>JRHI01003056.1_pt1 | contig 10435 bp, 7 predicted proteins | sample 215371 | NCBI WGS metagenome assembly JRHI01 (sample SAMN02929681, study PRJNA255918) | sediment metagenome | biome: cave system; feature: Ice Cave; material: Sediment; isolation source: sediment from deep within a dark volcanic ice cave with no known source of... ... | reverse complement strand
GGTACGCGTCGTGGTGAGCCGTTCCCGCGCGCCGAAGCTCGCGCTCGACGTCGCGGCTGCCATCGGCGCCGACGTCGTCGAGCTGGGCTCCGCCGGTGCGAAGACAGCGGCGGTCGTTCGCGGTGAGGCGGACGCGTACCTGCACGCCGGGGGGCAGTACGAGTGGGACTCGGCCGCGCCGGTCGCGGTCGCGCGGGCCGCGGGCCTTCATGCTTCGCGCGTCGACGGGAGTCCGCTCGCCTACAACCAGCGCGACGTGTACCTGCCCGATCTGCTCGTGTGCCGTCGTGAGCTCGCGGCGACGCTGCTCGACGCGATCAGAGCGGCACTTGCCACGTGAGTCGGGTGCCTCCGCCCGGCTCCGACCGGATCGCAAACGTCCCGTGCAACGACTCGGCCCTGCGGGCAAGGTTCGCGAGCCCACTGCGACGGGCCTGGTCGGGCGCGATGCCGACGCCGTCGTCGGCGACCCCGAGCGTCACGTGGTCCGACACGGTGAGCCTGACGTCGACCCGTGTCGCGTGGGCGTGACGGGCCGCGTTCGACAGCAGCTCACGCGCAACGGCAAGCACCTGGGCCGCGAGCTCGCCGCTGAGGGTGTGGTCGATCGCCCCGTCGAAGTGCACCCGGGGCTCGAACGAGGCGTTGTCGGCGGTGTCGAACACGAGTGACAGGACATCGGCCCGCACACCGGTCGTCTGCTGTGTAGCCAGGGCGAAGATCGTCGAGCGGATGTCGCGGATGACGCCGTCGATGTCGTCGACCGCTGTCGTCAGCCGTGCCGCGGTCGCGGGATCGGCGCCCGGGGTCGCCGCCTGCAGCGTCATGCCCGTTGCGAACAGTCGCTGGACGACCGTGTCGTGCAGATCGCGTGCGATGCGCTCGCGGTCGTCGAGCAGCTGGAGCCGATCGACCTCGGCGCGCGTGCGGACGAGATCGACCGCTATCGCGGCCTGGCGGGCGAAGCTCTCCACGACCCGCAGGTCCTCGGCGTCGAAGGTGCGGCCACCCTTGCTGTTGCTGATCGAGAGCACCCCGAGGTTCCCGGCTTCGCTCGCGAGCGGGACGAAGATGACGGGGCCGGCGTGCAGCGGATCGATGGCGGCACGGTGGATACCGGCATGGGACGACGCGTCGTCGATAATCACGCCCGAACCGCTCGTCAACACGTCACCGGCGACGGTTCCCGCGATCGGGAGCATCGAACCCACGACCGCGCCGGCCGCTTGACCGCTCGCGGCGACGACCCGGAGGCGGTCGTCTTCGGCGAGCAGGACGCGGGCGTGGTCGGCCTGCGCCAGCGAAGCCGCGTACGTCCCGGTGAGCTCGAGCACCTGCTCGACGGGCCGGCCGGCGAGCAGCACCCGGTTGATCTCCGCGATGGCGTCGAGCCACCGTTCACGTCGCTGCTGGACCTCGTAGAGGCGCGCGTTCTCGATCGCGACACCGGCGGCGACCGCGAGCGCGGACACGAAGTCGCGATCGGTCGGGGTGAATGGACGGCCGTCTCGCTTCTCGGTGAGGTACAGGTTGCCGAAGACCTCGTCGCGCACGCGCACCGGCACGCCGAGGAACGCGTGCATCTCAGGATGTCCGTCGGGAAAGCCGTATGAGTCGGCGTGCCCGGTGAGATCGTCGAGGAGCAGAGGCCGGGGGTCGACGATGAGCAATCCGAGGATGCCCATGCCGCGCGGCTCGTCGCCGATGCGGGCCCGGGCCTCGTCGTCGATCCCGACGGTGACGAACTCAGCGAGGCCTCGATCCTGTCCCACGACTCCGAGCGCGCCGTAGCGCGCGTCGACGAGCTCGCACGCCCCGTCGACGATCCGGCGCAAGACCGCGGGAAGTGCAAGCTCGCTTCCGATCGCGAGCACCGTCTCGAGCAGCACGCGCAGGCGATCGGCGGTCGACTGGATGTCGCGTGCCCGATCCTGCAGCTCGAAGAGCAGGTCGTCGAGGTGGAGATGAGCAAGACCCAGACTGTCTCGACCGCTGGTGCCCGCGCCGCGCGGCTCCGGAGTCGGACGGTCGGCGCCGCCGCTTCCCGCCTGCTCGGTGTCCTGGCCGTCAGCAGACACGCTGCCTCCGTCTCGAGCACCTCGCCCGAACCGCGGGCGCGGTGGCCTCGAGGGCATGACGAACGAGCCCGTAGTCTCGCGCGCCGACCGAACGGTGCAGGGAAGACCACGCTCCTCTCACTCCTCGCGGCGGGGCGCCGGCCGAGCCCGGATGGCTCCACCGAGAGCTCGAGGCGGAGGCGGAGCCGCGCGTGGACCGTCGGGGCGGGGATGCGGTCAGCGCACGGCCGACACGCGTCGAGCCAACCGCTCGAGATCGGTCGCAGTGACGATGCCCGCAACACGGCCGTCGTCGACGACGAGCACGACCCCCTCGCCCTCCGTCATGCGATCGAGCAGCGCGCCGGCAGGGTCAGCCGGTCCAACCATCGGGACCTTGTCCATCGGTACGGCGATCTCGCCCACGGTTGTCGTGGAACGAAGTGGTGCCGGGACCGCGCGCACACGCTCGAGAGTGACGAGACCGAGCGGGTGGCCGGCCGGGTCGACGACCGGGAAGGCGGAGTGATGGTGGGTCAGCAGATAGTCGTCGACGAAGTCGCGCACCGTCACCAACGCCGGCACCACGTTCGGGATGGGGGTCATGACGTCGGCGACGCGGCGCGAGCCCAACGCCTGTTGTACCTGCGCACGCTCTTCCTCGGCCCGGGCCGCGGTGATGAGGAACCAGCCCAGGAGCGCGAGCCACAGGCCCCCGCCGAGGCCGGTACCGAACGCGAACTCGACGAAGCCGAGGGCGACGAGCGCCCATCCCAGCACCTGGCCGGCGCGGCTGGCGGTTCGGGTGGCGCGGAACTGGTCACCATGGCGCCACCACAGCACGGCGTGGAGCAACCGACCCCCGTCGAGCGGCGCTCCCGGCAGCACGTTGAACACCGCGAGGACGATGTTGATGAAGCCGAGCCAGGCGAGCACCGAGACGACGAGGCGTGAGCCGTTCGTGGCGTCGACCGCGATCCCTACGCCGAGCAGCACGACCCCGATCACGAGGCTCGCGAGCGGCCCGGCACCGGAGATGCGCAACTCGGCGGCGGGCGTGGGTGCGTCGCCGCGCATCCGCGTCACACCACCGAGGAGCCAGAGCGTGATGCCGTCGACCTCGACGCCTTCGTGGCGCGCCACCACGGCGTGGCTCACCTCGTGGGCCAGCACCGCGGCCAAGAAGGCCAGGGCGGTCACGCCTCCCGCGACGGCGTACGCGACGTCGCTGTAACCGGGAGCGTCGGTCGGGAAGCGGCCGCTCGCCAGGCCCGTGGCGAGGAGCGCGGCGATCACGAGAAGGCTCCAGTGGAACCCGACCTCGACCCCCGCGATCCGCCCGAGTCGAACGCTGTTCTTCATCGGCCCTTCGTCCTGTCTCCTCGCGGTCTACCCAAACCGGCAGCCCGTGTATCGCCCGGTGCCGGCGGTCACGTCACACGACCGTCGCGAGCATGGCCGCCGGCCCCGCCGCCACCTCGCGGACCGAGKMGRKNASSTCGGCGCGCGCCGCCGCCGCGTGCCGACGTATCTCCTCGAGCGACGGCGAGTGCATGATCTCCCCGTGATCGAGCACGAGCACCTGCAGAGGCCGACCGTCGGTGACGTCCCGTTCGTCGAGCACGAGATGCTCGGCGGTCGCGTGGCCGTCACCGTCGAGACGGCGGAACGCCCGCTTCGGGCACGCGGTCGTGGCCTTCCCGATCGACCGCTTGGCGACCGGTCGGAGGCCGGAGTGGTCCGGGACTCCGTCCCCCATCGCCACGAGCTTGTACACGAAGCCGGGCGTCGGGCCGAGCACGACGCGGGTCCCGACCATGAAGGCGTCGACCGGGCAATCCGCCAGTCGGGCGATCGTGTCCTCGGAGAGGTCGCCGGACGCGATGATCTTCGTGTCGCGCGCGCCGAGCTCGTCGAGGACCCGGCGCGCCCGTGGCACCTCGGTCAGCAGGTCGCCGGAATCAATGCGGATCGCACCCAACGCCGGACCGGCGACGGCGACGGCGTTGCGAATCCCTTCGACCGTCTCGTACGTGTCGACGAGCAAGGTGGTGCCGGGACCCTGACTCGCCACCTGCGCCGCGAACGCTTGGAGCTCCGACGGGTACGCCAAGACGAACGCATGAGCAGCGGTGCCGGCCGTGGGCAGGCCGTAGCGTCGTCCCGCCTCGAGGTTCGAGGTCGACGTGAAGCCGGCGATGTACGCGGCCCGCGCCGCGGCGACGGCGGCCTCCTCGTGCGTCCTCCTGCTGCCACCCTCGATCAGCGGGCGTCCACGTGCGGCCTCGACCATCCGGCTCGCGGCGGAGGCGACGGCGCTGTCGTGGTTGAGCACCGACAGCACGAGCGTCTCCATGATGATTGCCTCGCCGAAGGTGGCGGCGACGGTGAGCACGGGCGAGAACGGGAAGAACACCTCACCTTCGCGATACGCGTCGACACGCCCTCTGAACCGGTAGGTCGACAGGTATCGCAGCGCGGTCCCACTCACCAAGCGTGTCGCCTCGAGGTACTGCAGATCGGCTTCGGAGAAGCAGAACTCTCCGATGGCGTCGACCAGCCGTCCCAGGCCACCGAAGACCCCGTACTGGTACCCGGGCGGCAGAGCCCGCGAGAAGACCTCGAACACGGCGGGGAGCTCCGCCCCTTCGGAACGAAGCGCGGCATCGAGCATGGTGAGCTCGTAGGCGTCGGTGTGCAACCCGAGCGTGCACGCGAGCTCGGCGCGCGGGCTGCTCGACGTCACACGCGCAATATACGTCTGTCAGTGCAGGGCCCGGATGTGGGCCACGAGCTTGTCGAGCCCGATCTCCCCCGAGTCGCGTGACCCGACGCGGCCCTGCGAGTCGACGAAGACGAAATATGGGTAGGCCGGGGTCCCCAGCGCCGCGGCGGCGGTGGACGCTTTGTCGTCGAGCATCACCGGTGGGATGGTTGGCGGCCAGTGCAGGGTGTTGAACACCCAATTGCCGGGAGGCCAGTTGTCGGCGTTGGACAGCTGGCCGCTGACGACGAGCGTGACCTTGATCTGTCCGAGCGTCCCCGCTTGCAGGGCGCTTGCGACCTGCGGCAGCTCCTTGTTGCAATGCGGGCACCACGGCGCCCCTACGATGACGACCTGCATCCCGTTGGTCGGCGCGATCGTGACCGGCTCACCTTTCGGTGACTGGCCCCGGATCGTCGGAAGCGGGAGCCCGTCACCCTTGGCCGGCTGGCCGTTGGCGAAAGCCGGCAGGGCCGTGCCCGTCACCTGCACATTGCCGTAGTCGAGGAACGTGGCGCCCGGCGTCGTCGCTTTCGCTCCGCTACCACCGCCCCCGCCCGCCGCGAGCGCGACCACGAGGGCGAGCACGACCACCGCGACCAGACCGCCCACCACGACGAGGCCGGCGGGCGGCCCCGAACGACGCGCGGGCGGTCGTCGGACGGGTTGGCGGCGCGGCGGTGGGCGGCGCGGCGCGGGGCGGCGACTCACGAACGACTCCGTTCCATCTCGCGGGCTTTCCCGGCACGTGCCGGCGCATCGTCGGTGACTTCCGCGGCAGTCCCGTCACCAGCCACGAATGTGAGCACCGCAATCGCGGCGAACCCGCACGCGGCCATGAACGGGATCGTCACGAACCCGAAGTGCTCCACCCATCGGATCGAGCAGGGGTTGGCGATCTCGCACGCGCCTCCGCCGAGATCGAGATGCTCGACGCCGAGGTGCCACAGCGAGATGGCCAGGCCGCCGACCGCGAGCGGGATCGCGTACCAGCGCACCGAATCGTCGCGGCGGAGCGCGGCGACGACGAGCACCACCGCGAGCGGGTACATCGCGATCCGCTGGTACCAGCACAGCCGGCACGGAGGGAAGTGCGCTCCTTCCGACAGGTACAAGCTGCCGGCGGTCGCGACGACGGCGACCGTGGCCGCGAGACCCAGCGCGCTCCGTCGGAGCGTGACGCCGAGCGGACCGTCTCGCCACCGACCCAAAACCACAGCGATCGTGAGCAGCGCGCCGGCCCCGGCGACGAGCGCGAGCAACGACAGAAATGTCGTCACTGCTCGAGTGCTCATGCGCAGGCTCCTGTCGGGGGTCGGCACCGCATCGTCGCGCGCCACCCGGTCGCCGGCCGCGCGCGAACGGGAGCCACGCCCGGCCCGGCCGCCTCAACTGGTCTGCGGGCAGGCGCGCACGATGCCGAGGATCCTCTGCCGGGACGAGGTGTCGGCCGGCTGACCGGACTCGAGCCGGGCGAGGAGCGTGGGATCAGCCATCGTTGCGTTGGCTGCGCACAAGGCCACGGCGGGCGCGACCGACCGTGCCAGCGAGGCGCCGAGCACGTTGCGAGTGGCCGCGAAGCCGAGCGCGTCGACGGCGGAGGTCGGCGCCGGCGCCGCACCCTGGCCCTCGCACGCCGTGACGACGACCCGGCCGGCGACGGTCTCCACCTGGGAGGCGCCGACCGGCATCGCGGCCTGCCAGCGTCGCCAGCCGTCGAGGATGGCCTGCGTCGACCCGGCGTCGCGCCCGACGAACGCGACCCGCATGCACGTCGCGTCGCGTCGGTGGAACTCGATCATCGAGTCACCGCCCCAGCCGTCGGCGATACGCAGGGCCTCGGCCTGCGGAAGACGACCCGCGAGGGTGACGTACAGGTCGAACGGACCGAACACATCGGAGTCGTCGCGGCGTTCACCCGGTCGGAGCGCCGGCGTCGGTACCTTCACGGGGCTCGGGTACCTGTCGGCGACGAGCGGGGCCAGAAAGTCGAGGTCGGACAGCGGCGCGTCCCGAAACGCGTCATCGACCCCGCGTTCGCCGTGCAGCACCTTGATCGTCTCAACCATCGGGCGACCGAGGGCGTACGGCGCCGCCTGCGCCGCGACGATGAAGGGGGGTACGTCACGCGTGTCGCCCTTGAGAGCGCCGCTCGCAGCTTGCTCCGCCTTGTTGTAAGCATCCCGGTCGGTCGCGGGCAATTGGTCGTAGTACGCCTTCTCCGTGCTGACGGCGTCGCCCTCGATGAGTGCCGTCACGGCGGTCTGCGTCTTGTCGTGCGCCGCGGCCCGACGAATCTTCGTCAGGTCGAAGTACTGGTCCTGCAACGCGTGGGTCAACTCGTGCGCGACTGTGACGCGCGCGGCGACGTCGAGGCTCTCGCCGCGGACCCGCACCCGTTTCGTGCCCGGGTCGTAGAGCGCGAGCACGTCTGCGCCCCGCAACTGGTTGGCCGAGCCGAGCAGGTCCACGTTGCCGCGAACCAGACCGAGGGCCCGCAACAGGCCCTCGGTGCGTCGGATCTTGCTCCGGTCCGACGCGCTGAGGTCCTTGCCCTGCACCGTCACGCTCGAACGGAACTTTGCCGGGGACAGGAACTCCACGGCGACGGGATGCTTGAACTCGAGACGCCGCAGCTTGGCGACCTCGGCCGCGATCGGCGCGATGCGAGGGTCCCAGCGGGCCGGATAGTCATGCCCGCCCGACCGGCCCCAAAGCCAGTACGCCCCGACGCCGAGGCCGAGCGCCAACAGCACGGCCACGACGACGACGCGACGGCTCCCGCGTACGGGAGGCGCGCCACGGTCCGACGGCATCTGTGTGTCGAGTGGGGCAACTTCCTGCACCCGCGTCTCCTCGAGGTTCGCCCGCGCTACTCAGGTCGGCAGGTGTCGAGCGGGCCTGAAGTATCGCCCCGGGGTCAAGCGGACACGCGGACGCCTCGACGGCCATGTGGTGGGTCACCACGAGGCGACCCACCACATGCGTCACGGCGCGTCCCGACGACTAGGGAACGGTCGGAACCTGGCCGGCGTTCTCCTGCGCTTCGCGCGCCGCGCTCTCACCGGCCTCGTGCGTCGCGTTCTCGTTGGGCGTGAACTTCCCGGAGGGAGCTTGGGCCGCGGTGCTCGATCCGCTGTTCGAGGCGGCCGGAGCCGCGCTCGTCGGCGCCGCGGTCGTGGACGTGGTCGCGGCGCTCCCCGATGCGGCGTTGATGACGGCGCCGCCCAGGGCGCCCCCGACGACCATGGAGCCGAGCATCGCTGATGCGACGACTGCCTTGCGTGCGATGTTCACTTCGAATTCCTCCTCGTTGACATGACTCTCGGAGTCCTTCGCTCTGTCGAAGGATAAGAGTCAGCATCGGGGAGGGGTCTGTGTGCGGCCGTAAGGCTCGGTAGGGCTCGTCGTAGAGCTCAGGACGCGGTGTCCTCGTGTGGTCTGAGGTGCACGACTGCTGCCGGCTCCAGGAGCGCGTCGACGCCCGGCACGGCAAGCGCGGGTGAGAAGTGAACTCCCTGGGCCGTGTCGCAGCCCAGGGAGCGCAACACGACCGCCTGCTCCGGACGCTCGACACCCTCGGCCGTGACCGTGAGCCCGAGCGCGTGCGACATCGTGATCACCGCCTGGATGATCGCCGCGTCCGACGCGGCGGCCTCCATCCCTTCCACGAACGAATGGTCCAGCTTCACCGCGTCGACGGGAAGCCGCTTCAGATAGTCGAGCGACGCATAGCCCGTGCCAAAGTCGTCGATCGCGACCCGCACACCCAGGCCGCGCATTCGTTCGAGCGTGTCCACCGTGGTGCGCTCGTCGGCGATGGCGGTGCGCTCCGTGATCTCGACCTGGAGCAGCGTCGGGTCGAGACCTGACTCCTCGAGTGCGAACGCCACCTCGTCGACCGCTTCGGATTGCCGGAGGAACCGGGTCGACAGGTTCACGGCGATCGCCGGCGCACTCGCGCCGTGGCGCTGCGCCCAGCGTCGCGCGTCGGCACAAGCGGTCCGGAGCACCAGCCGGTCGATGGCGACGATCAGGCTGCTCTCCTCCGCGAGGGCGAGGAAGTCGCTCGGGAGCACCAGGCCCCGGCGCGGATCCTCCCACCGAACCAAGGCCTCCAACGCCACGATGGACCCGTCGGCCAACGACATCTCGGGCTGGTAGTGCACCGTGAGCTCGCCCTGCTGAACCGCGCGCAGCAGGTCCCCTTCGGCCTCGAGCCGTTGCGCCACGCGGGGAGCGCTCGACGCGTCGAACAGCTCCCAGCGCGCGCGGCCCTTCTGCTTCGCGACGTACATCGCAAGGTCGGCTTCGCGCAAGAGGTCGTCGGCGCAGGACTCCACGGTTCCCGACACCGCGATGCCGATGCTGGTCGTCACCGAGAGCTCACGCCCGGCCACGATCACCGGCAGACGCAGCAGCTCGAGGATGCGATCGGCCGTGTTGGTGGCGTCGTCGACCGACCCGAGCTGGTCGAGAAGCAGCGTGAACTCGTCACCGCCGAATCGCGCAATCATGTCGTTCGGCCGCACGCAACCCTGGAGGCGTTGCGCGACCTCCATCAGCAGCCGATCGCCGACGTCGTGACCCAGGCTGTCGTTGAACAGCTTGAACCGGTCGACGTCGAGGAACATCACCGCGATGCGCTCGCCGGCGCGCACGGCGCGGGCCAGCGATCGCTCCACCCGTTCGACGAACGCGCTGCGGTTGGGAAGCTGCGTCAGCGCATCATGGAACGCCTGATGCCGCAACTGCTCCTCGAACCGGCGCCGCTCCGTGATGTCCCGAAGGTTCACGACGACACCGCGCACGGCCGGATCGGCCCGGAGGTTCGTCACGCCGGCGTCGAACCACTTCCAAGCGCCGCCCGGCACCGAGAGGCGGAGCTGGACGCGGTTCACGAGCCCGGGGCGGTCCTCGATCCCCTGCATGATCCGCGCCGCCGCGAGATCGTCGTTGTGGGCAAGCTCGAGCGCGGGAACGCCGATCACCGAGGAGGTCGGAGCACCGAAGATGCCCTCGAACGCGGGACTCGCGTACTCGATGAGCCCGTCGGGCGCGATGACGAGGATGACGTCGGACGCGTGCTGCACCAGCGCGCGGAACCACTGCTCCCGCCGCGCCACCTCGTCTTGGGCCCGTTCCTTGTCACGGGTCTCCCACGCCAGCAGTCGGATCGTGCCGGCGACACCCAACGCGGACAGCGCGGCCAGACCGTGGACCAACGGCTCGTCGATGAGCGTGGGTGCCAGATGGAGCGCGATGGCGAGTTGCCCGAGCGCGATGCCCGCCACGCTGAACACGATGGCGGGCGACGCGACGGCCCACCCGTCGCCTTCGAGGTTGTCGACCGTCCCGAACAGGTAGGCGACACCGAGCGTGGGTCCCCATCCGAGCGCGTACACGACCGCGGTGATGCCGGTCATCTCGACGCCGACGCGCAACCACAGGCGCGCGCCGTCGGCGGGCGCCGGGATCATGGTGTGGGCGACGGTGCTTCCCAGATACGTCGCGCCGACGAGGAGGGTGAGGATCCACACAGGGGTCCCGGCGGTCAGCCCCGCCCGCCCCGCGAGCCAGAACAGCACGATGCAGACGAGGACCCAGTAGCCGG
>JRHI01003055.1_pt1 | contig 10436 bp, 9 predicted proteins | sample 215371 | NCBI WGS metagenome assembly JRHI01 (sample SAMN02929681, study PRJNA255918) | sediment metagenome | biome: cave system; feature: Ice Cave; material: Sediment; isolation source: sediment from deep within a dark volcanic ice cave with no known source of... ... | reverse complement strand
GGGCCGACGCTTTTCTTCACCTTGGCTCGTGCTTGCCCGCTTGTGCGAGTGGAGCCTGCCCGCCGAGGCGGATGATCTCTCTTCGATGTAAACCATCGCGCAACCCCTCTTCCCGCACGCACTACTGCTATACTTCTCGCAGTATCCACCGCAAACAAAAAATGCTCGAACGCCTACAAAAAATTATCGGACGCGCCGGCATCGCTTCCCGCCGCCACGCCGAGCAGCTCATCCTCAGCGGACAGGTTCGCGTCAACGGCACTGTCGTCACCGAGCTCGGCACGAAAGCGGACGCCGAAAAAGATCGTATCGAAGCCGCCGGCAAACTTGTCGAAGCCAACGAGCGCCGCGTCTACATCGCGCTCAACAAACCCCCCGAAGTGGTTTCTACTCTCGCCGATCCGGAGGGCCGCAAAACTCTCCGCAATTGCCTGAAAGGTCTGCCCGAGCGCGTCTATCCCGTCGGCCGTCTCGACTACAACGCGTCCGGTTTGGTTTTTCTCACCAATGACGGCGATCTCGCCGCCGAAATGTTGAAAGACTGGCCCAACCTGCAGCAAATCTATCACGTCAAAATTAAGGGCCGTTTGATGATGGAGGAGTTGGAGCGCCTGGGCCGCAACGCCGCCGCGACCATCCGCACCGTGCGCCAACCCGACGCTACGCGCGGCCACGCCATCAATTTCTGGTATGAAGTGACGCTCGAAGATTCCAGCAAAGACATTCTTCGCCGTGTGCTCTTCGCCGAAAATCATCCCGTCGAGAAACTGAAGCGCATCGGTCTCGGCCCGTTGAACCTGGAAGGATTGCCGCAGGGGCGCTATCGCCTGCTGGTTGAAGCAGAAGTTGCCGAGTTGCGTCGCGCGCTAAAAACAAAACCGAAGCCGCGATTCTATCCCGCCGTCGCAAAGGAATCGGACGCCGAGCAAACCACCATAGCTGCGATTGCTCCCAAAGTGTTTACTCCAAGGCCCGGGCCTGGCAACTTTCAAAGAACCAATAACTTCCGAGCGGCCGGTAAGGCCAGAAACCTGAATAATCGTCCAAGCTCTAACAACGTGCGCAGCGCCAACAAAATCCGCGTCCTAGAAGACGACAACGCTTCAACCGACTCAAGAGGCCCAAAGAAATTCGGCAACCCGAACAAATTCAGCCGCCCCAATAAATTTAGCGGCAGCAATAACCGAGCGGGCGCAAGCAATTTCAGAGGCCCGAACAGGTCTGGCAGCTCGGATCGTCCCAGTAGCGGAAATAAATTCGGTCGTCCAACTGGGTTCAACCGCCCAAACAAATTCAATAAACCTGACGATCGCGCCGGTTCAGCCGAGTTTCGCGGCCCCAACAAGTTCGCAAGTCCCGGTCGCCCCGCCAGCGGAAACAAGTTCGGTGGTCCGAACAAATTCAGCCGGCCGAACAAATTCAATAAACCTGAAGACCGCGGTGGTTCAACCGAGTTCAGGGGCCCAAACAGATTTGGAAAGCAGGATCGCCCGAGCAGTGGAAATAAATTCGGTGGGGCGAATAGATTCAGCCGGTCAAACAAATTCAACCGTCCTAACCAGTCGAATTCAAATCGCTCCAGCACTACGCCGACCGGGGCACCACGCAAACCGTTCCGCCCGCATCGCGACAAAAGTTCCTGAAATAAATTTCATAATCCGCTGAGTCCCGCGAGATCACCTTTCCATGAACATATCCGTTCCCGATAAATTGCATCCCGGCGCCGACGTAATTGCCGACATTCTAAAAAACTACAAAAACATTGCCGTAGTCGGCTTGTCGTCCAAGTCCGCGCGCCCCAGTTTCGGTGTCACGCAGTACATGCAGTCCTCCGGCTATCGAATTATTCCCGTAAACCCAAATGAGACGAAAGTGTTAGGCGAGAAATGCTACGCGCGCCTGGAAGACGTGCCCAAATCGCAGAAAATCGAAATCGTGGATATCTTCCGTCGCTCTAAAGACATCCCACCGGTGGTAGACAGCGCCATCAAAATCGGGGCCAAAGTTATCTGGATGCAGCAGGGAATCGAAAATCATGAAGCCGCCTCCAAAGCCTGCGCCGCCGGCCTGATCGTGATTGAAGACGCCTGCATCCTCATCGAACATCGTCTCCGCATCCGCTCGCGGTAACGAGAAGCAGCGCAAACGCGATGCAGGTAAATTGGAATCCGGGTGCCCGACACGCCGAAGTTGCATCTGGGCCTGCCTGCCGCAGGCAGAGATTTTGTAAATGGAGCGGCACCGTTTCAGCGGAACATCTGTAATTGAGATTCATTGAGTAAGACTAAAAGCCGTCATCCCTACTGCACCGCCAGCGGAAACACAAACAAGTTATGCTTCCCCGGCGCAATCACCCCAAGCAACTTCCCATCTTGCGAAATCGCAAAATCCCGAAACGTAACCGCGCGCAGAATCGCCTGTGGCGTAGGCTGCGCCAAGGCAATCTCTTTCCCGTCCGCAGTCTCGACCAGCTCCGGAAGTGTAATCCACACCAACTCCGCGGTTTTTTTCTCCACCGCACGCTTCAGTAGAATCCGCGACTCGTCCGGCGACCAGTGAAACACGCCCAGCCCTACACGCACGCGTCCCACGCGATGGATCGCAGTCAAATCCCGAATCTCCAGAACTTCCTTATCAATGTAATACGCCGCCTTTTTACCGCTCGGCGAAATCGATAGCCCACCCGCAAAATCCTGTAGCGTCACCAACTCTTGATCGTCCTGCGCCAACAGGTCCAGTCGCAACAGTCGCGGCGGCCCCGTTTGAGCGCGATCTTGCTCCACCGCAATCGCCACATTGCTTCCGGCCACTTCCGTGGCGTCCAGAAATGTTCGCCCTTCAAACGCCGCGCCCGCTGGCCCGGTGCGCAAATTTGTATACTGAAACGAAAACAACGCGCGGGGTTTTACCGCCTCGGTCATATAAACTACCGTCGCGTCGTCTTTCAACCAAAACGCATTTGCCGAATCGAAAATCACGTTCTCGCCGCCGTTGATGCGCACTTCTTTGCCGCTATCGTCTAGCGCCACCGTTACAAACGAGTCCTGCGTCTTCCCGCTGTCGTCGACCACCGATGTGGTAAACAGCCGCGCCAATACCAAGTGCCCGTTCGGCGACCACCGGAATGAATCCACCGCATAGCTGAACGGTGTGCTGCCATATTTAAACTTATCCCCTTGCAGCAAGCGCCGCTTTTTTCCGTTCGTCTCTCGCAGCCAGATATCGTCGTGCTGCAGGTCGTACAACTTTGTCTTCATATTCCGCCGCACCGAATAAACGATGCGGTTATCCGGCGCAAACGAAAACGCCGTAATATCCTCATCAATCGTCTGCAGCGGTTTTTCCAGGTCCACCAATTGCGCGCCCGCTGGCGGGATCGTGCAGCACCCAAACACAAAACAAACCATCGCGCACAACTGTCGAAGCCAGCGATAGCGACTGGAGCAAAGGCAGGTCATAGGTATTTTCCCGGACGCACTACCGCTGGAGCGTTCATAACATTTCCAGAAACTTGTTCATGATTTGTTGATTCGCAAAGGCCGCTAGACTTCTGGCGCAGCGCGCACCTTCAATTTGCGAATTTCGTCCAGCCGCTGTCGCAGCCTTTGTTCAAATCCCTGGTCGGTCGGTTTGTAATACGTGCGTCCCGCCAGATTATCCGGCAGGCAGGTCATATCCGTAACCTTCTCTTCAAAATTGTGCGCGTACTTGTACCCGTCGCCGTAGCCCACATTCTTCATCAGTCCGGTCACCGCATTGCGCAGGTGTAGCGGCACCGGATCGGCCTCCGTCTTCGCAACATCTTCCATCGCCTCGCCGTGCGCCGTGTACAGCGCATTCGATTTCGGTGCCAGCGATAAATATACCGCCGCTTGTGCCAGCGCTAAATGTCCTTCCGGTGCGCCCAAAAAATCAAACGCATCCTTCGCTGCCAGCGTAACCGCCAGCGCTCCCGGCTCCGCCAATCCAATATCTTCGCTCGCCATGCGTACCAGCCGCCGCGCCAGGTACAGTGCGTCTTCGCCGGATTCCAGCATGCGCGTTAGCCAATAAAGCGTCGCGTCCGGATCGGAATTGCGCACCGATTTGTGCAGCGCTGAAATTAAATTGAAATGTTCTTCACCGGCCTTGTCATACCGCAGCAGCTTGCGTTGCAGAATATCTTCCAACAACAGCGGTGTAATCGCCAGCACGCCGTTGCAATCGCGAATCGCGCTGCGCGCCGCCAGTTCCAGCGTGTTGTACGCCGAGCGCGCATCACCGTTCGCAAACGACGCGATGCGCATCAGCACATCTTCGCTAGCCTCAAATTCGTCATTGCCCAATCCGCGTTCCTTATCCAGCAACGCGCGCCGCAGCAATTCCGCGATCAGCGGCGTCGGCAGCGCCGCCAGGATGTACACCTTGGTGCGCGACAGCAGCGGAGAAATTACTTCGAACGAAGGGTTCTCCGTCGTCGCGCCGATAAACGTGATGTGCCCCGCCTCGACGTACGGCAAAAAAGCATCCTGTTGTGCCTTGTTAAAGCGATGCACCTCGTCCACAAAGACAATGGTGCGATTCCCCGAGCGAGATTTCCGCTCCGCCACCGCCATCACTTCTTTAATCTCTTTAATCCCCGCCAACACCGCGCTGAAGGAAACAAATTCCGATCGCGTCAGCCGCGCGATCAGGCGCGCCAGCGTGGTCTTGCCGCATCCCGGCGGACCCCACAGCAGCATCGACCCAATGTCGTCATTTTCAATCTGCGTGCGCAGTGGTTTTCGCGGCCCCAGTAATTTTTCTTGGCCAATGAATTCATCCAGCCTGCGCGGACGCATGCGCTCCGCCAGCGGTTGGTGCGCGGCGGGGACTTCGGAATCTACGGAATTTCCTGCAGGTCCGAGCGGTAGTTTGGAGAAAAGGCTCACGGCTCTTGGATGTCACGTGGGCGCGCCGAGTTGCGCAGCCCAACCGAGCTGCGCTGCCTGGCCGCTTCGTAAAACAGAACCGCCGCGGCCGCCGCCGCGTTCAAGGATTCCACGCCGCTCGCCATCGGAATGCGTATCCGCGCATCCGCGCTGCGTTCCACTTCAACCGGCAGCCCAGATCCTTCATTTCCCACCAGCAGCGCCGATGGTTTACACCAGTCCAGTTCCCACGGCGCGAGGATCGCTTGCTCTCCGTCTTCCGGTTCATGCACGCTCGCCGCCAGCATGCGAAATCCCGCCACGCGCAGCTGCGTCATCAGGATTGGCAGGGGAGTGCCTACTAAAATTCCCAGATGTAGCGCAGCTCCCGCCGAAGCGCGCAGCGCCTTTGGCGAATATGGACTTGCGGTGCCGCTTTGTCCCGACGCAGAGATAGCCGCTCCCGTCGCGCCAAACGCAGCGGCTGTGCGCAGAATTGTTCCCACATTTCCCGGATCCTGCACGCCCGCAAGCACGACCAGCAGCGGCGAACACGCTTTTTCCGGCACGCGTAGCAAATCGTCGAACGTCGTCACCCGCGGCTCAACCAGTGCCGCCACTCCCTGCGGGTGCTCGGTATCCGCGAGTCCTTCAAACAATCTGTCCGTCGTTTGCAAAACCGGAAACGCAATTTCCGGCCGATTCGTAAACGGTGCCAGCCGTTCTCTATACCGCTCTCCGCTTTCGCTGAACAGCACCGCATCAATCCGGCAGCCGGAGCGCAGCGCTTCTTCCACCATGCGCACGCCTTCCACGCCGACAAATCCCGACTCCGTGGGAATCCCGCCGCGCAGCGCCATGCGAAATTGCTTCAGCCAGCGATTATCGCGACTCGTCAGAATCGCAGGAGCATGCCCCGCTCGCGCACCACGCCCCGCTGGCCCGTTGCGAGCCGCTCCTGAAGTCGTATCCATCGCCGAAAGCGTAGCAAACTTCCCGTGCGAAGACACTTCGCCGATCGCAATCTGCCTGCTTAGCTTGCCGCCTGGACGGTTGCAGTCTCGGACACTCGCCCCTTCGCGCACACCATCAGGAACCAGACGATTAGAATTGACTAATTTCGCAGCCGAGAACAATCACCCGCGTATTGCACCCCTTCACCAGCTATGGTAGCTTCCCGTGAATCATGAGGGTGAGCGAAGCGCTCCGCAGCGAACGTTAACCTTCGCGAAAGGCCAAACTTGCCGGCAGAATTATTGCGCGTCCACGCGCAATCCCCGGAAACAAACTCGCTGCGTTACGCTGCGAGTTTTTTAACGCGCGGTCGCGTGGTGGCTATCCCCACCGACACCGTCTACGGGCTTGCCGCCGACCCTTTCAATCTCTCCGCTGTTGAAGAAATCTATCGCGTCAAAGGCCGCCCGGAAGCTCGCGCCTTGCCCATCCTGGTGAATTCGCTCGATCAGGCCATGCTGCTATCGCGCGAAGCTCCAAAAAATTTCCTGCGCCTTGCGCACGAGTATTGGCCCGGAGCCCTCACGCTGGTCGTGGACGCCGCGCAGCGTCTCCCGTTGAAAGTCACCGCCAATACTGGACGCGTCGCGTTGCGCTGGCCGCGCAGCCCCATCGTCTCCGGTCTCATTGACGAGTTTGACGGCCCCATCACCGGCACCAGCGCCAACATTTCCGGCCATCCCTCGTGCGTCAGTGGCGCTCAGGTCCTGGAGCAACTCGGCACGCGCTTGTCCTTGATCCTCGATGCCGGAGACACCGGCGTGGCTTTGTCCTCCACCATCGTCGTTCTTCGCGGCGAAACGTGGAAAATCGTCCGCGAAGGGGTCATTCCTTCCGCCGACATTGAGAAAACTCTTGCCAGCGCATAATTTTCTTCTCGCGCGAGCGCATTCCTTGTCACGCGTACAACACTCTTCACCCAATTCCGTAGAAACCGCGGCTTCTCGCCGGCTTCCCGGCATATAATCTCTCCCGCATGCCACTCGCGAACGCCACCAAACTCGGCCCTTACGAAATTGTTTCTCCTCTCGGCGCAGGCGGCATGGGCGAGGTCTATCTCGCGCGCGACACGCGCCTCGATCGCACCGTCGCCATCAAAGTTCTTCCCGAATCTCTCGCCGCTGATTCCGACCGCCTCCAGCGCTTCGAACAGGAAGCCCGCGTCCTCAGCACTGTGAGTCATCCCAATCTCCTCAATATTTTTGACGTGGGCACGCAAAGCGGCGTGCATTTCCTGGTCTCTGAATTTCTCGAAGGCCAAACGCTCCGCGACCGCATGAACGCCGGCCCGCTCCCGCATCGCAAAATTCCCGGTTACGCTCTCCAACTAGCCAACGGGCTGGCTGCCGCCCACGACAAAGGCATCGTGCATCGCGACCTGAAGCCCGAAAATATTTTCATCACCGACGACGACCGCGTAAAAATTCTCGACTTCGGCTTGGCCAAGCTGTCGCCATTCGCTTCTGGCCTACACGGAGCCAGCGTCACCATTTCCACTCCCGTGGCCACCACGCCCGGCACGGTTCTCGGCACCGTTGGCTACATGTCGCCCGAACAAGTCCGCGGCGAGCCCGTCGATCACCGGTCCGACATCTTCAGTCTCGGCGCCATCCTTTACGAAATAGTTTCTGGCGCGCGCGCGTTCAAAGGCGATTCCAGCGTTGAGACCATGAACGCCATTCTTAAGGAAGACCCGCCCGAATTGGATCCCCTGCAGGTAAAACTTTCGCCCGCGCTCGATCGCATCGTGCGTCATTGCCTGGAGAAAAATCCTGCCAACCGTTTTCAGTCCGCGCGCGATCTGGCCTTCGCTCTCGGCGCGCTTTCCGGCACCGACTCCTCCACGGCGGCGAACTCGTCGTTGCCCCATTCAAATAAGCGTCCGTGGCTGATCGCGGCGATGGCGGCATTCGCTCTCGCGCTTTTACTACCCGCGATTTACCTTCTATCCACGCGCCGTCCACAAACACCCGAGCGTCTGGAATATTCGATACCGCTTCAGGGAGAAGCCTCGCATCTCGCTATTTCCACGGATGGCCGCATGCTCGCCTACGTCTCGCCTGACGATACTTCCGGCGTCGAGATGCTCACGGTGCAACGCGTCGGCTCTTCTAAAATCACTGTCCTGGCCGGCACGGAACGCGCGAGCTATCCGTTCTGGTCGCCGGATGATTCTTACGTGGCGTTCTTTGCGGACGGCAAACTGAAAAAAGTACTGGCCTCCGGAAGCGCCGCGCCGCAAGTAATCACCGCCGCCTTATCCGCGCGTGGCGGCAGTTGGGGTCGTAGGGGCGTTATTGTGTACTCGCCAACCGTTGCTGGCTGGCTTTGGTCCGTGAACGCGGATGGCAGCAACGCCGCGCCGCTCACCGACAAGCTTCTTCAATACGCCACCTCGCACCGTTGGCCGCTGTTTCTTCCCGACGGCGATCACTTTCTTTTCTGGAGCGGGAATTTCACCAACGCGCCCGATGATCGCTCCAGCGGCATCTATCTCGGCTCACTCTCCTCCAGAACGAAAAAGTTGCTGCTCCTGGCACGCTCCAATCCCGGTTATGCCAATGGCTCGCTCTTCTACATCGGCGAAAAAGGTTCCTTGCGGGAAATTTCGTTGGACATCGCCAAAGCCACGCTTTCCGGTGAGACGCGCGTCGTCGCTTCCAATGTCGGCTTTCAACCGTCCACCTATTGGGGCGCCTTCGCCGTTGCAGAAAATAGCACGCTCATTTACAACTCATCCGCCGGCGCTGCGTCTTCGGCGCTCACCTGGTTTGCGCGCTCCGGCAAAGAGTTGGGTCGCGAAGGCAGCGTAGGAGTCCTCGCCAATCCTGCGATTTCTCCCGATGGCAACCGCGTGGCTTTCGATATCGCCGATGTAAAAGCCAACAACGTTGACCTGTGGATACGTGATTTTCGTCTCGGGACCAATTCGCGCTTCACATTTAATCCGGCCGAAGATGTCGCGCCCGTCTGGTCCCGCGATGGAAACACGATCGCGTATCGGTCGATTGCTGCCCATGCAGGCCTTTTCTTAAAACGTTTTCAGGGAATGACCGATCCAAAACTTCTGTACCTTGGTCAAGACACCGATATCGTTCCCAATTCGTGGTCCCCGAACAACTCGCAGGTTCTTTGCAATACCGCGGGGCCATCAGGCTCACATCTCGTTCTGATTTCCGCTGATGCCGGTAAGGTCAGTGAATTTCTCGCCGGGAATACCAGCGAGTCCAATGGCCAAATCTCTCCGAATGGCAAGTGGGTAGCCTATGCGTCCAACGAAACAGGTGAATGGGAAATTTATGTCACCACCTTTCCCGTGCCGGCGGGGAAGTGGCAGGTTTCTCGCGATGGCGGCACCGAACCACGCTGGCGCGGCGATGGAAAGGAAATTTTCTACCTCGACGCCAAAAGCACCGTCACCGCGGTCCCCATCAACGCCGAGGAAAATTTTTCTTCCGGCAATCCCACGCCGCTTTTTCAAAGTCACGGCCGCGCGCAAATCTCTTCCACCGATATTTTCACCTACGACGTCACCAAGGATGGTCAGCGTTTCCTGATGAACCGTTATGCCAAGCCGGAGCATATCGCCCCGCTGCAGATCGTGCTGAACGCCACCAGCGGGGCCGCCAACTAAATTTCACTTTTTCTTTTTATGTTTGTTTTCGCTTATTCTTGCAGGGCCTGACCAATGAAATCACTCCACTCCGCCACCCGTGCCATTCAGAAAGAACCGCACTGGCCCGCTATTGTCGCCATCATCGCCGATGCCGCTCTCTATCTGGCATTGCCCGAGACGCTCTCCGTCGGCCCGCGCTGGCTCTTATTGGCGATTGTCCTGTTCTTACTGGTGCCGATCACTATCTCTCACTGGCGCGGCCATATGAAACTGACGCGCTTCCTGACTCTGATCGCCAATTGGGTCATCACGCTGTCGATGATCGCCTCGTTGATTTTTCTTATTCAGGGCCTCCCCAAGCATCGCGAGTCCTCAGTGGTGCTTTTGCGTTCCGCTGCCGGACTCTGGCTCACGAACATTTTAGTTTTTGCGTTGTGGTATTGGCGGCTCGACGCAGGAGGACCCCACGAGCGCGCACGTGCCGAAGGTAATCTGAAAAGCGCGTTTCTGTTTCCTCAAATGCTCAGGCAGGGCAGCGACGACTCCGAAGATGATTCCGGCGATGCTGCCGATTCCAGCAGTGCAGCTGCTTCACGCTCGGAGGATGACGGACGATGACGCGGTCGATTCCGGCTGGACCCCGCACTTCCTCGATTATCTTTTTCTGGCCTTCAACACCAGCACCGCGTTTTCGCCCACGGACACAGCCGTTCTCTCGCGCGGCGCCAAGCTAGGCATGATGGCCCAGGCCCTAATTTCGCTCGCCATTCTGGTGCTCATCGCCGCCCGCGCCGTGAATATCCTATAAATTCATCTGGCTCCGATGCGTCAAAAATCATTTCTTATTCCATGCCCCGTGATGTCACCGCAACTACATTCATCCCGACCGGAGCGGGCCGACGCTTTTCTTCACCTTG
>JRHI01003054.1_pt1 | contig 10437 bp, 11 predicted proteins | sample 215371 | NCBI WGS metagenome assembly JRHI01 (sample SAMN02929681, study PRJNA255918) | sediment metagenome | biome: cave system; feature: Ice Cave; material: Sediment; isolation source: sediment from deep within a dark volcanic ice cave with no known source of... ... | reverse complement strand
CGGCCCGACCTCTATCACGAAGTCAGACGCAAACCAAGGGAACGATCGCTACCGCAAGCCCGCCCGCACCCAGCGCTACGGCCAACCACTTAGACACGCGGCGGCGGTGCCGAGACCGCTCACGGGCACGAGAACGCAGACTGGCTCGATCATCGTGTGGGTTCGATGTCATCCGTTGGGCCCAGGCTTGCCCGATGCCGCATACGTCGCTGCTTGGCTCTGCGTGTACGCGGACACTGCAGCCTGCGTGAACCGCGCGTCGAGGAACACTCCGCGGGCGTTGCTCCCAGTGCAGTCGACGACTCCGCCGCCCGACCCGCACGACAGCGGGTAGTACGCCTGGCCCTCGGCGCTCCAAGCCGAGATGCCGGCGCCCAGCGTCGGGTTGCCACCGGTCGCGTTCCAGTATTCATAGAACGCGTTCTCGGCGAACGCGCAGCTCACGCCAGCGCTCCCGGAGACCCCGGACCCGCACTGGTCGGGCAGCGACTGCACCCCGTAGCTGGGAGGCGAGGCGGAGCTTCCGCTATTGCCGATGGCCACGGCTTGCGTCGCTGCTTTGGATGCCGCCCGTTGGACCTCCTTGCGCTGGGCCGCAAGGTTGGCAGCTGCGCTTGCGCGGGCCGCCGCCGCGACCCGTCCCGACGCCCACGAACTCAGTGAGGAGGTGCCGGTGACGCTCGTGCTGCCTCCGGCGGCGATCGGTGAAAGCGGGATGAAAGCGCTCTGTAGGCTCGTCGCTAGCGGTTGTAGCTGGGCGATGTTTCCCGGGCTCGGGCTACCGATGAGCTTTGCCGGCTCTGCGGCCCGAATCTGGAAACTAGTTCGCCTCACCCGGACCGTGTTCCTCGACAGCCCAGTCTGGCGGACCAACTCCTTGATCGGCACGCCACGAACGAAATGCTCCCGGCGAAGTTCAGCCCAACGCTCCACGTCCAGCACGCCTCCTCCTGGCACTCGATCAACACGACCGAGCCAGGCTCACGATCACCCCGGACGCCTCCGCCCACATCCCACGGGTGGGGTCAAATCTCAACCGGCGAAGGGGGGTCAGTCTCTCACCGGCGCCGACAGTTGATGATCGATACCGTTTTGATACAATTCCCGCCGTGGGGATGCGGTATTCGCTAGGCGGGCATTAAGTTGTCGCCGAGCAACGGCCAAAGCGTGCGGGAGCATGAGGTGCGCGCACAGCCGATTGCGGCCGACGTTCTATTGAAGCTCTCTGGCTTGTCGGCTCGCTACGGGTCACTCGTCGCCATCCGCGATATCAACCTCGTCGTCGAGGCTGGGGAAGTCGTGACCTTGCTGGGCGCCAACGGCGCCGGGAAGAGCACCACCCTCGGCTCGATCGTCGCGCTTGTGGCCAAGGCGGGTGGACGCGTGGAGTTTCAAGGCGAAGACATCACCCGCATGACCACCGACGCCATTGTGCGCCGAGGCATCACCCTCGTACCCGAGGGGCGAAGGCTATTCGCGAATCTGACCGTCGAGCACAATCTGCGCCTTGGTGCGGCCACCCTCCCGAGCGCCTCCTACCAGGAGGTGTTCGAGGAAGTTCTCCAGCTCTTTCCGATTATTGAGCGAAAGCTCGGTATGCTCGCCGGGCTGCTCTCCGGCGGAGAGCAGCAGCAAGTAGCCATCGCGCGCGCCCTCATGAGCCGGCCACGGCTTTTGCTGCTGGACGAACCGTCGCTCGGCTTGGCCCCAGTCGTCGTCGCGACGGTGTTTGACCTGATCGGTCGGCTGCGAGATCGCGGAATGACGATGCTCCTCGTGGAGCAGAACATCGAACGGGCAATGGAGGTCGCTGATCGAGCTTACGTGCTCAATTGCGGACGGATGGGGATGTCCGGTGACCAATTGTCGGTGACCGAGATCGAGGCTACCTACCTAGGTCTAACACGGACGCACTCGGCCAACAAGGCGCGCGCTGATGAGTGAAGTGATCCAGCAGGTGGTGAATGGCCTGGCGGTCGGAAGTATCTACGCCCTGATCGCGCTCGGTGTCGCAATCGTGTTCAGCATTATGAACTTGGTCAACTTCGCCCACGGCGAATTCATCACCGTCTCGGGGTACACGATGTTTTATCTCGGGCTGCAACACGTTCCTTGGGCGCTGATTTTTCCGGCAGCCATCCTCGCGGGCGCGCTTGCTGCGGCGATCCTGGAACGGCTTGCCTTCCGGCCGTTGCGTGGAGCTGCGGTGGCGACCCAGCTGCTGGCATCATTTGCCGTGAGCTTCGCCATCCAGAACGGCTTGCAGCTCTCCGTCGGGGCACGCCCTAAGGCGTTGGCCTATCCGGCCTGGACGCAGGCGCATCTGAAGATTGGGTCCGTGCTGATCCAATGGATCGACGTGGCCACCCTTGGCACTACCGCCGTGGCGCTGCTCCTCGTGACGCTCTTCATGCGTCGTACCACTATGGGTCTCGCGATGCGGTCGGCCGCGGACGACTTCCCGACGACCCGACTGATGGGTATTCCCGCGAACAGAGTGGTTGTCGTAGCATTTCTGATTTCTGGGGCTTTGGCAGGCGTGGCGGCGATCTTCTACTTCGCCAGTTCATCGGTCGTCGAACCGACGTCTGGCTTTCTCCCTCTCTTAAAGGGCTTCATAGCTGCCGTGATTGGCGGCCTTGGGAGCATCCCCGGTGCCGTCCTCGGTGGCTTCCTGCTAGGAGGCGTTGAGGTCGGGCTAAACGCTACGTTGCCCGCCAACCTGACAGGGGCCGTCGACGCGTTCCTGTTTGGGATCGTGATCGTCACGCTACTCGCGCGTCCATCCGGGATTCTCGGCGTCAAGACCGCTTTCTCTCGAGTGTGAAACCGGTCGTTCCCCCACAGGTTAGATCGCCCCAGACGATCGAATCCGAGGTCAGCAGCCCGCGGTTCATCGACCGGGCCTGGTGGGTCAGATCCTCGGTTGGGGCGAGTGGCTGGGCGCTCGTCCTGTCACTGATCGTTGTGGCAGTTGATGGGAGCAGCCCCACCAACGTACGCGTTCTCACAACCTTTCTCATCTATCTGGTGGTAGCCCTCGGGCTTCAAACCTTCTCTGGCCTCTCGGGCATCATCTCCTTTGCGCACATCGGCTTCATGGCTCTCGGGGCTTACGCCGGAGCACTGTTCTCCACGTCGACCGCGATCAAGCTCACGGAGATTCCACAGGCGCCGCACTTCCTCGTGCACGCCCAACTTGGCTTCTGGCCCTCGACCGCTCTTGCGATCGTCGTCGTAATGCTCGCCGCCTTGGTGATCGGTATTCCTCTCGTCAGGCTTGACGGAGCTCCCGCAGCGGTTGCGACTATCGGCGTGCTGGTAATTATCAACGCGGTTCTCTCAAATTTAGGCAGTGTGACCCGAGGCGCTCAGGCGTTCTATGGCATTCCGATCGCTACCACTCTCTACGTCGCACTTGCTGTCGCCGTAATAGCGCTTGTGGCAGCCCGGCTGTTTCGCGACTCCAACGTTGGCCTCGGGCTCCGCAGCAGCCGCCTTGACGTCCTCGGCCCAGCGGCATCTGGAGTTCACGTCGCTCGGGCGCGGCTGATCGCCTGGACGCTAAGCGCAGGCATCGCCGCTGCGGGCGGATCACTTTACGCTCACTATCTAGGCACGCTGCTTCCCGGCGAATTTCTGTATGACCTCACCCTGACCATTCTCACCATGATCATCATTGGGGGTCCGACCGTGTCCGGGGCTGTCGTCGGAGCAATGATCGTTACGCTCGCCACGGAATTCTTGCGGCGGGCTGAGAACAGCTTTTCTGTGCCTGGACTGTCCACAGTCGTACTTGGGGTTCTGATCCTGGCGACCTTGATCGTCCGACCCAGCGGCCTACTCGGGCGGTGGGAGGCTGACCAGTGGCTGCGCCACCGGTGGAAGCGGTCAAGAAGCAAGCGGGCGACGGGAGAAGGCGACCGACCAGGTCCGGGCGAGAACGCGCCCCTGCCACGTAATCATGCGACTGAGGTTGCTGGCCCCGAAGGGCCAGCTAGAGCGACCTCGGCCACCGAATGGAGGAGTTGAGATGCAGATAACGCGAATCCGGAGCAGGAAGACGCGGACCACAATCACGTCTATGACTATTGGAGTTACGTTTGCGGCGGTGGTCTTAGGGGGCTGCGGCTCGTCGACCGGGTCGGGTTCCACGAGCGGCAGCGCGAGTGGTTCGGGTGGGACGGGCGGTACGCTGCAGCTTGGGTGGGCTGAGGCGAAGACGGGGTACCTCGCGTTCGTCGATCAGCCTCTCGAGCAGGGATTACGCGCTGAAATCGCGCGTATCAACAGTACCGGTGGCATTGCTGGAAAGTGGAAAATCTCACTGAAGACTGAAGACATGAAGACAAACGCGGCCACGGGAGCCACAGTAGCTCAGGACCTCCTCAGCGGAGGCGCTAAGGTCCTCATCACCACCTGCGACACTGACGTATCACTTCCCGGGGCTCAGATTGCTGCACAGCAGCACGTCCCTGTCATCAGCAGTTGCGGCGCGGGCGCTGCTTTCCCACATCAGGTTCCCCAGTACGGCTTCTTGAACGTGTCAGGAACCGGAGCCGAAGGCTCCGCGCTCGCGGAGTACGCAAAGGAGAAAGGCTACAAGACGGCATACGTCCTCTCTTCGAACTCCGAGCAGTACACCCAAGCACTGCCCCAAGCATTTGTCGACCGCTTTAAGGAGCTCGGTGGGCAGATCATTGGCTCCGCGCAGTACAAAATCGGCGACACCGACTATCGCGCTGCGGCGACGAAGATAGTTGCAGCGAATCCGGATGTGATCGTGACATCAACATTTCCCCCTGATTCGACCGCCTTCCTTCACAATCTCGACGCCGCCGGAAACAAGAAGCCCATTCTTCTCGACGACGGTAATGACACACCTGCAGTTTTTGGAGCTGGTCCGCAGCTTCTGCTGGCCACGATGGTTACCTACGGGGGTTACAGCGGTCCGAATGCAGATACGTCACAGTGGCTCGCGGCTTACAAAAAACAATTCGGAGGAGCGCCAGCGTCGCTTCAGACCGCACTCGGCGCGGACCTGATCGACGAGATTGCCGCTGCCGTCAAAACGGCCGGCTCGCCCACCGATGGCCAAAAGATTGCGGCTGCTCTGAGCAACTTGCCCACGATTCCCGCAGCGACCGGTCCAGTGAGCTACGGTGCCGCTACGCAGAGTGGACTGGCATCCGGGGTGCCGAAGAAGCTGTTCACCGTGGCGACATTCGACATCGCGACCAAGATGTTCAAGGTGGTCAAGAGCTTCTTTCCCGCCAAAGTAACGCCTTAGAAACGGGGGAAGCGGGATGCCGCTGGAGGCGGCCGGGCTCAACGTCCGGTTTGAGGGAGTTGTCGCCGTGGCGGGGGTCGATTTGACCCTCGCTGACGGCGAAGTTCTCGGCCTGATCGGACCCAACGGGTCCGGCAAGACGACGCTTCTGAACTGCCTCAGTGGGGCGTTGCAGCCCACCGCAGGCTTTGTGGTAGTCGACGACCACCGGTACAACAGGCTCAGCCCATGCCGAGCGGCCCGGCTCGGGATCCGTCGAACCTTCCAGAACCTGCGTTTGTTTCCCGACTTGACCGCATTGGAGACCGTCGAGGTAGCGGGCGCCACGTTAGGCGGTTACTCCGGCCGCGCCGCGGCGGGTAGCTGCCTGACGGAACTACGTATCGCCGAGCATGCCGAGACCTTAGGCACCAGTCTGTCTTATGGCTTTCAGAGACGATTGGAGATCGCACGGGCTATCGCTGGACCGAAGCCTCGATTTCTGTTACTAGATGAGCCGACGGCCGGCTTGAATGAAAGCGAGTCCGATGACCTTGCCTCGATCGTGGCGGACATTCGTAATCGGTATGGCTGCGGCGTGTTACTGATCGACCACGATCTCCGGGTGATTATGTCGACGTGCGATCGCGTTGTCGTACTCAATGAGGGATCAGTCATTGCCGAGGGTTCGCCCCAAGCTGTGCGGGAGGATCCTGTCGTCGTCCGTGCCTATTTGGGCTAAGCCGTGCAGAGGCGCCGGGTCTATCAAACAGACCAACACAATGCACCATTGCGGAAAGGATTGAGATGACACGTATCACCCCGTTGGGGGTCGAAGAAATTGATGAGTCACTACGACCGGCCCTGAATCTCCAAGACACTCTTCTTGGCCTGGTACCCGAGAGCCTGATGACTATGGCCCACCGCCCGCGGATGGCACGACTATTTGCCGAGCTGGCGTCCGAGTGTCTCGAACCGGGAAGCCTCGATCGTGGGCTAAAACAGCTGGTTGCGTACGTGGCGAGCGCGACAGCCGGCTGCCGCTACTGCCAAGCGCACACCGCGCAGAGCGCCGACCGAGTTGGAGTCCAAGCGAGCAAACTCGAGGCCGCGTTCGAGTATGAGACCAGCAGTCTGTTCTCCCCGGCCGAGCGATCGGCGCTGCGCCTGGCCCGAGACGCTGCCTTGATGCCCAACGGGGTCACCGACGCGCACTTCGCAGAACTCGCCCAATACTATAACGAGGCGCAGATCGTCGAGATGGTTGGGGTGATCGCGTTATTCGGCTGGCTTAACCGTTGGAACGATACTATGGCGACGACGCTGGAAGCTGACCCACTCAGTTGGGCAACCGAGAATTTGGCCCGCGAGCACACAGGATGGGAAGTCGGCAGGCATGCGCGCGCGTAGTAGAGCACTGTCGAGGATTCAACGTTGTGGGAGTTCCTGCGGTGCTGAGCTCGTCGTGCAATGCAGCGGCCCGCGGTGGCCATGTTAGGCCGACATGTAGTCACCTTACTGGCGCGACCCGCAAGCGATTTGGAGCGCGATGCCAGGGGGACCGACGGAGCACCCGAGGTAAAAACTATCGATCGCGTCTACAGCGCGCCGCAAGTTCGTCAGCGGGGCCTGGTCGTCGAGGTCGACCACCAGGCCCTCGGTCGAATCGAGCTCCTTGGTCCACCGTTGCGATTTGGCTCGAGCCAGCCTGTCAAGCCAACTGCCCCTCCCGTTCTCGGCCAGCACAGTGCCGAAATCCGCGGGACGATGGCAAACGCTGCGGCCGTGTGATGCGGTTGGCGGATGCGCATTTGTACCCATGGCTAGATACGTTCAAGCCGGTACTTGGCGGTTGCGTCTCATGCGATCCGCTTGAATTCCCCGGTTACCAAGCTCAGCTCGAGCGTGCAGCCCAACGCGCGCGAACTGACGAGAGTGTCGTATGGGGCAACGGCTCTATCGAAGACCACGAGGTCGTCGCCGTCATCTTCCAATTTGAGTTTATGGGCGGCTCGATGGGCGAAGCTACCGGGCGCCGCCTGGTCGCCGCAATCGAGCACGCAGCCCGCAAACGGATCCCGCTGATCACGTCGATCTCGTCGGGGGGAGCGCGAATCCAGGAAGGCATGCGCTCGCTCGTGCAGATGCAAGCGGTAGCGGCCGCGCTGGCCCGTCTTCGCGCAACCGGAGTTCCACATGTCGCCATCCTGCGCGAGCCAACGACTGGCGGCGTGTGGGCATCACTGGGCTCCGTCGCCGACATCATCCTGGCGGTCGAGGGCGCGACGATCGCGTTCGCCGGGGCACGCGTGCGGGGCGACACGAGCCACGAGCGGGCATTCACGGCGCAAGGCAAGTTCGAGGCCGGGGCCGTCGATATGATTGTCGCCGATGGCGACCTGGAGAAGATCGTCCGTCGTTACGTTCGTGTCGTTGCGGCCCGCCGCCTCACTCCCACCACGCCGTGTGCGTCACCGCGCGCTCTTCCCGGCGCAGATCAGCTCGGATCGGGCTGGCAGGCTGTCTGCTTTGCGCGGCAATCCAGCCGACCGCACGCGCAGGATTATCTCGACATCTATTTCGAGGAGTTCGTAGAGCTCTCCGGCGACCGGGCGGCGGGACGTGACCCATCGCTCCGCTGCGGTATCGGCCTACGCGAGGGGTTCCCAGTCGCGTTCATCGCGCAAACCGGCCGACCGAACCGAGCTGCGGGCTTCCGGACTGCTATCCGCGTCATTGACCTCGCAGATCGCTGGAACATCCCCGTGATTACGCTTATCGATACCCCGGGCGCAGCCAGTGACGCACAAGCCGAAGCGGAGGGCATTGGCACGGCAATCGCGCAGACGTTCGCGGCGATCGCCCACGCACGCGTCCCCATCACATCGCTGGTTATAGGCGAGGGCGGATCGGGCGGTGCGTTGGCACTCGCCGCGCCTGACAACCTCTGGGCGGTGCCGTCGAGCTACTTTTCCGTAATCGCACCAGAGGGCGCAGCCTCGATCCTTTATCGCGACTCTGACCGGGGGCCCGAGGTCGCCGATGTGCTGCAACTCGCACCGCGCGACCTCGTCAAGCTCGGGATCATCCGTGGGGTCGTTGAACCGATCCCACTACCTTCGTCGGATTGCGCCGCATGAAGATTGCAAACACTTTCGTTGTCGAGGCTCCTTTCGGGCAGATCTGGCAGTTGTTCGGCGATCTCGAGCACGTGGCTTCATGCATGCCCGGAGCCACACTCGGAGTCCGCGACGACGGGGGAACGTATCAAGGTTCCTTCAAGATCAAGTTGGGTCCGGTCTCCGCCGCCTACGACGGGACAATCGCCGTTCTCGAGCGCGAAGATGATCAGGGCCGGATCGTGCTACGGGGTGACGGCACTGACCCGCGCGGGGCCGGCAGGGCTAGCGCGACGATCGTCCCACACGTTAGCCCCGACGGGGCTAGCGGCAAGCTCGCCCAGTTCAGCGGTCGCAGCTCGCTCATCCAGGGGGTCGCAGACCGCATCGTCCGCGACTTCGCCGAGCGCCTCCAGCGACCCCTCGATGCTCGCCTTAAGAGCCAAATGAAGTGGACGCGGGCTCGGGCGTCGAGGAGAGTCGCACCCTGATGGTGGTTGACCTCCAGCGCGGGACGAGTCTAGGCCAGTGAATCCGGTAGCCGGTCAGCGAACATGGATCTAGTCGTCACCAATGCACGCCTGCTCGATCGTGAAACGCCGGTCACGCTCGCCGTCACCGACGGGCGGATCGCGTCGATCTCATCCACTGCTAACAACATACACGCCGCTCGCTCACTCGATGCGGGCGGGAACCTCGTCGTCACCCCCTTCGTCGATCCGCACTTTCATCTTGACAAAACGCTGAGTCGCGCAGTTCTGGGCGCCACTACCCCCCGAGAGGCGTTTGCGCGCGCCCGCGAGGTTAAGTCTCATTTTACGGTTGCGGATGTGGAGGAACGCGCTTGCGAGGCGCTGCGGCTCGCTGCGGGCCACGGAATCGGACTAATCCGCGCTCAGGTGGACGTCGACTCATTCACAGGACTCACCTCGCTCGAGGGAGTGCTTGCCGCGCGCCACCGCTACGCCCATGCGATCGAGGTTGAGATCGTTGCCTTTCCGCAAGAAGGCATCATCACAGACCCCGCCACGCCTGAGCTCTTGCGCGAGGCACTGAAGATGGGGGCCGACCTCATTGGAGGCCTGCCCGAATTCGAAACGTCGACCGCGGATCAACGCCGTCACCTCGAGACCGTGTTCGATATCGCCGAGTCCGCCAATGTCGCCATCGACGTCCACGCGGACTACTTCGACGATCCTCGGCTCAAGACGCTAGAGATGCTTGCTGACATGTCACTCGAGCGCGGCTACCAAGGGCGTGTCACAGCTGGGCACTGCTGTGCGTTGGCGGTGTATCCCGACAACGAGGCCCGGCACGTCATTGACAAGCTGCTTGCTGCTGAGATCCGAGTTTCGCTACTGCCGATGGCCAATCTGCAGATGTTGGGGGGGCCGGGCCGGACCCCCTACAATCGTGGTAGCTCGCGTATGGGGGAACTGCTCGACGCCGGCGTGCCAGTGGCCGTAGGCTCGGACAACATGTTTGACATTTGGTATCGCTTCAATCGAATGGACCCGGTCGAGCTGGCGCTGATCACGTGCCTATCGGGAGGCCTACGTAGCGACGAGGAACTGCTTGCAGGTTTTGAGATGACTAACGTCCGCGCCGCCGAAGTGGTTGGTCGTCCGAGGCCGCAGCTGGTTGAAGGTGCCCCGGCAAATTTCGTTGTGCTAGGTGCTGACAATGTAGTCGATGTCCTTCGCAACCTTCCTGGCGCTCGTACGCTCGTTCGCGCCGGAAGTGTCGTTGCTGGCAGATACGGCGGTCTTTGGGTATCGGATTAGAACACCTGCGCTTCTGGTCACATGGATCACTCACCACAGAACTTACAATGGTGGCTGGGCGCTGGCGTAGAGTCAGGTTTCGCGAGGGTTCGGGTTGACGGCCCGCGGATCGGATTCGGTTGAAGAAGACGGCCGGTACGGCTACCCCGGAGCGTTGGCGCAGGAATCAGTCGGAGCAATCCCTCGCGGTGGCGGCATGGCACCCATCGCCGGGAGGGGTTCTGTCCGATTCGCTGTGTTTCGTCTGAGCGAGCTACCGGGTCGT
>JRHI01003053.1_pt1 | contig 10437 bp, 4 predicted proteins | sample 215371 | NCBI WGS metagenome assembly JRHI01 (sample SAMN02929681, study PRJNA255918) | sediment metagenome | biome: cave system; feature: Ice Cave; material: Sediment; isolation source: sediment from deep within a dark volcanic ice cave with no known source of... ... | reverse complement strand
CTCGGACACTTCGATCGTGCCCGTCGGACCTGCCAGCGCTTCTGCCGTTGGCATTTTTAATCCCGTTGGCTTGTTACCATCTGCGCTGTGGAGCACGTAAGTGGTGTGCGAACGCAGTCCTGCGTCCTCAGGACGCGCTTTGCTGCTTTCCGGGACATATACGTGCCCCGCTTGTGGGGTAGGCGCGCTGGTTTGTAGTCGGATGCCCCTGCCTGTATTGCCCGCCGGAGCTTCTTGCGCCATTGCCGCCAGCGCAAAGAGGATGATTGTGCTTACTGCTACCATGATCCTGTGTGGAAATCGCATTGCGATAGTTCTCCTTAGAGTTTTTGATTTGGCACAACGCGCATTTCGAGTCGCTGGTTGGGGCGGTTGCCCGCAATGTGCTGTCCAGTGGGGAGAGGCAGAACGGGAGCAAGGCAGTCCCAACTTCCCGATCTGAAATGACTACCTCCAATGGTGTAGTCAGGCAGCAATACGTTTCACGGTTCAGTAGCATCGCTGCAGCGCTCAGCAGTCCCAAGAGAAATTTGGCAGCCGACGTCGCCAAAAATCGATTGGTATGTAATATCTGAATTTTTGGAAGAATTACGCTCGGGATGATTCCCCAAGGGGCAGGGAGGCTGGCGTCCGGTCTTATATTTTGCAGCCATAGGCCTCTTTGCGTGAAATCATTGACCTTGGTGCAAACCACCTCCGAATCTGTTTGAACAACGTTCCGGAGCTGAATCTCATCTCATAGATTTTAAATTCAACTCAAGTATAGGAGACTTGAAAGATGGTTCCTGCCGTCAAGCTATGCAGGCGGTCGGTCGCATGCGTGATGGGACTGTTGCTGGTCCTTTGCGGTTGTCAGGGCCTCGTGAATAGATCGTCAAACTCCGGCAACATCCAGGCGGTCAACCATATTATTTTCATGGTGCAAGAGAACAGATCGTTTGACACTTATTTCGGTAAGTTGCCCGCGTACTGGCAGGCAAATGGCTTCCCTGGGCAGCAGTTTGACGGAATTCCGGCGAACGCCTCCAATCCGAGTTTTGACGGGACGAGCACGGTTCCTGCGTATCACGTAGCGACCGAGTGCGTGCAGAATCTTAGTCCGTCGTGGAATGAAAGCCATGTTGACTGGAATCGCACTTCGCCGACTTCGAGTACCGCCGCCATGGATGGTTTCGTTTATAACGCCGCCGTGTATGCGCGGAATGCCCCGGCGGATGAGGCTCCGATCTTTGACACGGAGGGGATCCGGGCCATGGGCTACTACGATGGGAGCGACCTTAACTACTACTACTTCATGGCCTCAAACTTCGCTACCTCGGACGCATGGTTTTCTCCGGCCATGGACCGCACTCAAATTAACCGGGCTTACCTGCTGGCTGGAACATCTCAGGGTTATGCTTATCCCGTAGGGACGAACGCGAATGATAGTACGCCGCTGACTGCTCCCACGATCTTCGACGCCTTGCAGAAGGCAGGTATTTCCTGGAAAGTGTACGCGACTGACTTCGGAACGAACGGAGGGGATCCCGCCACTTATCTGACCATGTTCGCCCCCTACGCTCCCCCAAACCACCTGCCATCCAACGTAGTACCAGCCCAGCAGTTCGTGACCGATGCTCAGAACGGGACTCTGCCCCAGGTGGCGATGATTGAAGGCGGATACAACTCCGGGTCGGATGAACATCCCAAGAAGAATATTCAGACCGGAGCGGCATACGTGGCGAGCCTGATTAACGGGCTAATGGGTAGCCAGTCGTGGATGGATTCGGTGTTTATTCTGACCTATGATGAGGCTGGCGGCTTTTACGATCACGTCCATCCTATGGCCGCGCCCAATCCCGATGGTATCGCGCCGAAGGATTTAGCACCCACGGACATCTGCGCCAACGGGCAGGGAGCAAACTGTAACTTCGATTACACCGGCTATCGCGTGCCGCTGATTGTGGTTTCACCGTTTACGAGGATGAACTATGTGTCGCATACGGCGACGGACTACACCGCCATCCTCAAGTTCGTTGAGACCCGTTTTAACCTGCAACCATTAACGAAACGCGACGCGGCTCAAATGGATATGACGGAGTTTTTCGACTTCAAGGGCGTCCCCTGGGCCACTCCTCCGACTCCTCCAGCGCAGGTGACTAGCGGAGTGTGCGACTTTCAGAAACTGCAGTAGGTCCGGCGGGCTGCGGAAAAACTCTGGTTTTTGTTTTGTCTTAAAACGAGTAGGGCTTCAGTCGCCGTAAGCCACAAATCAACGCCACCTTCAAGCCACAAATCAACGCCACCTTCAAGGCGTTAAGGATGGCTCTTCGACTGCGCAGCACTTTTGAGCAACCAGCTTGGACAAGATCCAACCCGAGTACCGGAGGGGATGGATAGTGTCCGTCGGTAAGGGGTCGGACCTTCCGCTAGCGAGATGGCGGCTTCGGTTCCGGCTGACTCGTGCTTGGGGGAGGTGTAGGAGGTTCCTCTACGACGCTGTTGTCCCGTCGTCGCAGTAGGACGGGTTCGCGCCGCCGCCGCCGCTCCTCGCGGTCCTGTGCCACCCTGCTATCGACCTTCGTGCTGTTGTCCATCGCCACCTGAGCCAGCTTCAAACCCTCCGCAGTACGACGAGTCGCCAATCCTACGGTTTGAGTAGCGCCAGGGGCAGTGCGGGCACTGTTGTAGAAAAACTCCGCCGTCTCGCGGTCGCCTTCGAACTCGGCGACGTAGCCAATATTGTTCTGCGCAAAGGCGTTGTTAGGATCAAGGGCGTATGCCTCTCGAAAGTCCTGGTCCGCGGCGCGCAAGTCATTGCGATTGATGGCGGAGACCCCGCGGAGGTTGAAACTGGCCACCCGGGCCTCCACGGTGTTACTTTTTTCCATGCGCGTGCGCAGAGATTTTGCATTTTGGCTCGCCATCTCAGTAACCGGCTTGCCTCTCCAAGAACGGTCCAGCGTAACTACAGCAGCTGCATCGGAGTGAGTAGCGGAGGCTTGGTCATAAAATTTCAGGGCTTCCTCCGCCTCTCCCTCCATCTCCTTGGCGACGCCCAGATTGTTTATCGTGAAAACATTCTGGGGATCCCTTTTGAGCGTTCGTTGCAAAAGCAGATCAGCCTCGGGACTGCGCCCCTGCGAAAGTAATCTCACGGCTTCAACATTATCGTGATTGGTTTGCATCGGTAAGTCGGGGATCGCTAGTGCAGCTTTGAGGGGCTGCCCCTGAAGGCGCTGCGCCGTCGCCTGGTCGATGACCGCGTCTGTGGCCAACTGTCCCGCGAGTTCATAGAAGCGCTGAGCTCGGTCGACCTGCCCTTTTAATTCTGAAATGTATCCCAGGTTGTTGAGCGTAAAAGGATCGTCGGGATCAAGCAGATAAGCTTTGTAAAAAAGCGACTCGGCTTTTTCGTAGTTATGCTTGCGGACGGCCTCGACACCCTCGCGGTTTAGCCGTTGGATGGGAGTCAGGKGACTGCGTTGAGGGATCGTAATCTTCAAATCCCCGGCATGCAGCGCCGGTCCGCAAGCCGTGACGATAGCCGCAACCACTCCAACAAGCACACATCGCGTCCCAAATCGTGACATCCCTACCCTCGTTCCTCAAAAGTTAAGGCTAATTACTGAAGTCATTGCGCGCCAAGTTCGCAGTCATTTGATGCCGGAACGCGGGATTTGTTTGGCGGAGATTCGCTCCTCGCCGCACTTACGTCGGCTACCTTTGGGGCCAGACCAGCATCAAACAACAGCATTAAGAATACGCGTTGCCGAAAAGTGCGCCCAGCGTATTGAATTTAAAGGGGATAACATGAGTCGTCTTCTGCCGATTACTCTTGCTACCGGTTTCCTTCTCGCCGGAATATCATATGGCCAGGCGCCCGCTCCACCCGCCGCCTCGGCCGCGATTGTATCTTCTCCACCCGTGATCTCAGTGGTACAGGAATCGGAGCCGCCCCCCGACAACGCGGAGATTGCGCTTGACCCGGCTAGCTTGCTTCCCGATTTACCTTCTCTCGGTCCCGGAAAAGCCACTCTCGTCGGCGGGACTGTCGAAAGACTAGACCGCGTACAGGATCGCCTGACCCTAAAAGTATTTGGTGGCGGGAAGATGAAGGTAGTTTTCGATCCGCGCACGCGGATTTATCGGGATGGCTCTCCTGCTTCGGCCGCGGATCTGCGCCCGGGTGATCGGGTCTACGTTGACACAATCCTCGATGGAAGCACCGTCTTTGCCCGAAACATCCGTTTAAAAAGCACGGCACCCACCGGGGAGAGCCAAGGCGTCATCGTGTCTTACCGCCGAAGCGAGTTGGTCATGCGAGACCAGCTTTCACCTCATTCTGTAACCGTGCGCCTGAGTCCTTCCACCCGCATTGTAAAAGGTGACAAAACCAGTTCTGCAAGCGAACTTGTCCCGGGTACTCTGATCGCGGTGAAGTTCGGTGCCCAGCAGGATGGTCGCGACCTGGCACAAGAAGTCTCCGTTCTTGCCGTACCGGGGTCGAGCTTTACCTTTGCCGGCGAAGTTATCAGCGTAGACCTGCGCACGGGACTTCTCGTTCTCAACTCGTCGACTGATCGCAAGACTTACGAAATTTATCTCGAACAGGCGGCCGGGACTGTGGATGACAATCTCCGCCAAGGCGCTCAGGTGTCGGTGATCGCTCGTTTTGACGGCGACCGGTACGTGGCTCGTAACGTCACGGTAAGTGCAGCGCACTAATCTCGACACGTTGCAGCACTTCGGAACGCCTGCCAACGGCTTGCGGACAGCTTAATTTTGATTTTATTGCGAAAGGGCGTGGCATCAGCCGCGCCGAAGGCTGCTCCCCACTTTCGCAGCCCGTCTAAACAGCATCGTACGTGTCTGAGATCAGCTGCGGTAGTCGGCAGGTAAACAACTATCTGCTCGAGGGGCAACTTGCTGCGATAATCACTTAGGAATCACTCTCCTGAAACCGTCCGATGTCGGCTTCAGCGTCATAGCTAAAGTAGCGGATGAGATTCCTGAGGTAGCGCAGCAGCGTATTGACGTTGGTGGCGTACCAGCAACAGCGAATCATCTGAGGAGAAAACCCGCAAATGAAGTGAATCTTCCCCAGCGTGGAGGCGGATTGACTGAGCATAGCTGCGGCCATGCGGTGATTGCCGTCCAGGATCGTGAGCGGCCTGGTCTCGTCGACTCCAATTAGCAACACAGTTGGGTTCACAAGCTTATCCGGAAGCGTCTCGCTTAAGAGGCGGAGCTTGCGAAAGAACAGGTCATCGCCTCCTTCTTCCAGCTTCACGCGAATGCGCTCCACAACCTCCAGCAGGTGGAAGTTGCCCTGAGCTACGCGGCGCCATTGCGCCCGCGGGAAAAAACGAATCCGCTGCAAATCCCCGGACTTCAGTTCTACCTCAAACCACTTTGTATTCGCAGGGAGTTCGCGCCACATGGGACCTCGCCGCAGGAAAAGCAAAGCACGGCGCAGCGCATTCTCCCTGGTGCTGGTGAGGTCCGGATTAATGACAAGACGCTCGAACTCAGTCCGGTAGTCTTTAAACTCAGGGTGGTGAAATTCACTTCGCAGGAATTCCGCAACTACCTCTTCTTCCGTCAGAGGGCGAAGCAAGCGAAGGCTACTGTAGCTGTTCAGTGCTTCCGGAGCCAACTGTTGCCTGATCAGTGGAACCATGAGCACGTTGAGCAAGATGATCATCAACACTAACTGGACCACAATTACCTGATGGAGAGTCTGGTGGAAGCTGTATATCCCCAGGGCGAGCGCGGCGCTGAACGCCAGTTGCATCCAGCTGGTGTTTGCGATCTTGCGAGACATTTCGTGGGTGATGATCACAGAGCTCAAGGAATAGATGCCCGTGGTGATGGCGTAAAGGATCAGCAGTCCCGCCAATCCGCCATAGTGGCTCACTTCGAAATGACCTCCGAACAGGACCTTCCACAGAAAATTCGGTACAAGCCGTAAGCCACCGATCAGCACAGTAAGAATCAGAAAGACGAGCGATAGAGAAGTAAACAAGACAGAGCTGTTCTCCCGCTCGTCCCCACCCGCACCGGCGGAGACAGGGAACATGGTATTGACCACGGACCAGGCGCACATATTCACCAACCGTCCGACCAAGGCCACGGCGGCGTAGATTCCAGCCTGGTCGGGAGGAAAGAAGTGCTTGACCAGAACAATGTCAAAATTGTTGATAACAGTCTGGCCGGAAAAGAAAATGATTGCCTGCAGTCCTTCAAGGAACGGTATGGAGACACCACGCAAGCGGAAAGAAGTTGTGATCGGACTGGGAAGAGCGGCGAAATATGCAACGATCACTGCAAGAACACTAGCGAGAACTGCGCCTTTCACGCCCAGACCCAGTGCGATCAGGATGAACGCTCCGACCAGGCGAACCATACCTTCGAGCATGAAATTGAGCGCCAGAGCACCAAAGGCGTGAATCCCCTGGATGTACCCGCGGCGCACGCCCAGAGGTACGTAAAAAGCTATCCCCAGCGCAAGCAACGAAATGAGAACGGGATCGGGGAGGTTCAAATACCGCGTCAATAAATTCTTGCCCAGGAAGAGCAGAAGACCGATAGCGATTCCGGCAATCCACGACCGTTGATGCAAGACGGCAAAGACTGAGGCTTTATCCTCGGGGGAACTGCTCTTCGCCACGTATTTTGCGCAGACCACCTGAAACGAAAGCGTGATCGCAGACAACAGCATGAGCAACGTGTAGACGGCAGTAGCATGAGCAAAGCCGGTGGGACCCAACAGCCGGGCGGTTGCTACGTTGTAAATCAGGTTTGTGACGCCGACGAGTCCCGATCCGGCGAGCAGCGTGAGACTGCCACCGAGCAGCTGCGATTTAAGCGTCTTGGCTGGCGCTGCGTGGGGAAGACGCTTGCCCGCCTGTTTTTCTTCGACCGAGGGATTCGTGACATCAGCTGGCATCGGGAGGTTTTTGTCCTAATTCGTCCGGCATTAAGTGGGCACTCTTACAACGTGCTTCTAAAACAAAGTGAAATGAATCACCGGAAGCAAAGTTGTCTTGGCCGATCCGGCAAAATTGTAAAACGTTTGCTGCTGTACCCCGACCGAAAATCGGAATGGATAAGCGATCGGTATCTCGCCCGTGCCATCGTTCAAGTTTCCGCGAACCGTGCGCATGTAAGAGACCAAGAACTCACTTTGCGCGTTGTCATATATGTGATATCCGGAACCCCGCGAAAGCAGGAACGAGCCTTGCACGCTCCAACGCGGGTTGGCCCGAAACTCGAACCGCGTACCCGGGAGGAAGGCCTGAGCTATAGCGAACTGCGTGTTCTGTACTCGCCAGGAGCGCAAATACTCGGCCAGCACTGCGGCTGTGAGCCGGCTGCCGAATTTGTGCTGCAGTCCGACATAGCTTGAGGTGCTGAAGTATTCCTCAATCCGCGGACGGAAAAGCAGATCGCGAGCCGAGTATCCTGCCAGCAAAGATGTCCTGCCCCATGGCCTGCCCACGGTGAACTCCAGACTGGCACCAAAATCGCGCGAATGTAGATGCTGGTCGGTGAACGGTCCCGACTCGTGAATGGCGCTGCCGTTGATGGAGACCCAATTGAAGAATGAACTCGTCGAAATATACAAAAACTGTCGGAACAGATTCTGATTCATGAAGAGCGGGGAGATCGTGTCCCGCCGAAGGGTGTACTGAAGTCCGCCGTTGAACGCGATAGTGTTGGAGCCGAGATGGAGAACCGGTGTGATACCACCGTTGAAAATTGTGTCGTAAGTATGCCGCGGTTGAACCACGTTTACGCTGGGAAATAGAAAACGCCCCGTGGTCAGACTTTCTCCAACGAACCCGGAAATCACCGGGATGTGGTCCAGATGAATACGATAATGCGATTCAGCCAGGTTCTGATAGGCGTGCCGCGGCGGCGGGAGCAGCGCGGGGTTGGTCACTTTCAAAATTTTTGCGTCCAGCGTGTAAACGTTAATGTCTTCCAGCTGCGGAGAGAAGGAAGCTTCCGGGAAGATGCTCAGCTTCTGGTTGATCTGACGCCCCTCCTGGCCTGCCAGTTCGTATTGCGCGGTCTGGGCCGTGCCTTGATCCTCCTGTCCAGCGACGGAGCTTGCCTGGGCGAAAGCCGAGAGCGCGTGCACTGTGTCCTGACGCTGGCGATATAGGTTCGCCGACGCCATCATGTAGTCGTAATCATCGCGGAAATCTGCAGGTGAGCCCAGGCTGGCTAATTCCGTTTCAGCTTTACGAGTCTCGCCCTCGGCCAGATAGGTGTTGGTCAGGCCGATGGTAACCGTTCGCGAGTTTGCTCCCGCCAGCTTCGCCTTATCAAAATAGGTTGCAGCCAGATCGAAGTCGTGCATGGCCAGGAAAATGTTTGCTGCCTCAAGAATGTCCTCAGGCGTGACCGCCGAGGAATCTACGCGAGCTTCGGCAAAACCCAGCGCAATCTGGCGGTGGGCTTCGTCAAAGCGGCCCTGCCGCACAAAGACTTGAGCCACGGCCAATCGGACTCCGAGGCGATCGCCCTTCGGCGCATCCAGGGCGCGAGCGAAACGTTGCATCGCAGCGTCGCGATCGCCGAGCGTCAGTAGAGCGTCTCCGGTGGCTACAAGAATATCGACCTGATCTTTGCCGTACTGCTCGGCCATCTGTATGTCGCGCATTGTTTCGTCTCGCGCACCGGCCTTGGCGTGCACTCGCGCTTTCAGCGCATAGATCGCCGGATCGGTAGGCGCCAGTTTTTGCGCGACATCCAGCGCTGCTATCGCCTGTTCAAGGCGGCGCATGCGGAAAAGCGTGTCAGCATACGCGAGCTCGGTGGGGAGGTCGTTTGGGGTTTGCTCCAAAGCGATGCGGTATTCCGGCTCAGCGTGCTTGAAGTCCTGTCCCTGACGATATGCCTCTGCCCTCGCGAGGTGCCAGGAATGAGATTTTCCAAGGACCTTTTGTGCCGCGTCCAAATTGCTGAGAGCTGCCTTCGGACGATGCAGTTGCAGGTCAGCGTAGGCCAACCCGAGGTGAGCTTCTGGATAGTCAGGTTGCAACTGCAGCGCAATTTGAAAGTCCTTGGCCGCTTTCGCGCCTTCATGGAGGTCATTCAAGACGAAGCCGCGGCTTTCATATCCAGTCGCCATCTTGGGATCTCGCTCCAGGGCGCGGGTAAAATCGGCGAGGGCCTCGCGCGATTGGCCGTCGTGGACATGCACATAGCCTTCGATCAGAGGAAGGTCTTTGTCGTTGGCAAGAATTGAATCATATTTTTGGACGAGCGCCATGGCCTCCTGATAGCGGCCAAGGTAAAACAGATCGTAAGCGAGATAATCGACACCTTCGCGGTCATTGGGAAGTTTCTCGAGAACCTCATAGCCAAGCTTTGCCGACTCGGCGTAATCGCCCTTCAGTGTGAGATAGCGCTCGCGCTCGCGTTTGACCTGCGGACTGTCATTCGATGTACCGGTTGCGCGATCGAGCCAGCGTTTCGCCAGATCGAGATTGTGCGATTCCAGCGCGGCGTTTGCGCCTCCGGCCATAATCAGAGAATTTCCTGGCATTCTCTGATATGCATCTTCGTAGTGCGACTCCGCCGAGCGAAAGTTTCTTTCGGCCGCGTACAAATCTCCAAGAGCGAGATAGGGGGCGTAATCTTTGGGGTGAGCCGCGGCGGCTTTAGTGAAATCGCTTTCTGCCAGCTTTGTGTCGCCCGCGTCGCGAGCCAGGTATCCGAGGGAGGACAAGGCATTTCGATTCTGGTGGTCTATATCCAGAACCTTGGTAAAGGTGACACGAGCGGCCTCTTTTTGGCCGAGCTTCCACTGCAAGTTGCCATAATTTAAAAGCGAACTGACGCTGGAGGGAGCGAGCGCCAGCGCTTCTTGCAGGTCTTTATTTGCCGCATCGAGGTTGCCCGAAGCTGCCTCAACCGCGGCCCGTAAGCGCAACATTTCCGGTCGCGCAGACTGGGGAACACTCACCTGATTGATTTCGGTGCTGGCCGCTTCCAACTGCTGTTTTGCCGCGGCCTGATTGTCCTGGCGCACGTTGATTTCGTAGAGATTGAGGCGCAGTTCGATCGGGTATAGCGGGCCTTCCGATATACGCTTGGGAAGATTCTGCAGGGCCAGATTGTATTCTGTGCTCGCATCCGCCAGGCGATTTTCCGACTCCGCATTCGCGGCCAGAATGGCGTACAAGCGGTAATTGTTCGCATCGATTTGCCGGGCCTGGTCAAGGAAAGGTCGAGCCTTGTCGGGCTGACCTAGATTGACCCAAGCCTGCGCCGCACTCAACAGAAGTCCGATATTGCCTTTGGCGCTCTTGGCTACGCGAGAGTAGAGGTTTGCAGCCTCGAGCTGCTTTCCGGCGAGTTGATAGGTATAAGCCAACTCCGCCTGCACATCTGCGTTCTTGGAGGGCAGAGCCTGCAGAGTGGATATAGCCTCATCGTATT
>JRHI01003052.1_pt1 | contig 10440 bp, 7 predicted proteins | sample 215371 | NCBI WGS metagenome assembly JRHI01 (sample SAMN02929681, study PRJNA255918) | sediment metagenome | biome: cave system; feature: Ice Cave; material: Sediment; isolation source: sediment from deep within a dark volcanic ice cave with no known source of... ... | reverse complement strand
GGTCTACCGCTCTTACCCGCCGTTGGCGCGTGAACTGCAGCTATGCGTCCCTCAGCCGCCACTCAGCGGAGACAGTCCGTCGGCGGCACCCGGCCAGAACCCGACGTAGAGCTTCTTCCTCCAAAGCAGTCACCAGCACCAGCGGACCGCGGGGGCACGCTACCCACAGCGCGACAAGCAGTGGTGAACATCGAAGCGGCGAGCTTCACGACTAGGCGCGGCGGGGCGCGCACCTACTGCAACCTGGCGAGGTAATCCGCGAGGGTATCGATGTCCGCGCCCGACAGCGGCTGCGCCGCAGACGTCATGTTGCCATCCATGTCGAAGCGGGTAGACGACTTGAAGCCGCGCAGCTGTATCCGCAGGTATTCGGCCTGCTGCCCTGCGAGGCGCGGAATATGCTGTTGCCCCATGAGGGCCGGGCCATGACATTGCACGCAGTTGAAACTGGCTGGGCGGAATGCGCAGCAATTTCTGATCCAATGCGCGCGTCTAAGCCTTTGTAACCAACGAAATAGGGTTTCAATCTAGCGCTGCAACTTTTCTTCCGTTTTTGCGTTGCGAAGCAGCTCCGTGGAGAGTAGACGCCCATTTTACCCGTTGCAGGAAGCATATTCGATTCATCCGCGTTAAGCCCAAAAATGCGACGTCTGAGCAGTATCGCATGAACTCGAATCCTGAGGTCGTGCCAGTAGGCGTGATCTCCGGCGTAGGCCTGCTCACTTCTCTGTCATCCAACCGGGGGGTGCGGCCGTTAGGGCAGTCAATGACCGCTAACGCGTCAGTGTGTCGTAGCGCAACGTTGCATCTATTTGAATTTCAAACCTACGTTGAATCAGACCACCGGCGACTGATCGCTTTGGCTCCGCAACTTCTGGTAACCCAATGTCCCTCATTGAGGAAATGAATGATGGATTCAAAACGCATTCTCATTCACCCTGCTGCACTGTTTCTAGGCCTTTTCGCGTTCGCTGTGACTGGGTTAGCCAGCGCCGACCCACCGACCCGGGTCGCTCGCCTGGGCTACATCAGCGGTGTCGTCAGTTTCTCGCCGGGTGGCGAAGATAACTGGGTGCAGGCGATCATTAACCGACCAGTGACGACCGGCGATCGTCTATGGGCAGACACTAACGCGCGGGCGGAGCTGCAGGTCGGCTCTGCGGTGATTCGCATGGGTGCCAGCACCAGCGTGACGGTACTTAACCTCGACGACCGCACGGCGCAATTCACTCTCGCTCAAGGCACGTTAAACGTGCGCGTGCGGAGTATGTCGCCCGATCAGGTGTACGAGGTGGACACCCCAAATTTGGCCTTCTCCATCAAGCGCGCCGGTGACTACCGCATTAACGTTGATGCTTCCGGCAATTCGACATCTGTTGCCGTGCGCAAGGGCCAAGCCGAGGTCTACGGCGAGGGGGCGTCCCATGTCGTTAACGAGCGACAGTCGTACACATTTAGCGGAACCGGTCTTCGTGACTATCAGTATGCAAGGGTTACGGCTGACGACGAATTCGACCGCTGGTCTTATGACCGCGATCGTCGTTTGGAGAACTCGGTCTCGGCGCGCTATGTCTCGCAGCAGCTTATCGGCGCGGAAGATCTTGACGATCAAGGCACTTGGCGCGTCAACGCGGAGTACGGCAACGTGTGGCTACCGCGCGTAGCGGTGGGCTGGTCGCCTTACCATGATGGCCACTGGATATGGGTCGCGCCCTGGGGATGGACTTGGGTCGATGATGCGCCGTGGGGTTTTGCGGTCTCTCATTATGGTCGCTGGGCCGACATTGGCGGATCATGGGGATGGGTGCCCGGTCCGATCTATGCGCAGCCGATTTATGCGCCTGCGCTGGTGGCCTTTCTCGGTGGCAGTCATTTCAGCCTATCGTTATCCCTTGGCAATGTCGCCAACGTCGGATGGTTTCCCCTTTGCCCTTACGATGTTTACCAACCGGCATACGCGGCGAGTCGCAACTACTTCACTAATATCAACATCAGCAACACCACCATCAACAATACGACCATTACCAATATCTATAACAATCCAACCGCCACCACTTTGACCAACTTGGCCTACGGCAATCGGCGCGTGCCGGGGGCGGTCACTGCCGTTCCTGCGGCTGCGTTTGTACAATCGCAGTCCATCGCGCGGACGGCAGTGCCGGTCTCCCGGGACCAGATCGGAAGAGCGCCCGTAACGAGCATAGCGGCCCTTGCGCCGATTCGCACTAGCGTCACCGGATTAGCTGCTACCTCGATGGCCAGGCCGCCTGCGGAGATCTTGGCGCGGTCGGTCGTCGCCCGCGTCGCGCCGCCGTCGAGCCCGGTGCCGTTTGCCGCTATGCAACGGCAACTCAACGCCAAACCGGGCAAGCCCCTTGAGGCGAACGCTGTTGCTGCGCTCCAAGCAAACACCTTCGGCACCGTCCCCGCCAACGTTAGACTCATATCGCCGGAGGCGCGCGCTGCGGCCACGCTTGGACCTCAGAGGATGATCGAGGCCGCCCAACCGCAATCGAACAACGTTGCCCGATCGCCGGCTAACGCAGCAACCTCACCGCGTCCGGTCGAGACCCGCCGCGACTATCAGCCGCCGCAGTCGGTAGTGCCACGTCCGCCCGAAACGCGTCGCATCGACAATGCGCAATTCGTCTCGCGTCCTCCTGCAAATGCAGCGCCCTCACCGCGTCCGGTTGAGACCCGCCGCGACTATCAGCCGCCGCTCGGCGCGACGCGCCCGGAATCACGCAAAGACCAGGACGCGCGCGGCGGCACTTAGTCTCCGGCGCGCCACTAAACCATCTACGCTTGGCTGTCGGCTTTCGGGGAATGCGAACGGCTGCTCAGGGTCGATTGCCGCCGGTCAGGGCATAGAAAAAACCTCGATCCAGTGCCCATCTTTGCCCGATTTGGGGAGCCAATCTATGTGCGGGTTTAGGCGATCTCCGCGCTTGAGTTTCGTCCGCAAAACCGCCCGCGTCCCACAATTCTGTGGATCATTTGTCGCAACCTAGATGCGATCCGGCAGCCAGTGTCCGTCGGCGCCCTTGACCGGCCGAGATCGCCAAAAGCGGTCAACCGAGTCGGGGGTGTGAAGCATCCACTGTCGGCGTACTATGGCTGCACTTCCATTGGTAGGCGCAGTGATTCGGTGATGGAGCGGCGGACATTTTTGAGCGCGTTGGTGGGCAGTATTTTCGTCCATGCGCTCGCCGCGATGGCGCAGCCGGTGAGGCGCGCGTATCGGATCGGATGGCTCATGCCCACGGTCCTCGAGGATCATTCACGCGCTTTTCGCGACGCGCTTCGTGCGCTGGGCTACGTCGAGGGCCAAACGATTACGTTCGAAGCACGTTCTGCCGATGGCGATCTGGATCGGCTTCCGAAACTTGCCGCCGAACTGGTCTCTTCGAAGGTCGATGTCATTGTTGCGGGTAGTCAACCCGCAATCCTGGCGGCGAGTCAGGCGACGGATACCATCCCGATCGTCATGGCGTTTTGGGGGGCAAGCGGCTTGGTCGACTCCGGAATCGTCGCCGACCTCGCCCATCCCGGCGGCAATGTCACCGGCATCTACATGCTTGGCGCAGAGCTGGACGCGAAACGAGTAGAGTTATTGTTGCAGGTCGTGCCCAAGGCCAGGAACGTAGGCGTGCTCGATCTCGGGCAGCTTTTCACGCCCACGGATGTACGGAATGTCGCCCAAGCCACCGGCATCCAGCTTCACGTCACGACGGTAGGAAGCGGTCGTGAAGCCTACGAGCGGGCCTTCGAATCGATGACGGATGCCCATGTGGAGGCGCTTCTTGTGCCGGCTTTCCCGAGGTTCATTAAGGAGGCATCCCAGATTGTCGAGTTGGCGGCAAAGCGACGCATCCCGGCGGTGTATGAGTTGGCCCATATCGCCGAAGAAGGAGGTCTGATGGGCTTTGGGCCAACACTCGCTGATTGGAGGCGCGGGCTGCCTCCTTCGTGGACCGGATCCTGAAAGGCGCCAAGCCGGGAAACCTACCTGTCGAGCAACCCACGAAGTTCGAGCTGGTCATTAACCTGAAAACCGCAAAAGCGCTCGGCTTAACGATTCCGCAATCGCTGCTTCTGCGCGCCGACAAGGTGATTCAATGATGGATCGTTCCAGTGTGTTCCCGGTCTTCGCGCTGCTCGCCGCCGGCCGCCGGGTAATCTGATTCGTCGGCCGTCTGCTTTGGAGTAGACCGGCCGTCTGCTTAGGGTCGAGAGCGGCGGTTAATGGAAGTCTCAGTTCGGCCATGAGCCGCCAAAAGCCAGCATGACCGAAAGAAGACCTTCAGTGACCCAATCGATCTGAGCGGACCCTCACCGAGAATGAGAGTGCTCACGGGCGTTCCTTGACCCTCTGGCGCCAGGGATGTAGCGTCCTGCTGTCCATTCCAGACATCCATCTGAGGCCCGCCATGCTGCGGAATCGGGTAGTCGCACCTAATCTTGTCCGAGCTAGCAAGGAACGCCGATGGAACCCGATGTAGAACCTGGGCGGGTCGACGAGCTCGAGAAAAGTCTGGCGGAGGCGTTGGAGCAACAGACCGCAACGAGTGAGATCCTGCGGGTGATCTCCACCTCGCCGACCAACGTACAGCCGGTCTTCGATGCGGTGGTTGAGAGCGCGGTGCGGCTGTGCGAGGCGCGCTTCAGCGCTGTGTTCCGCCTGGATCGCGGCCTCGTCCACCTGGCTGCTCACCATAACTTCAGCGAAACGCAGTTCGCCCTGCTTCAGGCGAAGTACCCGATGACGCCGAACCGTGGCCATATCTCGGGTCGGGCGATCCTCACGGGTGCCGCCGTTCTAATACCCGACATAATCCACGACGAGGAATACCGCAGTGCGGAGGCAGAGGAGGCTGGTTTTCGGAGCCTGCTTGGCGTGCCAATGCTTCGTGGCGGGCGCGCCATCGGCGCGATCGTCATTTATCGGACGGAGCCCGGCCAGTTCACGGACAAGCACATCGAGCTTCTGAAGACCTTCGCCGATCAGGCGGTGATCGCGATCGAGAACGTGCGCCTGTTCAACGAAACGACGGAAGGGCTGGAGCAGCAGACCGCAATGAGCGAGATCCTTCGGGTGATCAGCCAGTCGCCGACGGATGTGCAGCCGGTCTTCGATACGATCGCGGCGGCGGCGCTCAAGCTGTGCCGTGCCAGCTCGGCGGCCGTCTACACGTTTGACGGAGACCTTATCCACGTGGCGGCTCTCGCGAACGTGAAACCAAAAGGGGCCGATGCCATACGCAACGCCTACCCAAGGCCACCCAGCCGCGACTCGGCGGCTACCCGCGCGGTCCTCACGCGAAGCGTGTCCGCGATCCCGGACGTGCTTCTCGACACCGAGTATGGGATGGAGGGTACGGCGATCGCCGGGGGCTTCCGAAGCACGGTGTCCGTTCCACTGTTACGCGGGGAGAGCCCTATCGGCGTTATCGGCGTCGGCCGGCCCGAACCCGGACCATTCTCCGACAAGCAGATCGCACTGCTTCAGATCTTCGCCGATCAGGCGGTGATCGCAATCGAGAACGTGCGCCTGTTCAATGATACCAAAGAAGCGCTCGACCAGCAGACGGCCACGGCCCAGATTCTCCAGGCGATCTCCAGTTCGCCGGGCGACCTCAAGCCGGTGCTCGACACGGTTGTCCGCGCTGCCGCCAAGTTCTGCGGAGCGCCGAATGTCTTGATCATGCGTCTCGACCAGGGCGTGCTCCGTGGTGCAGCCGCGGTCGGCCCGTTCGCAGACGTGCTGACGCGCCGCGCCGGAAGCCTCGAAGCGATCGAGATCCCGGTGTCGAAGGGGACCGTGAGCGGGCGCTGTGTGTTGGAGTGTCGCAGCATTCACGTGCATGACCTCGCCGCCGAGCGCGAAGACGAATATCCGGAGGGGCGCGAACTCCAGCGCCGGTTCGGGCACCGCACTCTCGTTGCCACCCCCCTGCTCCGCGAGGGGGTGCCGCTCGGTGTGTTTAACCTGTTCCGGACCGAGGTTAAACCGTTCTCGGACAAACAGATCTCCTTGCTTAAGACCTTTGCCGATCAGGCGGTCATCGCCATCGAGAACGTACGGCTGTTCACCGAGCTGGAGACGCGGACCACGCAGTTGACCCGGTCAGTGGCGGAACTCAAGGCGTTGGGCGAGGTTGGGCAGGCGGTCAGCTCGACGCTCGATCTCCCGACCGTGCTGCGCACGATCGTCTCCCGCGCCACCCAGCTTGCCGGCATGGACGGCGGAGCCATCTACGAGTACGACGAAACGCGGGAGGAATTTCACCTGCATGCGACGGACAACCTGCCCGATGAGTTGGTCGAGGCACTCCGCACCACACCTATCCCGAAGGGAGAGGGCCTCATAGGGCGGCTGGCGGTGACCGGCGAGCCGGTCGAGATCCGCGACATCGCGGACGACGGCAGTTACCAGAGCCGCGTCCGCGACATCCTCATTCGACTCGGCTCCCGGTCGCTCCTGGCGGTCCCGCTGCTGCGCGAGGACCACCTCCTCGGCGGGCTGGTCGTGAACCGGAAGAGCTCCGGCGAATTCGCGCCGCAGGTGATCGAACTCCTGAAGACCTTTGCGACGCAGTCGGCTCTGGCCATCCAGAACGCGCGACTCTTCCGAGAGATTGAGGAGAAGAGCCGCGAGCTGGAGAGCGCCAGCCGTCACAAGAGCGAGTTCCTCGCCAACATGTCGCACGAGCTGCGCACGCCGCTCAACGCCATCATTGGCTTCTCCGAAGTCCTGTCCGAGCGGATGTTCGGCGAGATCAACGAAAAACAGGCGGAATACCTGGGCGACATTCTGGAGTCGGGACAGCACCTCCTGTCCCTCATCAACGACCTCCTCGATCTGTCCAAGATCGAGGCGGGGCGGATGGAACTGGAGCCCGCCGAGTTCGATCTGCCGAGTGCGATCGAGAATACGCTGACACTTGTGCGCGAGCGCGCAAGCCGGCACGGAATCAAGCTGGACCGCGCCCTGGACGAGCACGTCGGAACGGTTCGTGCGGATGAGCGGAAAGTGAAACAGGTGCTGCTGAACCTGCTATCCAACGCGTTGAAGTTCACACCTGAAGGTGGCCGCATCGACGTTACCGCGAGAAAGCATGACGGTATGGCGGAAATTTCCGTGACCGATACCGGTGTGGGCATCGCTCCGGACGATCACGGGGCCGTGTTCGAAGAATTTCGACAGGTTGGAGCGGCGGCAAAGAAGGTGGAGGGCACCGGGCTTGGCCTGGCGATCTCACGGAAGTTCATCGAACTCCACGGCGGAAGGATTTGGGTAACAAGTGAGGTGGGAACTGGCTCGACCTTCACCTTCACGTTGCCGCTGCAATAATTCTAGCATGTCTACGGCTTCGGCCACGTCCTACTCGACCGCGACGGTCGCGTGCTCACGGCGAATGTGCGCCGCGGCGACGGAGCCGTAATGGCTGGAGCGCCAGCAATGCTCGAGCTCCTCGCCGACCTGATCGCTGGCGTTGATCGTGACAAGCTGCGTGGACGGGCGGAAAGGATCCTGCGCGAAATCGCAAGACTTCGCCCGCGCGAGCCCGGCGAGGACGACGAGTAGGTCCTCCCTGCACCCTCGCGCGCGGTTACACTGCTTGCGCGCACCGGGCGAGCACAACAAATCACGACGCCGGCGCTTAACGTGACGGGGACAATGTGAGAGCAAGATCTATTGTTGGTCCAGTTATTTTGATATGCGTTGGGCTGGTGTTCTTGCTGGCGAATCTCGGGTGGATACCGAATCTAGGCCAATTGCTCCAGACATGGTGGCCGCTGATCTTGATTGTGGTTGGCGTATCCATGTTGCTGGACCGGACTTGGTGCGCTCGGCAGACCGACCGTGGTGCTGGTGTCGGTCGCAAGGATGACGCCTGAACGTCCACCCGTGGTCGGCGATGAAGATTGCGACCGCGCATCGGCGGCGAAAAGAATTCTCGTCGGCACGGCCTCCTGGACCGACAAGAGCCTGATCGCGTCCGGGCGCTTCTACCCGCCAAAGTGCAACATGCCGGAGGATCGGCTGCGCTACTACTCGTCGCATTTCCCAATTGTCGAGGTGGACAGCAGCTACTACGCGATTCCTGCCTCTCGTGTTGCCCAGGCTGGGGCCGAGCGCACTCCGGACGACTTCACGTTCAACATAAAGGCGTTCCGCTTGTTCACCGGGCACCAGACCGCGCCGGCGGCTTTGCCGAAAGAAATCGCCGATGCGATCCCGCCGGCGGGCAAGAAGAACCTCTACTACAAGGAGGTTCCAAGCGAGCTGCGCGACGAACTGTGGCGCCGGCCCGACTCCGACGAAGCGCGCGTGCGTGAGGAGCTATCGGGCAATCTCTGCCGTCGCACCGGCTACGTCGGCATCGTGCGCGCCGTGTTGCGGGTGCTCAATGCGCGCCGCACGGGAGCGCAATGATCGTCAACGCCCGCATGTACTCGGTCACGCCCGCCGTGCGTGCGGCGTGGCGGACGCTCTTCGACTGGGTGCTTGCACGTGCGCGCGTGCCGGGAACCTGGCTCGCCCATGACCCGCCGCTGCCCATCAGCGATCTGTGGAAGCGCGAAGACCTCGCCTGCGTAATGATGTGCGGGCTGCCGTTCTCGCGGCGGGATCCGCGCCCGACACTGCTCGCGGCGCCGGTCCCGAGCGCACCGCGCTACGGCGGCCGCTCCGTCTACGCCACGGATCTTGCGGTGCGCGCGGACGCGACCTGCGCATCGCTCGCGGACACGTTCGGCGGGATTGCCGGCTACACGGTGCCGGACTCGCAGTCGGGGTACTACGCGTTCCGCCATCACCTCTCCACCCGGCATCCGGACCGGCCGGATCCGTATCGGGTCCACGTCGGCGGGCTCCAGAACGCACGTGGCGTGATCCGGGCGCTCGCCGATCGCCGCATCGACGTCGGTCCGCTCGACGGATACGTGTTCGACTTGATCCGCGCGAGCGATCCCGGTTTCGCGGCGCAAGCGAGGGTCGTCGCCACGACGGATCCTACGCCGATGCCACCCATCGTAGCTACGGCGCCGATAGCACCCGCGGCGGTGGCGGCGCTCCGCGCAGCGTTCCTCGCCGTGGGCGACGCACCCGACCTCGCCGCGGTGCGCGCGACGCTACTGCTCGCGCGATTCATCGTGCCCTCGCCGGGCGATTTCGACGTGCAGCGCCGTCGCGCAGCGGCAGTCGACGCCGCCGGTGACCGCTGGGAATGAACGGAGCAAAGGCAATGGGCATCCGAACACGGAGCGTCCCACCGGCTCATCGGTGATGCCGGCCGCGGCGATTATTCGGCCAGCCGTTCCTCCAGATCAGCGTGCCGAAGGATGGGACGCGCATCGAGGGCGACGTGCGTTACCTGTGCCCCGACGAGACCGGCGCGGCGGGCGAACGCGAGTTCCACAACCTTGGTGCAGCTCGTCGACGGCAACGTCTATGCGAAAGACGACGGGATATGAATGTTCCCCGCGCCATTAGCTTTTCTCATGCGTCCTGCACGGCAACTATACCGGGTAAGGACCATTTACGACGCTGGTCAGTCGGCGCTGGAAATTCGTCATAAGTTTGATGGTCGAGTTCGCGACCCGTGCGTGACTTGAAGACGCCGCCCCACTGCTTGAGACGGGCGTACGGCTGACGCACCCCTGGACGTCGTGCGTGTTCCTGAGTCGACGCCGCGTCGTGCTAGGCTCCCCGGCGCCGCGCGTTCCGCCAGGGGCTCAACGGGCTGCCGAATGCTGGAATTATGCTGGAATAGCCGCGCCGCACCGTTGTCGGACACCTTGTCAAAACTTGACCTTTTCTTGGGAAAATCAGCGGCTGTCCGCTGCCGCTTCGCATCACCGATGCGCGGCGCGGGCTAGTGCAGCTTTCTTCGCGCGCGCGGCCCTTACCACCTTCTCCACTATCGCGCGGCGCTCCGGTGAGAGTTTCATAACCCTCGCCCGCAACGATTCGATCATCCTCGTGCGCTGTGCCGCAACCAAGTGAGGTATGCGCATCGCCGGCGCCGCGATGCAATCATCGCCGGAATAGCCCGGATCATCGGCTCCAGTGAATCCGGAAGCGATTCGGAGAACGTCGGTGGTTTCTTCTTCGGCGGTGGCGCGTTCACGCAACTTGCAAGCGTACTCCGGCCGGCGTAGCGTCGGCAAGCGTTTGCGCGACCGTATTTTCCCGGGTGGTTTTTGGTTGTCGAGCAGATCGAGGAGCGGGGAGGGGCTTAATGCGTGACGACCACTGGGTAATTGGCATCGCCGGATCGTACTCCGAGCGCAATGACGTCGCCGGTTGATGCGATGATGAAGGCACGACTGCTCTTGGCCGAGGCCGTGTAAAAGCGCAAACGTTGACTATAGTGTAGTTATTGATGTTAGCGGGACGCGCGCATGAAGCGATTCATCGAAGGCGAGGACCGA
>JRHI01003051.1_pt1 | contig 10443 bp, 9 predicted proteins | sample 215371 | NCBI WGS metagenome assembly JRHI01 (sample SAMN02929681, study PRJNA255918) | sediment metagenome | biome: cave system; feature: Ice Cave; material: Sediment; isolation source: sediment from deep within a dark volcanic ice cave with no known source of... ... | reverse complement strand
GCAGGTCGCCCCCGAACCAAGGCGCCCGTTCCCGGAACGGCGGAATCGTCCCGGCCGGCATGTCAATGCCATTTTTGCACGGGCGGCGCTTCCTGCTTTGCCGGCAAGCGGATTGGCGTTGGCGAGCGCGGACCCATCAAATTTGAAATTTTCCTCAATTGCAACGAGGATCCCGTGGTATCCTGCCGGAAATCAAATCCGAACATACTGAATCCAACCGTTTCAAACAAAATTCATCCCACTGTAGCTAATGTGTCTAAGCCAAACGCGGCCACCGCCTCGCGCATATGTCCAGGCAGCGGCGCCTCGACCTTCACCGCGTCCTTGTTTTTGTAAAGGGGAACCGTGATCGCCCTGGCATGCAGCTGCAAGCCCATCGCCCCGCCATGGCCATAGATGGCATCGCCCTGGATCGGCCAGCCAAGCGCAGCGCAATGAACGCGAAGTTGGTGCGTGCGCCCGGTCAGCGGCGCAAGCTCCAGAAATGCGTGTCCGGCCGAGCGCGCCAAGACCCGCCAGAATGTTTGCGAAGGGAAGCCCGAGGGATCGGCCTTCATCCACCAGCCGCGGCCGGGATCGAGGCGCCCGAGCGGAAGTTCGATCAAGCCTTCGTCTTGCGCCGGGTTCCCTATCACGATCGCCCAATAGGTCTTTGCGATCTTGCCTTGCTTAAACAGGAGGCCGAGCTTTTCGAGCGCCTTGTGGTGCCGCCCGAGCACCAGGCAGCCCGAGGTGTCGCGGTCGAGCCTGTGCACCAAGGCGGGGTTGCGCGGCAGGCCGAAGCGCAGCGCAGGAAAATAATCCTCGAGATTTTCGCCGCCTTTCGGGCCGCGATGGACTGCGATCCCGGCCGGCTTGTCGATGACCAGCATCAGTCCATCGCGATAGAGAAGCCGCGCGGCCAGCGCTTCCCCGGTCATCGCCAGCCGCGAGCGGTGACTACCCTCCGCATCTACCACCAGCCGCGCCATTTGAACCATATGATCGGGACGATCGCGCTGAGGGCGATGAGCAAAAGCCCATATTGATAACCGTAGGACCAATCATATTCAGGAATGTTCTTGAAGTTCATGCCATACATGCTCGCGACAAAGGTCGGCGGAATGCCAACCACGGAGACGACGGTCAAAATTCTGAAAATATTGTTCTGATCGATGTTCGTCAGCCCCAAGGTGGCATCGAGCAGGAACTGAATCTTATCGGTTAGATGCGTCTCGTAATCGTTGAGGGAAGCGATGTCGCGTTGCAGGCTTTCGAGCTTTGCGCGTATGCCGGCTTCGAGATCGGGCGCCGCATTGGCCGCGACATAAGGCACCATGCGCGCCATGCCCAAAAGCAGGTCTTCGATCTTCGAGGTCAGATCGCCGTTGCGTCCGACCTTGCGCAGCACGAGACGCAATTGCTGGCCATCCTCCCGCGGCTTGTGGCGCCGGACGTTAGCGGCATTCGTGCCAAAAATTTCCTCGGACAGGCCATCGAGATCGCCGCCAACGCCTTCCAGCACGTCGGCGGCATGATCGACGATCACTTCCAAAATGGCGGCCAAGGCGCCGGGGCCGCCCGCTTGCGCCGGACACCGCGATATAGCTTCCGGCACATCGTCGAAGGCTTTCATATGCTTGAAACGGACGGTCAGGAGAACGTCCTTCGACAAGACGAAGCCGAGCGGTGTCATCGCGGGCATGAAACCTTCCGCCCGGTGGATCATGGGAATGCTGAGATAGAGCCAGTCTTTCTCACTGCGCAGCCTGCTCGACGTTTCGATTTCGGAGAGCGTTTCGAGCGTCGGCACTGCGATATTGAGCGTGCGTTCGAGAAAAGCGATCTCTTGCGGGTCCGGCCGCTCGGCGTCGATCCAGTTTACCCCGGACGGGACCACCTTGGCGTCCGCCGCAACCTCGGTCCCCACCTTGCCGGGGGCGTGAAAGCTAAGCATATGACCTCGCGTATCGATGCAGAGCTTACGCCGGATAGAAAACTTCCCCGGCGGCGGCCACGGCGCGCAGGCGCTCGCTCGGGCGGTAGATTGGGCCAAGGCCCGCCCAGGTGTCGGCGCGATCGACGACGTTTTTGAGCCCGAGGTAATCCGCGTATTTGAGCGCGCCGCCAAGATAGCGCGGCAGGCCGAGGCCGAGAATGAGGCACATATCCACCTCGCCGGGCGACGCGGCGATGCCGTCCTCCACGAAACGTGCCGCCTCGAGGATCAACGGCAGCATCATGCGCAGGGCGATTTCCTCCTCGCCGATGCGGGTCTTGCCATTGCGTCGCCCGGCCGCGAGCAGGCGCTCCGTTTCCGGGTCGATGTCCTTGCGCGGCCGGCCTTGGGAATCGTTCTGGTACTTATAAAAGCCGTGGCCGTTCTTCTGGCCAAGGCGCCCATCGCGTAAGAGAATTTCGAGCGCCGTCTCGAAAGGCACGTCCATGCGTGGCGCGAACCCCGCCGAAATGATCTCGATGACATGGCGCGCAATATCCATGCCGATGACATCGATGAGATAGGCTGGGCCCATCGGCCAGCCAAATGCTTCCATCGCCTTGTCGATCTCTTGAAAACCAGCGCCGTCGTGAATGAGGCGCAGAAACGCGATAAGATATGGCGTGAGTATGCGGTTGACGGCAAACCCAGGGCAATCCTTGACAACAATCGGCGTTTTGCCCATCGCAACCGCATAGCCGGTGACCGCCGCGATGGCTTGAGTTGACGTTTTGGGGCCGCGAACCACTTCGACCAGCGGCATTTTTGGTACGGGGTTGAAAAAATGCATCCCTAAAAAATTTTCCGGGCGCTGCAGACCCTCCGCCAAAGCGTCGATCCGCAAGGAGGATGTATTAGAGGCGAGGATCGCGTTGGGCCTGACAAGCCCCTCGATTTCACGCAACACCGCTTGCTTTACCGCGAGGTTTTCGACGACGGCCTCGACCACTACATCGGCGTCGTCGAATCCTTCATAGGAGAGGGTTGGCGTGATCGAGCCGATGACCGCATCGGCCTTGCCCTGCGTGAGCCTTCCGGTCTCCACCGCCTTGGCAATCAATTTGCGCGCCTCCGACATGCCAAGATCGAGCGCGGTGGCCGAAATATCCTTCATGACGATTGGCACGCCGCGAGAGGCACTTTGATAGGCGATGCCGCCGCCCATGATTCCGGCCCCCGCGACGGCCGCCTTTGCTACCCTCGGCGCGTCCTTGGCATAACGGCGGATGGTTTTCTTCACGCCTTGCTCGTTGACGAAAATCGTAACAAGCGAACCGGCGGCTTGCGTCTTCGCCACCTTTGCGAAAGTCCCGGCTTCGAGCGCCAAGGCCGCGTCGCGGTCGAGACCCGAGGCTTTCTCCAGCAACTCGACCGCGAAATACGCCGCCGGCAGATGCGGCAGGGCCTTCGCCGCCTGCGCCCTGGCATTGGCAAGAAGCGACGCGGCCTCTTCCCTGGCAAGTCCAAGACTTTGCTTCATGCGCTGCCGGCGGCCTTGCCAATCGGCCTTGCCATCGATTGCCATTTTGAGCATTGCAAGTGCAGCCGCGCGCAATTCCTCCGGCTCCGCGACGGCATCGGCGGCGCCCGCTCGCAGCGCCCGCTCGGCGCTGTGCTGCGCGCCAGAAATGATCCATTCGGCGCTTGGCCCCAAGCCGGCCAGACGCGGCAGGCGGACGGTGCCGCCATAGCCGGGGAACAGACCCAGGGAAATCTCCGGAAAGCCGATTTTCGCGGCGCTCGAAAACACCCGGTAGTCCGCCGCGAGCGCGACCTCGAGCCCGCCGCCGAGCGCAAAACCGTTGATCGCCGCGACCGTTGGCACCGGGAGATCGTCGAGCGCGGTGATGATCTCGCTATTCGCGCCGACAAAAGCCGCGATGTCTTTCTCCGGGCGCCTGAAGATGCCGGTGAATTCGAAAATATCGGCGCCGACGATGAAAGTATCCTTGGCGCTGCTGATCAACACGCCCCGGATCGACGGCGTCGCCGCGATGGCGTCGATCGCGTGGCGCAATTCGGCGAATGTTAGAGCGTCGAGCTTGTTGACGGCCTCGGCGCCGCGCTCGAAACGCAGTTCGGCAAGTCCCCTCTCGTGCGTATCGACCTTTATCGTTTGACCTTCGAAAAGCATGTGGCCGGCCTCGCCGTACTTATCGGCCCCCGCCCGCCTGCGCAGTTTGCCGGATAAGGGGCGCATGTTGAATGATTTAAGGCGATCTCAACGCACGGAGCCCTTTGTCGCAAAACCGATAGTTAAAATCAGCTGCCTTCCATGGAAAGCCGCATACCGGCTGTATCGAGGTCCCCGCCACGATCCACAACCATCCCGATATATACCGCCACATCGGCGCGGACGAAAGCCGCGACTCGAAAAAGACTTAAGCGTTTGGAGACGGTGGCGGGCAGTGGCCGGTGCGGGCGCCCGGCAGCACCGTGCCGGATGGGTTCGCGCTCCCGAATAGCCGCTCCAGGCGGCTCACACTTTGAATCCCGCCAAGGCACGCTGACTGGGGCATCCTATTGCCGGAACCCAATCATACCGAGCGCGTTGCGTACCGGAACAATTTCACAATGTTCAGCAAGTGCAGTTTCGAGAGCTGCTTCAAATAACCCGGGTGTGCATCCATACTTTCCCGGCTGCTCGGCGACATCGTGCGTATAGAAAATGAGCCACGCGTTCGAGGCCGCCGCCTCTTTGATCAGACGGGCCACGCCCTCGGAGTTAATTGCGTTTGAATAAAGACGCTGAGCTTTCAGTGCGCCGAGGTCGACCGCGCCGTGGTTCAATCCGGGCGCGGTGGTACGGCAACCGGCGAAACGCTCTTGCAAAAGAATTTTGCTCCCAAGATTGATGTCGCCGAACGGAAAGGCAAACGTTGTCATACGAACATCGCCAAACTGCTCACGCAAATAAATCGCGTTTTCTTCGATATCTCTCAGAAGATCCGCGCGGCTATACCGTGAAGCCAAAATGTGTGAGGCTGTGTGGCATCCGAGTTCGTGCCCGTTTGAAAGCAATCTGCGCAAGTCATCAATATTGTAGTAATCGATTTCATCAACTGTGCGCCCATTGAAGGAACGGCAATAGTAAAATGTGCCGGTGACACCGTGACGTTCGAGCAAACGCGCACCATTCGTTACCGCGGATTTCGGAAAATCGTCGAATGAAAAAGACACGATGGGACGCAAATTGCACATTCGTACCGTGCGGGTGCGTACTGTCAACGCAATATCCCGCCTTACCCTGTCTAATATGCGTCTCATAATAGACATTTCTGCCTCTGACTAATGTAAGAGCCGCGGGCCCAATCGCACAGCAACTATGTCCGAATGTGGCAATTCTTCAAGCGTTGGCGAAATATAGGAGTCGGCGTTTTCCAATTCTTCGAAATTCATCTCGTTGAGAACCTGACGGGCCGGCTCATTCCGGCCGGTGGAACGAAATGACACCGTGACCCGTTCTACTCCCCTCGCCCGGGCCTTTTGGAGCAACCAGCCGAAAAAGGCATGATCGACCTTCTTGTGCTGGACACGGCAGCTCATGAAGAAATCGTCGACGTTGAAATGTTGTTGGTCGACAATCGCAAAACCAATGATTCCATAGTCCCCAAACTTGTCGGAGCAGCCCAACGCATATCCGATTCGCGCGCTCCCGCCTTCCGCGAACAATGCCTCTATTTCCTGACGGGACGCTTTGCGGCCAGCATAGTTCAGTTGGTTTGTTCGTTGCGCAAGTTCGTACACGCGTTCAATATTGGATGGGTTGAGTTCCGATATGGTGATTTCAAGACGGCACGACTTCAGAAATGCAATAAAGTCCGCCCCGGTCTCTCGAAAAACGTGTTCGCGCTGCTCCTCCAGGATATACATGACCCGTCTCCGCTGCCCTTCCTCGGTGACCGGCACGTCAAATTCGGGTAGTTCGAGAAGCCCGGCAATGCTCGTGTGGCTCAGCACTCTGACGTTGGCGTGCACAGATTCGACCTCCGCGCGTTCGAAGGGCTGGTCATCGATGAAGAGCAACGAATCTATGCCAATGTTCAACCGCCGGGCGATTTCCCGGATGGCCGCGCTCTTCGGCCCTCCGCTGATCTGCGGCACCAGAAAATATTCGCGTATGCCGAAACGTTCCAACGCCGCCAATGCTTCCTCTGCATTGTTCTTACTCGCAATGGAATGGAGGACCCCGCGCTGGTCGAGTTCTTTAACGACTTGTACCGCCGTCTGATTCAGCCGCAAATTCTCGACGCCATCCTCGATTAGCGTGCCCGCCCAAAGCGTGTTGTCGAGATCCCAAACGACGCACTTACACGCCGCGGCTGGCTTTCGCGCGGCATCCGCCGGACGGCCGTTTAAGCCAGCGGTTGCGGCCGGGCCTGGACCCGCGCCGCTTTGATGCGTTCTTTTCAACAATGCAAAATCGGCAAATGTGAAGATGAAAGAATTGTCTGGCAAGACGTCCACAGGTTCGATTTGAACCAACAGATCGGTTTCGATATCGACCGAGCCAAGGATCGTGTTTGCCGGGATTTCGATCCGGTTGTAGCCAGAAACAACTTCGAAATGGTGCTGAAAATAACGGCCAGTGGAGACCCTCGGCTTAACGGTCAATGTCAACGAACCGCCGCGGCTGCTCTCGCAAATGCATTCAATGAGAAAGACTTGAAATTCGCTGGGCGAGAGACCCGTCGCGGCGAAACGCGATTTGAGCTGGTTCCATCTGGTTGCCAATAGGTGTGGCAGCCGCCGCACAGAAGGTAACCATCTGATGGCCGTTCCAACCATGCGATCGGCGATGGTTAGTGCTTGGCTTCGCTGCAAGGAGACCGCGCTCAAGCGGCCTTCTGCCTCAAGCTTTCCCCACTTGCGGAAAGATACGCGCATGCCTAGCACCTCTCCGCTGCTGCTGCTACGCACCGGTACGATGCCTTGATCGAAACGCCGGCATTTTAAATCCTGCCGGGGCGTATAAAGAGCGCAGGAGGCATAGCACGATGGCATCACACATTCCGTGCAGTGTTCACCCCATACCAGCATCGACCTTGCTTCGACAGATTTGCGGGTCAAAGCTATGCCGGCGAGCAAATTCTCAGCGAGCGGGACATGAACGGCGTGGGTGTCGCCCGCAACAGTCTGATGCATCGGCAATGCTCCAGAACATTAATGTCGTTAATAAAAAACAGTTACGTTGCAGTATGATCACAAACAACGACGACGCTTGCTGACAGAGAACCGGCGAGCCCATGATATGTCAAGGCATTTCTAGACCGTGGCGTGGCGGCCAGACGCTGGACCGGCCCACCATGACATTCCCCGTGGCGCGTCCGAAATGTCCCGGCGGTTGAAGTCTTGAATCGAAAGAATCATTTGCGATGCAAGGGAGGTGGCCTGATTCGAGGAGGCTCACCGGTGCGGACGAAAGAAAACCGGGTTCCGGTCCGGGAGTGAAAAGACCGCCCCCGCCGGCGCCTCGAAGACGATTACCGCGCCCACATAAAAGGGAGAGCGGGACAACTGGAATTTGCGTCCCCGCGAGCGGAAGGTTCCCGTGCGAATGGGCAAGACGATCTTGTTTGGAGTCGGGCCCGCGGGCAAGCCGGCAAGGCCGCGAAACTGATTGGGGCGTTTTGCTCTTCCGGCCCTATCGCGCGGCGGCCTCTGCGCCGGCCGCGAGGAGAAGCGAGCAGCCCGCGGGAACGGGATCAACCGGCGCGGGGAAAGAAGCAGGCGCAGCTTCACTCCAACGTCCCCAACCAGAGCAGGCACTAAGCAGCGCGGCGGAATTTCACGCTCGGGAAGTCCACCGGAACGTCGAGCGCTATGTTGACGTAATTGGTGAACAGATTGAGCGCGACATGGGCGATAATCTCGACGATTTGACCATCGTCGAAGCCCGCAGCGCGCATGGTCTCGATATCCGCGTCCGCCACCTGCCCCCGGTGCTCGACCAGCTTTAGCGCGAAGGCGAGCGCGGCGGCGGTCTTGGGGTCATCCGAGTGCCCGGCCTGGGCATCCGCCATGTCCTGCCCGCTCGCGCCCGCATTTTTTCCAAGCAGCGTATGCGCGGCGAGACAGTAGGMGCAGGCGTCCYGGTCGGCGAYCGCCACGGCGATYTTTTCGCCGAGCTTGGCGCCGATCGTTCCCGCCCCRAGCGCCCCRAACGCGCYCCACATGCTCTTCAAGGCRGCSGGCGAATTGGCGACGGCGCGGAACATGTTCGGCGCYGTGCCGAAGGCGCCCTTGATCTCATCGAGCAGCGGCTTCGCAGCCCCGGTTGCGGTTGCGGGATCAACAAGGTTCACTCTTGGCATGGATGTCTCCTTTGCATGTAAAAAGGTGGTTGGCGTGCGAACCAGAACGCCGGTTTGGAGCGGGCGTTCGGCGTCTTCCTCCCGTCGCGTGTCCCCGGAGGGGCTTCGCCAGGCCACCGGAAGAAAGGCTTTTGGCAGGATGATCCATCGAAGTCTAGGTTACGGGTCAGGCTCGCCACATTACTCAGTCGCACAAACGGTAAGAAACGAGATTCGTCCAAAAGCCAAGCACGGCTTGTTAGCACTGGAATAAGGAGACTTGAGCTGTGGTATGGTCGCCAAATCGAGACGCACTGCGGGGGCGCACAGCCGTCGTTGCCGGGGCGACCCGAGGTGCCGGGCGTGGCATCGCTGCTGCCTTGGGCGAAGCCGGCGCAACAGTCGTTTGCACAGGTCGCAGTACAAGATCAACTCGATCCGACTACAACCGCGCCGAGACAATCGAAGAGACTGCCGAGCTCGTCACGCACCTCGGCGGCACCGGTATTGCGGCCGTAGTCGACCATGTCGAACCCGACCAGGTGAAAAACCTGGCCGAACAGGTTCGGAAAGACCACGGCCACATCGACGTGCTCGTCAACGACATCTGGGGCGGCGAACTGCTTAAAGGCGGCCCGGCGGATTGGAACACTCCTATATGGGAGCACAACCTCGACAACGGTCTCCGGATACTCCGGCTCGCCGTTGACACCCACCTAATCACGTCCCACCATCTTCTGCCACTTCTCATCGACAAGCCGGGCGGCCTGCTCGTCGAGGTGACTGACGGCACCGCCGATTACAACGCATCGCACTATCGGATCTCTGTGTTCTACGACCTGGCGAAGGTCGCCGTAAACCGGCTGGCCTTCTCCCAGGGACATGAGATGGAACCGTATGGAGCAACCGCGGTAGCCATCACGCCTGGATGGATTCGCTCAGAGATGATGCTCGACAATTTCGGCGTCTCCGAGGAGAACTGGCGCGACGCTATCCGGACAACCGCCGATAACGACCAACCTGCCGCTCCCGCCGTCTTCGCACTTTCTGAGTCGCCTCGATATGTCGGGCGCGCCCTCGTCACGTTGGCAGCTGATCCCGACCGGGCAAGATGGAACAAGAAATCGGTCAGCTCCGGTCAACTCGCACTCGAATACGGCTTCAAGGACCTTGACGGTTCACAGCCCATCCGCGAGCCCAGGCTCGACGCAAACCCCAACGATTATCGGTGACTCGCACGCGGACAGAGATCAAGCATTGTTGGTTAACGCTCAGGCTTTCGCAAAAACGGTCCTTCGCGCGACAAGGACTCGTTAAAATCAGAGTGTTGAAAAGAACCCGCATGGAAAAGGGCGGGCCGATTTGTCGGAACTTGTCCAGCGATCAACAATTAGTTGATCGTAATGCCCGTTTCGGCGCTCAATTGCCGCATGATGGCGCGCGAGAGATCGCCATGCACGGGTAGTCCATGGTCGCGCTCGTAGCGTTCGATCGCTTGCCGCGTTGTTGCTCCCGCCACGCCATCGGGGTTCAGAACAAAACCCAATTTAACGAGCGCGCGCTGCGCCGCCAGCACCAATTTGCTGGGCGCGGCCGACCCGGCGGCCTCTGTGGCGGGCCGAGCGGGCGGCGCCTTCAGCAATTGTGAAATTTCGTCGTGCAGCGGCGACGAATTGACGCGGGTCTGTCGCGGATGCCCGCCGGCGGGTATCTCCGGCGGCGGCTTTTCAACCGGCTTGTCGTGCGCCTGGATTGGTGTGACGGCGGGCTGAGGCCGCGATGCGGGAACCGTGCTCATTCCGACGATCGTTGGCTCTTTTGCGGGGGCAGCCGGGGCGGCGCGCGCGAAAAGCGGCGCGGGATGACGGGTCCTTTGCCAAACGAGCGCATTGAGCAAGATTGCGGCGGTCGTCGCGACGAAAAAACCGGCGGCGAGAATGTTCAAATAGCGCCGGCCCCGCCGCCCTTGCCGGCGTGAACCGCGCCTTCTTGCGGTAAGCAGCTTTTCCCGCAAACGTTTCAGTTTCGAAGCCGGTTCGGTCAAAACAAAATCATGATCGGCGGCGGCCAAGACTTCACGCAATTTTCTTCACCGTCATTTGCTCGTAAAGGTCATGCTGATCAGGAACAGGCAAGTGCGCGATCGTCTCTATCTTGGCCCGGGTTCCAGCC
>JRHI01003050.1_pt1 | contig 10452 bp, 12 predicted proteins | sample 215371 | NCBI WGS metagenome assembly JRHI01 (sample SAMN02929681, study PRJNA255918) | sediment metagenome | biome: cave system; feature: Ice Cave; material: Sediment; isolation source: sediment from deep within a dark volcanic ice cave with no known source of... ... | reverse complement strand
TCGAGAACACCGTCTGCACCGCATAAAGCGGGCTGGTGCCGATGTCACCGAACACGATGCCCAGCGCCCCGAGCGAGAGGCCGAACAGCCCCCACCGTGCACGGCCGGGTGGTCGGGATTGCCCCCACCCCTGGCCCGCACCGCCGGCGGGTCGGCTCGGCGGGCTCGTGCGCGCCCGCCAGCTGGGCGGCCGCCTGGGCATCGGTCACCTGCCCAGTCTGCACCGCGCGCCGGTTCGTGCACGGCGGCAGCTGTGGTGCTCCTGTTCGGATGCGATCGACAGCAGCCGCACAGCTCACACACAACTTCCGGTGGGACGCTCGCGGGCATGACAGCGCCGACTCTGCGATGGGCAGCTGGGGAACTTGCTCCCGGCGACGATGCCCGACCGGAGTCACCACCGCCACCGACGGTCATGAATGGCGGTGCCACGACACTGTCCTGCCGGCCGCGATGGCGTGCCCTCGTCGGATGCATGCTGGCAGCGCTGCTCGTGGTCGAGGCCGGTGTGGTCGGCCCGCAGCTCACCGGTGCCCTGACGTCGCTGTCGCGCGCCGACGCCGGCTGGCTGGTCGTCGCGACGGTCGCTGCCGCAGCCTCGATGAGCATGTTCGCTCGAGCACGCGTCCGGCTGCTGCGCGCGGCCGGCGTGGCGGTGCCGCGGCGAGGCTCCGTCGCGGCGGTCTATGTGGCGAACTCCCTGCACGCCACACTGCCCGGTGGCGGCGCCTTCTCCACCGGCTACAGCTTCAGGTGGATGCGCTGCCAGGGCGCCAGCGGCGCAGTGGCCACCTGGTGCCTGGCCGCGAGCGGGCTGGTGTCGACCGGCTCTCTGATCGCGCTCGGGTTGCTGGGCTCGCTGCTGGCCGATGGTTGGGGCAGCGCGGGGCAGCTCACGATGGAGATCACCGGCGTGCTCGCCCTGGCGATCTCCGCCCGCCACCTCGCCAGGCACCCCGAACGGGCCGTCACCGCTGGCCGGTGGGTCCTGGCCCGGGCGAATCGGGTCCGGCATCGCAATCCCGCTGCGGGGGCCGACGTGCTGGACGGGCTGGTGGCCCAGCTGCGATTCGTGCGACCCAGCGGCCGGGACTGGACCGCAGCAACCGGGTTCGCGCTGCTCAACTGGGCGTTCGACGTAGGCTGCCTGGCCGCATGCGCCGCGGCCCTGGGCGTGCACGGACTGACGCTGCCGCTGTTGCTCGTCGCCTACACCGCGGGCATGGCGAGCTCAGGGCTGTCGCTGATACCCGGTGGGATCGGCGTGGTGGAGACCGCCCTCGTCCTCGCTCTGGTCGCGGGTGGAGTCCCAGCCGCGGCAGCGTTGCCCGTGGTATTGCTGTACCGGCTGATCAGCTTGGTCGGAGTCGTCGCCGCGGGCTGGATCGTGTTTGCGGTCCAGCAGTTCCCGCGCGACCCGGTCGCGACGTCCGTCATTTCCAGCGGAAGTGCACGAAGACCCGGCCGAAGTTATTCGAGTCCTTCTCCACCCGGTGGTACTGAGACTTGACTTCTTTCTGCTCCAGGAAGCGCAGCACATGCTTCTTGAGCGAGCCGGAGCCCTTCCCGGGAATGATCTCGACCAGCGGTGCCTTCTTGGCAACGGCCTCATTGATGATCGCCYGCAGTGCGCGGTCGATGTCACCGCCTCGGTTGTAGATGTCGTGCAGATCGAGCTTGAGCTTCATACCCTCCATGGTCCTCCCGAGCGCATGACTACAACCGGGCGACGGATCGTGAGTGTCCGGTTGGGCTTCCTCTACGGCGACCCCACGTTGTTGATGTCCCAGCCGATGTCACTGAGCGGCGAATCGGATGTGGCGGTCAACACCGGTCAACGCGACCCAACCCTGCTGAGAGGCTGCTCGACGTGCTGCCCAGCCGAGCACATTGAGCACATTCTCATCGCAGCAGGTGACGTTGGAGAGATCCACGGTCAGGTAGCGGGCTCCGGCGTCCAGCACCGTGCCTAGTTGGCTTTGGAGTCGCAGCGCGGCGTGGCTATCGAGGGGACCCCACAGGGTCACGCGGGCGTAGTCAGCGCCACCCCGCAGAATAGTGATCGTCTGCTCGGCCGTGTGTTCCACGGTCCTCCCGTCGGCATCCACTTGTCGGCGCGCCGCCCGGGTCCTGGGCGTAGCGTGCCGTTACGTTCGGCGAGGCTGGTCATCCTTCCTTCGCCACAGGTTTGAGCGCGGGGGTCGGTGGCCTCGTGTCCGTCGGAGGCACTAACGGTGAGGGTACGCATCCGCTGGGACCGATGACATCTCATCGCGTGCCGCATTCGGGCGTCCGGCTGATGACTCACCGGCCACCGCCGGGTGAGTCGGGCGGGCTGGGTTAGCCGGGTGGGCAGTTCATGGAACCCCCGGTACACGGTGGTCTACACCAGCGGCTGAGATGCGGTGGTGGCGCGCACGTAGCCGATGCCGTGCGTACCAAGGTCGGTAGAGGGATCGCGGACCAGCTGTAGCCCGTGTTCGGCGAGCAGCGCGCGGGCCAGCTCCTCCGACGGCCTCGGTTGCGCGATCGGCACGCCCGAGCTGATCCAGTCCCTGATCGTCCCCAGCCGGGTGTCCCCGTCGAGTTCGCGCAGCTCCAGCGTCCAGACGCTGCCCACCACCACACCGCGGCCAACACGCCCGCCGCCGCGTCGCCTAAGGGTGCTCGCCTGAACGCATCCTTCCCACCGGTGATCGCCACGGCGGCCCAGGGTGCGGTAGTGCTCACGGGGTACCACCGGATCAACCTGGTGCACTGTCGCCACCGGAGCCCGGTGGGCGGCGTGGGCTGGGCGGCGGGGTGGTTCACCACGGGCGGCGCCCGTCGGTGATGCTTGGGCGTAGGGATGCTGGGTGGAAATCTCAGCGACAGAGCAACCGTGGCCGCTGCTCGCGTCGTGGTCGCCGGCGATGCGCCGCCACGGGACGAATCCCTCGGCATCGGCGATGTCTGAGGCAGACAGGAACCGGCAGCTTCCGCGATGGTGATGGGGCAACACGCATATCCGGCCGGACGGCAGGTGGATCTGGGCGCACGCCCCTGCGCGGGCCAGCTGCGTGTCGACTGAGCTGTTGCAGTCATCGAGCCGTTTGGTCATGTCCCTTCCTCACCGTGCGGTGGGGCTGCAGGCTCGTACGGGGCCGCCGTTGGCGGGACTGATGGCTGTCAATGGCGTCTGGAGGGAATGGTCCGAGGTCCTCAGCGGGCCAGTCACCGCTTTTTCAGTTTGCAGCATTTCGGCGGTGCGGTCGATGGCTCCACCCGTCTCGTATAAGGCTTCGATCCAGCAGCCAGGTATAGGGATGAACCATCCGGGCTGCGGTGTCGGTGTCGACCTGCACCGGCTGATCCACGGCAGCGTTGCCGATCAGTCGCCGCAGCCGCTGTTTGCCGTGGCTGGTCCCTACCGCGTGAACAAGCTCATCGAGCGGCTCGGGAAGGTCGATCTGCGATCTCGTGTCATCGAGGCTGAGATCGGCGAGCGCCTTGTTGATCTCGTCGATGTCGAAGATGGTAGGTCTGAAGCATGCGGGGTCGGCCGAGTCGCCGAAACAGCGCGCGTACTCGGCCATCGCGTCAGCGTGGTCGGCGTGAGCCGGGTCGGTGGCTGCGGCGATCAGCTCGTAGCCGTAGACGCCGCTGCAGTCCTCGGCGGGCCCGGGACGCCGCCCTGCGGTGCAGACCCGCCCGCGGTGTTGGGTCTTCGAAGTACACGACGGTTTCAAGCCTGATGGTGAGTTGCCAGTCGTCACCGAAATCGTAGGTGTAGAACAGCCTGTCGCCGATTTCGACCAGCACTTCGTCCAGCCGTACCCTGTCGTCGGGCACGCCGGTTTCGCCCTCTTCCACGTCGAACGGGCACAAGTAGTACTCCGTGTCAGGGCTGTAGTACTCCGGCCCACGGCCGAACCGATGCAGATGGCTGTCGGTCCAGCCGAACGCGGTCTGGATAACGTCGTGGACATCATCGAGGAACAGGTCAGACGCGACCTCAAGACGGCGCCACAGCGGTGGTTTGGTGCCCTTGAGATCGATACGGACCCGATAGGTGACGACGTCGAGGCGGCGTGGACTCCGTCGTGATGGCGGTGGCGTCCGCTGGAACGGATCGACGCCAACCGCCGCTCCTGCAGCGAGTAGCCGTTGCAACACATGCTGGAGTTCCCCAGGTCCGAGGTCGGACCTCGCTTCGGTGAGCTGTCTCAACATGTTGTCAGACGCGGCGGTGGTTCCATCGTGATGTCCGTCGGATGACATGGGGTCTAACCCTACGTAGCTGCTGGCGTCTTGCCGCGGTGAGCCCACCGCGCTCAGGTCGTCGACCAGTGTCTGCGCCCTGATGCACGGGGAGAATCTGGTCCCCCGAGCACGCGAGCTGGTGAGACAGCGGTGGGCCGTCGGAGACGATGCTCGCAAGAAACGTGAGACGACGATTCGACTGTGGAGCCCGACCAATTCTCTGACCCCGCGTCTCTGGCGCGCCCGGAGAGACTCGAACTCCCAACCTTCTGATCCGTAGTGCGAAGTTCACCTAAGAGGACTAGCACTACCTGGCACTTTGCTCGCCATAGTTACGCCGCCGAGGCACCAGCGGCACCCAGAGGACTGGAGTTAATGGACAGTCCAATGGACAAGATCCACACCGGTCTGTACGACCGGACACGCGTAGGGGGTGCCTCCCTGCTTCTCCGGGTGGTCCGGGCCTGGTTCGGCCGGTCGGGCAGAGGGGCCTACCGGCCGTGGCGAGGGCCCCATCAGGTGGCTGGTATCTCCGCCCGCCACGTGGAAGGTCATCGTCCGCGACGGCAAGGGCAACGTCTAGCGCGGGGTGCTGCGGCACCGCGCAGCCCGCACGTACGGTTCCTCAACCGGCTTGGCGGTCGACTGCTGGTGTTCGTCTGGGTCGGTGACACGGTGAAGTCCAAGGCCATCGTCTGGTGCTGGGCCGCCGCCTGTGGCGGATGGACTCGCTGGCGTATCCATCGCACGACGGCATCGGCGGAGACTCCGGCCACGATCCACTGCGCGGTGAGCACCACCGGGTGCACCCGGGCCTCGGTGGGGTCGTCGCGCACGAGGTGCGCGAGTGTGATCAGCTCAGCATCCGGGCACACGTAGCCAACGCCGCGCCGATTGTGCGTACCGGGGCCAGGGGAACGATCGCGGAACAGGTGCAGCCCACGTTCGACCCATCAGTCGATGCGGGTGACACAACAAGGAGCCAACAGCGGCAGTCGCAGGTGATCACCGTCAGCGAGCCGTCAGCGGAACCAACGCGACGAGCCGCACGGGTCGATCCACACCGGCGCGTAGCCGCAGCTCAGCGGCACAAAACGACTCTCCAAGGCACACGGGCGCATGGCGGATCACCGTTGACACAGAAATGCTCGCGGGGCACTTGCCTACCTGGGCGGGGTGAATCCGGTCGTAGTCAAGCACCTGGACAGCGGTCGGGTCGAGTTCGTCGCCTCTTGCCACTCCCAACGATCGCCCACCGTCGGCCCGATACTGCGGCTGGGCTGGCTGTTGTTTGGACGCCGCGCTCAGCGGCGGTTCTACCATCGGTGCGGGCAGCGGTTGGGGGAGCTGGTGCGGGCGTCGCTGACCGATGCCCCGGTTCCAGCTGCTAAGCGGTCACCATTGCAGATCGACGACCTGGTGCTGGTGCCCTCCGGGGTGGAACCACACCCCACTCGACCGCTTCACCATCCGCCAACACAACCCGGCCCGATGAGTCCATTCAGGTGGAAGGGCTCGCCCCGCGAGATGGGCGATGCCATACCAGGTTGAAGCTGACGCCATCGGGTAGTCGATACCATATGGGTGCGGCTCCTTTGAAGTGACGTCCGCCTCGGCCCGCTTCGACCTGAGGTAGCGCCTCGGTCGCCGCATTTTCTCGCCCGACACACCCCGGAAATGCCTGCTCCTGATGCGATCCGGAGGGAGTATCTGCCAGTGACAGGCTGGCAGTTTTGGGGTGGGCGGAAGGATGAGGCGATGGCTGGTCGAGCTTCGGGAGCACCGCGGATGGTCCGCGGGTCGGTGGTGACCCACCGCCGACGCTGCGGGAAACCGACGTGCCGCTGCGCGGGCGGGCAACAGCTTCACGAGTCCACGGTGCTCAGCTACTCCGAGCGGGGCCGCACGCGGTTCGTGATGCTGCCCCCCGGCGAGGTCGCCGTGGTGCGCGCCGCGGTCGAGCGCTACCGGGCGGCGCAGGCGAAGCTGGACGCGCAGGCAGAGGCGGGCCGCGCGGCGCTGATCGAGCGGATCAATGCCGATCGGGACCAGCGGTGAGCGTGGCAGCCGCCGCCGAGGTCGAGGGTTTCACCGCGAGCCGTGAACGGTTCGCCACGGTGCYGGGGTTCCTCGACGGCGCCGAGGCCGCCGCGGCATCCCACGCGCAGCTGGAGGAGCGCCTGCAGGTCGAGAGCCGGGAGCTGTTCTGTCAGCTCTACCAGGACCATCTGGACCTGCGCGCGCAGCGGGAGGCCCGGGTCGCGGTCCTGGGCGCCGACGGGACCGCCCGGTCCCGGGCCGAGACCGGGCACACCCGGGCACTGAGCACCGTGTTCGGCAAGGTCGACGTCGCCCGGATCGCCTACCGCGCACCAGCCCGGCCGAACCTGCACCCCGCCGACGCCGTGCTCAACCTCCCGGCCGAGCGCCACTCCCACGGGCTGCGCCGCCTCGCCGCTGTCGAGGCGACCCGCGGTTCCTACGACGACGCCGGGGCCGGGATCATCGCAGCCACCGGGCAGCGGCTGGGCAAACGCCAGGTCGAAGCGCTCGCCGCCCGCGCCGCAGTCGACGTCGACGCCTTCTACACCCTGCGCAAGCCCCCACCCGCTCCCGGCGACGACGTGCTCGTGCTCTCGTGTGACGGCAAGGGCATCGTGATGCGCGCCGACGCGCTGCGCCCGGCGACCGCCAAGGCGGCGGCCACAGCCACTCCCAAGCTCGCCACCCGACTGTCCAAAGGGGAGAAACGCAACCGCAAGCGGATGGCCGAGGTCGGCACCGTCTACGACGCGGTCCCGGCCGTGCGCACCCCCGCCGACATCCTCCCCGCCGCCGACGCCGCCGAGCCGGCCCCCGGGCCGCGCACCACCAACAAGTGGCTGGTGGCCAGCGTGATCGACAACACCGCCGACGTGGTCGCCCAGATCTTCGCCGAAGCGGGGCGCCGCGACCCCCAGCACTCCCGCACCTGGATCGCGCTCGTCGACGGAAACAACCACCAAATCAACCGGATCACCACCGAGGCCCGAGCCCACGACGTACCGATCACCATCATCATCGACTTCATCCACGTGCTCGAATACGTGTGGAAGGCCGCCTGGTCCTTCCACACCGAAGGCGACCCCGCCGCCGAGACCTGGGTCCGCCACCACGCCGCGAAGATCCTCACAGGCAACCCAACCCGAGTGGCCGGCTCGATCCGACGCCAAGCCACCACAGCCGGGCTGGCGCCCGCGCAACGCGCCGGCGCCGACACCTGCGCGAACTACCTGACCAACAAGGCCCCGCACCTGGACTACCCCACCGCGCTGCAACACGGCTGGCCGATCGCCACCGGAGTCATCGAAGGCGCCTGCCGCCACCTCGTGAAGGACCGCATGGACATCACCGGCGCCCGCTGGGGACTGCACGGCGCCGAGGCCATCCTCAAACTCCGCGCGGTACGCAGCAACGGCGACTTCGATGAGTACTGGAACTACCACCTGTCCCGAGAGAAACTGCGCGTACACCAATCGCGCTACGCCGACAACCTCGTCCCGCAGGCAGCATGAGCATCACTCCAGGAGAGCCGCACCCCAATGAATTTGGCGCGCCCGGAGAGACTCGAACTCCCAACCTTCTGATCCGTAGTCAGATGCTCTATCCGTTGAGCTACGGGCGCTTATTCTGTTGTCGGCCAGCATAGGATCGACCGGCTGCGGAGGCTCCGGGATTTGAACCCGGGAGGGGGCGTAACCCCCAACCGCATTAGCAGTGCGGCGCCATAGACCAGACTAGGCGAAGCCTCCCGGGGCCCTTCGAGGCCGCCAGACGAGCAGCCTACACAGCGGGCCCTTGATCGGGCAAAGCGGGTAACCGACCCGTCCGGCACCGCCAACTCCGCTGGTCACGGCCGTAGAAGCGCCAGACTGTCAGACCCCCGACCTACTCTCACCGCCATGACCAAGACCCCATCACTCACCACCATCTGGCCCGCCGCTGACCTACCGCGGAGCGTGACGCCGCGTCGCCGGTCAGCGGAGTTTGGCTCCGACACCGATCAGCTTCTCGCGGAAGTTCTCGTAGCCGCGGTCCAGCAGCGAGATTCCGGTCACCGTCGAGGCACCCTGCGCTGCGAGTGCGGCCAGCACGTAGGAGAAACCCGCGCGCAGGTCCGGTACGTGCACGGTCGTGCCTTGCAGCTTGGCCGGTCCGACCACGACGGCGGAGTGCTGGTGATTGCGCGATCCGAAGCGGCACGGGGTGCGGCCGAGGCACTCCGTGAAGACCTGCATCTGGGCGCCGAGCGCCTGGAGCGCCTTCACGTACGCCAGGCGGTTTTCGTGCACCGTCTCGTGCACCACCGTCACACCGTCTGCCTGCGTCAGGGCGGTGACCATGGGGGACTGCCAGTCGGTCATGAAGCCAGGGTGCACGTCTGTCTCGATGACCAGCGGGCGCGGCATGGACTTCTCCCGCCGGAACGTCACCTCGTTGCCGTCGCTGGAGAAGTCGAACTCGCCACCCGCGCGCCGGTAGACGTTGAGATACGTCCCAAGATCGGCTTGCCGAACGCCGCACACCGTGATCCGTCCGTCGGTCGCCAACGCGAGGCTCGCCCAGGAAGCCGCTTCGAGCCGGTCCGGGATGGCGGTGTGCGAGACCCCCCGCAGCCGGGAGACGCCGGTGACCTGCAACACGCGGCCGGGCTGGACGGTGATCAGTGCACCCATCCGCTGGAGCATGGAGATCAGGTCGATGATCTCCGGCTCGGTCGCCGCGTTGTGCAGCTCCGAGTCGCCCGCGGCGACGACCGCCCCGAGCAGGAATTGCTCGGTCGCGCCCACGCTCGGGTACTTCAACTCGACGACGGCGCCGCGCAGGCCGCCCACCTCGGCGGTCAGCTTGAAGCCGGTATCGGTGCGCTGGCTGACCGCGCCGAACGCGCGAAGGACCTCCAGGTGCAGATCGACCGGGCGCTCGCCGATGCTGCAGCCACCGGGCTTCCACAGCTCCGCGTGACCGGTGCGGTGCAGCAGCGGCGCGCAGGTGAGCACCGGGATCCGGCTGCGCACATGGAAGTACTCCAGATCGCGCGTGCCCGCGGTGTGAATTCCGCGCGCCTCGATCCGCAGCTGGCCGTCCGCGGGCTGTGCGGTGGCGCATCCCAGCTTCTCGAGCAGCTCGCTCACCAGCACGGTGTCGACGATCTGCGCGACGTTGTGGATGAGCACAGGTTCCTCGGTCAGCAGCGCCGCGACCATCAGCTTGGGAACCGCGTTCTTGGAGCCACGGATCTTGACCGTGCCGCCGAGCGGGATGCCCCCAGTCAGGTGTAGCGCGTCACCGTTATCAATCATGGGGAGGCCAGGCTCCTCGGGTGGATGTCAGGTCCGACTGGAGTAGACGCGCCGTGCGTCGATCCGGTTGCCCGGCGACGTCACGGTACCGCTGTCCGGGAGCGATCAGCGACGATGTCCGCTTACGCATGGCAAAACAGTCGCCGGCGAAGGGCGCGTGGGGACCGTCACGATCTGGGTTTCAGATCGAACCATCTGTCGGTGGGGCCCGAAAGACTAGCCATGACGTCGTCCCGGTTATCCGTTTCGGTGGCAGCCCTGGTCGGCCTGCTGTCGATGGCTGCGGTATAGGCGATGGGCATCTGGTCGGCAGCTTAGTATCGTCGGTCGCCTCGCAGTGGGCGCGTCGTCCTAGAAACAAAAGTTCCTGGGCAAAATAGTAGAGGAGTGACGTATGAAGATCGCGGAGATCTTTTCACTTGGTGGTTGTGGCGGTCGCGGTTACGGCGGCGGTTCCGAGGGTTACGGCAATTCCGAACGAAACAATCGTCATCGGGAATATCACCGAAGCTCCTACGGTGACCACAATGGCGAGCACTACGATCGCCACGATGACGGCGGACTCCTAGGGATCCTTGGGGGATACTAAACCCGCCAGTGATCGACGGTGGCCTTCACTCCGTCCGGTGGGGGCCACCTGCTGTCCTATGGCGGCCGCGCCCTCACGCCCTTCGAGCCGAAATGATCTCGGTGTCGCCCGGTGGCCACCGCAGCCAGCCACAACCCGCTGCTGACCACCCTGACCAAGGCTGCGACCGCAGCCAACCTGGTCGACACCCTCAACAGCGCCCCGGCGATCACCGTGTTCGCCCCGGCCGACCCGGCCCTCACGCTGGACAGTCTGGAAGGCGCCAAGCTCAAGATCGGT
>JRHI01003049.1_pt1 | contig 10456 bp, 9 predicted proteins | sample 215371 | NCBI WGS metagenome assembly JRHI01 (sample SAMN02929681, study PRJNA255918) | sediment metagenome | biome: cave system; feature: Ice Cave; material: Sediment; isolation source: sediment from deep within a dark volcanic ice cave with no known source of... ... | reverse complement strand
CTCGCCATACTCCACAGATAGGCTATCCTTGCAGCGTGAGGTGCGAGTGCAGCGCCTCCGAGTTGAAAGGAAGAACACCATGAATGAACGCGCCAAACCACAAGATGAGAACGACGAACCAGTGCTCGGCATGAACAAAGTCATTCGTTATACGTCAGAAAACACCGGTCATTTTGGGGGCTGGGGTCCGAAGATCCGCCTGTAAAGCAGGCATCACATGCTACGCTTTCTACGGCTCGGGCGCCGGCGTCAAAAACGCGGCGCCTCGCGCTATTCCGGCTTTTGCAGCGGGAAAAGCAGCACGTCGCGCAGCGACTCTTGATTGCTTAGAAACATGATGACGCGATCGATGCCGATGCCGATCCCGCCGGTCGGCGGCATGCCGTATTCGAGCGCCTGAACGAAATCCCAATCGGGCTCCGGCGCCTCGGCGTCCCCAGCAGCGCGTGAGCGCGCCTGTTCCAAGAAGCGCTGGCGTTGATCGTCCGGATCGTTGAGCTCGGAAAAGGCGTTGGCAAATTCCATGTTGGCGACGAAGAGCTCGAAGCGCTCCACCAACTGCGGATCCTGCGGATTTTTCTTCGCGAGCGGTGACAGCAAGAGTGGAAAATCCGTGAGGAAAATCGGACTGACCAAATGCGGCTCAACGGTTGCCTCGAACAGCTTGTCCACGACGTGAGCGTGGCTGCTGTGCGGATCGAATGCGATCGCCATGCGCGAAGCGGCGCTGCGGGCGCGCTCTTCGACCAGAATGTCATCCCGTTCCAGACGTCCGTAACGCTGCATCGCCTCGAGATAAGGCATGCGCGCAAATGGCCGTTGCAGCGAGATGATATTGCCGCCGAACTCATGCTTGTCGCTAACAGAAGCAGCCTCTGCAGCGGCGGCGATAATGCCTTCGCAGAGTTGCATGATGCCGTTGACGTCCGTGTAGGCCTCGTAAAGCTCCAGCATCGTGAACTCGGGATTGTGCGTGCGGTCGATGCCTTCGTTGCGAAAAATGCGGCCGATTTCGTAGACTTTTTCCATGCCGCCGACGATGCAGCGTTTAAGGTTGAGCTCGGTGGCGATGCGAAGCTGCAGCGGTATGTCCAGCGCATGTGAATGCGTGAGAAAGGGGCGCGCGTGTGCACCCCCCGCGACAGTCAATAAGGTCGGTGTTTCCACTTCGACATAACCGCGATCGTCCAGGTAGCGCCGGATGCCCGCGATGATCCGGCTCCGCAACAGCAGCGTGTCGAGCACGGGCCTATTCACCATCATGTCGACGTAACGGCGGCGGTAGCGCATCTCGGGGTCGGTCAGCCCGTGCCATTTTTCGGGCAGCGGCCGCAACGCTTTGCTGAGCACGCGTAAACTCTGAACCGCGAGGGTGAGCTCGCCCGTTTTCGTGCGGAAGGGCTCGCCGGATACTCCCACCACATCGCCGCGGTCGAGCAAATCGACGACCGCAAAGTCTGCGCCCAGCGTTTCAGCGCGCAGATACAACTGGATGCGCCCCGACTCGTCGGCTACGTCTGCAAAAACAATCTTTTTGCCCATGCGCCGCAGCGGCTGCAACCGGCCGGCGACCCGAACGCTGACGGACCCGTGCTCGCCCGTTCTCAGTTGGTCGAACTCGGTGCGGACCGCGCTGATCGCGTGGCTTCGGTCAAACGTCGTGGCTTTGAACGGGTCTAGGCCGGCTTCACGCAATGCGGCGAGCTTGGCTCGCCGCGACCGTATGAGCTCAGCCTCTGTCGCGCCGGTTTCCTCGGCCGAGTTCGCTTTCTCGTTGCCTGAGTTTACTTTCTCGATTTTGGTCCGCTCTTACGATTGGCACGGATGCCGACAACTTTTAGCTGGATGTCTCCGCTGGGCGCCGAGGCGGTCACTGTTTGGCCGGGTTTTGCGCCCACCAAGCAGCGGCCGATGGGGGACTCATTCGAGATTTTCGCATTCAGCGGGTCGCTCTCGGCGCTTCCGACGATTGTATATTCCGCTTCGCTGTTGGTTGCCAGGTTGCGCACCTTGACGGTACTGCCAAGATGGACCTCGTCCGCGCCACCCTCGCCTTCGTGAATGATCTTGGCGTTGCGGATCATCGCCTCGAGCTTCATGATGCGGCCTTCGATAAAGGCTTGCTCTTGTTTGGCGTCTTCGTACTCAGCGTTTTCGGAAATGTCGCCGAACTCTTTGGCCTGGCGAATGCGGTCGTTGACTTCTTTGCGGTGTACGGTCTTGAGTTCTTCCAGCTCGCCCTCGAGCTTACGCAAACCCTCTTCAGTTACAACAGTCTCTTTTTCGGTCATCCAAGTCTCCCTTGCATTGTGTGAAAGCTTTATGCCTTAGCGGTGACGCCCAGCTCCTGGACGTGCGGTTTGAAGTCCAGGCGATCGAGCAGGGCGCGGTAGTCGGACTCGCCGACGTCTTCCCAACGCTTACCGAGTATGGCCAGCAGCGCGGCTTCCATGACGTTGGTGCCAAACGAGCGCCCTTCTAAGCTGGGCGTGCTCGTCACTAAGCGATCGACGCCTCGTTGCTGCAGTTCGGCAACGTTCTGGCGGGTCACCGTATTGGTGATGATCGTCTTGCCCTTGAGATCGTCCGGCATGTTCTGCCGGATGAAATGGAAATCTCCGGCGACCACCTTCGCATCGCGATAGTAATGCGGAAACTTCGGTTCCGGCGCGCGCTCTTGCTTCTTGCCGGTCGGATAGAAGAACTGGAACGGCAGCTTACAGGCGTCAGGCAAGTATTTCTCAGCCAAGGTCTCAAACTCAGCCAGCGATTTCACCGGTTTGTCGATCCCGAGGGCAAAAATAAAGTCGCCGAAGGTTACGTCGGCGCCCGCGCTCACGAGCGCTTGGGCCATGCCGAAACGATCCAGCGCACTGACCATCAAAACCGGTAGGCCCTTGAAATCTAAGATCCCCTCGCGCTGCAAGAAGCCTATCGTCTCGCGCTCCAGCGTGTTTTTCAGGCCGCTGCCGTCCACGACCGGGGTCTGTTTGACCGTTTCAAGCATGCGCAGCCCATCGCGTAGGGCATAGCGCTTGGTCCCTGCGTACAAGTACACGTCGATGCCGCCCAAGCCGATGGCATCGACTTTGCCATCGAGTTCGCGCAGCTTTGCGATCGCCTTGTCCAGCGACCCGTCAAAACCGATTCGTTGAATGTCCAGCTCATCATCGAGCCAGCGCACCGAAACCCGGTGATCGCGCGTCGACGACCCCAGGCTGACCGAGACGATCTTCTTCATGACAGCGCGATGCCCGCTGGCCGAGGCGTTAGTGCGGCCTGGCGCTCGTGCGCACGCTCGCGCGTCCTCGCAACCTGTTCGGACGTGATTGCCTTGTCGAATGCGCGCATGCCCGCGAGTTGGAAGCCATGCTTCTCGGCCAAGCGTTCGATCTCCAAAACCTTGTCTAGGTTGACGCCGCGCCCAAGCGAGTAATTCACCATCCGGTTTTCGAGAGTGAGGATCATCGTTTCCGCCATGCACGCTAGCGAGGTTTGCTCGGGTAACCCAAAGTCGAAGTTGAAATTCACGTGGCCCGGAATTTTGATGTTACCGCCTTCGGTGACCAGCACGTCATCGCGTTCCGTCGCGACGCGTCGCGAGACGTCGTGCGGCAACGAAACTTCGCACACCACCGCGCCGGGCCGCAGGTCTTCCGGTTCGACAATGCTCGAGGTGGACGCGGTCGCGGTGAGGATCAGGTCCGCATGCCGTACCGCATCGCCGATGTCGGTCGTCCAAGACAAATCCGCGTTCACGTGCGGCTGCATCGCATGAGCCAAAGTCTTCAGCCGCGTTGCATTGCGCGCCGCCAGCGTAACCCGCGCCACGGTGTTACCGAGAATCTGCGAGCAAGCCGAGCCGATGCTACCGGTTGCGCCGACGACGACAGCGCTCGCGGACGGCAAGTCTATGTCCATCTCGCGCGCGCCGCGAAACAGGCTTTGCATCGCGGCAGCGATCGTGTAGGAGTTACCCGTGGTCACTGCGACCGGCGAATTTTCGGCAACCGTGATCCCACCGTCGCCGACGACCGCCGTGAAGCCGCCGAGTCCCACGATGCCGCATCCGAGGTCGCCTGCGATCTGCGTACCCCTGATGATGCGCGCCATGACGTCGGCGCGCGGGAGATCCAAAAATTGTTCGGGCAACAGAGGAACCGCTATGAAGTGGCCGCTGATCTCCTCGCCGGTGCGGCTGCGCACGCCCACGACATCAGAGACCCGGTAGGCGGGCATCCATTCCAGAATTTTCTTGATGAGGGGCTGCCCTTTGCCGGCAGCCTTAGGCTCGTAGCGCAGGACGTCATCGAAAGACAGCGGGTGTATCAGAAAGCCAAACTTACGCACCGACACCTCGGAGGCCATAGAATCCGGGAATTGATGAGCTTCGCAAGCGCTCGATTACTGTCCTGGCCGAACGGATACGTTTCACGACCGCGACTCGCAGCGAGTCTTCAGCGCCTGCAGCATCATCAGTGAATTTTCTTCGACTTTCTTACGTAAGATCGGGCCGATGAGCTCAGCGAGCGTGGGCACGCCGAAGTCGTAATCAACCGTGAGCACCACGTTGGTGATCCCATCTCGTTCTTCAAATTTCCAGGCGCCTTCGAACTTGTCCAAGTCGCCTTCGATCAAACGATAATCGATGCGGGTATTGGCGTCGTCGAAAACGTCGACCTCAGTCCACTCGATGGGCGCTTCTTCCACCAGCGTTTTCCAGCGCGTAACGGTTTGGTTGCCATCGCGCTTGAGGATCTTCACGTATTCAACGTCGGGCATGAATTCCGGATAGCGCTCCATATCTTTGGCCATCTCGTAGATCTGGCGGCGTGGAGCCGCGATATCGATGGATGTTTCTACGAACGGCATGAGCGCTCAAACACCCGACAGCGCGCCGAGTTTTTCCCGCGCCCGGCTGACGCCTTTTGAGAAGATCTCCAGCGCCTCATCGATCTCCGCTTTCGAGACGATCAGCGGCGGCTCGAGCCGGATGACGCGCTGCTGGTTTAAGGTGTAAGCAGCCGTCAAACCAAGTCTCAAACATTCCGGGATTATCACGCCGCCGTATCCTTCGTTTTGCAACTCGACACCCACCACCAAGCCTCGGCCGCGTACGTCGGCGATGACCTCCGGAAATTGCTTTTGCACGTCGCGCGCGCGCCGCAGCATGTAGGCGCCCTGCTCGCGCGAGCGCTCGACGAGCTTGTCGTCGATCAGTACTTCAAGCGCTGCTAAACCCGCAGTGCAGGCGAGTGGATTTCCGCCGAATGTCGAGGTATGCAAAAGCGGCGAGTCCCCGAACGCGCGCATCCAGACATCTGCCTTCGAGATGGTCGCGCCGATCGGAATGACGCCACCTGATAAACCTTTAGCGATCGTCAAGATATCGGGAACGACTGTTTCATAATCAACGCCCCACAAGTAGCCGGTCCGTCCTAATCCAGTTTGCACTTCGTCGGCAATGAGCAGCGCGCCGAAACGGGTGCACAGCTCGCGCACGCCGCGCAAGTAGCCGTCCGGAGGAATGATCACGCCGCCTTCACACTGCACGGGCTCCACGATGAATGCGGCCGCTTCGGGCAGCGCACGTTCAAGTGCGTCGAGGTCGCCGAATGGCACGTGGTAGAATTCCGGCACCAGCGGCATGAATGATTGACGGAAGATATCGCGGCCGGTCGCGGTCAAGCTTCCCATGGTCTTGCCGTGATAGCCGTTGAACGTGGAAACGATGTGGGTTCGCTTGGTGGACAAGCGCGCAAGCTTCAGTGCGGCTTCCACCGCTTCGGTACCGCTGTTGGAGAAAAAGGTGATCTTGAGTTCGCCCGGCGCGAGGTCTGACAAAGCTTTGGCCAGCGCCGCGGTCTTCGCATTGAAGAGAACACGTGAAGATAGCGCCATTCGTTCGAGCTGCTCGCGAACCGCCGACACGACTTTCGGATGCAGATAGCCAAGCGTGAAGACGCCGTAACCGCCGCAAAAGTCTAAATACGACTTACCGGTGTGGTCGTATACGCGGCAGTCGTGTCCTTCGATCTCCACACCGGCGCCCGCCAGCTTCATAAAGCGCGCTAGCGGCGGGTTAATGAATTCCTTGTAGGCGGCGTAGACGTCGTCAAAGAGCGCTGTCTGCTCTTCGGGGCGAGAATCCGGCATGTAAACTGCGTTCGGCGGGTTGACACGGCCCTACCTTTCCTCTCCGTCTGCAACCAGCTACGAAAGGCGGAGCCCATCACCACGCACAACGCTAGTACCGTGGAAGTCGCGAACTCGGCGAGGCCATATGGCGCTCCATCGTTCGCCATCTCCGATGGTTTGTCGATCGCGTACGTGCAAGCAGGCGCCGGAGCGCCGCTGGTTTTCTTGAACGGTGTCGGCTCGACCAAAGAGATATGGCACAAGCAGTTCGGGCCGCTATCAGCGGCCTTCCACTGCATCGCGTTTGACTATCGCGGATACGGAGAGTCGCAACTGCCGCCGCCCGAGTGCTTGCGTGAGGACGCCTGCGTGGCCGAGTCGATTTCACGCGCTGCGTTCGCGCGCGATTGCTTTGCCGTCATGGACGCCTGTGGCGTGGACTCGGCTCACCTGTGCGGATGCTCGTTGGGCGGTGTGGTGGCGTTGGAGTGCTATGCACTAGCATCCCAGCGCGTGCGCTCACTCACCCTGGTGGATAGCTTCGCGTGCTATCCGCATGGCTTAGAAACGATCGAGGAACGCATCCGTACGCTCATCGAGCTAGGGATGGAGAACTTCGCGCGGACGCGCTGCCGTGGCGTGCTCGGTCCGCATGCGGCGTTGCCCAGCGTGGAACACGTGCGGCAGCAGATGGCGTCCATACCGCTCGCTGTATATGCGGCCGCGACCAGGGCCACCTGGACGGGCGATTATCGTGATCTGCTTCCGAAAATATCAAAGCCCACGCTCGTGAAGTGGGGTGAATGCGACACGGTTATAGCGCCGCGCGAATTGAGCGAGGAACTCGTGGCCAACATTCCGACTGCCGAGCCGTTGGTAGTCGTGCCGGACGCCGGACATCTGCCTAACCTTGATAACCCGGAATTTTTCAATGCGGCCTTGAGCGCGTTTCTCAAGCGGCACGATTCGGGCGTGTAGCGAGAAGTTTGGGCGAGGGTGAACCCTCGCCCCTACAATAGATAATTGCTATGACAGCTTGTTGCCGCAATTCGCGCAGAACTTGGCACCGGCCGGATTGCTTTGATGGCAGCTCGGGCATTCGACGGTGGTGGCCGTCGCTTTGCCGCACTCCGGACAGAATTTGGAACCCGCCGGTATTGACGCGTGGCAATTGGGGCACACCATCGTCGTAGCCGGCGTGGCCGTGGAAGCGGCGCCTGAAGCGGATGCGTTCGTCGCGTTGTTGGCGCTTTGCGCCGCCTGCTGCATCGCTTGATTGATCATGCCGGGTATCGCAAATCCTAAGCCTGCGCCCATGCCGAGCCCCGCGGCCGCGCCGGCTGCGCCGCCCTGGTTTTGTGCGGCGTCTTCGAGCGAACGCGCGGCTTTGAATTGCATGTACTGGCCCATGTTGCCGACGACGCCCATGCCGGTACGCTCGTCGATCACCTTTTGGACATCGTCCGGTGGAGTGATCGCATTGATCAAGAAGTCGACTAGCTCGACGCCATATTGCCCGAAATCATCTTTCACGCGTGCCTTCGCCGCTGCGTCCAGGGAGTCGTAATATTTGGGCAGATCGAGAATGCTCTTGACGGTCTCGCCCAGCAAATTATTGAGACGCGAGACGATGATGTTGCGGAAAAAATCTTGCAGCGCATCGGACGTATAGACGTTTTGCGTGCCGACGATCTTGTTCACAAACAGCTGAGCGTCATTGACGCGAATGCTGAAGATCCCATACGCGCGCAACCGCACCATCGAGAACTCGGCGTCGCGGAATAGGATGGGTTCTGCGGTGCCCCAATGCATGTTGGTGAAGACTTTGAGGTTGACGAAGTAAACTTCAGACTGAAAGGGCGACGTGCCGCCGAACGGGATTGAAACCAAACCCGTCAACAGCGGCAAATTTTGCGTGGACAGCGTATAGCGACCGGGACCGAATGTGTCCAGTGCTTTGCCATCGCGGAAGAAAACGGCGGCCTGGCTCTCCTGCACGATGAGCTGGCTGCCCCATTTGATGTCCGTCGATCCGGCTTCGGGCCAACGGTGCACGATCTGCTGCCCGGTATTGTCGAAGAACTCGATGACGGAGAGCCCTAAGGCCATGGCTTTTTCGCAACCTCAATGCAGCGCGGTTAGAATGCGGTTATGGATACTATGGTGGTCGGCAAGAGTTTCACTGGTATCCATCTTTGTCCCGCTGCATTCGTGCGGCATCTAACATGCATCTAAAACAACGCTGCTGCGGCAACCGATGTGCACAATACAATGAGCTTCAGCCCAATTTTTGGGACCCAGTGAGCCGGCACATCGAACGCCCGCTTTAGCCTGCGCTCCCTTTTGCGCATGGTGTTCCTCGCGGATTGTGCGTTCGCCGTATTCGTGCTGTTCATGCTCGTCTTGCGCACAGCAGCCCCATCACGCCATCAAAGCACGCGCGGAGCTTTTCAAGCCGCCCCCAACTGTGTTTCGGTTGCCGCAACGCAAGCACAGGCTGGACCGTGCCGCGTCGAGTGGGGGAATGTGGCGCTCCGCTATTTCGACTCATCCCATTTGCGCAACAATGCCCCAGGAACATACCGCTACTACTTGCGCGTGCGCGTTGCAGCGCTTCGGCGACCGTGTGACTGCCGTCGGGCGAATCATCCATAACCTCGCAAAATCCGCAATGGTTCGCCAATGACGAGCGCGGGCTGCGGGGGCTGTCGACAGTTGAAATCGTCTTGCTTGCGCTGGCGGGCCTTAGCGGTGCCGCATGGCGCATGTTGCCCGAGTCGTAAAGCTAGGGCGTCGGTAGCCCGTCGAAAAGATGCTTGCGCGCCTCGAAGCGCCGATCGAACTCGCTCGTAAGCGCATCGAGCTTGGCGAGCGCAGGACGTAAACCGTTAGGATCAGTTGATGATTGTTCCACCTGGCTGACGGCGTCATCAAAAACGACAAGCTCCGACAGCACTCCGGCGTCATATTGATATAACCGTATGAGCTCGGGCTCGCCTAACTGGACGCGATCGAACACTGCAGCATAACCATAATCCGCGAAGCGCATCCGGTCGATCAAACGCTCAAGCTTTCGGCCGCTTTGATCGATCAGAGCCAACCCATCTAAATTTCCTGCGCGCGAAAGCGATTCGACCACGCCGTCGAGCCTGCCCTTGACTTTTGTCAGCCGCTCACCAATGACTGCGCGTAGCTGCTTGTCGGCTATCCGGCGATCCTCGGCCGCTTTGTAACCTGCAAATCCCGGAACTATGCTCGCGACGTCTGCCAGCGCTTCCCCGATGCTCTGGGCATGCATGAAGTCGGGGTGTCCGCTCGCAACAGCCGTCGCCTTCGACGTGTTGGGCGCGCTAGCTGCGGAGGGCTGAGGCGAAGGCGCAGGCGTTGCACCCGGTGACGCAGTCGCGGGCACTTGGCCGCTGTTGCTCTCGCTTGTATCCATCGCTTTTTGTTCTCGCTCCTTAGGCTGCCGCTCGGGCGGGCCGCTACCCATAATACCACGCCGTAGCGGATATGTTGCAAGGCTGTTTGTGACCAATAGTCACACCGCGGCCGCCAGGGGATCGTTTGCCGGCTCCTCGGCAGGSGGGCGCTGGCGCGCCTCGGCCAAAATCATACGCACCGCCTCGGGATCCGGTTCGTGATTGATGCGTTCGCGTAGCGTGCCGGCGCCTTCGATGCCTTTGACGTACCAACCTAAGTGCTTGCGCATTTGCAGCACGCCGGATTTTTCTCCGTAACGCTCGAGCATCGCATTGAAATGCGCGAGCGCAAAATCGATTCGTTCGCTCACGGCAGGACGTTCCGGAGGCGGCTCGCCTCGCAACGCAGCAGCGATGTCTCGAATCAACCACGGATTCCCGAGCGACGCACGACCGACCATGATAGCGTCAACACCTGTTTCCCGCAGGCGCCGTAGCGCTTCCGCCGGAGTACGAATATCGCCGTTGCCGATCACCGGCACGCTCACTGCTTCTTTCATCATCGCTATGTGCGACCAATCCGCCTCGCCTTTATAAAACTGTTTTCCGTAGCGGCCATGCAGCGTGAAGGCATCGATGCCGGCGGCTTCGGCGCGCTTGGCAATTTCGATGTAGGGAAACGTGCTCGCGTCCCACCCTAGCCGCATCTTGACGGTCACCGGAACCCGCTGCACCGCTTTGCGCACCGCGGCGCAAATCGCAACAGCAAGATCCGGGTCGCGCAAAATGGCGGCGCCGTCTCCGCCTTTGACGATCTTGGGAGCCGGACAGCCGAAGTTGATGTCAACGATGTCTGCGCCGCACTCTTCCACGAACGCTGCGGCGCGAGCCATCAC
>JRHI01003048.1_pt1 | contig 10457 bp, 7 predicted proteins | sample 215371 | NCBI WGS metagenome assembly JRHI01 (sample SAMN02929681, study PRJNA255918) | sediment metagenome | biome: cave system; feature: Ice Cave; material: Sediment; isolation source: sediment from deep within a dark volcanic ice cave with no known source of... ... | reverse complement strand
GGCCGGTCGAGCTCCCTCGGTCTGCGGGACCGGAAAGCTGCATGAGGAGTCGCTGCGGTTCACGCTGCTCAAGGGCGAGTTCAACCACGTCGTGTTCATCGAGCTCGTGGAGAAGCTGCTCAAGCTCATGTGAATGGATCGTCGGCGGACAATTCTCAGTCGGGGCGAGTGCCACGCTCCTATGTTTTGTCGCCCGCCGCCGCTCAGAGGATTCCCGGCGTGACCTGATACATCGCGATATTTTTGCGCTGCGGGACCTGCTGGACCGTCGAGTGCGGCTGCCGACCCCTCGGACGGCTCGCAGGTAGCCGCTAGGTCGCGGGGCGGCTGAGCCAGACGCGCATCTCGCGTGTGGCGCGGCCGTCGTGGAGGTGCACCTGGGTCGAGAGCACCCGTGGAGCAGTCGGGTTTGAGGGCCAGTCGAAGGTGGCTTCGATGATCGTCACGCCGGGGCCGGTGATGACCTCTTGGATGGTGAAGCGGGTGTGGGTGGCGATGTCCTCTTCGATGCCGCGCAGCATCGCGGGCTGGCCGCGAGAGGTCGGCCCGCCCGCGAAGGTCACCAGGACGTCGGGCGTGCAGCCCTCGGCGAACAGCTCGCCTGAGGCACTGTTGCTGATCTCGCCGGCCGCTGCGGTGAAGTGGCGCCGGCGCACCGTCTGCAGTTCCCGGACGTCGAGGTGCACGGCTCCGGCGGTCGCCAGCAGCTCGTCGGCGAGCATGGATCGCCCGCGGGCAAGGCGTGAGCGCACGGTGCCGACGGCGACGCCCTGCACGGCCCCGATGTCCTCATACGCGGTCAACGACCCGAAGTAGCGCAGCATCACGGTCGCTCGGATCTCCTCGGGGAGGCGCCCGATCGCCGTCCATGCCCAGTCGCCGATGGCGTGGCGCTCGAGCTCCTCAGACGGCGTCGACCCGTCGGCGAGATGGTCGAGGGTGTCGCTCAGCGGGGCTTCTCGCCGTGTGCGCCGCAGCCGCTGCAGGCACTCGTTGCGCAGCACGGCGTGCAGCCAGCCCGCCGCCGCGTCGGGTTCACGCAGATCACTCAGGCGGCGCATCGCCACCAAGAACGTGTCCTGCACCGCGTCGGCGGCGCTGTTGCGGTCGCCGAGCAGCATGAGCGCGCGTCCGTGAAGCGCCGCGCGGTGGCTTTCGAACAGCGCGGCCAGCGCGGCGACGTCGCCGCGCTGGGCACTGCGTGCCAGGTCGCCGTCGCCGGAGCTCATCAGCCGACGATCTCAGGCGTCGTCCTGCGCGTCGAGGCGCGCGCCATCGCGACGACCCACACGCACAGGATGATGACCGTCAGCAGTCCGTGCTCGATGACGTTAGCGGTGTCATGGGCGGCCGCGTTGACGGCCGTCCAGGCCGCTGCGACGAGCGCGAGCACGGGCCACCACGCCACTAGATCGCGCTCTGGGCGCTCCGGCGCCGGCCGGCGCGCTTGGACGAGGAATGGGAGGGCGGCCACCCACGTCAGGCCGACCAGGGCGCCCCACGCGAACGGGCTTATCGCCGCCGGGGAACTGCCCGTGCGGGCACGGACAGCCAACGCGTGACGGGCCGCCCACACCCACAGAGCGACGATGATCGGGAGCTGAATCGATGTCTCAAACAAGGCGGTGCGCATCAAATTTCCTCCGCGTGCGGGGATGGGGTCACGGTACAGATGCGCGAAGCCCGCGAAAAGTTCCTTACGACGACGACCATTACGGACCTCCGAGGGTAGACGCGCGGAATCCAACGGTTTGTATTTGTCGCCGTTAAGGTTGTGGGTCTGAGAGGCGGCGCTAGTCGTGCGAGTAGCCTGCTCGTTTGTGGCTATTTCCAGGGCTTTTGGCTGGTGCTGGGCTTGGTCCCGCTGGCGCGCGGGACAACGGTTTGCGTTAGTCGCCGTTCCGTTGTTCGCTGCTGGATAGCGCGTCGGCTGTCGCGCCGCCGTGCAGGCGTGCGCTGTTGGCGGGGCGTAGGCGTCTGAGCCGGCCGTCGGCGAGGCCGCGTTTGGTGAAGCGGTAGCGGCCGTGCTGGTTGAGGTGGGCGAAGCGCACCGGGGAGATGTGGGCGCGGGCAAGGTTGCTGACGGGGTGCCCTTGACGCTCGAGGCGGTCGATGATTGCTGTGGTGTAGCGGACGTTCCAGCTGGTGATGCAGTTCATCACGAGCTGGAGGCAGAGTGCTGAGAGCTCGTGCGGCTCGCGGCTGGAGGTGCGGGTCTGGCCTTGGCGGCCGAAGCGGACGTGATCGCGTAGGCCGTGGAACTTCTCGCCCTTGTTAAGCATCAGGCCGACCTCGCGCCGCATCACTTCGTCGGCGCGCCAACGGAGGCCGTGGTTGGTGCGCAGGATCCTGCCGTACTCGATCAGCGCTTCGGCCAGCGGGTTTTGCTGCGGCTGGGCTTGCAGGCGGCTGATCAGCAGGCTGGGGGTTACCCAGCCGCGTTTGAGCGAGGCGGCGGCGCGCATCATCTCATCCCAGCGCGCGTCGATGATCTCGGTTCGGGCGGTTCGTTTGCGCAGCAGCGTCCGGTCGATCTCTAGTTCTGGCTGGCCGGGTCCGAGGCGGTAGTCGACGTGGCTGTGCAGGTCGCGGATGCGGGGGATGAATTTCTTGCCGAGCAGGTCGAAGATCGCGAACAGCAGGTCGGTCGACCCGTAGGTGTCGGTCGTGTGCCGCTCGATCTCAAGGACCGGGTTGTTCACGATCTCGTCGAGCGTGTAGGTGGCCTCGCGGCCGGCGAGCGTGACGATCTTCGACCCGTAGAGCGAGTACTGGTCAGACACCCAGGAGAGCAGCCCGACGCCTCCGCGGCGGTAGCCGAACTCCCGCGCGAGCGCCGCCGCGAGCGGGTCTTTGGCGCCAGCTTCGAGGCGTTGCGCGTCTGATGCCGAGAACGTTCCGTCTCCCCAGTCGCAGGCGAGGTCGAGCTGGTGCTGGTAGGCGACGATGTCGGCGATCGCCGCCCGCAGCGCTTCCTCGGTCAGGTACCAGTCCGCTACCTGCGCGAGTTGGGCGTAGGTGAACGAGGATCTCGCGGCGATCCCGTGCAGGCCAAGGTTCGTCGCGTACCCGCACAGCGCCGCGAACAGCCTCGGCAGGAAGTCCGGCATTCTGCGCCTGGCGCCGCCGGCGTGGACGAAGTGCCCGGAGAAGCCGGTCCAGCGCTCTACCTCGATCAGCGGGTCGACGAGGTCGATCAGGGGGATCCGCTGCTCGATCTGGTCATCGAGCCACGCGACCTCAGGCGGCAGCCACAGGCGGTCCGGGCGGGTCGCGATCACCTTGCCGTTCTCGATCCGCACCCCAGCTTGCTGATCGACTGCCCGCTGCAGCGCCCTCACCGCTTGCTCCTGCTCGCGCTGGAGCTCGGACAGCCGCGGCTGCGCCTCGAGCGGACGGTTGACCGTGACCGCGATCTCCTCGCGCTCTGCGTGCCACTGCTCTGGCGGTATCAGGAACGTGGCCGGGTCGGCGTAGCGGCGGCTGCGCGGGCGCCACACCGTGCCGTCGCGCAGCGCGTCACGCAGCTTGAACATCAGCGCCAGCTCGTACCGCGCACGAATCGGCCGGCCGCGGTCATCGAGCACCCACTCGCGGAAGCGAGGGGCGATCACCTCAAGCAGCGCGTCCGCGACGGTCGACGCGTCCGGGCGGGAGCGCACCAGCTCAAGCGCGTCGAGCGCGCCGCGATCGGGCTGGTGCGTGCACAATGGCACGGCCCTGATGATCCGCCCTGCGGTCTTCTGCAGCCACGAGATCTGCTTGTGCAGCTCGTCGTTGCGCGAGGCCTCCGCCGGCGCCGCGAGCTTCGCGTCGGACTCGACGGCGGCCCTGAGCCTGGCAAGACCGATCTCACGCTCGATGTCTGCGATGTCGACCGTCCGCGCGCCTGCGCGGTGGGCATCGAGCACGATCCGCGACAGGCGGACGCCGAGCCTCGCGAGCGCGGCCTTGTCACGGTCGGTGTCCTTGCGCAGCCGTTCGAGGTTTCGATCGGCGGTGCGCCACCCATGCCCGAGCGCCTTCTCATACTCGCCGAGCAGCTCATCGCCGCGGTCGACGTACGCCTCCGCGAGGAAGCAAAGCAGGATCGGGTAGCGCCGCTCCGGACTCATCCGTCGCAGCGCCCGCGGCGTCATCCTCCGCGCCCGCGCCGCCAACAGCCGCTGACGCGAAGGCGGCACCGCCGCCAGGTCGACCGCGCCGCCGCCGAGCCGCTCAAGTAGCTCGAACCGCGCGAGATGCTTGGCGATCAGCGGCTCCGAGGTCCGGCCCTGGGGCTGCTCGCGCAGCCACACGATCGGCGCTACCCCGAGCTGCCGATCGGCGACCAACAGCCCGTCCAGACTGGCCTCGCGCCGCTCACCCAGCTGCCAGGCAAGGAGCTCGTACACGGCGTGGTGCGCAGCTTCGCGGGCCGTCGCTATCAGCCGCGCGAGCTGGTCGACCGACGGGCGCGCGATGCGCCGGGCGAGCAGATGCTCTGCCGTCAGCGAGAACAGCGCGCTCGGCGCGTCATACTCGACCGCGCGCGTGACCAGCCACCGCGCCAGCCCGTCGATGTCCCGCTCACCGGCGACGCGGAAGCCGAGATGCGACCGGACCGCCGCGAGATCCTCCGAGCGGGTCTGAGGCCGCCGACCATAGGCCAGGAGATCCGCCGGGGCCGCCTCGAGCTGGTCGCAAATCCACACCAGCGCGTGCTCAGGAATCGACGCGAGATCGTCGGGCACGAACCCCATGAACCGCTGCGCGCACAACACGACCGCGACGCCAAGCCGCGCAGGACCGTGCTGTGAGAACACCAGGTCACGATCGCCGGCCCGCAACGTGAAGCTGCCACGGAGATCCTCAAGCGCGACCTCCACCGGGAAGCGCTCGAGGCGCTCGCGTTCACCCGGGCTCGGCCAGACCATCAGAAATCGACCTCGAGCCCGTCGACCGCCGCCTGGCGATCCGCCTCAGACGGCAGGCTGTAACGGCGTGTCGTTTCAAGCCGGCGGTGCCCGGCAAGCTCCGCGACCACGACCAGGTCATGCCCGCCGCGCACCATCCCGGTCAAGCACGTATGGCGCAACACATGCGCAGAGAGATCAAGCCCCCCGTCGCGCGCGACCTTGCGGACCACAGAGTCCGTCGCGCGCGCCGACAGACGCCCGCCGCGCCCGGTGAGGAACAACGCGTGCTCACCCTCGCCGGCGAGCTGTTGGCGTTGCTCGAGCCACTCGTCGAGGACCTGCCGCGCGAGCGCGTTGAGCGGCACCTCGCGATACCCATCGCCCTTGCCCGAGCGGATCACGAGCAGCCCCTTGCGCGCGGACGCGCGGACGTCCTCGACATCGAGCGCGACGAGCTCCCCGACCCGCAAGCCGGCGAACAGCATCGTCAGCACGATCGCGCGATCCCGCGCCGAGCCGCGCTCAGCGGCGCGTAGAAGCCGGCGCTGGTGCTCCACATCAAGCGCTCTCGGCGCTGCCTGCGGCAGCTCCTCGCGGCGCACGTTCGGCCGCCCCAGCCCCAGGCAGCGATACAGCGAGTCAAGCGACGCCAACGCCAAGTTCACAGACGCCGGCCGCAGACGCCGCTCGACCTTCAGGAACCGCTTGAAGTCCCTGGCGGCGTAGTCGCGCGCGAGCGGATCCCGCAGCGGATCGCCGCCCCAACCGTCACCCTCGACGCCGGCGAGCCAATCGCAGAACAGCTTGACGTTGCGCAGATACTCGCGCTTGGAGCGCTCCGCCAACGGCTGCCCCGCAAGCCACCGGGCGTAAACGTCGGGCACTTCCTCGGCTGCGAATCTGCTCGCCATCGGAGCTGCGATCCTATTTGTGGCCGCGGACAGACCGCGATCCCGAGTGCCCTCCAGCGTCTTTGTCGCCGTCGGGCCAACGATTGACGGCGACTAAACAGAGTTAGCCGCCGACGGGCGTCTCACGGCGACCGCCGACGCCAGCAGTACCCTTGGCCGCCGCGAATGGTCGCGTTACCCTGGTGTGACTGGGTGGCGGGCATAGCCCAACCCCGCTACCATACGTGGCCCAGGAGACTGCGGCGAGCTGTGCGGGCGTCGCGGGAACATCGTGGTGGACAGAGAGAAGACAAGATGCGTCAAGGTTTGCTTCGAGAGCATCCGGCGCGTCGCGTCGCACTTCTCCTGGCCGCCGCACTGATCGTAGGACTCGTGGTTCTGGAAACCTCCTCGTCGGCGCCCGCGCAGACGGCTGACGCCACAACGCCGACCACGGTCATCGACCAGTGCGCCCCGGGAGTGCAGTCGCCCGCCTTCGTCTCCTATGACCTCGGCGCCGCCTTCTCCGGTCTGCCGCGGACGGCGGCGGTCCAGAATTGCTCGCCGAATGGCCCTCCCGTCTGGGACGGGACGAAGTACGTCAACGCTCCGGCGTCGATCGCGAATCGGACGCTTGTCTACGGCGACTGCACCACCGGATCGTTCGAGGGTGGCTGCAGCCCACCGCTTGAGATCCAGTTGTGGCCACAATGCGGGCGCAAACCGGCCCTGTACACCCAGACGGATGACAACGGTCAGCAGCAGCCGCTCGCACACACGATGCTGTCGCTTGGCCAGGTCGCGAGCGATCTCATGCCGCAGCTTCCAAGCAACCCGTCAACGGCCGATCTTGGCGCCGGCCTGCGCCAATTCCTTCAAGGTACGGGCCAGCTCACCACACAGCTAGACCAAGCGATCTCCGGCGTGACGCCCGCACTAATGAGCGAGCTCGGGCGCATCCCGACGGCCTCGTTCGGCGACGGGACGCAGATCGAGCTGTACACGGGGAACACGACGATCGTCGTATTCGCCAATGCTGCCGTCATGGCGAAGACGGCAGCGGCTGCGCTGGGTCTCAAGCTCGCGCTTCAGCCCGGCGGCCTCCCGTCCGGCGACCTCATGGCCGAGGCCACGTCAACCACGGGCTGCGCGTGACCGTCATGGGAGCTCTATTCGCCCACGGCCGGGGACACGGCATGAACCTGTCGACTCGGACACGAAGGCGCGTCGCAGGGGCGATCGTCACGGCAGGCGTTGCCGCAGCTGCGACCGGCGCGGCCGCGACCAGCAGCGCGGCGCCCTCCTGCTCCGGCACCGCCTGCAAGGACCGCGTCGGCCTCGCCAGCGCCTACACGCGGCACACCGTCGATCCGAGTGGCAGCGCCGCCAAGTGCCCCGGGGATCCCATCGACCCGGTCAACGTGTTCTGGTTCGGCAGGGGCGCCTACAACGCGAACGGCGTCGCCGCGGCGCTATCCGCCCATGGGTGGCCGGAGAACGACGAGTCGTCCGTGATTCTCAACCTCGCTCAGATCCTCGGCCTCACCAGCGACATCCGCCAAGCCGTGACCGACAACTCGTTCGGGTGCACAACCGACACAGGCCAGCGCGCGACCCACAACTTCGCCTCGCAAGACCGCCTGCACGTGCGACTGATGGTGACCGCAAGCCCGACCAGGCCGGCCACCGTCCACTACGTCGTCGGCGATGCCCACCACGACAAGGGCATTCCAGGCGGGACGTGCAAGAAGTACTCGTTCCCCGGTCTCGGGACGCGCTACCAGCACTCCTCGGCAAGCTTCAACGACTCCCGAAACGCCATCGCCACCATATGGCGAAACATGGGGCGCACCCCTCACTTCGACAACTGGGTCAACACCAAGCCGCTCAAGCAGTGCGACGGCCAGTTCACCCAGAGCGACGGCATGGTCGCTGCAATGCCCCAAAACTGAATTGAGCGCCCACACTCCGGCGATGTGCTGCGTCGCGATCTTCACGCTCGGCGGCGTCGTCGGCCTAAGTTCATGCGGCTCGAGCGCCGCTGGGGGCGCCAATGCGACGCAACCGGGCGCATCGAACAACGCCGCGATAGAACGCGCAGTTACGGTCGACTTCAAGCAGTTCATGCGCGCTGTCTCTACGCGCGACGTCGCCACGACCTGCCGCCTCAGCTTCCCGCGGGGCGAACAGCTCTTCACAGCCGCGAGCCTGCGCCGGATAGCCGTCTCGCGCGCCCATAGCCGCTGGGTGACCGCCTGCACGGAATCCCGGCTGTTCGTTGCACCCAAGGGTGCCAAGCCTCCTGGCACGATCACGATTAGCGGGCTCGTGATTCGCGGTGATCTCGCCACTGCTCGCGTCACCGGCCAAATCGCAACGGTCCAGACCCCCGGGCAGCCGGAACAGCCAACGCAGTTTGTGCACCTCGGCGGGCGATGGCTCACGACGATCCCCATCCCCAAGCCTGGCTGACCCAGGTCCCGGGAATTACCGCTCGCGACAAACAGTCGCGGGACGTCCCGCGCTAGCCGTCGAAGCACAGCAGCACCCCCGGCGGTCTTCCCAAGGCTCTTCGTAGCGGGTCACTGGACGACGCCGTCCTGGGCAACGGCAGTCTGCTCCGCTGCCAGCAGACGCGCCAATTGAAGAACTCGCGCACGGCGACAAATACAAACCGTTGCTTCACGCGCGCTTACCCTCGGAGGTCGATTACGGGAGCGCGTCGCTCCGTCTGCCGCAGGGCGCCGGCGGGTCACCGAGAGCCGGTCGTAGCAAGCCGTCTGAGCCGTAAAGATTGCGAACCGGTGTGAGTTCAGGTGGACCCGGGAGACGGCTCCCGGTTTGCTGCATTTTGATAGTTATACAGCAAACGTAGCCGAGAGGCTTAAGGGAGGGCCGCATCCCCGCTGAGCCGCAGCAGGGCGTGACCACCTCCGGGCTCACTCGCCGGCTGGTGCGACGGACCCCGCGGCCGCGATCTGCGCCTTGACCCGCCCGGCGTAACCGGGATCTATGTTGTAGGGATCGAAGTTGCGCTTCTTGCCCGTGTTCTTGTCGGTGATCTCGAAGCGGTGGTTGACGACGTTCGCGTACGCGTCCGGGTCGCCCGCGTAGGCCTTGTCCCCCAGGTCGTTGTGGGCCGCGACCTTTGACGCGCGCAGCGCTTCGACTCGCCGCTCGATCTGCTTCACGAAGGCAGCCGCGCCATCGCTGAACGACTCGAACGCCGGGCGGCGCTTGCGGACGAGGAGGGCGATCCGCTTCGGCTTGGGGTCGAGGTCCAGCTGGCACTGGATCGTCCCGGCCACGTGGTTGTCGATGACGCCGAACTTGGGATTGTGGTTGTTGCTGTCCCAGTCCTTGTACTTGGACTTGTCGGGCTCGTTCTCATATTTTGAGGTGGGAATGATGTCGGACGTCCAACCCATCACCCACGCTTTGGACCAGCTCCCCTCGATCCCCGCGAGGTTCCAGTTGAGCACGCCCTTCGTGCCATTCTGCTCCTGCCACGCATGCCCGGTCATGCAGATCCGCAGCGCTCGCGGCAGGTGAGGCGCGACCCTGCTGATCTGCGTGTACAGCTCTGCCTTGGTGTACTTGTTGGTCGTCGGGTCCTGTTCGCCGGTGAACCCGGCGTCCGACCACGCGCCCTCGACCCAGCCATGAGCGCCGTCGGTCGCGGGTTGATCGGGGGTGCCGGCGGGCTTTGCGGGCTTCGACGGCACCTCGCCGTAGATCGTCACCTCCGGGATCGTGATCACGTGGCCGCCGCCCGGATCCGCCGCCGGACCGCCGTTGCTCGGTGGACTCGAGGACGCCTGCGCCTGCGGTCGGGGCGCAGCGGGGGTCGCCGCTCGCCCAGACGGCTTGTTCGAATACTCGTGCTGCTCGAAATCGACGATCGACGCCCGGCCGATCCCGGCGACATGGGTGTGGGTGACCAGCTGACCGAGCTTGTTCGCGTGCTGGCTGCGAAGGTCCTGGAATCCAACTCCGACGTGACCGCCGCCGGGCCCCTTCTTGAGGTCGCGCCCGGTCGCGGCCTCCATCGCCTCGCGGGCCGTGCGGGCGGCGTCCGATTCGCCGGCGGGCGCGTCGCCGTTGCGGACGACATACCCACCGTCGTTGCCGCCGATCGTGAATAGGTGACCGGTCGCCTTGTCGTAGGACTGGACGACGACCACGTGATCGCCCTGGACCTTCTCCGTCTGCTTGTGGATCGGCACCGAGAGCGTCGCGATGTCGCCCGGTCGGATGTCCAGATCCTCCCGGGACAGATCCGCGGTCTTGATCCAGCAGCGCCGCGACCCACGCTCGGCGTGGTACTCGTCGACCTGCTTCCACTCCCCGTTGTCGTCGCGGACGTACTTCATCGGGTACGTGCCGAACGCCTTGTACAGGTAGTTGAAGAACGAATATGCCTTGAGGGTCGAGTCGAACGACGCCGGCAGGATGCTCCGGTCGAACCCCTGCGAGAGGTACGCGAGCTCGGCGAAGAACCCACACCATGAGAGGCCGCTCTGCCCGACCGCCTGCTTGCCGCGCGCGTCCGCTTCGCGACGAGTAGCGTCGGGGTCGCCGAGACGAGACATCGCATTGGCCGCGATCCGGGATCCAATCGCTGCCAGTTGCGTGTCGGTGTCGCTGGGCGCGTTGCACTGGGCCGGGC
>JRHI01003047.1_pt1 | contig 10458 bp, 9 predicted proteins | sample 215371 | NCBI WGS metagenome assembly JRHI01 (sample SAMN02929681, study PRJNA255918) | sediment metagenome | biome: cave system; feature: Ice Cave; material: Sediment; isolation source: sediment from deep within a dark volcanic ice cave with no known source of... ... | reverse complement strand
CTGGGTGGGCGGTGAGCTGACCGAGCGCGCGCTGACGCCGTACCGGGGCCCGAGCGAGGCCGAGCTCGCCGCCGCAGGCGTGTCGGGCATCTTTCTCGGCTACTACTTTGCGTGGGACCCGGCGCGGTCGCTGGCGGTGGCGTGCGATCACGGCTTCCAGGCGCGCGCAGAAGGGCCGAAGACCGGCTACTACGACTATGCCGACATCGATGACGACTTCATCTCGCTGCACCATTACCTGAAGTGGTACAAGTTCGGCTTCMCCCGCCTGTTCGACAACCTGTCGCTCGAAATCCGCCACGGCCGGATGACGCGGGACGCGGCGGTCGCGATCGTGCGGGCGAGCGGCGAGCAGCGCCCGGACGCGGACATCGACGCCTTCTGCCGGTTCGCCGGCATCGCTCGCGGGCGGTTCTTCGAGATCGCCGAGACCTTCCGCGATCCGTCGATCTGGAGCCTCCGCGACGACCGGTGGGTCATCGACGGTTTCCTCGTGTCTGATTGGAACTGGACATGAAGCTGCTGCTGAACGAGCCGCCCCGCGCCTTTCGTGTCGGGCCGCGCGCGGACATTGAGCTCAAAGACTGCGGCCGCGTGGAGCTGGCGCCGGGCGAGCAGGTGACGTTCACCACGGCCGCTGGAGGCGAGTACGACGTCACGCGGAAATCGTGGGGCTTCTACGCGACCCCTTCGCTGAACGGCCGGCTCGTCCAGTTCGGCCTGAGCGCCGCGCTCGTGAAGAGTGGCGACGGGAAATGTTTCGTCCTCCTGGTCGAACGGGGCAGACGCCAGGCCTTCGACGCGTACCTGGCCGAGAACGCTCTCACCGTGATCGCCTGGCTCGATGACGATCGGACGCTCGACGCGATCGAGCTGGCGGCGGGCCCGGCGCGATGAGCGATGAGCGGGCGCGCCTGCAATGCGAGTGCGGCGGCGCGTTTTTCGCGGCCGCGTTTACCTACGATCGCCCGCCGGACGGCGAGGTTCGTTTTCAGGCGACGGCGAGCGCCTACCGCCGCGAATTCCTCCACTGCTCCCTCTGCGGCCATTTCTCCGGCTCGCACGATTTGGATCTGGACGGTCTCTATACTGGTGACTACGTCGAGTCCACCTACGGCAACGGCCTCCGCGCGGCGTACGAGCGCGTTCTGGCGTTGCCACCGTCGCGCTCTGATAACAACGGACGAGTTGAGCGGGTGCTGGCGTTCGCCGCGTCGCGCTGGGCAGAGAGACGGTCTCGCCCGTCCATCCTCGACGTGGGGGCAGGGCTGTGCGTCTTCCTGGCCAGAATGCGCGATGCCGGATGGACCTGCACGGCGCTGGACCCCGACGAGCGCGCCGTTGAGCATGCTCGCACCGTTGTGGGCATCGGCGCGGTGCACGCCGACTTCCTGACGAAGACCGGCGTTGGTGTGTTCGACGTCGTGACGTTCAACAAAGTGCTCGAGCACGTGCTGAACCCGGTCACGATGCTCGCACGCGCGGCCGAGTGTCTCAAACCTGGAGGCTTTGTGTATCTGGAAGTTCCGGATGGTGAGGCGGCCGCTGCCGAAGGCCAGGGCCGCGAAGAGTTCTTCGTCGATCATTGGCACGCGTTCAGCCCGGCGTCTGTCGCGCTGCTCGTGCGCAACGCGGGCCTGTCCATGATCGCCGTCGAACGGTTGCGGGAGCCGAGCACCAAATTCACTTTACGCGCGTTCGCGGAGCTGCCCGGCGCCGACCATCCCCGCGCCGAGGGCGAAAGGACGGAACCATGACCGCACCGCCAGGACCGATTCGGTCGACCTCCTCCGACGAAATGCTCGGGCGCTGGGAAGCGTCGTTTGCCGAACAGGTGCAGCGACACGCGTACAACACGGCGCCGGTCGAAGCGCTGGTCCGGACCGTTGCGTACTACCTCCGTCATCGCGCCGGCGACCGGAACCCGGCCGAACTGCGCTTTCTCGAGCTGGGATGCGGCGCCGGCCCCAATCTCGTCTGGCTCGCCGAACGTGGCATCACGGTCAGCGGCGTGGATATCGCTCCCACCGCGATCGGCCTGGCGCGCCGGACCCTCGGATCCGCCGGTCACGCCGACCGCATCGGTGACTTGATCCAGGCGTCGGTCAGCGAGGTGCCGTTTCCAGACGCGACGTTCGACGGCATTCTCGAGGCGTGCGTGTTCCAGCACCTCCCGCGCCCGGAGCGAGAGGCCGCGTTCCGGGAGGTCGGCCGTCTGCTCAAGCCCGGTGGTGTGTTCGTGGGCTACATGCTCGATCAGGGGCACACGGTGTTCGGTCACCACCGCGACGAACAGGTGGCGGGCGATCCGGGCACATTGGTGCTCAAGGAGGGGCGATCGCGCGTGTACCTGACGAACATCGGCTCGTCGCATTTCTTTTCCCGCGATGAGTTCAGAGCGCTGCTACCGGGGTTTTCCGTCGTAGACCCATGTCTGACCACATATTTTCTTCCGGCCGAGGAGGCCAGGCATCGCGGATACGACGAGTACCTTCAAAGCATGTGGACCGTGTACGCGGTGAAGTGACCATCGCTCGCATATGTCGTTAAGACACTCCCTCCTCGAATCCATCGCCGATGGCGTCGGGTGGTTCTGCAGCCTCGACCATCAAAACCGCATTAGCCTCGCCATCCTCGAGCGATTAGCTCCCATTCAGAGTGTCGAGCGCGACGGTATCCGGTACTCCTTTTACAGCTCCAACCGGCTTCTGGACGTCCGGGCCCGCACGCTGTTCAGCAAGGAACCGGACGTTATCGCGTGGATCGACACATTTCGCGGTGGCGACATCTTGTTCGACGTAGGAGCCAACATCGGCCTGTTTACCATCTATGCTGCAAAGCGAGGCAGTCGCGTGGTCTCCTTCGAGCCCGAGGCGAAGAACTATGCCGTGCTCAATTCGAACATCTCTCTCAATGGGCTTGAAGATCGAGTGTCGGCGTTCAGTGTTGCCCTCTCAGATCGAGACGGTCTCAATACCCTTTACCTTTCTAATCTCCAGGCCGGAGGAGCGGAACACAATCTCGGACAGGCGCTGGATTGGCGCCATAGACCGTTTTCCCCTCGTTATCGTCAATCCGTCGTCTCATTCTCGATTGACTCCTTCGTAACAATGGTTCCCGAGGCATTCCCTACACATATCAAGATTGATGTTGACGGCGTCGAGGCAACGATTTTGTCCGGTTGCCGCGACACGTTACGCGACCGGCGCTTGAAATCTGTTCTCGTCGAGATCAACGAAAACCTTGCGCCCGATCTCCAGGCCATCGACATGGTCCAAAAATGCGGGCTGGCCATCGACGTCAAGACTCACCTGTTCCAGGAGAATCTGGAGCACAACGTCTACAACTATGTGTTTCGTCGCTAGTACCGTGTTCCTGTCGCCATTCCTCATGGGTTGGCGCTGTCCCGCATAGCCGGACTCGCTGGATCGCCCGCCGACCAGGCGCGACGATCCGGACAGCTGGCGCGCATGCTGGCGGCGCAGCGGACACGCGAGGGCTGGCACGAAGGGGTCGCCGGAGGCGCCGGCGCCATTCTGGGCTGGTGCGGCTGGCTTGCGTTACGGACCGCGTCCGTCGAAGGCGTCGACGTCGTGCTGGACGGCACGATCTTCAACCGCCGCGACTTCGAGCCGGCGGCCTCCGGCGCCGCGCTGATTGCCAATCTATACCGGAAGCACGGATTCGCAGGGAGCCTGGCGCTGCTGAACGGCGACTTCGCCATCGCCCTTCATGACGCCACGGCCGGCACGACATGGCTCGCACGCGACCGTTTCGGCGTCAAGCCCCTGTATTACGTCGCGAGCCCAGATCGGTTCGCGTTCGCGTCACGCCCGGTCGCGCTGCTCGCCCTGCCGTGGGTCGGTCGCGATCTGAACCGGCGCTTCGTCGCGATGTTCGCCGCGTCGCACTATCGCTATTTCGACAACGTGCCTGAGGAATCGCCATACAACGACATCGCGCAGCTGCCCGCGGCGCACTTGCTGCGGTGGTGCGACCGCCGCGTCGCGGTCGAGCCCTACTGGGCCCTCGAGGAGGCGGACGAGTTGACCGACCCGGAAGCCGCCCTCGCGGACCGCTATCGCGACCTCCTGCTCGACGCCGTGACCATACGCGCCCGCGACGCCGAGCAGCCGGCGTTCACCCTCTCGGGCGGGATGGACTCGTCCTCCGTGCTCGCCTGCGCGGTGCGCGCGTCAGGCGAGCGGCAGGTGGCGCTCTCCACTGTGTACGACGATCCGACGTACGACGAGCGCGAGGACGTCAAGAGCATGCTGGAGTCCGCCGTGTCCACGTGGCACACCGTGGTGATCGGTCAGCCCGACGTCGTGGCTGACGTCAGGCGCATGGTGGCGCTGCACGACGAGCCGATCGCGACCGCAACGTGGCTCTCGCACTACCTGCTGTGCGGCCGAGCGCGCGACCTCGGCACGCGCACGCTCTTCGGAGGGCTCGGCGGCGACGAACTGAACGCCGGTGAGTACGAGTACTTCTATTTCTTCTTCGCCGATTTGGCGAGCCGCGGCGAGACCGCGTTGCTGGATCAGGAGATCGCGCAATGGGTGCGGCACCACGATCATCCAATCTTTAGGAAGAGCCGCGCAGCGGCGTTCGCCGGCATCGATCGCCTCGCCGATCTCTCGCATCTCGGCGTCTGCCTGGCCGATCGCCATCGAATGACGCGCTATGCCGGGACGCTGGTGCCCGGCGTGTTCGATTTCGACGGCTTCCAGCCCCGGATGGATCATCCGTTCACCAGCTACCTGAAGAACCGCACGTTTCAGGATATGTTCCGGGAAACGCTGCCGTGCTGCCTGCGCGCCGAGGATCGCCACACGACGGCCCATGACATGGAACACGTGACGCCGTTTCTCGATCACCGCCTCTCGGAGTTCATGTTCCGCGTGGCTGGCGCGAACAAAATCCGCGGAGGTGTGACGAAGCACCTGCTACGCGAGGCCATGCGCGGGATCCTGCCGGAAGCAACCCGAAGGCGTATCAAGAAGACCGGCTGGAACGCGCCGGCGCACCAGTGGTTTTGTGGTGCCGGCCGCGCTGTCGTTCAGGACATCGTCCGGTCGCAGTCGTTCCGCGATCGCGGCGTCTACGATCCTGACGCGGTCGAAGCGGTGCTCGACGAGCACGACCGCATCGTGTCGTCGGGCGCCGTCGTCGACAACCACATGATGTTCCTGTGGCAGGTCGTTAACCTGGAGCTCTGGCTCCGGTGGGTCGACGATCTGCCCGTGGCCACGGCTTGAAGAAGATCGTGATCGCCGAGAACGCCGCCCACGCGCGCTGGGTCAAGGCGAACCTTCACGCGGCCGACGTCGTCGCGATCACGGCGACCGCGGCGGACACGCTCGAGGCGCTGGGCGTGCCCCATCGTCTGGCCGCGGAGTTCGTCTCGATGACGGCGCTCGCCAGCGCGGCTCGCGACGCCAACGCGCGCACGTGGACTCTAGCAACCGACCTCGAGCGCTTTGGGGCGGCGCATCATCCAGACGCGATCGACGCGGCCGAGCCGGGAGTGGTCAGCGGTCACGCGTATGCTCTCCAGCATTCCACGCTGACGATTGCCGCGCGCTGGTGGATTGTCGCGCGAATCGCGGTGGAGACCGGCGCCTCCGCGATCCACTATCTCGACACGCCCGTGCATTTCTGGTTTACCGGTGACGGCTACGCGGAGAACCCGTGGACGATGATGATTCGCGCTTGGGCGGCGACTGCGGGTATCTCGTTGACCGTTCAAGTGATCGACGAAGGCCAGTCGCTGCATCAGGGCGGGCCCGGCCCCCTTGACACTCGCTGGATGTCGCGCCTCATGCGCGGCTCCAGGCGCGCGCTGCATCGGCTCGTGCCGAGGAGGCCTTACGCAGACCCGGACATGCTCTCGGAACGGGATCGCGAATCGCTGCGGGGCTTGACGATGCTGGCGGTTGGCGGCGTGTCGTTCGATTGGAGCGCGGTCGCTCCTGCGCTAGAGGCCGCCGGCGCGCGCATGGTGACTCTACCGGTCGAGAGTGTGGACACTCGCTTCTGGAACGTCGGGTTCGGTTCCATGCCCGGAGTGCCCTCGCCGGTACCTGACACGACCGAAACCGAGCGCCTCGGAAGGATCTTCGACGAGTGGGCGGGTCGCTGCGCGCCGGCGCTCCCACTGCTCGGCGCCGACCTGTTTCCGGCCATCGCGCCGCACGTCCGCGCCGTGTTCCAGTGCGGGCCCGCGCTCTCGCGACACGCCGCCGCGGTCTCGCGCGAGACCCTCGATCGCATTCGCCCCGACGTCGTGACTTTTTTCGCGATGCCGTGGCTCGTCACCCACAGCTTTGCGCTCCAGGCTAGGCGCCGAAAGATCCCCGTCATTTGCTATCAGCACGGCGGCACCTACGGCACGCACGATCTCCCAAAACAGGGCTTGCTGGAATGGTCGCAGGCGGATGCCATGCTCACGTACGGCCGCGCAATCGTTCCGCCGCAGCACCCGTGGCGCCCGGTGACGGCGCGCGTCGTGACGGTGGGCTCAGCGCGGACGGCCGTGATGGTCCGATCGAGACGTCGAGCGCGGTCCGCGGGATCCATTGTCAGGGTGTTGTGGATAGCCGAGATTTCCACGCTGAATACGATCGGATCTGATTTCCAGGTCGAGGACACCCGTCGCTATCGGCTGCAGACGCGTGCGCTCGAGCGGCTCGGCCGCGCCTCCGGACTGCGCGTCATGTTCCGGCCATACCCCGGTAAGGAGCCCGACGGCACGACCGCATGGGTCCGCCGGCGCCAGCCTGGCGTCACGGTCGATACGACAAGGTCCATGTCCGACGCGCTGGCCGAGACGGACCTCGTCATCTCCGATTCATCGAGCGGAACGGCGTGGAACGAAGTGCTCGCGGCGCGCCTCCCCCTCGTGCTGTTCTGCGATCCGGCGCAAACCGCGCTCGTACCCTCCTTCGCTGCAGTCCTGGATGCCGCATGCCTGTGGTGCCGGTCGGACGCCGACTTGATGGCGGCCGTTGACCGTCTGGCGGTGGGCCCGCAGGCGTTCCTGGTGCGAGAGCGCCGCGACCCCACCACGTTCCTGGATCAGTATGTGTTGCCGCAGGACGGCCCGGGCCCGGTGGCCCGCGCGGTCGCTTTTCTCGCGTCGCTCCGGCGACCCCACGCGGTCAATCCAGGCGAGGGGGCGTTTCGTGGCTGAGCCGACCAGCCGCCCGCGCTCGCAGCGCGGCGCGGTCCGGGCCGGCGCCACGTTCGTGGCGACGGCGCTGAAAATGGCGCTCTCCTTTTCGAGCGGCATGCTGGTGGCGCGCGGCCTCGGCGCCCACGACTACGGCGAGTACCAGTTCCTGCTCGGCAGCTTCGCCGCGGTGGGCCAGTTTCTCGACCTCGGCACCGGGTTCGCCTTCTTCACCTTCCTGTCGAGACAGCGTCGGTCGCGGCGCTTCCTCCTGATCTACGCCGGCTGGATGGCGGCGCAGTTCAGCGCCGTAATGTTAACCGTCGGCCTGCTGATGCCGCGGGCCGTGCTCGAGCGCGTGTGGCTGGGCCACGATCGCGGCATCCTCCTTCTCGCCTTCGCCGCCACCTTCGTGATGGGCGAACTCTGGGACATGGTGACGCAGATGGGCGAGGCGCGGCGGCAGACCGTGCGGCTGCAGGCCGCCGGCGTCACCCAGGGAGCGCTGCACCTCTTCCTCGTCTCGCTCGCGGTGTGGTTTCACGTGCTTGCCGTGAAGACGGTGCTGATCTTCCTGGTGGTCGAGTATTCGGCGTTGGCCCTCGTGTTCGGCCCGCGGCTCTTCACCGACAGTATCGACCCGTCCGCAGACGGGAGCCGCGAGGCGTTCGGCGTCGTGCTGCGCGAGTTCACCGCCTACTGCCGCCCGCTAGTTGTGTTCTCACTCGTCGGCGTCATCCTCGCGTTCGCGGATCGCTGGCTGCTGCAGCGGTTCGGCGGCGCCGAGCAGCAGGGCTTGTTCTCCGTGGCGCAGCAGTTCGCCACCGTCAGTCTCATCGCAACGACGTCGCTGTTGCAGGTGTTCTGGAAGGAGATCGCCGAGGCGTCCCACCTGCGCGACGACGCGCGTGTCGCGACCTTATACGGGTCCGTCTCGCGCGCGCTGTTCTTCGTGAGCGCCTGGCTCAGCTGCGCGATCGTCCCCTACACCCGCGAGATCCTGGCGCTCACGGTCGGGCGGACGTATGCCGGTGCAGCGCTGCCGCTGGCGCTCATGCTCATGTACCCGATCTGCCAGTCCATGGGACGCATCGGCGGCAGCTACTTTCACGCTAGCGGCGACACCCGCACGCACAGCCGGATCGGGTTGTGGACCACGGTCATCGGCTTTCCCATGACTTATCTGCTGCTCGCGCCGGGGACGGCGTCGCTTCCCGGGCTCGGTCTCGGCGCCACCGGCCTGACGATCAAGACGGTCGTGCTCGGGGCGATCGGTGTCGCCGTGCAGCAGTTCGTCATCGCCCGCAAGAGAGGGTGGGGCAGCCTGTTCGGCTACGAAATCGCGACGGTCGGCAGCCTTCTGCTGCTCGGGTTTGCGTGCCGAGCCGTGAGCGTGGGGGCCTGGAGCCAAGGCGGCGGCGCCGGCGCCGCCGCCGCCGATCGCACGCCGACCGGCGCCGTCATTTCCGGCGCGCTGCTTTACATCGTCCTATCGGCCTTCGTGGCGCACCGCCTTCGGAACGTCATCGGACTGTCGGGGCGGGAGTTGCTGGCGGCGGTGCGCGCGTGAGCGCCACCGCAGTTCTCGATGACACGGCCCTGCTCGATCGGATGATGGCGGGACTCGTCGGGGCCCTCGCCCTCGCCAGATTTCGTCGCCGCCGCCACACGCTGTTGGACGCGTTCGGCGCGACCAACACGCTCGTCGAGGCGGAGATGGTCCTCGGCGGCCGCTGGTCGGCGCGCCTCATCCCGATCGCACGGCGGCTGTTCGGTGTCGTTCCTGGAGTCCGGGTCATTGTATCGGGCGTTGCCGAGTCCCGCCTGGCGCGGACCTACGCCACCGACTACGTCATGCGCGCACCCGGTTACCGTTCGTACATCTTCGCGCGAGACCCGGCGAATGGGGGAGGCCGTCCATGACGCTCGCGGGCATTCGCACCGAATACTTCTCCCTGATGCAGCAGGTCGTCGCGCTCTTCCCGGACGTCGGCAAGCTCAGCGGCGCGCGCACCTGGCTCTATCGCCGGCGACTCGGGCGCTGTGGCGAGCGGCTGACGATGATGTCCGGCGTGAAGATATTCGCGCCCAGCTTGGTCTTTGTCGGCGACGACGTGGGCATCAATGTGGGCGTGATCATCGACCCGATGGAGGGCGGGCGCATCGAGATCGGCAGCAGTATCGGCATCGGACCGTACTGCGTCCTGCGCTCGTCCGACCACGGCTTCTCGGATCCGGCCGTATCGTTCCGCAAACAGCCGCACGTCGGCGGCACGATCGTGATCGAAGACGATGTGTGGCTCGGAAGCCACGTGGTTGTCACCAGGAATGTTCGCATCGGCAAGGGATCCGTGATTGGCGCGCACAGCGTGGTGACCAACGACATCCCCCCGTACTCGATCGCCATGGGCGTGCCCGCGCGGGTCGTGAAGAGCCGCTTGGACGGTGTCGAGCAGGCCGCCCCGAGGCCGCCATCGGCATGACCGGCGGTCACTACGTCGTCACGGGCGGCGCCGGCTTCATCGGATCGGCGATCGCCCGCCGCCTCCTCGAGCGCGGCGACACCGTGACACTGGTGGACAACCTATCGTCGGGCTCGATCGACAACGTGCCGCCGCGCGCCCGCTTCGTCAACGCCGACTTGCGGGACGAGCGCGCGCTGGACACTGTCGCCGGCCGCGGGATCGACGCCATTCTGCACCTCGGCGCGCAGCCGTCCGCCGAGATTTCGCAAGCGGAGCCGCAGTACACCTTCGACACGAATGAGCGCGGTACCTTTTTTCTGCTCCAGTGGGCCGCCCGTCACAGGATTCGCCGGGTGCTGTTCGCCAGCTCGATGGCGGTCTACGGATCGGCCACCGGCTCCCTCGGCGAAGACGCGCCGCTTGCCCCGGCGTCGATCTACGGCGTCACCAAGATCGCCGGCGAGATGGCGTTATCGCTGTTCGGCCGACAGGGCGGCGATGTCACCGCGCTGCGGATGTTCAACGTGTATGGTCCGGGCCAGAACCTGACCAATATGCGGCAGGGGATGGTGAGCATCTACCTGGCGTTTCTCCTGCGCGGCGAGCCGATCGTGATCAAAGGGGCCGACGACCGGTATCGCGATCTCATCTACATCAACGATGTCGTGGACGGATGGCTCGCGGCGCTCGATCAGTCGCGCGCCGTCGGCCGCGTCTACAACCTGGGGACCGGCGTACGCACGACGGTCCGGATGCTGATCGACGGATTGCTCGCCGCCGCCGGCGAGCGCCTCGACTATCCGGTCGTCTACGCCGAGC
>JRHI01003046.1_pt1 | contig 10458 bp, 11 predicted proteins | sample 215371 | NCBI WGS metagenome assembly JRHI01 (sample SAMN02929681, study PRJNA255918) | sediment metagenome | biome: cave system; feature: Ice Cave; material: Sediment; isolation source: sediment from deep within a dark volcanic ice cave with no known source of... ... | reverse complement strand
CTGATCGAGCATGTGGACCGGACCGGTCTGCCCTTGGCGGAGCTGCTCGATCAGCACGACGCGCTGCTGGAGCTGCGCCTTCCGCTGCTCGAACGCCTGCACCTGCTGGATGACCGAGTGCAGCCGCGTTGTCTCCTGCTGCGCGGCGGCGATCTCGGCGTCGATCTGATTGGAGTCGCGCGACAGCGCCCAGTAGCGCCAGCCGATGAACAGCACGGCGACAATCAGGATCAGGCTGCAGCCGATCGTGAGCTTCTGACCGAAGGTCCCGAGGGTGACGGCTTTCTTCTTCGACTTCTCGCGCTCGGCGGCCAGCAGGTTGATGCGAATCATCGATCGCCCGTCCTTCTGAGGGCGAGCCCCACCGCGACGGCCGCCGTGGCATTCAGGCCTTCGGGGTCCGTGATCCCGAGCTTGCCCGGCTCGAACGAGATCATCTTGAACGGATCGAACACCTCGACCGCGGTATTGAACCGCTCCTGCAGCGACGCCGTGAACCCGTCGACGCGCGACGCGCCGCCGCTGACGACAATGCGATCGATCCGGTCGGAGGAGGCGGTCGCCTTGAAGAAGTCGAACGTCTTCTGAATCTCGAGCAGCACGTTTTCCGTCATCGCGTGCAGCACCGGCTGCACCTCTTCGAACGTGACGCCTTCGACCGGCTGGCCGCGCTTCAGCTGCTCCGCGCTCTCGAACGGCAGGTTCAGCTCTTTCTGCACCGCTTCGGTGTAGGAGTTCCCGCCCATCGAGATGTCGCGCGTGAAGACCGACTGATCGCCGGCGATGATGTTGATGTTGATCGCGCTCGCGCCGGCATTCAGCAGGACGACGACGGCGTCGGGCTCGAGCCCGTAGTTCACTTCGTAGGCGTTCTGCAGCGCGAAGGCGTCGACGTCCACGATCACCGGCAGGCGTCCCGCCTGGGAGATGACGCCCGTGTAGTCGGCGATCTTTTCCTTCTTCGCCGCGACCAGCAGCACGTCCATCGTGCCGCTGGACTCGGTGCCGGTGCCGGCGTTCAGAATCTGGTAGTCGAGGTTCACATCCTGGATGTCGAAGGGGATGTACTGTTCGGCCTCCCAGTAGATCGACTCGGCGAGCTCGGCCTCGGTCATGACCGGCAGATTGATCTTCTTGACGATCACGGCGTTGCCCGACAGCGACGCGGCGACCTCCTTGGTCTTGAACGCTTTGTGTTCGAAGACACGGCGGATCGCGTCGGCGACGGCGGCGCCGTCGATAATCGCGCCGTCGACGATACTGTCGGGTGGAACCGGCTCGATGGCAAACGCCACCACCTTGAAGCCTTTGCCCACGGCCTTCAGCTCGACGGCTTTGACGGCGCTCGATCCGATGTCGAGGCCGACGACTGACTTCGATTTGCCGAGACCAAACACGTTATGTCCTGACTGAGAGTGATCGGCTCACGTTCCGCAAGGCTGATACCAACCTCGGCCACTGACCAGACGGTCGAAATATGGCGTCACTCTGGCGAAAAGTGCGATTCACTGCCCGCCAAGGGCGAGCCCGCGATTACAATATGGTCAGTGAATTACAATTTCGGCGGATCCTTGAATTCAACCTCGCCGGTCAGGCTTATCGGCCCGAGAGGTCTCCCCCATCAGAGGGACGGTACCACTCTTGACAGTGCCCAGAAACGCCGGTATGATTTGGGTTTACCGCTGCCTGGACCTGCCCGACTAGTTTGTTGCGTGTCCGGGCGGGGAATCCCCCAACATCGGTTCGTGGGTTTTTCGAAAGGGCTGTTTTAGGGATGTCTACGTTCATGGCCAGCGCTGACACGGCGGCCGCCGGCAGCCGCTGGCACATCATCGATGCGGACGGGCGGGTGCTCGGCCGCATTGCCACCGTGGCGGCGCGGTTGCTTCAAGGGAAGCACAAGCCAACCTACACGCCGTTCATCGACACCGGCGATCACGTCGTCATCGTGAATGCCAAGACGGTGAAGCTCACCGGCCGCAAGGAAGATCAGAAGATCTACCGGCAGCACAGTGGATACGAAGGCGGGCTGCGCGAAGAGCGCGCCCGGCTGGTCCGCGCGCGGAAGCCGGAAAAACTGGTGGAGGACGCGGTGCACGGCATGCTGCCCAAGACGAAGATGGGCGCCGCGATGTACCGCAAGTTGAAAGTGTACGCCGGTCCGGATCACCCGCACACGGCGCAGAAACCTTCCAACCTCGAGGTCGCGTAACGTGCCAGCAGCAGTGCAGTATTACGGAACCGGTCGCCGCAAGACATCGACTGCCCGCGTGTTTCTCCGACCCGGCAACGGGATCCTGACCATCAACCGCCGAAAGTTCGAAGCGTTCTTCCCCACCGAAGCGCTCCGCACGCAGATCAAGACGCCGCTGGTGCTCACCGAAACCGCCGACAAGTTCGACATCCTGGCGACCGTTGCCGGGGGCGGCGTCTCGGGTCAAGCCGGGGCGGTCCGGCTGGGCATCGCGCGCGCGCTGGTCGAGTACAACCTCGAGTTGCGCAAGGCGCTGAAGACCGAAGGGCTCCTGACGCGCGACGCCCGCGCCAAGGAACGCAAGAAATACGGGATGGCGGGAGCGCGCAAACGCTTCCAGTTCAGCAAACGTTAGAACAGCTCTCGGCTTTCAGCTGTCATCCGACAGCAGAGTCGAGGGTTGAAAGCTTCTGAGGAGGAAAGTTTGGCCGCGATCGCGATGAAGGAACTGCTGGAGGCGGGGGTGCACTTCGGCCACCAGACGAAGCGCTGGAATCCGAAGATGAAGGAATACATCTTCGGCGAGCGCAATGGCATCTACATCCTCGACCTGGGGAAGACGGTCAAGCTGTTCAACACCGCCGAGCAGTTCGTCAGCCGCCTCGCCGCCGAAGGCCGCACGATCCTCTTCSTSKGCACGAAGCGCCAGGCCAAGGACGTCATCGCCGAGGAAGCCGAGCGCTGCGGCATGTTCCACGTCAACGAGCGCTGGCTCGGCGGCCTGCTCACGAATTTCGCGACGATCCAGCGCAGCCTCGGCCGGCTCCGCGACCTCGAAGCGATGGCGACCGACGGGCGGTTCGACACGCTGTCCAAGAAGGAAATCGCGCGCAACGAGAAAGAGCGCAAGAAGCTGGCGAAGAACCTCGACGGCATCCGCGCCATGACGCGACTGCCCGATGCGGTCTTCATCGTCGACACCAAGAAGGAGCAGATTGCGGTCGACGAGGCGCGCAAGCTGAAGATTCCGGTCATCGGCATCGTCGACACCAACTGCGATCCCGATCAGGTCGACTTCGTCATCCCGGGTAACGACGATGCGCTGCGGGCGATCCGCCTGTTCGCGTCGCACATCGCCGACGCCGTCATCTCGGGCCGCGACATGAAGCAGTCGGTTGAAGCCGACAGCACGCGCGAGACCGGCGACGAGGGCGATGATAACGGCCGCCGGGCGACCGCGCGCACCCCGCGCCGCCGCGAACCGGCGCCCGCGTCCGCGTAAGAACCTGTCAGGCGTAGGGCGTAGGGCTTAGGGCTTCACGAAGGCGCCGGCTCTCCAGAGCCCGGCGCCTTTTTCACGTACGGAGAGTCGAGCAATGGCGACGATGGCGATTACGGCAGACCAGGTGAAGAAGCTCCGCGACCAGACCGGCGCGGGGATGATGGAGTGCAAGAACGCCCTGACGGAGGCGAACGGCGACTTCGAGGAGGCGAACACGATCCTGCGCAAGCGAGGCCTTGCCAGCGCGGCAAAGAAGGCTGGACGATCGGCCAACGAGGGGCTGATTGCGCACACGGTGGCCGCCGACCATTCCTCCGGCATCCTCGCCGAGGTGAACTGCGAGTCCGACTTCGTCGCGCGGACGCCCGATTTCGTCCAGCTGATGGAGGCGGTCCTGGCCGAGATCGAGAAGGCCGGCGACGGGGCGAACGACGCGTGGCTCAAGGATCCCCAGGGCCCGGTGGTCAGGCACGTGGCGCCCGTCATCGCGAAGCTCGGCGAGAACATGGGCGTGTCGCGGTGTGTCCGCTATGCCGGGCAGGGATACGTCGGACAGTACATTCACCAAGGCGGCAAGATCGCCGTCATGGTGGAGCTTGCCGGCGTGACGCCCGCGATCAGCGGACGCGAGGAGTTCACCGCGCTGGTGAAGGAGATCGCGATGCAAATCGCGGCGGCAAGCCCGTCGCACGCGACGCGCGACGCGGTGCCGGCGGCGGTGTTGGAGAAGGAAAAGTCCATCTACCGCGCGCAAATGGAGAACGCCGGCAAGCCGGCCCACGTGATGGAGAAGATCATCGAGGGCAAGCTCGGAAGCTTCTACGCCCAGGTCGTCCTGCCGGACCAGGCGTCGATCCGCGACCCGAAGACGACCGTGAAGGACGTCATCGCAGCCGCGAACAAGACGCTGGGCGCCCAGGTGTCGGTGACGCGCTTCGCCCGGCTGAAAGTCGGCGAAACGAACGCCTAACCGCGGTTTATAATCTTCTTCCGTGACTTCCTCCGTCAAGCCCGCGTACAAACGCATCCTCCTGAAACTTTCCGGCGAAGCCCTGATGGGCGAGCAGACGTACGGCATCGACCCGGCCGTGGCGACCCAGATCGCGCGCGACATCGCTGAAATCCAGAGCATGGGGGTCGAAACCGCCATCGTCATCGGCGGCGGGAACATCTTCCGGGGCGTCGCCGCCAGCGCGCGGGGCATGGACCGCGCGACCGCGGACTACATGGGCATGCTGGCGACCGTGATCAACGCGCTCGCGCTGCAGGACGCGCTCGAACAGCAGAACGTGGTGACGCGGGTCGTGACCGCGATCGAGATGCGCGCGGTGGCCGAGCCGTTCATCCGCCGCCGCGCGATTCGCCACCTCGAAAAAGGGCGCGTCGTCGTCTTCGGCGCCGGCACCGGGAATCCGTACTTCAGCACCGACACCGCCGCCGCCCTCCGCGCGATGGAGATCAAGGCCGATGTCATCATGAAGGGCACGAAAGTCGACGGCATCTATGACGCCGACCCGATGGTGAAGACCGACGCGGTGCGCTTCGATCGCATTTCCTACCAGCAAGTGCTCGAGCAGGGGCTCAAGGTGATGGACGCCACCGCCATTTCCCTGTGCATGGACAACCGGCTGCCGATCGTCGTCTTCAACCTGCGGACGCCGGGCAACATCAAGCGCGCCATCACCGGCGAGCCCATTGGGTCGCTGGTAACCGCATAAATAAATCTAAGGATCTAAGGATGTGAGGATGTGAGGATGTGAGGATGTGAGGATGTGAGGATGTGAGGATGTATCTGAGGAGCTGGCGTCGCCGCGGTAGATCCGCAAATACTTCCTCGGATCCTCAGTTCCTCAGATCCTCACATTCGACGAGGCAGCCATGGACGTGATTGACCTGAAGGGGTTGTACGCCGAAGTCGGCAAACGGATGAAGGCCGCGCTCGATCATCTGCAGCACGAGTTCGCTGGCGTCCGGACCGGGCGGGCGTCGGTCACCATTCTCGACGGCGTGCACGTCGAGGCCTACGGATCGAAGATGCCGCTGAACCAGGTGGCCGGCCTGTCGATTCCGGAGCCGACGCTCATCGTCGCGCAGCCGTTCGACCCGTCGCAGATCGGCGCGATCGAGAAAGCGATCCGATCGGCCGGCCTGGGATTGAACCCCGCCAACGACGGCAAGGTCGTGCGCATTCCGCTCCCGTCGCTCACCGAGGAACGCCGCAAGGAGCTGTCGCGCCACGTCCACAAACTGAGCGAGGACGGCCGCAACAGCGTGCGTCAGGTGAGACGCGACGCGAACGACCGCCTGAAGAAGATGCTGAAGGACCACGGCCTCTCGCAAGACGACGAGAAGAAGGGGCTCGACGAGGTTCAGAAGCTCACCGACCAGCACATCAAGCTGATCGACGACCTGCAGAAGAAGAAAGACTCGGAGCTGCTGAGCCGATAACAACGCTCGACTGTCAACGCTCGGCTCTAAGCGAGCTCTAAGCGTTGGGGGTTGAGCCTCGAGGGTCGATCATGTCTTGGTTTACCCATCTCGAATGCTCCGTCCCGTGCGGAGCGCCTGCGCTCGACCCGCGCACGATCCACCACCTCTGCGCGTGCGGCGCTCCGCTGCTGGCCCGCTACGATCTGGACAAGGCGCGCGCGTGGGATCGTGAGAGCCTGGCAGGACGCGAGCCGAACATGTGGCGCTATCGCGAGTTGCTGCCCCTGTTCGACGGGGAACTGCCGGTCACGCTCGGCGAAGGGTTCACGCCGCTGTTGCACGCGCCCGCCCTCGGCGCCACGCTGGGTCTCGACCGGCTCTACATCAAAGACGAATCGCTGAACCCGACCAACTCGTTCAAGGCGCGCGGGCAGTCGGCGGCGATTACGCGCGCGAAGTATCTCGGCGCGAAAACGATTGCGCTGCCGACGGCCGGCAACGCCGGCAACGCGGCGGCGGCGTATTCGGCCGCGGCCGGCCTCAAGTGCGAAGTGTTCATTCCCAAGGACGCCAAGCGCCCGTTCGTCGACGAATGCCGTCTGTACGGCGCGAATGTCACGCTCGTGGACGGCCTGATCACCGACGCGGGCCGGATCTGTGCGGAAACGGGCGGCCCGCTCGGCTGGTACGACGTATCGACATTGAAGGAGCCGTACCGCATCGAAGGCAAGAAGACGATGGCGTACGAGCTGGCCGAGCAGATGCACTGGGAGTGGCCCGACTGGATCATCTATCCGACGGGCGGCGGCACCGGCATGGTCGGCATGTGGAAGGCGTTCGACGAGATCGAGCGCATCGGCTGGGTGAAGCCATCGAAGCGGCCGCGCATGGTATCGGTGCAGGCCGAGCACTGCGCGCCGATCGTGCGCGCGTTTCAGCAGGGCGCGGAGCGAGCGCAACCCTGGGAAAACGCCTCCACGCTGGCCGACGGCTTGCGCGTCCCGCGCGCCATCGGCGACTTCCTGATTCTGCGCGCCGTGCGCGAAAGCGGCGGGACCGCGCGCGCCGTGTCCGACCGCTCGATGGTCGACGGCATGCGCGCCATCGGCGCGCACGCGGGCGTCAGCGCGGCGCCCGAAGGGGGCGCCGCCCTCGTCGCGATTCAGCGCCTCGTCGAGGACGGATCGATCGAGCCGCACGATTCGGTGGTGCTGTTCAACACCGGCGGCGCGTTGAAATATCTCGATGTGATCAATTGACGCCTCTCAGTCCCCGAAGGTGACGCCGAGCGCTTTCGCCGTCATCAGCAGATCGAAATCCATCGGCACGGTCTTCGTCTTCCCCACCACGTCGTCCAGCCGGCGCGGAATGATGTCTGGCGGCGCGAACGCGACCATCGTCCCGAACTCGCCGCGCTGCACGAGCTCGACGGCCTTGCCCCCGAAGCGCGTCGCGAGGACACGGTCGAAGCTCGTCGGCGCGCCGCCGCGCTGCAAGTGGCCCAGCACGACCGAACGCGTCTCCTTCCCCGTTTCCCCCTGCAGCGCCTCGCAGACCTGCGCGCCGATGCCGCCCAGACGCTCCGCGGTCCGTCCGTGCGCGGCCGCGATCAGCGACATCGCGCCGCCCTTGGGGTACGCGCCCTCCGCGGCCACGACGATGCTGAACTTGGCGCCCCACTTGTCGCGCTCGCGCAGCCGCTGCGCGACCCGGCTGATGTCGAACGGAATCTCGGGGATCAGAATCGCGTCGGCGCCGCCGGCGACGCCGGCATGCAGCGCAATCCACCCGGCGTAGCGTCCCATCACCTCGACGACGAGAATGCGCTTGTGGGCTTCAGCCGTCGTGTGGAGGCGGTCGATCGCGTCGGTGGCGAACGCGACGGCCGTATCGAACCCGAAACAGTTCGTCGTGCCGACGATGTCGTTGTCGATCGTCTTGGGCACGCAGACGATCGGGATGCCGAGGTTGCAGAACTCGTGGGAGATGGCGAGCGTGCCGTCGCCGCCGATGGCGACGAGCGCGCCGAGATTCAGCTGGTGAAAGATCTCGAGCACGCGATCCGCGTACTGGCGCGGGCCGTCCGAGGTGATCACCTCGGTGGTGACGGGATTGCCGGTGTTGAGCGTGCCGAGAATCGTGCCGCCGAGGCGGAGAATGCCGGTGACGTCGCGCGGGGTCAGCACGCGCGAGCGGTCCAGTTCGAGCAGGCCGTCGAAGCTGTCTTCGATGCCCACGGTCTCGATGCCGCCGTTGGCGGCGGCCTTCACGACCGCGCGGATGACGGCGTTGAGCCCGGGGGCGTCGCCGCCGCCGGTCAGCACGCCGATGCGAGTGATCGAAGACATGTGCGTCGAGTGTAGCAGGAAGGGGTGCGCGGGCTGCGTTGCGGAGGCGGAAAGGCGCATGTTACACTTGACGTTTCGTGGGCGACTAGCTCAGTTGGGAGAGCGCCGCGTTCGCAACGCGGAGGTCACGAGTTCGAGCCTCGTGTCGTCCACCACTTTCCCAAGCAATGCAGCGTCGCTCTTGCGCAGCCCCGTGTTGCTCCCCTCGACTCGAAACCCATTCACACGCGGACGCCTTCAGATGATGAGACTTCGCGCGTGATTTGTGCTGTGATCGAATCGTCCATGGCTGTACCGGCGTCCGGACGGGTCGGGCTCTGCGCGTCGTGCCGGTTCGTCGAGGTGATCACCTCGTCCCGGGCGTCGACCTTCTATCTGTGCACGCTCTCGGCCACCAACCCGGCGTTCCGGCGCTACCCCATCCTGCCGGTCCGCACCTGCTCAGGCTATCAGCCAGCCGCCGATCGACCGTAAACTTACACCCCCATGGGCGTCGCGACGCATCTCGGTATCAGGCTCGCCGAATACGACTCGCGCATCCGCACGTTCATCCCTCACTACGAGGAAATGCTCGACGTCGCCGCGGCGGCCATCCCACCGCGGGCGCGAACGATCGCCGATCTGGGGATCGGCACCGGCGCGCTCTCCGCGCGGTGCCTCGAGACCGCGCCGCGCGCGCGAACGATCGGCATCGACGTGGACCCGGAGATCCTGACGCTGGCAGGGCGCCGCCTGGGCGATCGCGCGACGTTGGTCACCAGCACGTTTCTTCGCGCACCGTTGCCCACATGCGACGCGCTGGTCGCGTCGTACGCGCTCCATCACGTCCGCACGCGCCCGGCGAAGGCCGCGCTGTACCGCCGGATCCATTCGGCACTGCGGCCCCGCGGCCTCTTCCTCAGCGTCGACTGCCATCCGGCCACCGATCGCACCGCGCGGCGCGCCCAGTTCGAGGCGTGGCTGGTGCATCTGCGGCGCCGCTACAGTCGGGCTCGAGCGAAGGCGCTGCTCGAGGCGTGGTCGCACGAGGACGAGTACGTGCCGCTCGAGCTGGAAATCGCGCTGATGCGGGACGGCGGCTTCCGCGTCGAGCTGCTCTGGCGCCGCGGCGCCTTCGCCGTCCTCAGGGCGGCGCGCTAGTTCTGGACTAAAATCTCTGCATGCCTCCCGCGCTCGGGAACTGGTACGACCCGCGGGGGGACGACTACCGTCCGCCGTGGGCGGGTCTGTCCATCCTCGATTTCCTCGAGCAGTTCCGCAAACGGGTCGTCCGTTCGTGCCTGGCAATCGCCGTTGGATGCCTCGTGGCGTTCGTCTACATCGACCGCATCGTCGCCTTCATTTTCGCGCCGATGCGTAAGGCGCTGCCGCCCGGCACCAAGCTGATCTACACGGCGCCCGGCGAAGCCTTTTCGCTCTACATCAACATCGCCCTCATCGCGGGCGCCGCGCTCGCGTCGCCCTACGTCCTGTACCAAGTGTGGCGGCTGATTGCGCCGGCGCTGTACGCGAACCAGAAGCGGTTTGCGATTCCGTTCGTGCTGATGTCCTCGGGCGGGATCGTCGCGGGCTGGCTCTTCAGCCACTACATCGTCTTCCCGTACATGATCGAGTTCTTCGGCACCTTCAGCAATGCGAACCTGCGGTTCATGCCGAAGGTCGAGACCGCCTTCGATCTCTATACGAAGATGCTGCTGGGAATGGCGCTGGTCTTCCAGATGCCGACGGTCGTGTTCTTCCTGGCGAAGATGGGGCTCGTGTCGGCGCGCTGGCTGTGGGACAACCTGAAATACGCGATCCTCGTCATCTTCATCCTGGCCGCCGTGCTGACGCCGTCCGGCGACCCGTGGAACCAGACCGTGTTCGCCGCGCCGATGATCGTCCTCTATCTGTTGAGCATCGTCCTCGCGTGGCTGGTCGCGCCGCGCGGCGCAGGTCCCGCCGGTCAGTAAGCCTGTAGCAGCCGCCGGAGCTTGCGCTCGGCGGCATCGTCGGCCGCGCCGCGGGTTTGCGCCGTCGCCTCGATGCCCACGGACTCCTGGCTGCTGTCGGCTTTCACCTCCACGACAGACGCCTTCCAGCCGGCTCCATCAGGCTCGGACAGAATCCAGAACGTGCGCCCCTGCAACTCCAGCTGTTTAGCCATGTCCCCCCGTCGCGTGCTGAGCTGATTATTACAGAACTGTGCGTCGCTCTCGAAAGCG
>JRHI01003045.1_pt1 | contig 10460 bp, 7 predicted proteins | sample 215371 | NCBI WGS metagenome assembly JRHI01 (sample SAMN02929681, study PRJNA255918) | sediment metagenome | biome: cave system; feature: Ice Cave; material: Sediment; isolation source: sediment from deep within a dark volcanic ice cave with no known source of... ... | reverse complement strand
AGCATATGCGCTTCGTCCAGACCCGCCACAGCCAAGCCCTTCATCGCACCCGCCAGATCCTCGCTTACTTCAAGTAACACTTTAGGGTCGTTGAAGTGCGTGGCGGCTTTGACTATGGCTCTGGCGCGCTTCTCGGCTTCGACGGGATCGGCGAAGGTCGTGGAATCTTTCATGAAGATGCCGCTGCCTACGAAAACGGCTTCGGCGCCTAGCTGCATTACCAGGCTCGCGTCGGCGGGGGTGGCGATGCCTCCGGCGGAGAAATTTGGGACGGGGAGCTTCCCTGCTTTGGCGACGATTCTTACGAGCTCGTAAGGCGCGCCGTGCTCTTTGGCTTTGGCGTAGAGTTCTTCTTCGCCGAGGACGGTGAGGATTTTCATCTCCTGCACGATCTGGCGGATGTGCTTGACGGCGTGGACCACGTCGCCAGTGCCGGCCTCACCCTTGGTGCGGATCATGCATGCACCTTCGGCGATGCGGCGCAGGGCTTCCCCGAGATTGCGCGCGCCGCAGACGAACGGGACCTTGAAGGCGTGCTTGTCGACGTGGTGGGCTTCGTCGGCGGGAGTGAGGACTTCGGATTCGTCGATGTAGTCGACGCCGAGTTCTTGGAGAATCTGGGCTTCGGCGAAATGTCCGATGCGGCACTTGGCCATCACGGGAATGGAAACCTCGGCCATGATCTCGCGAATCTTTTTAGGCGAGGCCATGCGGGCTACCCCGCCTTCGGCGCGGATCTGCGCGGGGACTCGCTCGAGCGCCATCACGGCTACGGCGCCGGCTTTCTCGGCGATGGCGGCCTGCTCGGCGTTAGTGACATCCATAATTACACCGCCCTTGAGCATCTCGGCTAGGCCGGTCTTGAGGCGGAGACTGGTGTTGCTACCATTGTTTTGTGACATGGGTGGACTCTTTTCTGGGGACCGCTTTGCGCTGTCAGCTCTGAGCTAACAGCAAACCTGCATTTATTTTACAGCCCATTCTACAATCGCGGTACCCCTAGGGCGCCTATGCTTTCAGCTGTGAGGACGGGGGGCGGGCTGCGCCAGAGCCGACAGCCGAAGCGGCTGCCCCCACGTGGATCGTGCTGACGGCTGATAGCTGACAGCTTCTTGTTTGGCTATCGGTCCACGTACTTTGCGAACATTCGGGCGGGATCGATCGCGATGAATATCCCGGTGCTGCGGGCTAGCACTTCGTTTTTAGCGTTCAGAATTTCAGCGGTGTTCACGTGAGTTCGTCCGCGGACTTTGGTCTCGCGTCCTACCACGCGCAGGGGCTTGTTGAGCGGGACAGGTTTCAGGTACTCGACGGTCATCTCCCGTGTGAGGGCGACGACGTGGCGCAGCTTGTTCACTTTGCCCATGGCGTCGTCGAGGATGGTGGCAATGATTCCGCCGTGGCAATGTCCCGGAGGTCCGGTGTAGCGCTTGTCGAGGCGGAAGCGGGATTGGGACGTCTTGGTCTTTTCGTCCAGCGTGAACTTCAGGCGCATGCCGTCGGGATTGTTCGTCCCGCAGGCGAAGCAGTAGTTTTTCTGCATCTGGGCGTAGCGGGTGTCATGGCCTTGAGCACGAGGCATGCAACGATCTTAATGGATGGGCTTGTTTCGCTGCTGACTTTAAGCAGAGCGTATAGAAATTCCCTGCGAGGATCGTGGTTGCGCGACTAGGTTAGGGATCTTTTCGACTGCGGCCGGGCTTCGCATTCGCAACGTCCAGCCTACGCTCAAGATGACAAAGTTTAGGGTAGTGCTTCTCACTCAGGCCCGATTGCTGTATACATATCGGTTTTGGAAAATCTTTCACCGCTGAGAACGCTGAGACCGCCGAGCCCTCAGAAACCTGCCGGCGCAGTGGATAGGAGCATCGTTTGAAATCATTTGCCGCTAGTGTGATCTTTTCTTACTTGTTGGTTAGTTCCCTCTTGGCCGGGCAGGAGCCGCAAGACAAAGACGCGGACAAAAAGATGCAGGACCCTCCGTCGGCGCAGCAGGCTCACAAGAACCAGAAGCAAGATCGGAAGACAGAACTGAAGAAGGAGGAAAAAAAAGAAGAGGAGAAGAAAGACGAAGCGAAAGAAGAAAAAAAGGGCGGCATGACCGCAGATACTTTTTCCGGGCTGAAATTCCGGCTAATCGGGCCGGCTGTGGCTTCGGGGCGGGTTACGTCAATCGCGATGAATCCTAAGAACAAGTTTGAGTACTACGTGGGTGTTGCAGCGGGCGGAGTGTGGAAGACGGTCAACGATGGTACGACGTGGACTCCTGTATTTGATGGCGAAGGATCCTATTCGATTGGGTGGGTAACGCTTGATCCGAATGACTCGTCTGTGGTGTGGGTGGGGGCGGGCGAAAGTAACAGCCAGCGCAGCGTGGGTTATGGCGACGGAATTTATCGCTCCGATGACGGCGGCAAGGACTGGCAAAACCTTGGGCTGAAAAAGTCTGAGCATATCGGAAGAGTAGTCGTCGATCCGCGCGACTCGAAGGTGGTGTACGTTGCGGCGGAAGGTCCGCTGTGGGGGCCTGGCGGCGACCGCGGTCTCTACAAGAGCACGGACCGCGGCAAGACCTGGAAAGCGGTGCTCACGATTAGTGAGAACACTGGCGTGGCCGATGTTGTGCTCGATCCATCCAATCCCGACATTGTTTATGCCGCGGCTTATCAGCGGCGACGGCACGTCTTCACCTTGATCGATGGCGGGCCGGAAAGTGCGGTTTACAAATCCAGCGACGGGGGTGCGACCTGGAACAAACTGAAATCAGGTTTGCCCACCGTGGACCTGGGGCGAATCGGGCTGGCGGTTTCTCCGGCCGATTCGAATGTTGTGTATGCCACGATCGAAGCGGCCGACGGTAAGGGTGGAATCTTTCGTTCAGATGACAAAGGCGCCACATGGGAGCGCCGCGACGAGTTCGATCAGGGTGCGATGTATTACGCGCAGGTCATTGCCGATCCCAAGAATGTTGACCGCATTTTTGTGATGAACGTGACCATGCGCGAATCGCTTGATGGGGGCAAGACGCTGCACAAAGTCTCGGAGACGAATCACCACGGCGACAATCACGCTATCTGGATCGATCCGGACAATACGAAGCACTGGCTGCTCGGATCGGACGGCGGAATGGCTGAGACTTTTGACAACGCGAAGAGCTGGCAATTCAAGGCGAATCTTCCGACCGTGCAGTTCTACGACGTGGCCGTTGACAACGCGCTTCCCTTCTACAACGTTTGCGGTGGCACGCAAGACAATTTCTCGTGGTGTGGGCCGTCGCGCACACGTAACGTGAATGGCATTATGAATTCCGACTGGTACGTCACTACGGGCGGGGACGGATTCCGCTCAGCAGTAGATCCGGTGGACCCCAACACAGTGTATTCGGAATCGCAATATGGAGTGCTGGTTCGCTATGACAAGGTGACGGGCCAGGAGATGGTCTTGCAACCGTTGGAAGGCAAGGGCGAACCTCCGCAGCGCTGGAACTGGGATTCTCCTCTGATCATCAGTCCGCACTCTCATACGCGACTCTACTTTGCCGCCAACAGACTCTTTCGCAGCGACGACCGCGGGGACACGTGGAAAGCTATCAGCGGGGACCTCACGCGGCAGATGGACCGTAACAAACTTCCGGTGATGGGCAAGGTCTGGGGACCGGATGCCGTGGCCAAGAATGCGTCCACATCGTTCTATGGAAATATTGTGGCGCTCTCGGAGTCGCCTAAAACCGAAGGTTTGATCTATGTGGGGACTGACGACGGGCTAATCCAGGTTACAAGCGACGGTGGTCAGAGATGGACGAAGTACGACAAATTTCCGGGCGTGCCGGAGATGACCTATGTCAGCCGGCTCGCGGCTTCGCAGCACGATGCCGCCACGTTATATGCAGCATTTGATAACCACAAAAATGAAGACTTCAAGCCTTACTTGCTGAAGTCGGGTGACTCAGGCAAGACATGGACGTCGATTGCGGGCGATCTTCCTAAAAATGGGGCGGTGTTGGCCTTCGCAGAGGATACGGTGAATGCGAATTTGTTATTTGCCGGCACGGAATTCGGCGCGTACTTCACTATCGACGCGGGCCAGCATTGGGTGCGGTTGAAGGGAGGCCTTCCCACGATCGCGGTGCGCGACATGGTGATGCAGGCCCGCGAAAGCGATCTCGTTCTGGCCAGCTTTGGGCGAGGATTTTATGTTTTCGATGACATCGCGCCGCTGCGGCAGGTCACGGCCCAGACGCTCGATCAGCAGGCCATACTCTTTCCTGTCAAGAATCCGCTGTTGTATATCGAGCGGCATCATCTGGGCGGGCCGAAGAAAGGATTTCAGGGCGACGCATTTTATGCGGCGGAAAATCCTGCTTACGGAGCTGTCTTCACTGCTTACTTGAAAGAAAAAGTGAAGACAAAGAAAGATAAACGCCAGGATGCCGAGAAAGATGCGGCGAAGAAGAATCAGGCGGCTGCGTATCCAACGAACGACGAGCTGAGATCGGAAGCGGAAGAGGCCAAGCCGGAAATTTATTTTGTCGTCTATGACGAGAGTGGATCCCCCATCCGCCGGGTGGAGGGGAGCCTGGAAGCAGGTTTTCAGCGTGCGGCGTGGGATCTGCGTTATCCGGCGGCGGCCCTTAAGGAGCACTCCGAGGAAGACGAGGATGAGTTCCCCGCAGCCACCGAGTCTGGTCCGTTGGTAATGCCGAGGAGCTATTCGGTGCGGTTGTTCCAGAAGGTGGATGGAGTTGTTAGCGAGTTGGGAACATCACAGAATTTTAAGGTCGTTGCCGACGGCGTTTCTGTCTTGAGTGCAGAAGACCGCGCCGCGCAGCAGGACTTCCACCGAAAAGTCGCGCGATTGTTTCGCGCTGTTTCCGGGGCAGTGCATACGGCCGAAGACGTTGAGACGCGGCTGAAGATAATTCGCGAAGCTTTGCGCGAGACGCCCGCGGTTGAGAAGCAGTTAGGGGGAGTCGCCGATTCCATTGAACAGCGCGACCGGGAAATCCTGCGTGCCCTGCGCGGGGATAAAGAGCTGCAGAAGCGCAACGAGCCTGTGCCCTCGTCCATCAACGACCGGGTAACGAACGTTATGGAAGGCGAACGGTTTGCGCTGGCCAGGCCGACGCAGTCGCACGTGGATTCCTACAACATTGCCGCCGCCGAGTTCGCGGATCAGTTGGCGAAGGTTCATGCGCTGGTTGACGTTGATCTGGCGAAGTTAGAAAAAGACATGGAGGCTGCGGGGGCGCCGTGGACTCCGGGGCGGGTGCCGGATTGGTCGCAGAAATAAACCGTACTCACGGATTGCGCGAATTTACACGGATACACTTGGAGTTTGTACGATGCGGGACCACACAAAGCCAGCAATTCGCGCGATCAGGGACAGATGCTGCTTTGTTTCAGAATGAATCGGAGAGCAGAATGAAGATCGACGCACAGGAGTGTCCGTATTAAACAATCCTGCGCTTGCGTTTGTCACATGCAGCTGTGGTAAACTCGCCGCCGACTGTTACGCGCAAATTTTTTCTGCGCTGGCAGCCGTGGGGAAATCGTTTCGGTGCCCGGGAGGGTCGGGAATGGGCCTCGCGTTACTCGCTGTCATCTGGCTAATCACGTTCGTCAGTACCTATTTCTTCGTCGCCAAGACCTGGTGGTTGCCGGTCGGGGCGGCCGAGGCTGCCGGTTTCATCGACCATCAATTCGCGCTCACCTATGTGCTCATGGGGATTGTCTTCCTGGCGGCCCAGTTAGGGTTGGGCTATCTCGCCTGGAGATACCGCGAGCATCCGTCGGCGAAGCCTGCCCAGTACTCTCACGGAAACACGAAACTTGAAATCGTGTGGACCGTGCTAACCGCCATCCTATTCATCGGATTGAATCTGATGGGAAGCAGAGTTTGGGCCAGCCAGCGCTTCGATCCTGCCGGTCCGAACGCGGTCAAGGTTGAAATTACAGGCATGCAGTTCGCGTGGTACTTCCGTTATCCGGGGAAGGATGGAACGTTCGGCAAGACCAGCGTCAAGTTGATGGATCCTTCAGCCGGGGGAGAGGCCGCGGTTGGCCTCGACACTTCCGACCCGGCGGCCAAGGATGATGTGGTCACGGGAATAATGTATTTGCCGGTCGACCGCGAAGTTGATCTGAGCTTGCGCGCGGTGGATGTAATCCACAACTTCTTTGTGCCTTCACTGCGCTTTAAACAGGATGCGGTGCCTGGCCTCAATATCCACATGCACCTCAGGCCGACGCAGATTGGCGACTACGAAGTTGCCTGCGCCGAACTCTGCGGGCTGGGCCACTACAAGATGCACGGCATGGTAAAAGTCGTCAGCCAGGAGGATTTTGACAAGTGGCTGGCGGCACGGGAGGCGGAGAAACAATAAAATGGCGACCCCGGTTACGGTTCACGCGCACGCTCCTCAGGGTTTCATTCGGAAATATATTTTCAGCCTCGATCATAAAGTCATTGGCATTCAGTACTTCTTTCTGGCGCTCACGGCGGTGTTTGTAGGAATGTTTTTGTCGCTGCTGATGCGCATCCACATGATTTGGCCGACGGCGAGCATTCCACTAATCGGCGAGATCAAGCCCGAGACGTACCTCAGCCTGCTTACCATGCACGGCACGATCATGGTGTTTTTCGTGCTGACCACGGCACCGCAGGGCGGTTTCGGAAACTACTTTTTACCCATCCAGATTGGCGCACCGGATATGGCCTTCCCTGTCCTGAACATGCTTTCGTTCTGGACAACGTTCGTTGCTTTCATGACCATTCTCGCCGCCTTCTTCGTGCAAGGAGGAGCACCTCTGCACGGTTGGACGGGTTATCCGCCTTTAAGCGCGCTGCCCAGCGCCGGACCTGGCGAAGGACTCGGCGCGGATCTGTGGATCACGAGCATTGCCATTTTCTGCATTGCGTCATTGATGGGCGCGTTGAACTTCATCACTACCACGCTCGACCTGCGTGCCAAAGGCATGACGCTGATGCGGATGCCGCTGACCGTGTGGTCGTGGTTCATTACTGCGATTCTCGGGCTGCTTGCTTTTGGCGTGTTGCTGTCGGCTGGACTTCTGCTGCTGATGGACCGCAATCTCGGCACGAGTTTTTATGTGCCGCTGGTGGTGGTGAACGGGCAGATCATGGGACACAAGGGTGGGTCCCCGTTGCTGTGGCAACATCTGTTCTGGTTCTTCGGACACCCCGAGGTTTACATTGCGATCCTGCCCGGCATGGGCGTGGCGTCGCAAGTGCTATCGACGTTTTCGCGGAAGCCCATCTTCGGTTATAAGGCGATGGTCTATGCCATGCTGGCGATTGGATTTCTGGGCTTCATGGTCTGGGGTCATCACATGTTTATGAGCGGCATGAGTCCTTACTCCGCTTTTGCCTTCTCGATTTTGACCATGTGCATTGGCGTACCCTCGGCGATCAAGACCTTCAACTGGCTAGGTACGATGTGGAAGGGACGCATCCGCTTCGATACGCCGATGCTGTATGCCATTGGCTTCGTGTCGCTCTTTGTTTCCGGCGGATTGAGCGGACCGTTCCTCGCACAACCGGTGCTCGACATCCAGTTGCACGATACCTATTTTGTCGTCGGCCACTTTCATCTGATCATGGGCGTGGCAGCGATCTTCGGGATTTTTGCTGCGACGTATTACTGGTTCCCAAAAATGTTTGGGCGCTTGATGAATGAACCCCTGGGCAGACTGCACTTCTTTATCACGCTCGCTGGAACCTACGCCATCTTTATGCCCATGCACTACCTCGGAATGGCCGGACAGACGCGGCGTTACTCGCAGTTCACCGAGGTCGCGTACCAGGCAAAGCTGCTTCCGCTGCAGAAGTTCATCACCATCGCTGCCATCATTACCATCGGCGCCCAGATTATTTTCGTGATTAACCTTTTCTGGAGCATGTTCAAAGGACCGAAGGCGAGCGACAATCCATGGGAATCGACAACGCTGGAGTGGACCACCGCTACTCCGCCACCGCATGACAACTTCGGCGGCGTCACTCCGGTGGTGCATCACGGCCCGTATGAGTATGCCGTTCCAGGCGCACCACGAGATTTTGTGATGCAGACGGATCCGGCGACTATTTCTACGCACTGAAGCACTAACTTCCGACGTTTTAGAATTTAGAATGAGGTATGGCGACCTACAGTCCAAGTAGTCCGAGCACTCCGATCAACCGGTTGGGCGGCGGCGGGGACCCGCCTGTCCCGCCTTCTGGAGGCGGAGACGACGGCCAAGGTGGAAGCGGCCCGAATTATGGCGCCCGTTTGCGGCGTGCGCGACTCGGATTGATCTGCGCAATCGCTACGGTTGGCATGATTTTTATCTCGCTGACCAGCGCCCTGATCGTACGTCAGGGGTTGCCCACCTTTGACTCCTCGTCGAGCACCTACGTCCACGACTGGGGCGGAGTGAGTCTGCCGTGGCTGCTGTTGGGCATCAACACCGTATTGCTTCTGATCAGCAGTCTTACGATGGAAGCGGCGCGTCGCGACTTTGCCCGACAATCTGTACTGGCGCCGGTGAAGTCGATCCCGGGCGTCTCTCTCGGAGAAGAGAAAAGATTTCCGTGGCTCGGAGTGACTGTGGTTCTCGGCCTTAGCTTTCTGGTGGGGCAATGGATGGCTTGGGGAGAATTACAGAGGCGCGGTTTCTTTGTTGCGACCAATCCGCGGAGTTCGTTCGTTTATTTGCTTACCGGAACGCACGCGGTCCATCTGGCGGGCGGGATTATCGCGTTGCTGTGGGCTCTGCTGACTTCCCTGCTGCGCAAGCCCATCGAGGCGCGCAGCATCGTGGTCGACATTTCAGCCTGGTACTGGCATTTCATGGCGGTGCTGTGGGTTTACGTGTTTGCTCTGTTGGGATTCGCACGATAGCGGAAAGGGGAACTTGAGGAATGGCTGACGCCACGCTTCAGCACGACACGGTCCAGCACGGACTCTCCGGCGAGTACGAAGCTCCATTGTTTGGGGCGTATTCGAAGAAGGTAGGCATGTGGCTGTTCCTGGCCTCTGACTCGCTGACTTTTGGGGCCCTCCTTTTTGCATTCAGTTATAACCGCATCTACACGGCGTGGCCCACGCCATTCGGCAAAGACAGCATTATCAACGCCACGATTATGACGGCGTGCCTGCTCTCCAGTTCGCTGACTATGGTCATGGGCGTGTTCGCCGCACAGCGGGGCGATCGGGCATGGACGCGCAACTGGCTGCTGGCCACGATGGTATTCGGCACAGCGTTCATCGTGCTGCACGGTATGGAGTGGAGCAAGCTTATCGGCGAGGGGCTCACCATCCCTGGATTCCCGAGGGCTTCAGGGCACGCCCCGGGCGAGTTCGCTGCGATATCGAAAAGCGTACCGCAGTTTCCGGCTACGTTTTTCGGTCTGACTTCAATGCACATGCTGCACGTGACTATCGGCGTGATCTACCTGGGCGTAGTGGCCTTTCGCAAGTGGTTCCTGCCGATTCTGGGCGCACTTTGGATTGCCGGATACGTGCTCATTCCGTCGGATAATATTTTTCACTATGGCATTCATGCGCTGTTAGTTTGCTTGATTGTTGCCGCCGTAATTCTGTTTTTGAAATCGAAGGACTACGATGCCCACGATGTCGAGGTGGCGGGACTCTATTGGCACTTTGTCGACCTGGTGTGGATGTTCATCTTCCCGCTGGTCTATTTGATGTCGACGAAGATAGTGTAGGTGGGCGCCTGCAGGCGCGATTGACAGTGTTGCATTTGCGGTATGCCTAAAGGCATACCCTGATACGAATCTCGGAATCGAACCTCTGAAGTGGAGCGAGGACTCTGACCATGCACGATGCAACGACGCATGACGCGGGCAAAAGCCAATACTTGTGGGTGTGGGGCGCGCTGCTGGTTTTGACTGCAGTCGAAGTGTGGCTGGGTTACAAGCAGATTTTCGAGGCAGTGCGGATGCTCGAAATACTGCTGGTTTTATCGGTAATCAAATCGGCGCTCATCATCGGCTACTTCATGCACTTGAAGTTTGAGAAGCCCTTGATGAAATGGATGTTGACCCTGTCGGTGGTTACCTGCTTCATCATTATGTATTTCTTCTTTTTCCCCGATGCCGGGCGGATTCTGAAGCTCGGAGTAAATTGAAGTTATCGATGAGATTTCTAAGACCAAGACGCGAACTATCTGCGCTCGTTTTGTTGCTGGGTCTGTGGACTGCGCCGGCATTCAGTCAAGCTTGCGCCATGTGTTACGCCAATGCCAAGGCAACACCGAAGGATGGTCAGCGTGCGCTGAATCGCGCCATCCTTGTGATGTTGGTGCCTCCGCTGGGGATTATGAGCGTTGGAGTCGGTCTTGCTTTTCGGTATGGGAAGCGCCGCGATCGGGAGCAGGAGTAGGTCTCCGGATTGTCAGTGTATCGTTTGACGATGATGTGTATCGTTTGACGATGATGTGTCT
>JRHI01003044.1_pt1 | contig 10462 bp, 7 predicted proteins | sample 215371 | NCBI WGS metagenome assembly JRHI01 (sample SAMN02929681, study PRJNA255918) | sediment metagenome | biome: cave system; feature: Ice Cave; material: Sediment; isolation source: sediment from deep within a dark volcanic ice cave with no known source of... ... | reverse complement strand
GATCCCGACGCCGACCGGACGGTGGCGCCGGTTGCGGCCGACGTCGTCGCCCGCGACCAGACCCCCCCGCGACCCGGTCGCCCGCCGAGTGCCGACCCTGCGTGGGCTCCCGCCCGGCGACGACCGCCGCCGGCCCGGCAACCGGGCCGGGATCTTCGCGGTGCGGCGCCCACGCTGGCGGCGGATTGAGCACCGCGCCGATCCCCACCAGAACGAGCACGCCACCTGTCGCGCCCTCGGTGCCGATCTGCCCCGCCCCAGCCTGCTCCGCGACGATCTCGGCTCCTTCGCCTGCGCAGGGTTCGACGAGTTGAGGACCGCTGGCGTCCGCTGGGTCACCCGCCTGCGCGCCAAGACCAGCTCCGAGGGGCGCCAGGGCGTCCACGCGGACGGCGACCCCCGCGCTGCCCTGGTCGGGCTCGGTAACCACCGCGCCGACCGCGCCAAGTACGCCGTCCGTCTCGTCCCGGTCCGTCGGGGGGAGCCCCGCCATCGCTCCCGCACCACCGTCCTCTGTCCCCAGCGCCTGCCACTGGCGGCAATCCCGCGGCGCTCCGCCCGGCGCTGGGGCATCGAACTTGCCGTCACCACCGCCACCACTGACCTCCATCGGCCATCTGCCCCTCCTGGGGTCGAGCCAGACGGCGGTGATCCTCGATCAGGTCTGGGCGGTCTGGGCCCTCGCCCAGCTGTGGCCGGCGCTGCGGGGGCTGGTGGCGGCCACCGCGCAGGTCGATCCGTGCGACGTCTCGCGGCCGCTGGTGATCCGAGACCTGCCCCAAGACGCGGCGCGGGGGCGTGGCCAGGACCCGATCGCCGCGTTTGCCGCCGCTGGAGGTCGGCTCGGCGTCATCCGGCCCGCCCGCCGCAGCCGCATCGCAACCCCGCTCGTCCCCGTTGCCGCCCGCCATCCCCCGCCGACGGGCGTGCGCCTGGTCCGCATCCCCCGCTCCGCTCACCGCACCTGCGATCCTCAGGCGCACGCACGGGCATCGCCGGGGAAATAGTTGGTCCAGATGGATTCGCGAACCGCCCCTACTGAAGGAACAGCGGCGAGCGGCGACGCCAGCTCGTCAGTTCGCCGCCTCCGCGATCGCGTCTTCGAGGATCGCCACGATCTCGTCCGCCTCGTCCATCGTCATGCACAGCGGTGGCGCCACACCGTCCCAATCGAGACCAGGGCGCAGCAGCAACCCGCGCCGGCGCGCGGCCGAATAGACGGACCGCCCGATCGGTTGGTGGAAGGCGATGCCGAGTATCATGCCGACGCCGCGGATCTCGGCCACAGCCGGTTGCCGCGTCGCGACGTCGCGGAGTTTGGCGGCGAGGTAGCCACCAACGCGGTCGGCGTTGCCGATCAGGTCATGCTCCAGCAGGTAGCGCACGGCCGCCTCACCGACGGCGCAGGCGACCGGGTTGCCGCCATAGGTATGCCCGGCCCAGAACTGGACGCCCTGCTCCGCTTCGCCCCAGAACGGCGCCGCCACCTTGTCGGCGATCAGGATCGCCGAGAGCGGCGCGTACCCGCCGCTGATCCCCTTGCCGCAGGAGAGGATGTCCGGCCAGGCGCCGAACCGCTCCGCCGCGAAGAGGCGACCGGTCCGCCCGAACCCGGTGATGATCTCGTCGTAGATCAGCAAGACGTCGTACCGATCGCACAGCTCCCGCAGCCGCGGAAGGTATTCAGGGTGCGGCAGGTGGACGCCGGCCGAGAGCATCACCGGCTCGACGATCACGGCGGCGACCGTCTCCGGGTGCTCGTTGACGATCGCCTCCTCGATGAGGTCGAGGCAGGCGAGCGTGCAGCCATCGAGTCGTTTACAGGCGGCGCACCCGGGCCGCGCCGGCGGTGTGACGTGAATGAACCCGGTCGCGAATGGCTCGAACTTCGCCTTCCACTCGGACTGACCGGAGGCGGCCATCGCGTGCCCGGTGCCGCCGTGATAGCTCTTGTAGCGGGAGATGACCTTGTACTTGCGGAGGTGCCCGGCCTGTTGGTGATACTGCCGCGCCAGCTTGATCGCCGCCTCCGTCGCTTCGGACCCGCCGCTGAAGAACTTGACGGTCGTGTACTGCTCCGGAGTGATACCGATCAGGTAGTCGGCCAGACGCAGCGCCGGCGGGTTGGTCGCCATCGTCGGGGCGGTAAAGGAGATCCGCTTCATCTGCTCGGCGGCGATCTCGGCGAACAGGGGGATGCCGTGGCCGAGGTTGACCGTGAAGACGCCGGAGAGACCGTCGATGTAGGTCTTGCCGAAGATGTCGGTGACGCGGACCCCCTCACCGCGCTCGAGGATCAGCGGGTCCTGCCCGAACGCCTTCATCTGGTTGAAATCGACCATAATCCGCGAGGTGTCGAACGTCGTCTCCCTGATCATGACGTCTCCTCTGCGCGCGCCGTCGTTCGCCAATTGGCTGTTGACAAGTTCATCATGTGACCGCGGTCCAGGACTGGCGCCGATCGCCTGGTCGTCGCTCGCCGTCTGATCCGCGGATGGACGACGCAGTCGACCGAGCGTCGCGTTGTCTGATTGACGGCGGCGTCGGTCGCGAGGTTACGGTCATTGTGTTCTGATAACGAACAGATGAACCTCTTGTGTCCATGATGAAGAGATGCTAGAGTCTCGGTGTCGAACCGTCAATGAGTTTTCGGGTGATCGCGAGTTTGTCACCGAGCGGATGCGCTGTGCTCTGCCAGCGCTGGGCACGGGCGTCGATCTTCACCACCTCGTGCGTGTTGTTACCTGCGTTAGCGCGGGCAAAGCGCCCGCTAAGAAGGAGCAACGGATGAGTGCGCGGGATCAACTCCGGGAACGGCGGGAGCTTGTGCAAGCGGCGCTGGAGGGACGCCTGACGCGCCGCCAGGTGATGAAACGGGCCGCGGCGCTTGGCATCGGGGGCTCGGTGCTCGCCGGCTACGGCGCATTCGTACCGGGCAGCGCGGCGGCCCAAGGCCTCAAGGCGCACCTTGTCTCTTGGGCGCCGTCCGGTCAGCGGTGGGAGCTGCCGCAGAAGGGGGTCTATCCCCTCTTCCAGAAGAAGTTCCCCGACATCTCGATCGAGTGGATCGCCGAACCGATCGCCGACTACATCCCCAAGACCGTCACTCAGATGGCGTCGAAGACCGACAAGTACGACATCCTCCACGATGACTATCAAGTCCAGCCGCAGCTGATCGCCATGGGCGCGCTCGAGTCGATCGAGTCCTACCTCGCGAAAGATGCGGAGTACAAAGCTGACATCCTGGCCGATGTCCCCGAGAACGTGATGGATCTCTATCGGGACAAGCCGGTGGCCCAGGGGGGCACGCTCTATGGTCTCCCACCTGACAGCAATTGCCAGCTTCAGTACTACCGCTCCGACATCCTGCAAAAGGCCGGCATCAGCAAGCCGGCCCAGACCTGGGACGAAGCGGTCCAGATTGCCCAGGAACTGGCGAAAGGCGGGACGAAGCAGACGGGGACGACACTCCGGCGCGGGCTGTTCGCCGGCACCGTCTTCATCACGATCATGCGCTGCTACGGCGGCGACTGGTTCGACAAGTTGGCGAAGGGCTACTACAACCCGACCCTCAGCTCCGATGCCGGACATTCCGCCCTCGACATCATCACCAAGCTCAAGCCCTCGCTCGAGGCCAGCTCGCTCAACGCCAGTGACGATGAGTCAAATCCAGCGATGGCGAACGGCGCCTGGACCTACGCCCCGGTGCAATGGGGCGGGACGACGATGAATGACCCCTCCCAAACCAAATACGCCGAGGTCTGGAAGACCACGACGGTGCCGAAGGGGACCAACAGCACCGGCGACCACCGGCCGCATATGGGCGGGCTCGGGATGCTCATCCCCGCCGCCTCGAAGAACAAGGATGCGGCCTGGGAGTTCGTCAAGTTCTGCTGCTCCGGCGACAAACAGGACCCGGCAATCGGCAAGGCGTGGGTCGATAACACGGGTCAGCCGGCACGTGCCTCTCTCCTCAAGGAGTATGCGAGCGTCCGTGCCCACTTCCCGGCGCTGCAAGCATCCCTGCCGACCGCAGTCCGTTACCCGCCACTGACGACGACGGCCGCCCTCTACGAGGCCATCGGCAACGAGGTTGCCGCCGTTGTCACGGGCGAGAAGAACGCCGATTCGGCACTCAAGGCGATGGACGCCTCGGCCAAGCAGCTCATGCAAGACGCGGGATACTACAGCTAGTTCAGGGTTCCGAGCTCGTGACACGAGGAGACAGACAGCGGGGGGCGGTGGCCGATTCGGTCGGCGCCCCCGTGATTTCCCATCCCGGTTACGGGGTTGGCGGAACTTCGGACGTCACCTTCCGACCTCCTCATTCCTCGGGGATGCCATGGCGACGACGGCGACACCGGCACCGATCGAACAGGCGACGACGCAGCAGCGGGTCTGGCGACGCCGGTCGATATCCGAGACCGGCGTCGCCAGTCTCCTCCTTCTGCCGAGCGTGGCGTTCCTCATCGTCATAACGATCTTCCCGACCATCTATTCGTTCTGGCTGTCGCTGCGACAGTACAACCTCTCAACGCCGCAACTCGCCCATTACGTCGGCTTTCGCAACTATCGGCGCCTCTGGCACGACGATCTCTTCTGGAAAGCGTTGCACGTCTCGCTCACCTTCACCGTCTCGGTGCTCGTGCTGGAATTCGTCCTGGGCTTCCTGATCGCGACGCTGCTGGATCGCAATATGCGGGGCATGGGGTTTGTCCGCACGCTCTACGTCATCCCGGTCTTCGCCTCGCCGGTCGCGATGGGATTGACCTGGCGCTACATGTATCAACCGAGCTATGGGTTCATCGATTACGTTTTGCAGTTGGTCGGGCTGCCACGCATCAACTGGCTGGCCGACGTTCAATGGGCGATGCCGGCGGTCGTGATCGTCGATATCTGGCAGTGGACGCCGTTCGTCGCGCTGATCTTGCTGGCTGGGATACAATCGATCTCGACCGAGGTCGCCGAGGCAGCGGAACTCGACGGGTTAAATCGCTGGCAATTCCTCTGGAAGATGGTCCTGCCGCTGATCCGCCCGGTCATTGTCGTAATCGGCTTGATCCGGCTGATCGACGCCTTGAAGACCTTCGATCTCATCTACATCGTGACTCGAGGTGGGCCTGGCACAACGACCTATACCCTTCCGCTCCACGCTTACTCGATCGGCTTCGCGTCGTTCCTGATGGGGCAAAGCGCGGCGATCGCCTGGATCGTCGTCGTCATCATCAACATCTTCACAATCATCTTCCTGCGCATTCTGGCGCGAGAACAGGCCTGAGGGTATGACGCGGCCCGTACCGCCCTTAGTTGCTACGCAAAGCTCACCTGACGACGCCCCTCCCGGGATGGCACGACGAGCGGCGTCTGTCGGGGCCCTGAGCGGGTGCGGCATCAGCCTCACGGTGTCGGCGTGACCACGACCGCATCGAACGAACTGCGTCCCAAGCGCATTATCGTCAATGCCCTGACCGTGGGGTTGGTCCTGTTTTGGCTCTTTCCGATTTATTGGATCTTCCTCACCGCGCTCAAGACACCGAGAGTCATCAACGAGAAGACGCCGCAGTTTCTCTTCACGCCGACCTTGACCAATTACCGACATCTGTTCCGCGAGTTCTACTTCGCGCGCGTGCTCAAGAACAGCATCGTGATCGTCGGGTTCACCACCGCGATCGTGATGGTCATGGCCCTGTTGGCCGCCTATGCCCTGGGCCGGATGAACGTGCCCGGCGGCAAGCACCTCGCGCTCTGGATGTTGTCGTTGCGGTTCATGCCCCCGATTGCGGTGGTGTTGCCCTTCTATATCGCCTGGCAAAAACTCCACCTGATCGACACGCACCTCGGCCTCATCCTGATCTACGTTGCCTTCAACCTGCCCTTTGCAGTCTGGATGCTGCGCGGATTCCTCGTCGAGGTGCCGCGCGACCTCGACGAAGCGGCAACACTCGACGGGCTGGGCCACGTGGCGATCATCCGCAAAATCATCCTGCCGGTGATCGCACCTGGGGCGGCGGTGACGGCGATCTTTACCTTCGTCTTTGCCTGGAACGAGTACCTGATGGCGCTGATGCTGACGAGCATCGACGCGACCACCGTCCCGGTCACCGTCTCGAAATTCATCCAGGCCTACACGATTCTGTGGGGCGACGTAGGCGCCTCCGCCACGATCGAATTGCTGCCGATTCTCGCCGTCGTCTTTCTTCTGCAACGCCACATCATGCGCGGCATCACCCTGGGTGCGGTCAAGTAGAGGGCGGAATCGGATGGCCGAGGACAGAAGGGCAGGGGTGGCGTCTGGGTCGCCCGACGGCGGGATGACGGTATGACCATCGTGCTCTCCGACATCATCAAGGTCTACGGGACGCAGCACGTCGCGGTCAAGGACCTCAGTTTGGAGATCCGGGACGGTGAATTCTTTACGTTGCTTGGTCCGTCCGGCTGCGGCAAGACGACGACATTGCGGATGATCGCCGGACTCGAGCAGGTGACCGCCGGGACTATCGCCATCCGGGGTCGTGATGTCACGCAGGTCCCGGCACGGCATCGCGACGTCGCGATGGTCTTCCAGAGCTATGCGCTCTATCCCCACATGAGCGTCTACGAGAACCTGGCGCTGAACCTGAAGGTCAGGCGTCTGCCCAAGGCGGAGGTCGAGCAGCGCGTCCGTCAGGTCGCACAGATGCTGCGGATCGATCAGGTGTTGAGCCGCAAACCCGGGCAGCTCTCAGGCGGCCAGCGGCAGCGGGTTGCGCTCGGCCGCGCGATCGTTCGCCGGCCCAACGTCTTCCTCATGGACGAGCCACTCTCCAACCTCGACCTCAAGCTGCGCGAGGAGACAAGGACGGAGCTCAAGAAACTGCACGAGGAACTCAAGATCACGACCGTTTACGTCACGCACGACCAGTCGGAAGCGCTCGTCCTCTCCGACCGGATCGGGATCATGAACGAGGGCCGCCTCCTCCAAGTCGGCGGTCCGCACGAGGTGTATGCGCGCCCGGTTGACATCTTCGTCGCCCGCTTCATCGGCAGTCCCTCGATTAACCTCCTCACGGCCTGGGTTCGCCGGGACTCTGAGGGTCTCTGGGTCGAGGTCCCTGCCAGTGACGGCGCGGTGGGCTTGCGCCAGCGGGTCCCGGCATCGGCGGCCCATGCCCTGAGCAACGGCAACGTCCCCGAGATGGTTACCCTCGGAATCCGCCCCGAGGACCTGGTCATCCAACGCGCCGCCGCCCCGGGCCGCCTCCCAGCCCGTGTCGACTTCATCCAGCCCATGGGATCGGTCAGCTACGCGATTCTGCGCCTCCCCACCAACGACCCGGTGATCCGCGAGCGCGACCACCTGATCGCCGCCTTCGGCGCGGACGAGGAATTGGCGCGTGACACCCAGGTTTGGCTCGAGCCACGCGGCGAACGGATCTGCCTGTTCGACACGGAGACGGGACAGGCGGTGGGGTGATTGTCAGGCGATCATCGCGAAGGGGGCAGCGCGAGAATACGGAGTTGGGACGGCAGATCGTGTCCAGATGCACATCGGTGACGATTCGGCCGGCGCGGCCTGTCGTGTCGCTGCGACATCTTGACCGGGCGGCGCGTGTCGCCAGGAATCTCGTCGGTCGGTTCACGAAGGAGCACCTATGCCAGTCCGCATCGGGATCGACACCGGCGGCACGTTCACCGATCTGATCGGCGTCGACGAGGCGACGAACCGGCTCGTGATCGCCAAGACCCCCTCGACGCCGCGACACCCGGTCGCCGCGGTGATGAACGCGATCGAGAGCAGCGGCGTGCCGGGCGACGCGATCGCCGCCCTCAGCATCGGGACCACCGTCGCCACTAACGCCCTTCTCACCCGGCGCGGCGCCAACGTCGTCTACGTCACGACGCGGGGCTTCGAAGACATCCCGTACATCCAGCGGATGAACCGCAAATACCACTTCTCCCTGAAGTGGCGAAAGCCGCACCCCCTCGTCGAGCGCCGCAACTGCCTCGGCGTCGCCGAGCGCCTCGACTTCCACGGCCGCGTCCTGGTCCCGCTGGAGGACGCGGCGCTCGAAGTGCTGGCGAACCAGATCGAGGCGCGCCGCGTGGAGTACCCGGCGGGCAGCCTCGCAATCGCCGTCTGCTTCCTCTTCTCCTACGTCAACCCGAGTCACGAGCTGAGACTGCGCGACTTTCTGCGCGGGCGCTTTCCAGAGATTCCCGTCTCGCTTTCCCACGAGATCGCCCCGATCTGGCGCGAGTACGAACGCGGCAGCACCGTGATCGCCGACAGCTACGTCAAGCCGATCATGCAAGAGTACGTCGCCAGCACGCGCGAGGCCCTTGCAGCTGAACACCTCAGCATGCCCTGGGCGCTGATGAAGTCGAACGGTGGTAAGACGACCGCCGAGTCGGCCGAGGCGGAGCCGATCAAGCTGCTGCTCTCCGGTTTGGCCGGCGGGATCATTGCCGGGCACTACTTCGGGCAACTCGTCGGCGTCGACAACCTCGTCACCCTCGACATGGGCGGCACGAGTTGCGACGTCGGGTTGATCCGCGGCGGCACGATCGGCTATTCGACGAACTTCGAAATCGAGTTCGGGTTGCCAGTGGCGACGCCGACGATCGACCTGACGACGATCGGCGCCGGCGGCGGCTCAATTGCCTGGATCGATAAGGGCGGGCTGCTGCGCGTCGGCCCGCAGAGCGCCGGCGCCGACCCCGGTCCCGTCTGCTACGCCGCGGGCGGCAGGGAGGTCACGGTCACCGACGCCAATCTCGTGCTCGGCCGCCTCAACCCCGCCTTCTTCCTCGGCGGCAAGATCACGCTCGACGTCGTGCAGGCGGAGGCCGCGCTGACCAAGCTCGGCGAGCGGCTCGGGCTCGACCGGTACGCGGCGGCGCAGGCGGTCGTCGACATCGCCAATGAGAACATGGCGAACGCGATCCGCGTCCTCTCGATCGACCGCGGTCTCGACCCGCGCGAGTTCGCCCTCGTCGCCTTCGGCGGTGCTGGTCCCCTCCACGCCTGCGACATCGCGGTCAAGATGGGGATGACCCGCGTCATCGTCCCAGTCTACCCCGGGCTCACCTCCGCCTTCGGCGCGCTGATCGCAGCGCCGAAGGTCAACCAGGTCTGGAGCAAGCACGTCCGCTCCGACGCGACAGATGCCGCCACCGTCGACCAGCACCTCGAGGACCTCGCCGCCGGCGTCATCGCCGAGCTCCGCGCTGAGGGATTCGCTGGCGAGCCGCGGGTGAGCCGCTCGATCTCGATGCGCTACTGGGGCCAGAACTACGAGCAGGACGTCCCGATGCCCCCCGGCGACGTCACCGCCGACCTGCTCAATCGCACGCTCGCCGAGTTCCACCGCCTGCACGAGCAGTTTTACGGCTATTCCATCAGCGGCGAGGTCATCGAGCTGATCCGCTTCAACGTCGAGGCGACCGGCCAGACAACCCTGCCCTCGCTGCCGGCGCTGCCCTCGCTGCCGGCGAACGGCCACGCGCCGAATCTCGACCAGACCGTTCGCCCGGTCTTCTTCCAGGGGCATGGCCTGATCGACTGCCCGATCCTCAAGCGCGACGACCTCCCGGCCGGCTTCCAGGCCACCGGTCCACTCATCATCGAGGAGGTCAGCGCGACGACCTTGCTCCATCCGGGGCAACGACTTGAGGTGGGTCAGGCGGGGCTCATCAGCCTTGGCCTCTAACACTACAACGACGGTTTTGCGGGTAGACTGGAAGGCAGCGACCCGCCGTCTGATTCGAGGAGCCGCGCCTGGTGGACCCCGCCCTGTTCGATGACCTGAGTTGGCGCTTGACGGACTTTCATCGCCGCTTTGCCCCCCTGTTYGGCCGTCCCGAAGCCCGCCGCCGCGGCGAGCAATACCTGCGCGGCCTGATCGTCCAGCAGACCGATCGCCGCAACGCCGAGAACCTGGCCGACGCCGTCCCCGGCGCCACCCCCCGTGCCTTGCAACGCTTCCTGACCGAGGCCCCGTGGGACGCCACCGCGGTGATCACCGAACTCCAGGGCTACTTGGCCGACCGCCTGACCGCCCCCGATGCCGTCTTCGTCCTCGACGAGACCGGCTTTCCCAAACAGGGGACCAAGTCGGTCGGGGTAGCGCGGCAGTACTGCGGGACGCTGGGCAAGATCGGCAATTGCCAGGTCGGGGTGATGCTCGCCTACACCTCGCTGCTGGGCACCGCCTTGGCCGACGTTCGTCTCTATCTGCCCGCAAGCTGGACGGCCGATCGTGCCCGGTGCGACGCGGCGGGAGTGCCGGCCGACGTCGCCTTCCAGACGAAGACGGAGTTGGGACTGGCGATGCTGCGCCAGGCGCGGCAGCGACGGGCGCTCGGTGGCCGCTGGGTGACCGCTGATGAGCAGTACGGCCAGGTCCCCAGTTTCCGCGACGCCCTGGATGCCAAGGGTGACGAACGACAATTAGAACTGCCGGTGGCGACAACTAGCATTGCC
>JRHI01003043.1_pt1 | contig 10462 bp, 10 predicted proteins | sample 215371 | NCBI WGS metagenome assembly JRHI01 (sample SAMN02929681, study PRJNA255918) | sediment metagenome | biome: cave system; feature: Ice Cave; material: Sediment; isolation source: sediment from deep within a dark volcanic ice cave with no known source of... ... | reverse complement strand
TCCGGCGAGGTCAGTGAAGGGGATATCCCACTGCATTTATATTTTTTAATATTTGCCATATGCCTTGTTCCAGCCCTACGCTAAGCCTAAATAGCTGGTGTAGCTTGAATGATGATCATTCGATCTATGTTGAAAATGTTTTCAGGAGAAAGACAATGACACTCAACACAGGTTCCGCAACGACCACGGGCATGAGGGGCGAGATCCAGAAGCAGTGGAGCAAGTTCACCTACGCTGAGGTCTCTGCCCTCAAGAGCAAGGACGAATTGGTGGCCCAGGTTCAGACCAAGTACGCGCTGGACAGGACGCAGGCCCAGAAAGACGTCGATGCATTCGCCAAAGGTCGGCAGCTCTAAGTCGCACCTAGAGCGAGATCGTTCCAGATGAAGCACTGGGGCTTCCATCCAGGAACGTGAATCTCGCTCTAAACTGAAGAAGTAGAGCAGGGCTCACGCTTCAGCCGCCACGTTGGCCTTCGGGCAAGTGACTCAATCTGAAGCGATCCTGCTCTAGTCTCTTGACATCACAAGGTATAGGGACAACATTTCATATCGACGCTCGCCGCTGTGGTGAGTTGAGCGTCCTCGGTCGCCAGAGTTCGGCGCCCAACGCTCCTCCCGCAACACGCGGTCGTCGCGTGGACCAACAGCGAGCGGAGGAGCGACGATGCCACCCCCCCAGAGTCAATCCAGCCCCCGCCGAAGGGCGAGGGCACGGTTCGCCGGTCGAGCTCGAGCACGTTGATCACGCGGCTGGCCAATCGCACGCTCAAAGACAATATGATATGCACCAACGAGGCTACGCGCCTCGTGCACAAGTCCGGCGACGCTGGACATGAATCGGAAGTGATGACGAGCCCCGCTTCACCCGAGAGGTGACGGGGCTTTTCGCTTTCCCATACCGGTTACCGACGGAGCCGCACATGACCGGCGTCATCCCCCAGAAGTACCTCGACCTCCTCGACAAGAAAGCGTTCGGACATCTGGCCACCATCATGCCGGATGGCAGCCCGCAGGTGACGCCCGTCTGGATCGACTATGACGGCAAGTGCGTGCGCTTCAACTCGGCGCGCGGCCGCGTGAAGGACAAGAACGTCCGGCGCAATGCGCAGGTTGCGATCTCGATGCAGGATCCCGACAATCCCTACCGGTATCTCGAGATCCGCGGCCGGGTGGTCGAGATCACCGAGACCGGCGCTGACGAGCACGCCAACAAACTGTCGCAGAAATACACTGGCAAGCCGGTCTACACCAAGCGCAGCCCCGCCGAAGTGCGCGTGCTCTACAAGATCGAGCCGCAAAAGGTCACGTCAATGGGCTGACCAGACCGGGAAGCTCCCATTCGATAGCTGATGCTGCGACTGGCGACGCTCGTGTGCTAGCATGGCGTCGATCTTGCAGCCGCCCGCGGCCGGATCGGGAGGATCAGATGACGACGGCTACCGAAGGCATGGAACTCACGCGCGTTGGCCCAGGCACCGTGATGGGCGACTTGATGCGGTGTTATTGGATCCCCGCGGCCATGTCCTCGGAGCTCGCGCGCGACGGCGCGCCGCTTCGCCTGATGCTGCTCGGCGAGAAACTGATCGCCTTTCGCGACAGCGCGGGCCGGGTCGGCGTCATGGACCATCGCTGTCCGCACCGCTGTGCGTCGCTGTTTCTGGGACGCAACGAGGAAGGCGGAATTCGCTGCATCTACCACGGCTGGAAGTTCGACGTCGCCGGCAATTGCCTCGACATGCCGAGCCTGCCCCCGCCCGGCTTCAAGCAGAAGGTGAAGGCGAAGGCCTACAAGGTGGTAGAGCGCGCCGGCGTCATCTGGGTCTACATGGGATCGCGCGCGGAAGCGCCGCCGCTGCCGGCGTTCGAGATCCTCGACGTCCCCGAGGACGAGATCAAAGTGAGCTTCATCCAGCGCGATTGCAATTATCTGCAGGCGCTGGAGGGCGAGATCGACACCTCGCATTTCGGCTTCCTGCACGCGGGCCACGTCGACCCGGAGGACCTGGCGGAGAACGAGCCGGTCCGGCACACCGTCACGAACAGAGCGCCGGAGTACCACCTCGCCGAAACGCCGTGGGGCACGCAGTACGCCGGCTACCGCGAAGTCGGGCCCGGCCAGACCTACTGGCGCTTCGGCAACTTCCTGTTTCCGTTTTGGACGCAAGCACCCAACGGGGAGTTCGGCAGCCATATGCATGCGCGCGCCTGGGTGCCGCTCGACGACAGCCACACCATGTTCTGCTTCCTGTGGTGGAAGCGGGGGGTGTCGGCCATGTCGCTGCCGCAGCCGGCTTTCAAGGACGGCACGCCGATCGGCGGCACCGGGCGGGGCAACAAGCTCCTGCCCAACACGACCGACTGGCTCGGCCGCTGGCGGATGGCGGCGAACCCAGGCAACGACTGGGGCATCGATCGGGCCGCCCAGCAGAGCGGCACCATCTACAGCGGCATCGACGGCATCCATCTGCAGGACCAGGCGATTACCGAGAGCATGGGCGGAATCGTCGACCACACCTTAGAGCACCTGGCGCCGTCCGATCAGATGATCACCCGCACGCGCCGGCGCCTGCTGATGGCGGCGCGCGCGCTGCGCGACAAGGGCGTGCTGCCGCCCGGTGCCGAGGACGCCGAGGTCTATCGCGGGGCGCGCAGCGGCTACTTCGTCAGCGATGACAAGAACCCCTGGCGGGAGGTCTATGCCAGGCAGCTCGCCGCTTCAGTACGTCCGCAGCCATCCCCCATGCGCGCAGCGGAATAGGTGGCGCGGCCTACACGCGGAATATTTGCGTGTACTTGGACTTGATCTCCTCGGCCATGCGATCGACTTCGGCTGCGTCCTCGCGCATGAGCTTGATGGCGCTCAAGGGCGTACGGTTGGGCGGCTCCTTGACCAGGGCATGGGCCGTGCGCAGGCCCCCCACGTCGACGTTGAGCTGCTGCGCCTCGACCGTGAAAGACCAGTTGTGGAAGAGGCGCGCCGCGTTAGGGTTGGGCGGGCTCTTCATGATGGCGGAGGGGCCGGTGATGAGGGGGGTGCCCTCCGTCGCATACACGAACTCGACCGGCTCGCCCTTCTCCTTCAGTCGCGTGACGAGATAGTCGCTGCCGTCGACCATGATCGCCCGCTCGCCGAGCGCGAGCTTCTTGGGCGGATCGGCGGCGGATTGCACCTGCATCACCTTCTGCTTGGCGAGCTTCTCGAAATAGGACCAGCCGAGGTCGCGAGCCATCTGATGCGTCGCGGTCAGCACGGTGCCGCTGTAGCCGGGGTGCGCCTTGACGAGCTTGCCGGTCCATTTGGGGTCAAGCAGGTCGGCGAAGCTCTTGGGCGCTTCTTCCGCTTTCACCAGCTTGGTGTTGTAGGCGATGCCGCACAGCCATATCCGCCATGAGGCGAACAGGCCATCCGCGTCCTTGTGTTGAGCCGGAAAGTGCTTGGCAACGTCCTCGGGCACGCATGGCGTGAGGGCCCCCTCGCGCTTCCATGCGATGTAGTGAGCCGCGTCCGAGCTCTGCGCCACGTCGCAGGCGAAGATGTTGCTCGCTCGCTCCTGGCCGATGCGCTGGAAGACGCGCTCGGCGCCCGTCCGCTCGATGCGCACGGCGACGCCAGCAAATTTCGCCTCGAAGGCCTTGCCGACGGCTTCGGCCACCTGCAGGTCCACGGACGTATACCAGATCACCTTGCCTTCGCTGCGGGCGGCCTCGATCAGCTGCGGAGTGATGCTCTCCGGAGCGGGCGGGGCCGCGCGGACGCTGACCCTCGGCCAACCCAGCGCACCAGCCGCCGCCGCGGAGCCCAGCAGAACCGCTCGCCGTGTGGGCCTGAACCTCGGCATGATGTTTCCTCCCAATTCAACCGTCCCCAACTATCCCCAATGGGCTTGTGCAGACAGTAGAGCCCCGTGTACGCGCGCCGCATCTTCCAATGCCCCGTCCATCTGCCGCATCGGGCCGACAACGAGCAACATCCCAATAACCACGCCGCTTGCCGGCAAGGAATACTCGGCAAGACGCCCCCCGCGCCCACGGGACCCCGATGCGTCGCGTCCGCCTGCTCCTTGTGCCTTCTCGAACACGAACGGGTGCCTTTCCGGCGGGTTGGGAAGCAAGTAGGATCGCGGCGTCGATTCAATTTCAATCACGTTGGGTAAGCGATGGCGAGTCCCGCCGGAACCGCCAGTCGCAAGGGGCCACCACTCGAACGGGAGATGAGATCATGCGCGGTCGACGCATCATGGCGGGCTTCCGCCGCATCGGGATCGTTTTGGCGCTGATCCTGTCGCTGCCGCTGTTTGTCGGCGTGTGGTTTTGGATCACCTTGGGAGCCACGCCGCCACGCTACGTCTACTTCTACCTGGCCGGAGGCGTGGGGGCCTATCTCCTGGCGTCGTCGATCGGATGGATCCTCGCCGCCTTCGCAGGCGAGGACGACTGACGGGTCGAGCCCAACACGCTACGGCGCGTTGTAGCGCACGGCACCGAGGCCCGAGACGTCGTAGCCGGCAAGCGTCTTGGCGCGCTCGGCAAAGCGCGCGGTGCGGGCAAACGCCAGCAGCTTCTGCATCGGCTCCTCGAAGTAGGCCGCGCGCCACACGGCGATGTCGTAGCGCTCCTCGATGAGCGGCACGAAGCCGAGCCTGGCCTGATGCGCGACGGCGGCGATGCCGAGCCCTGCATCGGCCCGCCCCTCGGAAACCGCGCCGCCAACATCGGCCTCGGTGCGCGCCGGCGCATCCGTAAGCTCGAGATCGCCCAGCCCCATGCCCGCCTCGCCCAGCAGCTTGCCCAGCAGCACGAACGCACCGGCCTCTCGCTGGCGAGCGATGACGCGGCGGCCTGCAAGGTCCGCGACGTGTTCGAGCTTCAGCGGGTTGCCGGGCGCGACGATCAACCCCTGCTGGCGGCGCGCCCACTCGATCAGCACGACCGGCTGGCCGGGCAGAGCACGCTTGACGTGCTCGACATTCCAGCCGCTGCCGCCCTCCTCCGGCAGATGCATGCCGGCCATCTGCGCCTGACCCTTCGCGAGGCGCTCGAGGCCGGCAAGGCTGCCGCCGAAGCTGACCGCGAGGTCCGTTCGCGCTTCGCGGAGAGCCCAGTCGAGCAGCGGGTCGTGGCTGCCGGCGCAGATGTTGGGACGGGGTTGCAGCGTCTCCGTCCCGCCCGCGTACTCGGCGTGTCGGGCAAGCCAGGCCTCGACCAGGCTGCGCGGAAAGAGCAGCTTTCCGGTGACCCGGACGCACGGGATCGCCCCGGTGGCGACGAGGTCATAGACCTTGCGCTCCTTGAGACGGATGAGGTCGGCGACCTCACGCGTGGTGAGATACTCAGGCATCGGTTCGGGCACGGGTTCGGGCATGCAGCTGGCATATCCCGGCGCGTCTGCGCTGCCTAGGGCGTCTTCTGGTCCCGCGCACGGGCCGCCTGATGCCGCCGCGCCGGCAACAGCGGCGTGGACGTGGCTGTTATGCTATTCCAGCGCGGCAAATCCTGCAGCAGGCGGCCACATTCGATGCTAGGCTTTCGATAACGATGACACCGGAGGAAATGACGTCATGATTTCTGTTCCCAGCAGTGGCTCGCAGTCGATCTCGCGCCGGCATTTCGCTCGGGTTGCGGCGGCCGGCCTCACCGTGGCTGCGGCCCCGGCAATGGCCCAGCTGACGAGCGAGACCGTCAGGTGGCGGCTGACATCGAGCTTCCCCAAGAACCTCGACACCCTGTTCGGAGCGGCCACGACGATCTCAAGGGTCGTCGGTGAGCTGACGGACGGCAAGTTCGTGATCCAGCTGTTTGCCGCAGGCGAGATCGTCCCTGGTCTGCAGGTCCTCGATGCCGTCTCCAATGCCACCGTCGAATGCGGCCAGACTTACACCGGCTACTACATCGGCAAGGAGCCGGCGATGATCTTCGACGGATCGCTTCCCTTCGGGCTCACGCCGCGCCAGCACAATGCCTGGCTGCTGTTCGGCGACGGCCGCAAGCTGATGGACGAGGTCTATGACAGCTTCGGCGTCGTCGCTCTTCCCTGCGGGCAAACGGGCGGCCAGATGTTCGGCTGGTTCCGCAAGGAGCTCAAGACGACCGCCGATTTCCAGGGCCTGAAGATGCGCACCGCGGGCTTCGGCGGCCGCGTGATGGCCAAGCTCGGCGTCGTGCCGCAGCAGATCGCCGGCGGCGACATCTATCCGGCGCTGGAGAAGGGCACGATCGACGCGTGCGAATGGGTCGGCCCCTATGACGACGAGAAGCTCGGCTTTCACAAGGTCGCCAAGTACTACTACACGCCGGGCGTCATGGAGCTGGAAGCTGTCAACCAGCTCTTCGTCCACAAGGCCGCCTGGGCCGCCTTGCCGCCGGCCTATCAGGCGGCCCTGCGCTATGCCTGCTGGTACGCCGCGACGGAGATGCTGGCCTCCTACGATGCCAAGAATGCCGTGGCGATCAACCGTGTCGTCGCCGCCGGAGCGCAGCTCTCGGTGCTGCCGCCAGAGATCATCAAGGCGCTGCGCGGGGCACTGGAATCCGTGCTCGACGAGGAGGCGGCGAAGAGCGATCGGTTCAAGAAGATCCTCACCAATTGGCGCCAGTTCCGCGCCGAGCAGCACCGCTGGTTCGGCATTGCGGATACGCGCGCCGAGCTTGCCGTTTACAGCACTTGAGGCACGGGCGCGTGCATGGTCGGGAAGGGGCGATCAATCCGCCACGAGCGAACTCGAGCGTAGAAGGATTCAGCGATGGCAGTGGCGATGAGCAAAGCACCGGCGGCCTCGGGCAAACGCACCCAGATGCTGATCGACGGCGGCTGGGTCGCCAGCGCTTCGGGCAAGGAAATATCGGTAGAATCTCCCGGCAATCGCCAGATCATCGCCAGTATTCCGCGCGGCAACGCCGAGGATGTCGACCGGGCGGTGAAGGCCGCGGCCAAGGCCTTCGTTAGCTGGAGCCGTGTGGTCCCACGCGAGCGCGGCCGCATGCTGCAGAAAATCGCCGATGTCGTCGAGGCGCGGGTGGAGGAGCTCGCCCGCATCGTCGCCGAGGAGACCGGCAATGCCATCCGCACGCAGGCCCGCCCCGAGGCCAGGGGCGCGGCCGACATCCTGCGCTACTTCGGCGGCCTCGCCAGCGAGCTCAAGGGAGAGACGATCCCGCTGGGCGAGCATGTCCTGAGCTACACGCGGCGCGAGCCGATCGGCGTGGTCGGCGCCATCATTCCCTGGAATGCGCCGGTCATCCTCGGGGCGCTCAAGATCGCACCCGCCCTGTGCGCCGGCAACACGCTGGTGCTGAAGGCCGCCGAAGACGCTCCGCTGGGTGTGTTGTGGCTCGCTGCCATCTGCCAGGAGCATCTGCCGAAGGGCGTGCTCAACGTCGTGACCGGCTATGGCGAGGAGGCGGGAGCCGCGCTCTCCGCCCATGAAGGTGTGCGCAAGCTCTCCTTCACCGGCTCCACCGAGGTCGGCAAGCTCATCATGCGGGCGGCGTCCGAGCGCATCGTGCCCGTCTCGCTCGAGCTCGGCGGCAAGAGCCCCTCCATCGTCTATCCCGACGCCAACGAGGACTGGGTGGTCGACGGCATCATCGCGGCCATGCGCTTCACCCGCCAGAGCCAGTCGTGCACCGCCGGCTCGCGCCTCTTCCTGCATGCCGGCATCTTCGACGATTTCCTCGCCAAGCTCGCGGAGAAGACCAAGAAGCTGAAGATCGGCGACCCGCTCGATGAGGCGACCGATATCGGCGCCATCATCAACGAGAAGCAGTTCAAGAAGGTGTGCGGCTACGTCGAGGAGGGCATGAAGCAGCCGGGCGGCAAGCTGCTGTTCGGCGGCCTGCCGCCGAAGACCGGCCCGCTGGCCCAGGGCTATTTTGCCATTCCGACGGTGTTCGCCAACGCCGCCAACGATTGGCGCCTGGCGCGCGAGGAGATCTTCGGCCCCGTGCTGGTCGCGATTCCCTGGACCGATGAGGCCGAAGCCATCCGCATGGCCAACGATTCCCACTACGGCCTCGCGGCTTACGTGTGGACGCACGACATCGGCCGGGCGCTGCGCGCGGCACACAGCATCGAAGCCGGCTGGGTGCAGGTCAACCAGGGCCTCGGCCAGTCGCCCGGCCATTCCTACGGCGGCATCAAGCAGAGCGGCATCGGGCGCGAATTTTCGCTCGAAGGCATGCTCGACAGCTTCACGCAGAAGAAGAACGTGACGGTGAACCTCAACACGCCGTCGCATTAGCAGAGAATTCGGGTCGCACGACGGGGTCAGACCCTATGGCTCCGTCGGCGAACGCGGAACGGAACGGCGCATGAGGGTCTGACCTGGTCTGACCCATAGCTCGGAGAACACCATGGCACGCGTGGGATTCATCGGCGTCGGCAACATGGGCAGCCTGATGGCCCGCAACCTCGTCAAGGCAGGCCACAGCCTGAAGGTTTATGACCTCAACGAGGAGGCCGTGAACTTCGTCGTCCAGTCGGGCGCCAAGCGGGCGGCATCGGTGGAGGATGCGGCCAAGGGTGTCGACTTCGTCGTCACCATGCTGCCCGTAGGTGCCAATGTCCGTTCCGTGTTCCTGGACGAGGGCGTCATCGCCGCTGCCGATCGCGGAACGGTGCTGATCGATAGCTCCACCATCGATGTCGATTCCGCCCGTGCCGTCCACGCCGCCGCGGCCGAGCGCGGCTTCGCCATGCTGGATGCGCCGGTGTCGGGCGGCGTTGCCGGGGCCGATGCCGCGACGCTCACCTTCATGTGCGGCGGCGACAAGGCCACGTTCGCGAAGGCGATGCCCCTGCTGCAGGGCATGGGCAAGAACATCGTGCATTGCGGCGGCCCGGGCTTCGGCCAGGTGACCAAGATCTGCAACAACATGGTGGCCGCGGTCATCTCGCTGGCGACCGCCGAGGCCTTCGTCATGGGCGAGAAGCTGGGCGTCGCCCGCCAGACGCTCTACGACGTTCTGTCCACCTCGACTGCCAGCTCCACCATCCTCACCAGGATGTGCCCGATGCCGGGCCCAGTCCCCGGCTCCGCCTCGAGCAACGGCTTCAAGCCCGGCTTCATGGCAAAGCTGATGCTGAAGGACCTGCGGCTGTCGCAGGCCGCCGCGCAGATGGCCGAGACCCCGGCCCCACTCGGCGCCGCTGCCACCGCTGCCTTCGCCATGCACGTCGCCAACGGCTTCGGCGATCTCGACATGAGCAGCATCGTCAAGCTGATTAGCAAGGATGCCTGATCAAGCGGCCGCCGCACGCTCGGCGCGGGCCGAGCGCGAGGACTGGATCATCACCAGCTCTGCCAGGTTCTCGGCGGTGATATAGCCGACGAGGCGCTGCTGGCGGTCGACGACACCGACGATACGCTGGCCGCCGCGCCGCAGCAGCTCGAAGATGTTGTCGAGGCACGCATTCTCCGGCACCGTCGTCACGTCGCGCGCCATGAAGTCGAGCACCGGCGTGGGCCCGCCCTTCTCCTGCAGCGCCGTGATCAGGTTCTCGCGCGTGACCACGCCGCGCAGCGCCCCGGCCCCGTCGACGACGGGAAATTCCTGTTGTGTCGTACGCAGCAGCAGGGCCGCCGCATCGTCCGCCGTCGACGCCGGGTTCAGGGCCTGATAGGCCGTGATCATGGCATGCGAAGCCAGATATCCACGCGTGTAGTCGCGCGCCTGCACGTAGCCGGCCTCGCCGCTGGCGGCGAGGAAGATGAATACCGCGACCAGCACCAGCAGCGGATTGCCGAGCAGTCCGAGGAACCCGAGTGCCACCGCCAGCCCCTGCCCGATCGAGGCGGCGACCCGGGTCGCGCGCGTGTAGCCCATTCCGACCGTCAACAGGGCGCGCAGCACGCGGCCACCGTCCATGGGAAAAGCCGGGATCAGGTTGAACACGCACAGCATCACATTGGCGGCCGCAATTCGGCCGATCAGGCTGGTCTGCGCCTGCTCCAGCTGGGCCATCTGCGTCAGGTCGAACTGCGCGCCAAGGAGGAACATCAGCGCCAGCGCGATCACGACGTTGACCGCGGGGCCCGCCAGCGCGACCACGATCTCCTGGGCTGGCTTCTCCGGCATCCGCTCGAGCGACGCCACCCCGCCGATGGGGAGCAGCGTGATGTCCGAGGTGGCGATGCCGTAGCGGCGGGCGGCAATTACGTGCCCGAACTCGTGCAGCACCACGCACACGAACAGCGCGACGATGAACAGCACACCGTCCAGGGCCTCGGCGGGGCCGCCCTTGGCCCAGTGGATGGCCGCGATCCAGGCGAGCAGGAGAAAGAACGTCAAGTGGATGCGCACGGCGGTGCCGCCGACATCGAACAGCTTGATCGACCAACCCATGGCTAGGCTCCGCCGCTCGGCACGCGCCCCGACCCGCGGTTGCCATGCAATCACGGTTCCCCGCGGCCCACAATGGGCGCATGCCTATCCCCATTAGTCCGGCGCGATTGGAGAAAACG
>JRHI01003042.1_pt1 | contig 10463 bp, 8 predicted proteins | sample 215371 | NCBI WGS metagenome assembly JRHI01 (sample SAMN02929681, study PRJNA255918) | sediment metagenome | biome: cave system; feature: Ice Cave; material: Sediment; isolation source: sediment from deep within a dark volcanic ice cave with no known source of... ... | reverse complement strand
GACTACGCCACACTCAATTCCTACCAACTCCGCGACGGCACCAACTCGATCAAACCGCGGAGGTCATCTTGGATATTCGACAGTGGACTGCTGGCTTTGCCGCATTGGCTTTCTGTGGCGCTCCGGCTTCGATGCTCGCGGCAGAACCAAGGGCTCCGTCCTACAAAATTACAAATACGATCCCTTTGGGTGACGGCGAACGCTGGGACTATGTGACCTTTGATCCGTCGTCCGACCGCGTTTTTGTCGCTCACGGTGATCATGTGACGGTGGTCGATGCAAAAAAAGGGACGGTCGTCGGTCAAATAGGGACCTTCCCGGGGGGCACCCACGGTATCGGCATCTCCACAGCAACTGGCCATGGTTATACCGACGACGGCAAAGCCGGTACCGTGACCGCCTTTGACTTGGCGACGCTGAAGGCCGTTGGACAAATTCCCGCTGCTCCTGATGCGGACGGCATCATCTTCGATCCGGCAAGCGGACATATGTTCGTTATCAACGGGGACAGTGGCTCCATCACTGTCATCGATCCTGAAAAAAACTCCGCCATCACGACCATTAGTGTGGGCGCAGGATTAGAAGCAGGCGAGGTCGATGGCCTCGGCAAGCTCTACGTCGACGGTGCGGACAAACACGAGATCGTAGAAATCGATACCAATAAAAATACAGTCGCTTCGCATTGGCCGATGCCCGGCTGCACACGTCCCCATGGCATTGCGGTCGATCCGATCACGCGACGCGTATTTGCGACCTGCATCAATAACGTTCTGTTCGTTCTCGATGCCGACAATGGCGCCGTCATCACAAAGCTGACCATCGGCAGCTCCAGCGACGGCGCGGCGTTCGATCCTGTTCGCAAATTGATCCTCAGTTCCAACGGCGAGGGAACCCTGTCGGTCATTCAGGAAAAGGACGCGCAAACCTTTGCGTCGCTGGACGCCACCAAGACGGTTCCGAGCGCGCGAACAATCGCGATCGATCCTCAAACCGGCCGCCTCTTCTTACCTGCAGCAGACATCGCCAAGGTCGATCCGCCGACAACTCCCGGCGGGAGGCCGCACTTTACGTTCGTGCCAGGCTCGCTAAAAATGCTGGTATTGGACCCTCAACCTTGATCATCGAAGTATTGCGGTGCTCTGTGGCGGCGTCGAAACGTGAGCCCATCGCCGCCCTGATCAGCTACGTCCGAACATCACCGTGGCAATCCGCACCGGCTTCGCCTGCGCTAGGTTTACAGCCGTGTGGTTGGGCGTGAGTGTTTGCATTGAGAAACGTATCGAACTGAAGGCACCGGTCTCTCTCTCTCTCTCTCTCTCGTCGGCAAGCCGGCGAGCGGCGCCAGAGCGAGCTGCCGGTGGTGAAACGGTGTTCGCGCGCCATGATGGCCCTGTGGGGGCGACCAAGGCGTGGTGATCGCTGGANNCTATGTTCCTGGGGCGAGGGATGTCAGCTGAGCAGCGCTGGCGGTATTATTGGGTGCAGTAGGCGCTCGATAGGTTAGTTTCTAACGCGGATCGTCGTCACCTTTGAGTAGCCCAGTGAACCCCGTCACTGCCAGCGAGGTAAGGATGAGTCCGATCAGCATCTCAAGGACATAGAGCGCATAGAGGATGCCCCCGAGAGTCAGCGTTACTGCGCGTTGCTTGAGCCAAGGCAAAGCCGGGAGCGGGATTTCAGCGAGAGGCATATAGCTTGTGCGCGGGCGCCAATGCTCTTTGAAGCCGAAGTCGACGAACGGGATGAAAACGTCAAACGAGTAAGGAAGCGGCGAAAACGCCGGATAGTTCGCCACCGCACCGGTATCGTCCTGGCCGAAGTTGCTCTTAAGCGCCATGACGAAAACCTGCTCGTCCTTGCAGTCCTCGGGCGCGCAGCCCTGTGCCGCCCAGAACCAGACCCCAGCGAACAGGAGGACAAAGAGCGCCATCCAGATGATGGTTCTCCACGGATTGAACCCATAGAGCGCGAACACGTCGAGCAGCCACCCCTGCAGCTTTGCGCCACGTCCCGTCGAGCGACCCTTGCGATGCCGCCGCCGGCGGGCGATCGCGATCTCACGAGCATCGTCGTGGTAGCCCTGCGCAGAAAGGCGGCGCGATAGCTGCAGCCACGCCTGGGGTTTGAAATGTGTATCGAGATCGTGTGCCGATTGAGCCTCTAGCCAGCGCAGACGCGTTCGTGCTGCTCTGCCGTCGCCGCGGCGGGTTGTCTGCTCGGCAGGAACGCCGGCAGGATTTTCTAGATGGTCATATACAAAACCGTCGAGGACGAGATGATCGATGTCGCGACCATCTGTGCTGCGCCCGCGCGCCTCTCCCTTGCGCGCTCGCAGAGGCGGCGGCCAGGCGGCGGCAGCATCCTCATAGCTGCCGACATGTGCGCGAGAGAGATCGACAATCCCACGCGGTCGCTCGGATGCTGATTCTGGCATGATCAGCCGGTCAAGCCGGGCATCGACGAGGCTGAGCGCCGCCTCGTCGTACCGGGCATCGAGTACCTGATCGTGTGTGCCTTTGCGCGGAGCCGCTCCGCGGGCAAGCGCGGCCGATACGATATGGCTTCCCGAGAGATCAATTTGGCCTTCGATTTCTGCGTGATCGAGGGCGATGCCGCCCTTGGTTTCAAAACCGCCGTCCAGAACCAGTTCGCGAGCGATTCTGACGCCGTTTGCAAACAGGGCTGGCCCACCCACGACCTCGATCTTGCTTCCCCTGAGGCGCATCTCGTTGCCGAGATGCGCGGCTGGCAGTCTCACGAGACCACGGATTTGCGCGCGTCCCATGAACCACCCGCCCCGGATCGAGGCTCCATCCGCCCGGATCGCAAGGTCGCTGCCGCCCTCGATGTGACTTTCCGTGAAAGCGACCTGTCCGTTGATCTGCGCACCGGCAAAGCGGACGCTGCCCTTCAGCTTCGCCCCGCGCATTGTCCAGTTGCCGCCGACATCAATGACGTCGGCTTCGATCGCGCGTCCATGTCCGTCAATTTCGATGCTATTCAGCGTCAGGCCCTGTCCGACACGGGCACCAGCCAATGACATCCCGCCGATGAGCTTCGCCCCGGCAATCGAAACGCCCTGCTCGACAATCAGGCCTGCAGCAGCCACCGACCACTCTTGCGCTGGTCCCCCAATCTGCGCGCCGCGTGCCGAGAACTCGCCGCCAACGCGGGTTCGGCTCAGAAGAACGCCGCCTGAAATCTTTGTGCCGTCGAGTGTAAGATCGCTCTCTATGGTGGCGCCGCGTCCATTCAGGGCTTCTGCGGAGGCGGTAATCTGAGCGTTCTGCGCGTCGATAGCCTTGACGGTCATTCCGCGGAGACGAACTACGCCTTCAATGTTGGCGCGGCGGAGAACCCAGGGACCTTCGCATGTGGCTCCGTCGGCATTGATGGCAACGCCGACGCTGCTCAAACGGCACTCCTCCCACAGCATGCCGCCGCTTATGCGCGCGCCGGCGAGACGGATTTCTCCGACGACCGATGCTGAACGGAGAATCCACGGACCGCCGAGACGAAGCCCGTCCGCGAGGATTGCCGTCTTGCCCGGGTTCTCGATCCGTGTTTCGTCCATCGCCAACGCTTCGCCGACCGAGGTGCCGCGTAGCCGCACCATACCGGCTACCTTGCTGCTGGTCAGAAAGAAGGCGCTCTCGAAGTGCGCCCGATCGGCCTTTATGGCGCCAGTGACATCGCACCCGTAAAGGGCGACGCGCTTCACGCGTGCATCTCGCAGATGGATTGCCGTATCGTCCGACTGAGCGGGCTTGAATTTGCAATGCAAAAAGATCAGCGGCTTGTCGACGGCGCAGCCTTCAAGATCGAGGCGTCCCTCGATGATCGCGTTATTGAGACTGATCCCGGCTGGGGGGACTTGCCACTCAGGTCGGGAGCCGACCGACAAATCGCGTAGCACCGCGGCACGGATCGTTTGCCCGCCAACTTCGGCCCGGCGCCCCGCGAGGATAGCGTCTAAAAGTTCCTGTTCGACCGGCGTCAGTTCTTCGCGCGCGGCAGTCCCATCGTCATTCAAAAGCAAGCCCCCTCAACCAGTCTCAAGATTATCGAGTGGGCGTTTCAAACACTAGACGTTTGATTGCAATCGAAGGCAGCGTCGCCTTCCTCAGGGAGGGTCTCATCTAAGACCATAGCGCCCTTACTGACGGCGGCTACTGGGCCCCTCCCTGGAATAGAACAACAGGGCCCCCTACGAAGGCCCTGCACGTTCTTGTTATCAATGCTCCCACCACCACCATTCGGCGTGGGCCCTGCGCCAATCGGCGTGACGCTCTTTCGCTTCACCGAGCAACATGCCGAACCGGACACAATGGCAGGTCGGACCGCGAGCACGGACCAGCTATGGGCATCAAGATGGACCTTGTAGAGTTCCAAAGCTCCTTGCCTCCGGCGAGCGTTATGGCTGGCAGGCCGAGCAAGAAGGAGAAGCGGGCAGTCGCACCGTGAACCGTTGCAGCCATGCTCACTCGGCCTGCAAATTTCCGATTAACGTGACAGTGCCGAGTCAAGCTGCACCTCGCTTTGACATGGATCAAAGCGGTGGATGCGTGGTCGTGTGGAGTGCTGACGCAGCCGCTGGGAGCCCCTTGCGTAATATCGCCGTAAGCTAGCGACCCCAGGGTATGCAGGGGTCGGGCCCTGGAGAGGGCTGCGTGTCTCACGTGGGAGATCGAGCGCGAATCTGAGGTGCCGGAGGATCTGGCCATCCATTGGCTGGCCAATGCGGTTCGACCTCCCGCTCGTGACCGTCGCCCAATTTCCAACGAGTCGCCGGGTGGTCTGCCGACTGGAGTCAGTTTCAACAAGAGCGCGATGAAACAAGTCAGGGAAAGTGCATCGATCTTATGGAGGCGCGACCCGAGGTTCGTGTTGTTCGGCCTCGCGGGGAACCAGACCTCGTGGCGAGGCTTGAGCCTGTTGGCCCTCGTGTTCCTCGGATCGCTTGTTCTCGGCGCCGCCCTCTTGCCCTTCGCCTATGGGGCCCTCGAAACTTGGGACGCGAGGTATAACTCACAAGCAGCACATCTACTGCTCAGCAGGGGAGCGAACAATTTCTTTGACTTGCTGCGATGGGTACTGATTCTCGTTGGGCTGCCCTGGGTCATGCGAGCCTGCCAACTATGGCCCTTAAGTGCGCTTGGACTTGGACGCTCTGGCCTCGTTCATCACCGCTGGGTTCCCGGATTTGTGGCGGGCGCTGTTCTGGTTGCAGTCTTGGCAGCTGGTCAACTTTTATTCGGGGCTACGGCGATCACTCCCCGCGAGAGCCTTTCATTCCTCCATATATTAAAGTGGATTTCAATTTCCCTAGCCCTAGGTGGAGTTGTCGCCATTATTGAAGAAGCCGTCTTTCGCGGCTTCATCCTACGTGCCTTCTACAGCGCCACGCGCTACCCTTGGTTTGCGCTGGCTCTTTCGGCAGCATTTTTCGCCTATACCCATTTCAAGATTCCGACGGGCGAATGGACCAAAGTAGGTCAGGTGCAATGGCAGACCGGCTGGCTGGACGCTTATTGGATGCTTGTCGGCATCGCCGTTGAGTTCGATTTTAGGCGGTTTTTAGCGCTATGGCTGTTGGGCCTGCTACTCGGGGCGCTCACACTGCGCGCCCGCGATTTGTGGCCAGCAGTTGGCCTGCACGGCGGGTTAGTTTTCGGGATGCTTATGTATCATGACCTAGCACGGAGTTTGGCTCCCAGCAGTTTTTGGGGAACTACCGCGCTTATCGATGGTTGGGCGACGCCCGCAACGCTGGGGCTCTTTTTGCTTGCCGTCATTCTTGAAAGGCCACGCAGGACTGTGAATTCTTTGGTTATTCGCGAGCACCTGGAAATGCGCGCAAAGGCTAATGTCATGAACGCTGTGCTGTGACGCTCACGCCTATCTTGCAGCTCTATATTGGCCGGCGTTTCTTCGCGGCAATAGCAGCCACGTTCGCAGGGCTTGCCGTTTTAATCTTTATGGTCGATTTCGTAGAGTTGTTGCGCCGAGCGGGGAAGTACGGCGACGCACCGGTTTGGAAGCTCGCTACTATCGCGTTGCTGCAACTGCCTGCCTACATTGAACCACTCATCGGCTTTGCCGTACTCGTAGGCAGCATTTTCGCGCTTTTGGTTTTGAATCGGGCGAGCGAGCTTGTAATCATACGCGCTGGCGGCATGTCGGTTTGGCAATTTTTGCGCCCCGGCATGGTTGTGGCATGTACCATCGGGCTCCTAGAATTCATCGCTTACAACCCGATGGCAGCCAGTGCTCTAGCTCGATCCGCGCACCTTTACCTCGACGCCTTCGGCCGCGATGATTCGGTCTCGTTGTCCACCGGTTGGCTTCGCCAAGATGGAGCCGACGGACAATCCGTGATCAAAGCCAACGCTGCGACCAATCACGGGCTTACTCTCGCCGGCGTGACCGTGTTTGTTTTCGACTCTCAGGGCCACTTTTCTGCCAGGATCGATGCGTCCCGAGGCACCCTTCAGGATGGAGCCTGGCTGCTGAAGGATGCATGGGTCTCAGCAATCGGGCAAGAACCCCAAAAATTTCAAAATTACTTGTTAGCAACGTACTTAACTCAAGAGCGGGCGACCCAAGCGTTCGGTGATGCCCGCAGGATATCCTCCTGGAAGTTGCCGGATCTCATAAAGGATGCGGAGAAAGCCAAGGTTCCCGCCACGCGGCTCAAACTCCAATACCAACTTTTATTGTCGCGCCCGTTACTATGCGCGGCCATGGTTCTTCTGGCGGCGACTGTGTCGCTCCGCTCATTCCGTTCGGGCAACATCACCGCGCTGCTCATAACTGGAATGGTTGGAGGGTTTGGGTTTTTCTTGATGACAGAAATCTCGCGTCAAATTGGCGAAGCTGGAATGGCACCTCTGTGGGTCGTTGTATGGCTGCCAGTTATGTTCGTGATTCTCGTCTCTGTATCGGTATTGCTGTACCAGGAGGACGGCTGAGGAAGAAAGCCTTTCCATGTTTTCTTATCGCGCCTTCGGAGTGGTGAGCGCTATGCAGCCCTCGCTTGGCTTGTACATTGTGATTTGCCAGACTGATTGCCGATGCGATTTCCATTGGCTTGGCCAATCGGCTGAGACGATAAAGCTCTGCTCCAGCGGGGACGCGGGCGTGCTTTTGTTCTGGGCGCGGCATAGGAGAGCAAGCAGTCTTCCTTTGTCTGCCTCGTCCGGCGGCGTAATGACGGCGACCGGACCGATTCGGCTCTCGGGCTGGCGCTGGGGGATGAGGCTGCGGCGGTCGGCAATCGTCACGAATGCCAGCGGAAGCAGCCGCCGAAGATTCCCGGCAGTCATCCGGTCCGTAGTCAGTATGGTGGCATTTTCGGCTCCCGCTAGCCGTAGCGCATCAGCAAGCGGCTCAAAGCGCGCCCATGTCTCGCATGAGCCGCAGATTGGGAGACCGATAAAGAGGGCAAAGATTCGGAATCCAATTATAATTAGAGCGCCGACTAATATCGTCGCTGCGTACGCATAAATTTTGCGAGCCGAGTCGTTTTGATGCTTTGCTAATGCGACTGCCAGCAGAACTGCCGGCAAAAAGAGGGGATGCATATACTCGGAGCCACCTCTGTCAAAACCGATCAAAACGGCGAACGCCAGAAATGCGAAAGCCCAAAGCGTCATTCTGAGAAGAAGGCGTTCATGATGGTTTTCCAGACCCTGTAGGCCGAGAGTCCAAGCGGCTTTGCCAAAATTTGTCGTCGATCCCGGAAATAGCAACGGCAGAATTGGAATCAGCGGAAAAAGAAAGATGACAGGGCTTTTGAGCATATTCAGTAAGGCGGTCAAAGCGCGGTGCAGATAGTTCTTTTCCAGAAGCTGGCCGAAACGCCCGGTTAGGCGGCCTATCGAGCTGTGCAGCGGACCGCGGTCCAGGTCATCGATGGCTTCACCATTCGACGGGTTACCGCTACGTCCAATAGAATGATCTCGTTTGATGATGACGTTAGAAGGAAATGATGTGACGACCGTCGCCGCCGCGCTGGCCGCTGAAGGCGACCCGTCCACGGCGCTGTCTCCAACTATGAGCCATGCGCAAAATGGGGTGATCAGTACTAGTGTCGCAAATAGGCTCAATAATGCTCGTGGGCTTTGGACCCTGCGCCGTGAAGATGGCAAAGAGAAACCCGACAAAAGAAGAATGGCGAGGAAGATGATGAAATTGTAGTTGCTAAGCAGGCCTAGAGCGCAAAAGATTCCAAAGAGCAGATAGTCAGGCCAAGCACCGCGGTCGCAGAGCCGTAAGAAGACCCACAATGTCCCCATGACCATGGTAGTTAGGGCGGCGGTGTAGGTCACGCCCTCGTGCATGCCCCAGCCAATCTCAAAGCAGAGCGAAAGAGAGAATGCAGCGAGCGCCCCCCAGCTGCGATTGTGAAGCAAGCGCGATGCGGCAAGATAGGTGAAGATGCACGTCGAAATTAGCAGGGCGTATTTGAGGAACAAAACCGCGGTAAGGTTGGGGCCAATCAACGTTTGTATGGCGGCCAACATCCAAATATAGAGTGGTGGCTTATCTCTCGTATAGCCGAATGACCAGCTTTGCGCGTAGACCAAAGAAAGAGAATCGTCAGTGCCCAGAGTAGGGGAAGCCACGAATCGTAAGAGGCCATGAATGATGCTATACGCAAGTGCGACCAGAATTACGATGGCTAAAGTCGGTATCCGCCCGCTACGACATTTTGTACCGATACTTGCTGGCATTCGGCGCTGCCGCATTTGTGTTAATCGTGCGTCGGCTGATTTGAGCGCCTGAGCCTAAGAAGATCTGGCCGGCGTCCGATAAAACAAGTCAAGGAAATGTATCATGTAGGTCGGCGATGTCCTGACGCTTTTCTGTCGCGTTCCTCGCGACCGGGTCCTGGCAGCCGAGCGCGAGCAGCGGTATGCGGACCCACCGACACCATCGCTCAAAATTGCTGAGCGGGATGCCAACCTCGATGTCGAACGCAACCCTGCGCGCCCCGTGTTCGCCTTGCCCGGCGTCTGGACGCGCTACAAAGGACTGTTGAAGAAGAACGGCGACACCGTGGAGCAGGAGGTGTTCGCCTTCATGACCACGGAACCGAACGAGTTCACCTCAAGCACCACGAGAGGATGCCGATGCTGCTATCGGATCCGGCAGACTTCGAAACGTGGCTGTCCGGTTCAACGGAGGAGGCGTTCAAGCTGGCGCGCACCTACGCGTCCGAGCAGATGCGGATTGTGCAATCGGGGTCTGAGCGCGAAGATTTGCTTGATGCGGCCTGAACAACGTTCTCGGCCGTAGGCACCTTGCTGAACATTCTCTACACGCGCTGATGTTCGAGGCATCATGGCATCACGTCAGTTTCGTGGATGGTCCATAGCAGTAGGTATCGGGTTGGCGGCGGTATTTTCCATTTGGTCTATCGCAGTGATGGCTAGCGATCTCATGCGAGAGGATAGCCACCCGCCATTGGGGCTCTATTTCCTATGGCTCTCGCTGCTGTCGATGTTCTGGTCGGGTCTCAGCCTGCTGCGATGGAGAACCAATCTGGCAATTGTTGTTCTGCTTCTTTCGGCGATATACGCGCCGCCACTTGGCATGTTTGTGATTCTGTTCCGGCTCGGCTTGACTGATTGAGAGGCTGGGGGCCGATCATGAGATTGCCGTGGTGGTTCTGGCTCGCCTACGCCGATGTCAAATTCTGGTACGCGACCGCGCCGGCAGCGATCGCGCTGGCCCTCACCACGTGGTTTGCCGCGCCTTGGCCCGGTGGACTGCGCTGGTTCTTGATTGCTGTCGTCGTTCTCTTAGCATTGCCGTTTCCAGCGGCTGCTGCGGTAGTCGCTTATCAGAAATTCGATGCGACCAGATATTGGCGGACCCTTGATGTCGCCGAGACCATCACTGGATTGACTGTGCCGGCAGGCAGCAAGGTCCTGTTCGCCGACAAGAAGCATTCCATCCCCGTTTCGATCGAGATGCCGCACGTCACCGAGATCCGCGGCATGCGCCTGACGGGAACCTTGAGGCCGTTGGGAAATTGGGGCGACGTCGGCAAGGTTTGGGGCGGCATCCTCGGCCGAGCCTGTTTAGTCAACGGTATACATCCCCCGGTGCTCGAGACTTCGAATCTCGGGGATTGCGGGTTCAAATCCTGCCGGGACCGCCAACCAAAAACGTTAACCACGACGCTCAAGCTGGCAACGGGAACTGCAGCAGACTCGGGTGCGTTACGGGTTCTCTCGTCCCAATGGAGGAAACGTCATGCCCCACAAAGGCGCCGAACATCATAAGAAAGCCGCCGAGCATCACACGCACGCTGCTCACCACCATCGCGAAGCAGCGAAACATCACGAGGCAGGCGCGTCAGAGAAGGGTGCTCATCACGCCCATGCTGCGCATGGTCACACGACTCATGCTCGTCATCATGCTGATGAAGCTGCAAAGCATCACGCTGACGAGCA
>JRHI01003041.1_pt1 | contig 10463 bp, 6 predicted proteins | sample 215371 | NCBI WGS metagenome assembly JRHI01 (sample SAMN02929681, study PRJNA255918) | sediment metagenome | biome: cave system; feature: Ice Cave; material: Sediment; isolation source: sediment from deep within a dark volcanic ice cave with no known source of... ... | reverse complement strand
ATGCAGTCCTAGCGTGGCTGGCCGGTTCCATAGCGGGCCGCGGCTGGCCCGAACTCGCTACGGCGGCGCCGTATGCCCTCGCCGGGCTTACGTTCGCGGCGCTCGCGGCACCCGCGCTCAACGCGCTACGTTTAGGAACGGGGGTTGCGCGGGCCGTGGGAGTCGATATCGCGCGCACGCAGTGGCTGGTACTCGGCGGGGCGACGCTGCTGGCGGCCGCTTCGGTGACATTAGCGGGCATTCTCGGGTTCGCCGGCCTCATCGTGCCACATCTGGCGCGGCGGATCGTCGGCACGGACGCCCGCGCAGCGCTCGTCGCATCGGCACTACTGGGCGCGGCGCTCGTGCCGCTGGCAGACGCTCTCGCGCGCTCGCTTGTGCCGCCTTCAGAGATTCCGCTCGGCGTGCTGCTCGCCTTTGTCGGCGTACCGACCTTTTTGTATTTGTATTTCCGGCCCAAGGGCGCAGCGCAACTGTGGGGCACGTAAGGCTCGAAGGCCTGCGCCTCGTCGCCGGCGCCCGGACGTTGCTCGACGATGTGTCGCTTGCGGCGCTTCCGGGCGAACTCGTCGCGGTCGTCGGCCCGAACGGTGTTGGAAAATCGACGCTCTTGCGGGCGCTCGCGGGTTTCGTAAAACCCGCCGCGGGCTCGATTGCAATCGACGGGGTGGCGCTGCGGACGCTCGCGACGCGCGACCGCGCCCGGGCCGTCACCCTGATTGGGACCGACGTCGAAACACCGCACGGTGCGACCGTTCGCGAAGTGGTCGCGACCGGCAGGTTCGCCTATCGACCGTGGTGGGACTGGAGCGAGCGTGACGAAGATCGCGATGCGGTCCGGGCGGCGCTCGCACGCGTCGATCTTGCGAGTCTGGCGGATCGCGCGTTCGAGAGCCTCTCCTCGGGCGAACGGCAACGCGCCTGGCTCGCGCTCGCTCTCGCCCAGGACGCGCGTCTGGTGCTACTCGACGAACCGACGTCCCACCTCGATCCGCGCTTCGCTCTGGAAATGTTGTGTCTGGTGCGCGGCATCGCGCGCGAGCACACGACGGCCTTCGTGGTACTTCACGACTTAAATGAAGCGTCGGCCGTCGCCGACCGCATTGCGGTTCTAGGCGAAGGTCGTCTCTTAGCTTTTGCGCCACCGGACGCCGCACTCGATCCGGATATTTTGGAACGCGCCTTCGGGATCGCCTTCGATCGCGTGACTATCGCCGGTACGATCCGTGTGATCGCGCGCGGCTACCGTGCTGCGGCGACCGCTACGGAAACTTGACGACCGTTTCGATTCCGATCGAGCTCTGATGCGGACGTCCGACGGTTGCGGGTGCACCTCGGAACGTGAAGTTGTTGCCGTCGCTTGCGTCCAGCCGATATTCGCCGCGAAAGATCAGATTCGAATTGGGGGTGTAAGCGAGCGTAGCCGTATTGGATTGCAGTCGCTGTACCGTACCCGTGCGGAAACCCGCGCTATCGTGGAAGGTCTCTTTGCGTAGCGATATGCCGTAGAGCGCGTTTAGTTGATAGTTCGCGTAGCCCGCAATGCCGTTCCAATGGGCGGTTGTTGCGAAACCAGGCGCCGCGAGCTGCGTACCATTATCGTAATTGGCGATCAATGTCAAGGCGCTCGTGGCGTGCACGGTAAGCACGCCGTCGTACAGCACGCGATTCGAATAGACGGGCGCGGCTGCCAGCGCGCTATTGCCGTTCAGCGCGAAATCGTTGCCGTTGTACGTCTGCACGCTAAGCGCGTACCCGGGCGATGGCGCGATTGCGAGACCGCCCTCGAGCGTCTTCTTCTTGCCGACGAACTTCCAGTCGTCCCAACCGTTATTGACACCCGCGATCAGCGAGAGTTTCGAATTGTACGCGTACGTCAGACGCGCGCCCGTATGCGTGAACGGAATCGCGTATCCGAAAAGATACGAACGCGAATAGTTCGTGTTCGTCGTCGTATCGATGGTTTCGGCGCCCGCGAGGGTGACGTACTTTCCGGCCACGAGCGTAACGGGAGCGCGTGCGAACTGCAGGTAAGCGGCATTGAGCACGGTGCCCGAACGCGATTGCCCGTTCGAGCCGATAACGTCCGCGTCGGTGCCGAACACGCCTTGAAATTTCGCGCTCACAACGGGGCCGTTCAGATTCAGGTTCAGCGTCGCGTTTTGCAGAGTCGGCGTCCTGTTGAAATCGTTTGCGGGCGCGAGCGTGCGACCGCCGTTGGAATCGAAAAACGGACCGTTGCTCGCATCGAATATGCGACTCGGCGTTCCGGTTGTGAAGCGGGCGGCGTCGGTTCCGCCGACGCTCGTGAGTCCCGCGTCGCCATACCCGCTCAGCGTGATCAGCTTGTACGGCGTCGCCGACGGGGCGGGTGCAGCGAAAGCAGAGGCGGACGGCGACGGGACCGGTTTTGCACCAGCGCTCGGCGCTGCGGAGGGAACGGGCGTCGGCGTTTGCGCGAGTGCAGCGTTTGCGGCAAGACCGCCCGCGACGGCTGCAAAAAAACATCCCGGCGAGGAACGTACGGATGGGCAAAGAGATCCCTTTCAAGAACGAATCGGCGGCAGACGAGGTCTGCGGCAATGGGTCGGACCGGGGTTCGGCGATTCGGGCGCTAGGCGCCATCGTACGGAACCGGCTGCCCGGACGCATTAGCCACGTGGCGCACGCTACGGCACTTGGGTACCGCAAACGAGAGCTAGGTGGACCCTCCGCAGCTTAACGCTTGAATTCGCGCGGCGTCCCGACCACCGAACCGCCGGCTGGGACACCGTTCCTCACATGGGTGTCGCTCGAGAGCACCCAGCCGTAGCGGCCGCGATACGGCCCGCTCATAACCTTTACTCCGACGGCGTCCTCATCGCCCGTGGCGAACTTCGGATGCGCCGCGCCCGCGACGCACGATACGATCAGCGCTTGGGTACCGGGCTCGGCGAGCAGCGTGTGCGCGAAGATCGCGCGGGTATTGCCCCACTCGCCGGCAGCATAATCGACGAGCCGCGTACGCGAATCCCAAAGGAAAACGTCCGGATCGACGGCATCGGATGCGAGCACGACCCGGCCGCCGGTCGACGCCACGCAGACCGTCGCCTCGGCGGTACCGGCACCCAGAACGACGAGCGCCGCCGCGACGAGGGACGCGCGCAGTGGAAACATCACGCGGGACGTCCCACAAGCTCGCGTTCGCGCAGCCACGTACCGAAATCTATCGCGGTCATCGGATGAGCAACGTAAAATCCTTGGATACCATCACATCCAAGCGACACCAGCGCCTCTTGTTGCGTCGCGGTTTCGACACCCTTTGCAATCACGCTCCAGTTCAACGATTTCGCCACGATAATCGTCCCTTCGACCACCGCCCGCGCGGTGCTGCTCTCCGTGACACTTTCGACGAGCAAACGCTCGAGCTTGATCGTATCGATGGGCAGGTGCGAGAGCGCGGCGAGCACGCCGAGCGCCCCGTCGAATCCGTCCAGCGCAAAGCGGATACCGTTGCGCGCACAGTGCTCGACGAAGTTACCGATTTCTTCGGCCCGCTCGGCATCGGCGAATTGCTCCGGGGAGATCTCGATTCTCAATCTTCGCACGTCCTGTGCCAGAGTCACGTCCGCCAGCAGTTCGTCGATTTCGCGTCGATCGTATCCCGCGAGATTGACGTCGATACGCAGCGGTGTTCCCGCGTGCGCCCACGCGCGCGCCTGGATGGTCGCCTCGCGAAGCACCCACCGATCGAGCGCCCGGCGCCCGGCTTCGTCGCGGGCGATCGACCAGCCGCGTTCGGGCGCAAGGAATCCGTATACCGGATGGATGCGCCGGATCAAGGCCTCAGCGCCAAGGAGCAGGGCGCCGCCCGCATCCACGATCGGCTGATAACACAAGATATAGCCGATGTCGCGCGGCTCGCTAGAATTCGACGCAGTTGCGAGCTCACGAGCCTCTTCTGCCTCGCCCGGCACATTGCGGAAGCGAACGCGCGAACCGCCGTCGTCTTTGGCGGCGTACATCGCGGCATCGGCGCAGGCGAGCAGATCGTCGCGCGTCGTCGCGTCGCCGGGGTAGGTCGCCACGCCAATGCTCGCTGAGAGCGAGAAGTGATAGCCATCGACGTCGAATGGGAACGTCAGCACGCCACCGACGCGTTGGGTGACCGATTCGATTTCGCGGCGATCTCCCACGTGCGGCATGATGATGGCGAACTCGTCGCCCCCGAGCCGGCCGATATATTCCTCGCGCCGCAACGTGACGCGCAGGCGCTGCGCGACCTCGGCGAGCACGAGGTCCCCGCCGCGGTGACCCACGGTATCGTTGACCCCCTTGAAACCGTCGATATCGAGGAAGAGCACCGCGGTTTGCGTGCCGAGCCGCTCGGATTCCGCGAGCGACTTGTCGAGGTGTGCCAGCAGCGCTGCCCGATTGGGAAGCGACGTCAGCGAATCGGAATACGCTAGCCGTTCGATGTGCGCGTCGTTCGTGCCGCGTTCCATGCCACGCGACAGCGCCTCGATGACCGTCTCGACGTAACGCCAGTCGTGGTTTTCGAACGGAACCTCGCGCGCTTCGGCCGCCGCAAAGGTCAAGACCCAACGCTCGCCCGCGACGCGGAATGCCGCCGCGAGAAAACAACGCATGCCCTCGGCTCCGTCGCCGAACTCGCGCGCGCTCGTCGCGTCCAGCACGGCAAAGGTGCCGGAGCGTAGCAGCGCCGCACCCGCGACCGAACGTTCGATCGGAAGGCGCGTTCCCGGACGCTCCCCGCTGTCGGTGTACTCGATCACGAATTCGCTACCATCGACCCGCGCCAGGGTCGCCGAGCCCAGACCAATTCCGCGAACCGCTTCGCGCAGGAGTGCGCGGACGTAATCCGTTCCACCCAGACCCCGACGGACGACGAGCTGCCAGAGCGACTCTAAACGCTCGTCGCGCTGTATTTCCAAGCGCGGCTCATCGCGCAGCCGGATACTCGCGACGATCGCGCCGGCACCCGTCGCGTTCGACGTGGATCCCGAACGCAGGGGCCGCAAGCGCACCGCGATCTCACGCTCGCCCGCCGGCGTCGCGATGCGCGTATCGAAGGAGCGCGGCTCGAGTGATACCAGCTCCGGAACGATCTCCGCTGCGCGTCGTGTCAGCAATGACATTTCCGGAACGTCAAAGACGTCGGCGGCTTCTGCATTCACGTACGACAGAGCGCCGCTCTCAATATCAATGACCAGCAGCGCATCGTTCGTAACGTCGCCGCCCGGGATCCCTTCCGTAGCGGACGGCAACTGCTCGGACATCATTGCACGTATTGCATACCGGACGATAAAAGGCCCGCCGCACTTTGTGAGAATAACGCGGCTCAGTGGGATCGCTCGAAAGATTGCGCAGGGCCCTACCGCTCGGCGTAGTTGCCGGGTTGACTGGAATCGCTGCGCTCGTGAATCGATCGCTGCGCAACCAGCCTTTGCCGCTCGACCGCGTCGGCGGAGCGCGTCGTCCGTGGCGCTGGCGCGGCTACGAAATATTCGTCACCGAACTTGGGGCCGGACCGCCGATCCTGCTCGTGCACGGAATTTATGGCGGGGCTTCTTCGTACGAGTACCGCGCGCTCGCCCCGCTCCTGGCGGATAAGCACCGCGTCGTCGCGTTCGACCTTCTGGGCTGCGGACTCTCCGAAATGCCGGCGCTTGCGTATTCCGGCGAACTATTTGCGGAGCTGATCGTCGATGCGGTTCGAGAACTCACGAGCGGGCCGCTGACGCTCGTCGGTAGTTCGCTCGGGGGCGCATTCGCAATTCGCGCGGCGCTCCGCGCACCGGAACGCGTGCGGCGACTCGTCACAATCGCGCCGACGGGCCTCGCCGGCATCCTGGATTGGGAGCCTGCGCCCGTTCGGCGGGTGGCCGGCGCGTTCGTTCGATCGCCGCTGGCCGGCGAGGCTGCCTTCAACGGCTTCGTGACCAAAGCATCGCTGCGCCGATTCTTGCGCAATCGATCTTACCGGGGCGCAGCTGCGATTGCGCCCGAAGTCGTCGACCATTACTATGCCGTGACGCATCAAAGCGGTGCACGCTACGTGCCGGCGCAATTCGTCGGGGGTGCGCTCAACGTCGACGTGGCGCGCGACCTACCGTTCGTCGAAGCACCGCTGCTCGTCATTTGGGGCGCACGGGCACCCGCGGCGAATCCCCTCGCTAACGCCGAAGCCTTCGTCCGGCTGGCACGCGACGGGCGACTCGCAACCCTCGCACAAGCGGGTCTTTCACCGCAAGAAGAGGCGGCGGATGAGACCGCGCGCGCGATTCTCGCTTTCACGCGCGAAGGCGGCGGCCTTGCGGGCGGGGACGCGCCTCCGGCGGAAAGAACCGCGAACGCTATGTCGCCCGCTATCGTGCCCAATATCTTCAAAAGTTACGATATCCGCGGAATCTATCCGTCCGAGCTCAACGACGAGCTCGCATACGCGATCGGACGAGCCTTCGTTGAGGAGTTGCGCGTCACGTCGGTCGTCGTCGGACGCGATATGCGACCGTCGGGCGAATCGCTGTTCGATGCATTCGCACGCGGCGCGAACGAAAGGGGCGCCGACGTCATCGACATCGGCCTCGTTTCGACGGACGCGCTGTACTTTGCGGTCGGCAAATACGAGTACGCGGGAGGCGTAATGATCACGGCCTCGCACAACCCCGCGAACTACAACGGCATGAAACTCACGCGCGACCGCGCGCAGGCGATCTCGCTGGATACCGGACTCTCTGCCATCCGCGATCGCATCGCGAGCGGAACGTTCGGGCCGCCTGCGGCGCGGCCCGGCACGATTACCCGCCGGAACGTCCTGGATGCATTCGCCGCTCATTGTTTAACGTTCGTCGATCCAAAAGCCATCAAGCCGCTGCGCATCGCGATAGATGCGGGCAACGGGATGGCCGGCCTCACGATTCCGTACGTGTTCAAACATCTGCCAACGCACGTCACGCCGCTCTTCTTCGAACTGGACGGAACCTTTCCGAATCATCCCGCAAGCCCGATCGAACCCGAGAACATGGTCGATCTGCAGAAGGCCGTGATCGCGGGCGGCTGCGACATCGGGGTCGCTTTCGACGGCGATGCGGACCGTATGTTCATCGTCGATGAAAAAGGTGCGCTCATCGGCGGCGATATCGTCACCGCGCTCGTCGCGATCAATACGCTCAAACGTTATCCCGGCGGCAAGATTCTTTACAATCTCATCTGCAGTCGCAGCGTCCCCGAGGCGATCGAAAAAGCGGGCGGCATTCCCGTGCGCTCGCAAGTCGGCCACTCGCTCATCAAAAAGACGATGCGCGACGAGAACATCGTTTTCGGAGGCGAACATTCCGGACATTTCTACTTCCGCGACAACTGGTTTGCAGATTCGGGGATGATCGCGTTCTTACAATGCCTCGAAGTCTTCAGCGATGCTGGCCTATCCGTGAGCCAAGTCATCGCGCCGATCGACAAGCGTTCGCGTTCCGGCGAAATCAATAGCCGCGTCCACGACATTCCCGGAAAACTCGCGCAGCTACAGGCGCACTATAAAGACGCGCAGATCGATTTTCTCGACGGCGTCACGATTGCGTATCCGAGTTGGTGGATGAACGTTCGTCCGTCCAATACCGAACCGCTGCTCCGCCTCAACGTCGAGGGCGATACGAAAGACCTGATGGAACGCAATCGAGATGCGGCGCTCGCGATTATTCGCGGCTAACAAAAACGCGTGCGAACCGGGGGAGCGCCGCCATCCCGACTAAAGTCGATCCTCACGTGCAGGATGCGGTTGCCTGAACGCACAGAACCGAAGCGATGCCTGAATCCCCGAGAACGCTGGCCGCAATCATCGAAGCCGTCGAGACGCTTTTGCGAGGAACGGTGCTCGATGCGTGGCCCACCCGTGACGACGATCTTGCGCTGCTGCGCGCGACGCGCGAACGTCTCGAACGCCGCTTCACGCTCGCCGTCGTCGGCGAATTTTCGAGTGGTAAATCGTATCTGCTCAACGCGCTACTCGGAAAAACGCGCTACGACGAAAAAGGGCAAATAGCGGGTCTACTCGCGACCGACATCAATCCGTCGACCGCGACGATCACGGAACTCGAATATGGCGCTCCGGAATCGGCAGTAGCGACATATCCGTCGGGGCGGAGCGAACGAATCCCGATGGACCGCCTCTCGCGTTTCGTCGCCGTCGCAAAAAACGACGAGCGCGGCGCGTTGCACGATGCGACGGCAGGCGACGATGCCGCACCGTCGTTCGTCGTGGTGTCGCTCGACTCACCGTTCTTGCAAAGCGGATTCGTCGTTGCCGATACGCCGGGCCTCGCTTCGCTCAACCCGGCGCACCGCCGCGCGACCCTGTCGTATCTGCCGCGCACGGATGCGGTGCTCTATCTCATCGATACGCAGCAGCCCTTCAGCTCAGGCGACGCGGCGTTTCTGGGTTTGGTCGGCGAACACGTGCGTACGATATTCATCGTGCAAACGAAGATCGATCTGTGGCGCATGCGCGAAACGGACGGCCGCGAAGCCTGGGCAGCCGCTCGCGCGCGCATCATCGAACGCGCCGCGCATTTTGCACCCGAAGCCGTGGTCTACAGCGTTTCCGCGCGCGACTTCGCGCTGGGCACGCTCGATCGTGACCCCGGGACGCTTGCCGCGAGCGGCTTTCCGGATCTGCTCGCCGGACTGGAACGCTCGCTCGAAAGCCGAGCGATGGCAGCGCGCGTCGAACGGACCCTGGCGGTGTTGCACGACGTCGCAGTCAAAACGACCGCCCGCGTACGGCGCGCGGGCGTGCTCGCCGAAACGAGCGGCGAAGCGCTCGCGCGCGAACGCGAACGCGCCGCAAGCGATCTCACCGAGCGCGAGCGCGCGCTCGGACGCGAACGCGACGATGTGACGCGTGCCGGCATGGAGCGTCGCGACTGGATCGTGCAGCAAGGAACGGCGCTCGCGCAGCGTGCGACGCGCGCGCTCGCCTCGTCGATCGATATTGCCGACGTCGAACGCATCCGCGACCGCGGGAAGTTCCACGGCCTCGTCGATGCGACCGTAGCGCCGGTATGGAATGCATTCGCGCGTGATGTCGCGGGCGACGTCGCGCGCGCACTCGAACGCATCGCCCGTTCGCGCACTGACGTACGCGTTACGGACCTAGCAGCGCTACGCCTGGGAGGTGTACCCGGCACCGGGGCATGGTCGCGAGATCTTGCGAGCGGCATCGCATCGACGATCGTACTCGGTGCGCTCGGCGGCCCCACGGTGACGTTCGTCCACGCGGTTGCGCGCGCGTTCGCATCGCACGCGTACGGTACGTACATGAAACGCGAACTCGGAAACGATCTCTACGCAACATTCTTCCCCGAGTTCGAGCACGAGGTCGCCACCTTCGTCGACGGGCTCGCTGAGAACCTCGCCGGAATCTACGACGACGCGGCGGCTGCGATCGAACGCGAACGTCTCGTCGCGCGGGCGGAAACGCTCGAACCGATCGAACGCGCGCTAGCACTTTCGAACGATGCGGCCGGACGGCTCGCCGCGTCGCGCCAACTCGCGGCGGTGATTCGGGAACTCGAGACTATCGAGGATCGGCTCGTCACGTTCGATACCACAGCACGCGGCGCCGCCGCGCTCGACGCGCCGGCACGCGGGGACGCCATAGTCGCCGGCCTCGAGAAAGACTCGGGCCCGCACTCCGGCGTCCCGCATCATCCCGAAGTCCTCTTCGATGCGGACGCGTACGATCGCGGCTTGCGGCCGCAGCGTTATCGCGTCGTGATTCTCGGCGCGCTACGACGCGGTAAGTCGAGCCTCATCAATGCCATCGCCGGCACGCGTATCTTACAAGACGAAGGCGGAAGCGAAGCCCTCTTTCCCGTGCACGTGCGTTACGGCGAACGCGAGCGCGCCTACGCGCTGGAAGGCGAAGGCCGCTGGACGGAGATTGCAACGAGTGCCGCGATGGAACGAGCCGCGCGCTGTGCGGTCCTCATCGAGACGCCGTGGACGATGCCGCGCGAACTGGTGCTCGTTCACGCTCCCGCTTTCGATAGCGGCGATGCCGAGGCCGAAGAGATCGCCATTGCCGCCGCGCGAGCCGCAAGCGAAATTCTGGGACTCTTCTCGCGTCAACTCTCGGACCGCGAACTCTCGCTTTACGAACGCGTCGCGGAGCTTGCGAAACCAATGTTGCTGGCGCACACGATTGCCGATAATGAAAGTGCGAGCGAACGGCGCATGGTCGTCGAGCTGGCAGCGCGCTATTTGCGCGAGCGTGCGATACCCGTGGCGCGCGTTTTCACGATCTCGGCGCTCGACTATTTCGAAGCGGCACAAACCAAGCGACCGACAGCAGCGTGGAACGAGCTCGGAGCGTTGCGCGAAACGCTGCAGGCGCATGCGGAAGAACACATGCGCCGGCTCGACGAGCGGGCCCGGCAAGAAGCCGATCGCGCACGGACCGTGCC
>JRHI01003040.1_pt1 | contig 10467 bp, 8 predicted proteins | sample 215371 | NCBI WGS metagenome assembly JRHI01 (sample SAMN02929681, study PRJNA255918) | sediment metagenome | biome: cave system; feature: Ice Cave; material: Sediment; isolation source: sediment from deep within a dark volcanic ice cave with no known source of... ... | reverse complement strand
GCCCAAATCGATCTCTTCAGCGCCGTCTGGAATAGAGACATTGGGCCCGGCGGCGGTAATTTTCGCACCCGTGATGACCACGACGCCCGGCTTGGTCAAGGTATCGCTTTTCCCATCGAACATGCGCGCCGCTTTCAGCACGATCGTTTTTGGTGCGGCTTGTGGCGGCGGGGTCTGGGCTTGCGAACCGGCGCAAAAGAAAAATGGCAGGGAAAAGAACAGTGTACGAATCCGGCGCATTCGTTGAGCTCCTTTCAGCTTGTAATCCACAGTCGCGCGTCAACGATAGCCCGCTACACACAAAAGTCAAGGCACTCCCGCGAAAAGTAGGACAATAGGTCCGTAATATGGGTGAGCGATTTATTCGGCGCACGCGGATTGCCGCACCGGCAGAGCAGGTTACCGTTGGCATGCCGAGCCAGGCGCTTTGGAGCGCCTAAGGCCGCCGTGGGAAGAGGCGCGCGTCGTAGAAACCACTGGCGGCATCGAGCAGATCGGATCGCGCGTTACGCTGCGCGTGCGCATCGGGCCTTTCACGCAAACCTGGATTGCCGAGCACACCGATTGCGAGCCTGGCCGAATGTTTCGCGACAAAATGATTTGCGGACCGTTCCCGCGTTGGGAGCACACGCACAATTTCTTTCCCGAAGGTGCAAATGCGTGCTGGCTCGAGGATTGCGTGGAATATGTGCTGCCGCTGGGGACTTGGGGACTACTGCTGGGGGGATGGTACGTGCGACGCAAGCTCGATCGGCTGTTTGCGTATCGCCATCGCGTGACAAAAGAAGCGTTCGAGACGCAACGGCAATAAGCACGGGCTGGTGATTGCTCCTCTTGCCCGGGCTGTGCTAGCATCCGCCTTTTCGGGGGCCAGCCCAAGGTCTCCTGGACGCCCCGCTTTTCCTGCCTAGCCTCAAATGATGCGGCAAGCTTGCCGTGCCGGCCGGCTCCGCGAAGAGGGGGAATCATGAAAGCCTATACAACACAATCGATACGCAACGTGGGTATTGTCGGCCACGGCGACACCGGAAAAACGCAATTGGTGTCGTCGTTGCTCTTCACCGCCGGGATGACGCCGCGGCTGGGGAAGGTGGCGGAGGGCAGCAGCACGACGGACTGGGACGAAGAAGAGGTTGCGCGAAAGATTTCGATTCAGACGGGCTTGGCATACGCCGAGTGGGCCAACTTTCCTCCAGCCGGGGCCTCGGCTGAAAAAACGAAGATTAATTTTCTGGATACCCCTGGCTACAGCACCTTCGTAAACGAGACGAAGTGTTCGCTGATCGCCGCGGATGCGGCGTTGATCGTGGTGGATGCGAGCCACGGCGTACAGGTGGTCACTGAAAAAGTGTGGGACTATGCCACCGAGTACGATCTCCCGAAAGCATTTGTGATCAACTGGATGGACCGCGATCTGGCGAATTTCGAGCGAGCCCTGCACTCGATTGAACATGTTTTTGGCCGCGGCGTGGTGGCGGCGCACCTGCCGATCGGAGAGGAACGAGGCTTTCGCGGAGTAATCGATTTGGTGACGATGAAAGCGCACATTTACAAGCCGGAAGGCGACGGCAAACCGGTGGTTGAAGAGATTCCAGAGGAGTTGGCTGAGGCGGCGAAAGAAGCGCATGAGAAGCTGGTGGAAATTGTTGCCGAAGGCGATGACAAATTGATGGAGGAATTCTTTGAGAAGGGCACGCTTCCGGTGGAAGACCTGCTGCCCGGCCTGCGCGATGGAGTGCAAACCAAGCGGATCTTTCCAGTGCTGTGCAGCTCGGCACTGCGGAATACAGGTAGCAGCAGCCTGCTGAATTTTATTGTGGATGTTTTCCCGAATCCAGCAGCCCACAAAGCGGCCGGCTATAAACAGCCGGTGCCATTGAACCACGGCGTGGAGCTGGCGGGGACCCACGGTGGGGCGCAAGGCGGGGCGAAGAATGAACTCGTAGAACGTAAGATTGCCGACAGTGAGCCGCTCTCGGTTTACGTGTTCAAGACGCTGGCAGATGCCTTCGCTGGGCGCATCAGCTATTTCAAGGTGATGAGCGGCGTATTAAAGAATGACGCCACCGTGACGAACTTCAACCGCGGAATCCCCGAACGATTTCAACACATACACGCAATGCAGGGGAAAGTAGGGGTTGAAGTGCCCGAATTTCACGCCGGGGACATCGGCTCAATCGGCAAACTGAAAGAAACAATCACGGGCGAGACGCTGGGCGACAAAGCGGCAACTATTTTTTATAAGCCGGCGCAGCTTCCGGAGCCGTCGATCACGTTCGCCATTGAGCCGAAGACTCGTGCGGATGAGGATCGCGTTGGCGTGGCCATTCACAAAATTTTGGAAGAAGACCTGGCGCTGCGATTCTCACGGGATCCACAGACAAAAGAGTTTTTGCTGGCCGGCTCTGGGCAGCAGCACGTGGAGGTAATTGTCGCCAAGCTGCACAAGCGATACCACGTAGACCTGACGCTCAAGCCTCCCAAGGTTCCTTACCGCGAGACGATTCGGGGCAAGGCCGATGCGGAAGGCAAACACAAGAAACAGACCGGCGGACACGGACAATTTGGAGTGTGCCGCATCAAGATGGAACCGCTGCCGCGCGGCCGAGGTTTTGAGTTTGTAGACGATCTTTTCGGCGGGGCCATTCCGAAGAACTGGATCCCGTCGGTGGAGCGGGGCATTAAGGATTCCGCCGCGCGAGGATATCTTGCGGGATTCCCCGTTGTGGATTTTCGCGCAACGCTTTACGACGGCAAATATCATGATGTGGATTCGAGCGACATGGCGTTTCGGATTGCCGGCTCGCTGGCATTTAAAGAAGGAATGAAGCAGGCCAAGGCTGCCCTGCTTGAGCCGGTAATGCACGTGGAGGTCTATGCGCCGGACCAATATTCAGGGGACATCATGGGCGATTTGAGCTCGCGCCGCGGGCGGATCAGCGGCAGTGAGGCGCGCGGGATGAACGTGGTCGTAAAAGCGCAGGTGCCGCTGGCGGAAATGCTCAGTTATGCGACGGATTTAACTTCGATGACGCAGGGCCGCGCGACTTATTCGATGGAATTTTCGCACTATGATTTTGTGCCGGGTGAAATCGCCGAAAAGGTGATTGCCGCGCATAAGGCTGGGCGTGTCGAGGAGCCGGTTGAAGAAGAAGCTTAAACCTTTTTATAAACCCAGTTTCTGGCGGTCGAGTTCTGAATCATCCGAGGTTCAAGGACTTTTTAATCCGAATGTCTCCAGCCAGGCGGCTGGCGATAGCCGCGCCAAATTGGTGCTTGGCGCGACCTTCTGATTACGCCACAATCCTGCTCTCATGAAAAAAGATCATCCATCACGCAGGTCTACGCGAGATCCTTCGCAATTTCCGTCCGACGGCTGGGGCAATCAGACGCGTGCGATTCATTCCGGGGAGCCTCAAAGGCATGGGGTAGGCGCTGCCGTCGGGACCGTGATTGCACGCACGTCGAACTTCACTTTCTCCAGCACCGAAGAAATGAAACGCTGGGCGCAAGGCAAGAGCAAGGCTTACATCTACACGCGGTATGGCAATCCAACTCTGACGGTGGCAGAGGAGAAAATAGCTGCGCTGGAAGGCGGTGAAGCAGGGGTGGTTACCGCGTCGGGGATGGCGGCGATCTCTTCTGCGCTCTTGGGTACGCTTAAGTCAGGCGACGAGCTGATTGCCACGCGCCAACTTTACGGAGGAACCTACCGGCTGATGCGGGATCTTCTGCCCGACCTGGGAATCCGCGTCCATCATGTGGAAGCGGATCTTGCCGGAGTGGATGCGCTCGTCAATTCGCGCACCAGGGTGTTGTATGTCGAGACGCCGACCAATCCAACGTTGCGTGTGGTGGATTTACGGAGGGCCGTGGAGCTAGCGCGCAAACACAAGCTCGTCTCGATTATCGACAATACGTTTGCCTCGCCGATTTTGCAAAAACCGCTGGAGTTGGGCTTCGACATTGTAGTCCACAGCGCTACGAAATATATGGCCGGACATTCCGACTTGATTGCCGGCGTGGCGGCGGGCAGCCGCAGGTGGATGGACAAGCTACGCCACATGGTGATTAGTTTAGGCTCCTCGATGGATCCGGAAGCGGCATTCCTGCTGATTCGAGGATTGAAAACGCTGGAGCTGCGTGTGTTAAGGCAGTGCGAAAACGCGATGGTTATCGCCAAGTTCCTCGAAATGCATCCCAAGGTCGCGCGGGTACATTATCCGGGCCTGGTAACCCATCCTGACCACAAACTGGCCAAGCAGCAGATGCGCGGCTTCGGGTCCATGATGGCATTTGATTTGAAGGGTGGCTTGCCGGCGGCGAGGCGTTTTTGTGATCGGACGATGCTGTTCCTCTTGGCAGCAAGCCTGGGCGGAGTGGAGTCGCTCGTAGTCCTGCCGATTTATACTTCGCATTATGGAATGAGCAATGCCGAGCTGGAGCGGGTGGGCGTTGGCCCGGGAACGGTCCGTATGTCTGTGGGTCTCGAAGATACGGCCGATCTGCTGGCAGATCTGAAGCAAGCTCTCGCCTAGTTGCGGCCAGCAACCAGGGCAGATTCATCAGGCTCCTCACCTGGCTAACTTAATCCGCTAGTGTTGTTCCCCTGTCAACTCCCCGCCGCTTCAGCGTTGCCCCGGCCTGGGCAAGTTCATACAATGTAAGGATGCGGCCAAGCTCAGTCCCAGCGCATGTGATCATTCTGTTTGTTTTGACGGCAGTTGGTTGCCAATGTGCCGCTGCACGTCTCCCAGCCCCGTATGCCCGGCTAACCGGCCCTCCTAGCACACCCCACACTGTGCCACCTGTTGTAGGAAAGCTGCCGGTGGAGAGCCCGCTTTTGCGTCACCTCGTGGTGGCCCCTGCTGTGGCGGATGGCATCGACGTTCTCATGGCGCAGGTGCAACGGACATTTGCGACTGGCGAGCAGGAATACAAAGCCGGACATCTGGAAAGCGCCAGACGCCATTTTGACCACGCGGTGGACTGGATCCTGCTGAGCGGCTTCGATTTGCGATCTGACGCGCGGTTAGAGGCGCTCTTCACCCACATTGTAGATACTGTCCATGGATATGAGCTCTCGGCCTTCCGGGCCGGAGACGGCTTTAGCGAGCCGCCTTCGGAGCCAGCGCCCATTGATGAAATTGCGGAGATGACATTTCCAGTGGATCCGCGGTTGAAAGACCGCGCCGAAAAAGAATTACACGCTGTCTCCCACGATTTGCCGCTTACAATTAATGACACTGTATTGTCCTATCTGAATTTTTTCCAGACCCCGCGCGGGAGGGCCATTGTTGAAGGAGGTCTGCGACGCGCGGGTCGCTACCGGGAAATGATTTCACGCATCTTCCGCGAAGAGGACGTGCCACAGGATTTGATCTATCTGGCGCAGGCCGAAAGCGGATTCAAGCCGCTGGCCCTTTCCAAGGCCAGCGCTCGCGGGATGTGGCAATTCATGGCGTACACCGGGCGCCTTTATGGCCTGCAGCATACTTGGTGGGTGGACGACCGGAATGATCCCGAAAAGGCCACGCGGGCGGCAGCCCGCCATTTGCGGGATTTGTATCACATTTTCGGCGACTGGTATCTAGCCATGGCAGCATACGATTCCGGGCCGGGAAATGTGCAAAAGGCGATTGAGCGCACAGGTTACGCCGATTTCTGGGAGCTCTATAAACGCAACGTGCTGCCGAAGGAAACTAAAAACTATGTCCCCATCATTGTGGCGATGGCGCTTGTAGGGAAGGATGCCGCGCATTATGGCGTGAGTGTCGAGCCGGAGACCCCCGAGCCGGCAGACACGGTAAAACCAGGGCGACCGGTTGACTTGCGCCTGGTGGCGGAAACGATTGATGCCGATCTGGAAACCTTGAAAGCGCTTAATCCTTCGCTCCTACGGGTGGTAACCCCTGCAGACCCGGGATTCGAGCTGCACTTGCCCCAGGGGACGGCCGAACGCTTTTTTGAGGAGATCTCGGCAATTCCGCCCGAGAAGTGGGTGAGTTGGAGGCGCCACCGGGTGGAGGGCGGCGAGACTCTCACCGCCATTGCGCACCGCTATCATGTAACGCCGTCGGCGATTGCCGATGCCAATGAACTGGAGAAAGGCGTCCCGCTACAGGCCGGCGAAAAATTGATTATTCCCGCGGCTGGCCCGGAGGCGACCCACGGCAAGCTGGTACATTACCGGGTGCGTCGAGGCGACACGATCGCTTCTATTGCGGAGCAGTTTAGCGTCGACGTGGATGAAGTACGCCATTGGAACGGGCTTCGCTCGAACAGCGTTCGCCGGGGAATGAGCCTGCGTATTTATCCTGGAGGACGCCGGCCACCGGAGGCCAAGAGCAGCCGTAAAACGCATTCGGGGCCGGCAGCGACATTAGAGGCTAACGTTTCGCGCCCGGTCACGTCGAAAACCCCTCCGGTCGCGGCCACGCGGCGCGGAAAAGCGGTGCTACATCAAGTAAAGCCAGGCGAGACGCTGTGGTCGGTGGCCTCCGCATACGGGACCAACGTGCAAGCGCTTCGGACCGCCAATAGTTTCCTGTCTAGCAGAGGACTGCGGGTCGGCGACCAACTAAAAATTCTTGCCGTGCGTTGAAGCGGCCAAAGGGCTCAAAGACGGCGGTTCGGCTGCGCAGGCGGGACGTATGGGGTGTCGGCCAGAAATTTCGTAGCTTCGCCCGAGCAATCTTGGTAGGATGACGTTATCAAGTGTGGATGGGCTGCATCCTGATTCAGGGAGCGGCACCGGAGGCACCCATGAGTTCTACGTTCCATGCAGGCAACGGGAAAGTGACCGTGCCTTACATTCTGAGCCGCAAATTTTCCCTCGCGGCGAATGAATCCCAGGAAAGCTCAAATCGGCAGGCCGGAAGTCAGCGAAGTGGTAGAAGTAAGATCACCTGTTTGACCGCTTACGATTTTCCAACCGCGCGGCTGCTCGACGACGCCGGCATCGACATCCTTCTTGTTGGCGATTCGCTCGGCATGGTAGTTCTCGGCTACGAGAATACCCTGCCGGTTACGCTCGAAGAGATGCTGCACCACACTCGCGCGGTTCGCCGCGCCACGCGCCGCGCGCTTCTCGTCGCGGACATGCCTTACGGAAGCTATCACGCCGGAATTCCCGAGGCGCTGCACAACGCGATGCGCTTCGTAAAAGAAGCTGGAGCCGAAGCCGTGAAAGTCGAAGGCGGCGAACGCCGGTTGGAATTGATTGCGCGCTTTGCTGAGGCCGAAATTCCCGTGATGGGGCACATCGGACTTACGCCGCAGTCCGTCAATGCAATGGGCGGCTACAAAGTTCAGGGGAAAACGCCGGACGCGGCCGAGCGACTGCTCCGTGATGCGCTCGCGGTGGAAGCTGCCGGAGCATTCGCGATCGTGCTCGAAGCCATGCCCCGTGAGTTGGCTGCCCGGATCACGCAAAACTTGCGCATACCTACCATTGGGATTGGGGCAGGACCGGACTGCGACGGCCAGGTGTTGGTGCTGCATGACATGATTGGATTGTCGCTTGGCGAGCGGCCAAAATTCGCCCGGCGTTACGCGAACGTCGCCGACGAAATTACGCGCGCCGTACGTGAGTTTTGCGCCGATGTCCGCGATGGAGGGTTCCCATCGGACGCTGAGTCCTATCACGGTCCCGCGCAAACACCGGCCAGCGCGCTCCGTTCGCCCGAAGTAGCGTGAAACGTTATACGGTTTAGAAGACAGTACAACACAGACTACAAACAGGTTTTGCGTACAAAGAGAGAAACGCCGCTTTAATCGTAGGTTGTCCTACTGAGCGGCAGCGAAGAATCCGATGCACGATCACTGCACGCGGCGAGTTTCTAAGACCGGCGTCGAAGGGAAGATTCGCTTATGACGCCCGAAGAAATACGCACGCTATACGATTACAATTCCTGGGCCAATCATCGTTCGATCGAGGCTTGCGCGTCGCTTACTATCGAGCAATTCACGCGCGATTTGGGTTCGAGCTTTCGCTCCGTGCGCGACACTCTCGCGCACATCATGTCCGGCGAATGGGTTTGGCTCGAACGATTTCAGGGACGCTCACCAAGTGCCATACCCAAGAACGAGTACTCGGATTTGGGTGCGCTTCGCGCCGGTTGGTCGGAAATTGAAAATAACCTAATTTCCTTTGTCCGGGGGCTAACGCAAGCAGACCTCGATCGCGTAATGGAATACAAGACGATTAACTTCGGAGTTTACGTGAACCCCATGTGGCAATCGCTCCAACACCTGGTTAATCATGGAACCTACCATCGCGGGCAAGTTTCCACGCTGCTTCGTCAGTTGGGTGCCAAGCCCATACTTACTGACCTGATGCATTTCTACCGCGAACGCTCGAGTGCGGCAGGCGCCTGATTGCCGGCTCCTCCTATTTCGAAATTGGAGACGATCCATACCGTCGAATGGATGAAGCAGTGCTCCCGCGCCGCGCGGGCTGAAGGACGCATTATCGGATTCGTTCCCACGATGGGAGCTCTGCACGATGGCCATCTTTCCCTGGTGCGAGCTGCGCGGGAGAAAAGCGACATGGTTGTCGTTTCCATCTTCGTGAATCCAAAACAGTTTGGACCTTCCGAAGACCTGACGACATATCCTCGTTCCAGCGAAAAAGATAAATCACTTATTGAAACAGCGGGCGTGCAAACCCTCTTTGCGCCCGGGCCCACGGAAATTTACCCCGGTGATTTCTGCACGTACGTAAACGTCGAAGGCTTGAGCGAGCGATTGGAGGGCCGGTCGCGTCCCGGGCATTTTCGCGGCGTGGCAACAATTGTTTGGAAACTTCTGCAGATCGTGCAGCCCAACATCGCGTTGTTTGGCCGCAAAGACGCGCAACAAGCGCGGATTATCCGGCAAATGGCGCGCGATCTGAATCTCGACACGGAGATCCTGGTTTGCCCCATTGTGCGCGAATCGGATGGGCTAGCGATGTCGTCGCGCAACCTTTACCTGAAGCCGGCCGAACGACGCGCTGCCACAGTTTTATATCGCGCGCTCGATGCGGTCCGAATCGAGATTGGCAAAGGTGAACGTGATGCTCAGCGGCTGCAAGTTCTCATGCGAAAGATTCTCGACGCTGAGCCGCTGGCCACCATCGATTACGCGGAAATTGTTGATGCCGATTCGTTTGAGCCGGTAACGCAGTTGCGGCGAGCCTGTTTCGCGCTTCTGGCCGTTTTTATTGGTGCGACCCGCCTAATCGATAATTTATCGATTGACCGGGCGGTCTCTCCTGAAAGCTCCGGCGAGCTCGGGTGTTCTCTCTGAGTGTTGTTTTCGAACACCGCCTCTTGCTAGTTACCACGCCTCTGTTAAACTTTTCGTATGAATCCCAGCTATTTCAGGAGAGGTCAAAACATGCGAAACGTTCGAATGAATTTGCTGGCCGCAACAATTCTGGCACTGGTTCCGATAGCGCTTGCGGCGCAAGAAACGATTCCGGCAGGAACAGCAATAACCGTCAATCTGGATCAGTCGGTCAGCTCGAAAACCGCCCACTCCGGACAGACCGTGCCCGGCAGCGTGGCACACGATGTTGTTGTTAATGGTAAAACCGCGATCCCTAGAGGGTCGCGAGCTACGCTGATGGTAACCAGCGCGCAAGCCTCCGGGCGCCTTTCAACTCCGGGGAAACTTTGGTTGCGGGTCAGTTCCGTTGACGTGCACGGGCAGAGCTATCGAGTGACAACGAATTCCTCAGGCCGCACCATGAGCGGGAAAGGCAAGCGCGACGCAGTGGCGATCGGGGGAGGCGCGGCAGCGGGCGCAATTATTGGCGCGATTGCCGGCGGAGGCAAGGGTGCTGCCATAGGTGCGGGAGCCGGAGCGGGCGCGGGTACGGTCGGCGCTGCGGCAACCGGAAAGAAAGACGTCGAATTTCCAGCGGAGACAAAATTGCGATTTACGCTGCGAACGCCGGTAACAGTTCACTAGGCGCAGGAATAAATTTAAAAATAAATCGGAACGGGGGAGCTTTTGCCTCCCATTTTCATGCCTTACGAGCGCTGCGACGCTCGGCTGGACTGAATCGCTGCGAGCACCTGGGTGGCGTGACCCTTGGGGTTTACATTGTCCCAGATTTGCGCGATTGTTCCGCTCGGATCCATCAGGAACGTGCTGCGGACAATCCCTAGAAAAGATTTTCCCAGAAACATTTTCATCCGGCGCGCGCCATAGGCTTCGATCGCCTGGAATTCCGGGTCGCTTAGAAGCGAAAAATTTAACTTCTGCTTGGCCTTAAATTTGGCCTGTGTTTCCACGGGATCGGCGCTGCAGCCGAGAATCGTTGCTCCAAAAGCATCAAATTTCGGCTTGGCGTCGCGAAACTCGGACGCTTCTGAAATTCAACCGGGTGTTTGCGCTTTCGGAAAAAAGTAAAACACCACCCATTTCCCGCGCAGATCCGACGTATCTTCCTCTCCTAAACTCCGCTGAGTTCTGAAT
>JRHI01003039.1_pt1 | contig 10470 bp, 4 predicted proteins | sample 215371 | NCBI WGS metagenome assembly JRHI01 (sample SAMN02929681, study PRJNA255918) | sediment metagenome | biome: cave system; feature: Ice Cave; material: Sediment; isolation source: sediment from deep within a dark volcanic ice cave with no known source of... ... | reverse complement strand
ACTGTACGCCATCCCGTACGCCGTTTCCACCGGGCAGCGGGCCCGCGTCGCGCCCGGCCTGCGTTCGGTGGTCGAACGCGTATCCCGAGAGCACCACGGGATACCCGTACGGTTGAGCAAGCATCCAGACGTTGGCCAGCCGGAACAGGTCGCCGTCGAGGTAGCCGATGCCGCCCTGCCGCTGCGTGTCGTGGTTCTCGAGGAACACGACGCCTTTGTCCGACGGCATCAGCCGCCACGCAGACTGTGAAAAGCCTGCGAGGTCCGTCACCCGCTGGCCGCCAGCGCCGAGGAATTTCTCGCCCACGCCGCGGTACCTGAACTCGGTGACGTCGGCCGCGCCAGCCGAAGCGTAGCCGAGCCCGAAATAGTCGGTCGCGTGCACCGCTTCAGTGCCTGCGTCGATGACTTCGAGAAAGAGATACGGAACAGGCCGGCCCTCAGCCGCCAGGGCGCGATTGACACGAGCGATGATTCCGTCGAGCTCGACGGGCTGGATATGCTTCGCTGCGTCAATCCGGAAGCCGGCGACGCCGAGCCGCGCGAGACTGATCAGATAGTCCGCGATTCGTTGCTGGACACTCGATTTGCCGGTGTTCAGGTCGGCGAGCCCCACCAACTCGCAGTCCTGCACATTGGCGGCGTTCTGGTAGTCGCTGACTGCGCACGGTGTATGAAAATCTCCCGCGTCGTACACTCCGGCATACTGGTACTTCGTGTAAACCGTGCCGTTGCTTCCAGTGCCGGCGCCCGCGGTCATGTGGTTGATCACGGCGTCCACGTACAAGTCAACGCCCGCGGCGCGACAGCGCGCCACCATGGCCATGAACTCCGCTCGGGTTCCGGAGCGGCTCCGGTCGATCGAGTAGCTGACCGCCTGATAGCGCTCCCACCAGGGACGGCCGGCGATCACGGCGTGTTCCTGCGGAGGGGAGACGAGTGCCGCGCGATATCCTGCTGGTCCGAGGCTGCGCTCGCACTCCGCACCGACGTCGGGCCACGACCACTCGAAGAGCTGGACGAACACGTCGCCGGCGGCGGCGTGCCCCGTGGCGCGATAGCTCTGCGCCAGCACCGGACGCGGCTCGGGCGGGGTGGGCTGAAACGGGGCCGGCAGTCCGTTGCCGCCGGCGCAAGCGGTTGCATCGGTGCCGAGCAGGACCAGACCCAGTTTTAAAACAAACGCCCGGCCCGAGAAAGAACCTCGGGCCGGGCGCGACGGGCGCATCAATATCCCGGGTTCTGCTTCAGGTTCCGGTTGGCGATCAGCTCGCTCGCGGGCAACGGATACAGATCACGGAAGCCTTCCGTGACCTTCCCCGCCACGACATTTCCCTTCCACGACCACACACCCGCCTTGGAGAACTGGCCGTACCGCACGAGATCCTGACGGCGGTGCCCCTCCCAGAGCAGTTCGCGGCCGCGCTCGGCGAGGACGAAGTCGAGGGTGAGCTGCGCATCGGTGATATTTCCGCTGGTGTTCCCGTAGGCGCGGGCGCGAAGCGCATTCACGTAGCTCAGCGCCTGTTCGCGCGAGCCGCCGCCGCCGCGCAACACCGCCTCGGCGTACATCAGATAAGCGTCGGCCAGGCGGAACATGGGGTAGGCCACGTCCGAGAAGGTCTGGTCCTGGCCCGGCTCTCCCGTGGAGCTGACGTTCCGATACTTCGGACCGCCGATCCCCTTGGAGAAGTCGGTGAGGTTGGTCATCTGCAGCGCCTGTCCGTCACTGTAGAAGTAGGACGAACGCTTGTCGGCGGTGGCCGGTCCGCCCCCATTCGGGAAGCTCGCGACGATCTCGGGCTTCAGGCGGAGCCCATACCAGCCGCCGTTGATGCCGAACGACGACGCTTTCATGCTTCCGCCAACGCTCGCGTGCACGAGGAAGGTCGTTCCGCCGAACGACTGGATCTTCTTCCCGTCCTGCGGAACGGCGAAGATGAACTCCTTCGACTTGCCGTTGTCGGTCGAGAACAGCCGCAGGAAGTTGGGGTCGAGGCTGTACGGGCCAGCGATGACATTGGCGGCCTCGGTTCGAGCGTCGGACCAGCGCGGCGTTCCGGTGTAGACGGCGGCGTTCAGGTAGAGCTTGGCGAGGAGCATGGCGACTGCACCCTGGTCCACGCGGCCGAACTCCGCCGCGCCAACGGGTGGCAGGCTCGGGCGGATCGCGGTGAGCTCGCTGACGACGTAGTTGAAGACTTCCGCGCGCGTCTTCTGCAATGGTGGCGTCTTGCCGACCGCGTCAAGTTCCGTGACGATCGGGATCGGTCCGAACAGGTCGATACCGTGCCAATAGCTGAGCGCGCGCAGGAAACGTGCCTCCGCACGGTATCCGGGTATCTTGGCCTTGGTCGCTGCCGAGACGCTCCTCGAAGCGATTTTCGCGTCGGAGGTCTCGCGGAGGAACTCGTTGGCCATGCCCACCTGGAAGTAGATCCGGTAGTACATCGAGTTCAGGAACTGGTTCGACGACGACCAGAGTTGCGTGTTCAGCTCCTGCACGCCCTGGTCGTTCCACGCGATGGCGGCTTCGTCCGACGGGAGTTCCTCCATCTGCCAGAGCAGGCGCAGGTACTGCGAGAACCCTTCGTCAATGCCGGAGATGTCACTGTTGCCGGCCGGTCCGGTCTGGCCGGTTACGGCAAGCCCCGCGTACACACGAGCGAGGAATGCCTGATAGGAGCCTTCTTCATTGAAGATGTTGGCGCTGCTGACGGTGCTTTTCGGCGCCACCGTTGGATCTGTGCACGCCGCCACGGCGAGCAGGGCGCAGGCGGCGGCGAGTGTGATACGCATGGGTGTGTGCATGGATGGTCTCCCGACTCAGAAGCCGACGTTCATGCCGAACGTGAAGGTCCGCGATAGCGGAAACAGGTTGTTGTCGATGCCGTTGACGCCGGCGACCGGGTCGACACCCGAATACTTGGTGGTGGTGAACACGTTCTGCACCGTGCCGTGCAGCCGGATGCTGCGGAGCTGCCAGAGATTATTGAAGGTATAGCCAATTTGCACATTGTCGAGCCGCAGGAACGATGCGTCTTCAACATAGAGGTCCGAAAAGTACTGCGGCTTGGTGAACCGGTAATCGAGCACGGAGCGCTGCAGGTTTACCGGCCCGGCGCCGCCCTTGAGCGCCTGGAAAAAGCCGATGTTCGAGGCAACGTTGTTGTAGGTGTAGTTGCCCAGATAGGCCCGGGCGGTGAGGGAGAAGTCCCACGCCTTGTATGAGCCCGTGCTCGTATGTCCGATGATCCACTTCGGCTGCGGACTGCGGTATGGCACGCGGTCGCTCTGGTTGATGATGCTGTCGCCGTTGATGTCCTTGTAGAGCTCGTAATCTGTCTTGTCCCCGGTAACCGGCTTGCCGTCCGCTCCGGTCCTGTGGCGGTAGACGAAGAACGAGTTGATCGGGTATCCCGGCTGGAGCACCTGGATCGTACTGCCCACGCCACCGGCAATGCCACCGACCAGAATCTGGTCCGAACCCGAGCCACTGACCGACACGATCTTGTTGTCGTTGGTCGATACGGCGAGGCCGGCTGTCCACCGCAGCGGCGAACGCTTGCCGTCGAAGACGACCGCGCTCAACCCCAACTCGACGCCGGTATTCTTCATGCTGCCGATATTCGTGGTCACGAAGTTCGACAAGTTCGTTCCCGCGGCGACAGGCACCCTGAAAATGAGGTCCTTGGTCGTCTTCGTGTACCAGTCGAGGGTGCCGGTGATGCGATCGTTGTGCAAACCGAAGTCGATACCGACGTTGGTCGCGGTGGTCTGCTCCCACTTGATGGTCGGGTCGACAGCGCTGGGCCGGATGGTCGTGATGAACTGGTTCCCGAACTGGTACTGCGCCATGGCCCCGCCAACGGTGTAGGTCGGGAGGAACAGGTAGTTGCCGAACGACTGGTTCCCGTTCACGCCCCACGACGCGCGGAGCTTGAGGTCGGAGAATGCGCGGTTTCCCCGAAGGAAGGGTTCGTCGATGAGGCGCCACGCGCCGGCCACCGACGGGAAGATGCCCCACTGATTACCGGGGCCGAATCGCGATGAGCCGTCACGCCGGATGCTGGCGGTCAGCAGGTAGCGATCGCGGATCGAGTAGTTCGCGCGGCCGAAAAAGGAAATGAGCTTGCTCTCCTGGACATCCAGGGAGTTTACGTTCGTCTTGGCTGCCGGCACGCCGTTGCTCCCCAGCAAGTTCGTCGAGAGGTCCTCGGCGAAAAAGAACGGAAAGTCGCCCTGCGACTGCTCGTACGAGTAGCCGGCCGTGATATCGGCCGAAGTCCCGGAGCTGGAGAGCTTGCGGGCAAATGTTCCGAAGACTTCGAGCAGCGTGTTCATCTGCCGCGGGTTGCTGCGTTCGAACCGGCCGCCACGGCCGTTCTTGACGTCAAAAGCCGACGTGCTCGGAGAGAATATCGTACGTGCCGCCTGCGCGAAGTCGAAGCCCGTGCGCATGGTGGCGGTGAGCCCTTCCACCCAGGGGAGCCGGTACTTCCCTTCGATGTTCCCGACACTCCGATAGCTGATGCCACGGTCCTGCAGCAGCGCGAGATCCGACAGCGGGTTGCTCGCTGTGTTCCGATCCGTCCACTGGAAGTAGTCGCCGTTGGCAGTGCGTATCGGCTGCGTGGGCGCAAACTGCGTGGCCGCCCCCAGCACGCCGCCCGGCGTGAAGTCATCGTCGCTCTTGCTTCCCTTCAGGTTCGCCCGGAACTCGAGCTTGTCGCCGAACAGCAGGTCGCTGTACGTCAGCCCCACGGAGGTGCGCTTCGCCTCCGTTCCCCGGAGAATTCCGTTCTGGTCCAGGTAGCCGAGCGACAGCCGGTAGCGCATGTCGTCCTTCGCACCGGAAAACGCGATGTTGTGCTCCGCGCCCCCCGCCGAGTGCAGCACCGCGCCGAGCCAGTCGGTGTTGGCCCCCCCCAGCTTGGAAACGTTTTCCGGTGCGTACTGCTGCACCGCCGCGGCGAGTTCCGTCGCATTGAGGACGTCGGGTCTTTTGACGATGGTCGACGTCGAGTAGGAAGTCGAGTAGGTGAATCCCGACGCTCCGGCCCCCCCGGAACGCGTGGTCACGAGAATCACACCGTTCGCGCCACGCGAACCATAGATCGCCGTGGCCGAGGCGTCCTTGAGCACCGTAATGCTCTGGATGTCCGCCGGATTGAGGAAGTTCAGCGGGTTACGACCCGACGAGATGCCTCCGCCTACCTGCAGCGGGAGTCCGTCAATGACGAACAGCGGCTCGTTGCTGGCGTTCACCGACGTGCCGCCGCGAATGCGGATGGCGATGCCGCCGCCGGGCTCGTTGTTGTCCACCACCTGAACGCCCGGCACCTTGCCCTGAATGAGCTGCGCGGCGCTCACGACGCGCCCGGTGTTGAACTCCTTCTCACTCACCGTCTCGACGGCGCCCGTGCGGTCGCGGACGTCGCGTGTGCCGTAGCCGACAACCACGACACCGCCAATCTGGCTCGCCGTTGGCTTGAGGGTGAAGTCGTGCGTCACCACGGCGCCCGCTGCCACGACTACCGCGCTCGCCGAGTCGGGTGCATAGCCAATGCGCTGCGCCTTCACCCGGTAGGTGCCGGCGTCCACGACTATACTGTAGCGGCCGTCATCGCGGGAGACCGCGCCGCGCCTCTGTCCAATGATGGTAACTTCGGCTCCGACGATTGGAGTCAACCCGTCACTCGACCGAACGGTTCCGGTGATTCGTGACTGTTGCGCGAGCACCGGCTGGCTCGCACAGATGAGAGCGAAGAGCGTCGTGGCGAACAACCGCATGGGGCCTACTCCTTGGGGGGGACGGACTGAATGAGATTTTCCCCCATGCTCGGCCATTGTCAAGGGACCGTTCGACGGTTCCGTTGCCTGCTGAGCAACTACCGGAATACCAGCGAAATGAGCTCGACCTCCACGCCGTACCCGCCGGCGCTGACGCCCTCTTCTCGTCGCAACGACAGCTGGAGCCGTTCCACATCATCCAGGTGCAGGTGGTCGCCGGCTGCCCCCCGGCCCGCGGCCGGTCCGACCCAGTAGTCCACGTTCCCGGGAAAGCCCGTCGGCAGCAGTACGCCGCGAGCCAGCGCGAAGTCGCTCAACGGGATCACTCTTTCGGCCCACGTCGAATCGACAACGAGCGCGATGCTCCAGCTCGTGCCATCGCGTTCCATCAACGTGAGGTGCAGCCGTTGCCTCTGTCCCACGCCGCGCAAGCGGACCTTCACCGACGTTGCCAGGGCGAGGTCCGCTCGCCTCGCGGCGATGCGCTCCCCGAGTGCGAGCGACACCGTATAGTCCTCCGGACTCACGCCATTGATCACCGGGAGCTCGAGGTGGAACGCCGGCAACCCCGACTGCGCCGAGTGGAGGACGCGAAAAATGCCGCGTCGGACATTGTCTCCGATTCGCGTGAATGCCAGCCGTCCGACATCGCGCGCGGGGTCGAAGAGGGTCAGCGTCGTCCCGCGCCGTACGACGGAGAGCGTCCAGTAGCTGTCGCCGGAATAGTCCCAGTCCCACGGGCGCTTGCGAACGCCCGCGGGAAAGGTCGTGACGGAGTCGCCGTGCGACACCGTGATCGCATACTCGTACAGCCCTTCGCGCAGTGAATCGGCCGGAATCGTCAGCCGGTAGTTGTAGCCTCCGGCCGGCTGCATGGCATAGCGGCGGAAGAATCCGGACCCGACGGATCGCATCGACAGCGTCACGGCGGCCGGCACCTTCGCGGCGACGACCCGCGCAGTGATCTCCACGGGCCGCGCGCTCACGTAGTCGCGTGCGGCGAGCGGCTCGACGACCATGGGGACGGTGTCCGGCGCCGGTGGATGAAATTCGCGAAATCCGATATGACCGACGTATTTCGGCAGCATACTGTCGTGCACGGCTCCGCGCGCACTGAGCACGTACACCCCCGGAGTGACATCGACCTGGCCGGCCGTCGCCCGTTGATCGTGTGGGCCGGTGCCGGCCACCCGGCGCGCTGAAAACGAACCACCCAGCTCAGGAAGGTCGATCCGCATGGGCCACGATCGGGAGATCGCGCGTGTCACGATCTTGTCCGCGCTCGGCGGTTCGAACGGATCCCTCACCGGCACGGCGTCCGGATACACCTCGAGTCGCCAGACCCCGCTGCGCACCTTGTCCAGGAAATAGACTCCCTCGCCCTCGTAGTGCACGACTGGTGAAGAGCCGTATCCGGCAATCCTCGTGAGGCGCTCCGGCTGCGAGGGCGCCGTGCGCGTTGTGCCGGCATAGAGAAACAGATCCGCCGTCACCAGCTCGCTGAGATTCTCTTCGGCGCTCACGCGGAAATCGCCGAAGCGCGTGTTGCCCGGGTACGCGCCGTACGACTGCATGCGGGGCAGGCGGTGCATCGCCTCTCCGGCGATGATCGCGCTCATCGCCTTGCGGGGCGTGTAGGCGAGATTCAAATAGTGGGTCTGCCAGCCCAGGTTGCGGCTCGCCGTCGCCATCATGTCATAGGAGAACATCGCGGCGAACTGCGTGCCCACCGAACGAAAGGCCCGCGCCATGGCCGGGTACATGTAACCGGTGAGGAGATCCGCCGAATCGWRYWCGWRCACGATTCGCGGCACGCCGGCGAGCGACGGCGCGAGCATGCGGTCGTACCCGTCCACCGTCCGCAGGTAGTTCCCCTGCAGCTCATGCCCGGAGTTCAGTCCCGTCGGATACCACCCGAAGGTGACGCCCTGCACTTTCGATTGACGTATCGCCCGTGCGATGGCGAAGTCCTGGCTCACGTTGTGAAAGAGGATCTTGCTGCACCCCGTGCTGCGGATCGCATCGACGAGCGTGTTGATGTACCGGACGGACCCATCGAGATCGTTGGAGTGGTGCCATGGTTCGTTGATCAGCTCGATGAACAGGATCGACGGCTCATCCTTGAGCGCCGTGTGCGTGTAGGGATTCACGTGCCGGAGCAGCTGTGTGAGGTAGTTGGCCTGCGCGGCGATGGCGGCGGTGCTGGTGCCGAGCTCTCCTTTTGTAAAGTGATTCGAAAAACCCTTTGCGGTGGTGTCGCCCAGCGCGTCCGGCCAGCCGGCGTTGTATGTCTGCGTCGGACTCAGCAGCATGTACACGCCCCGTTCGCGGGCCTTGGCGATCAGGTAGTCGAGCAGGTCGAGATGGTCGTTCGCGATCAGGTTGCCGGCCCGATCGGAGTTCTCCCAGTCGCCCCAGAGGGTGAGACGCATGCCGTCCCAACCCATGCGGGCGAAGTGGGCCATGTCGTCGTCGATCACCTTCTTGCGGTTGGTCGTCACGCGGCCGGCGGCTCGGTAATCCGAGGCGGACGGCAGAATGTAGTTCGCGCCGAAGAGCGTGACCTCCGCGCGATCGTCCTTCCAGCGCACGACGCCCTGTTCGTCGAGATACACGGCTCTCGCGGCCGACATCCCGGGCGTCGCGCGCTGGCCCGGAAGCTGCGTAGCGCAGAGAAGAATGCTGATCAGTGTCAGTCGGCCGGCGCGCACAAATAGCCTCACGGGATTACGGGAAGGACTGCCCGAACGCTCCCTCGTGATCAAACATGCGCGAGCAGCAACCGGAGTGCACCTCTTCCCGGCCCTTCCGTGTGCGCACGACCGGCATATCTTCCCGCGCAAATGAGGCTCCCACGCGCGGCCGGCATCCTGCTGCATCCCACGTCGCTCCCAAGTCCCAACGGCGTCGGCGAACTGGGAAGCGATGCGCTCCGCTTTCTGGATATGCTGGCCGCCGCTGGTATGCACGTCTGGCAGATGCTCCCGCTGGGACACACCGGATACGGGGAGTCACCGTACCAGTGTCTCTCCGCCTTTGCGGGAAACCCGTTGCTCATTGCACTCCCCTCAGACGGTACGGCCTTTCCGGCGGACCATGTCGACTTCGCGCGCGTCATTCCCCACAAGCGGAAGCTCTTGGCCGAGGCGGTTGCGCGTTTCCGCCGCGACGATGCGTTTGCCTCGTTCGTGTCGGCCCAGGCCTCATGGCTGCACGACTACGCGTTGTTCATCGCGCTCAAGGACGCTCACGGCGGCGTCGCGTGGACTGATTGGGAAGCCGGCGCGGCGCGGCGCGAGCCCGAGGCCCTCGTCGCGTGGCGCGACCGCCTCGCGGCAGCAATCGAGTGTGTGCAGGTCGAGCAATATCTCTTCTTTACGCAATTCCAGACGCTGCGCGAGGCGAGCGCGGCGCGCGGCATACGCCTCATGGGCGACCTGCCGATCTTCGTCGCCCACGACTCGGCAGATGTGTGGGCGCATCCCGGGTTGTTCAAGCTCCGCGCAGACGGCCGCCCAGCGGTGCACTCGGGTGTCCCGCCCGATTACTTCACCGCCACGGGGCAACTTTGGAAGAATCCCCTGTACGACTGGGACGCGATGGCGCGCGACGGATTCGCGTGGTGGATCGAGCGCGTGCGCCACACGTTCACCCAGTTCGACCTGGTTCGCATCGACCACTTTCGCGGCTTCGAAGCATATTGGGAGGTACCGGCCGACCACACGACCGCAGTGCAGGGACAATGGGTGAAGGCTCCCGGCAACGCGTTGTTCGAGGCCATCACGGCCGCACTTGGCCCACTCCCGATCATCGCCGAGAATCTCGGCGTGATCACACCCGAGGTGGAGGCGCTGCGCGAACGGCACGATTTTCCCGGCATGAGCATCCTGCAGTTCGCCTTCGGCACCGACCCGCAGGCACACGCATTTCGCCCGCACAACCTCCGGCGCTCAACGGTCGTCTATACCGGTACGCACGACAACGACACGACGGTAGGCTGGTGGCATTCCACCGGCGAGGGCGATTCGACCCGCAGCGCCGCGGACGCGGCCGCAGAAAAGGCGGCGGCCTGCCGCTACCTCGACACGGACGGCCGTGAGATGCACTGGAGCATGATCCGCGCCGCACTCGCGTCGGTGGCAGACACGGCGATTGTTCCCATGCAGGACGTACTCGGGCTCGGCAGCGAGGCGCGCATGAACATGCCGGGGCGCATCGGCGACAACTGGCGCTTTCGGTTCCGCTGGGACCAACTTCCGCCAGTCACCATTCAGCGGCTTCGCACACTCGTGGAAACGTACGAGCGATAACGGGAGCGACAGCACATGCCTGTAGCATCGACGCGGGTCGACGACCCCACACGGTTTTCGACCATCTGGAACATGAGCTTCGGCTTTCTCGGCATCCAGTTCGGCTGGGGCCTGCAGATGGCGAACATGAGTGCGATCTATGAATATCTGGGTGCGACCCCCGACCAGATTCCGATGCTCTGGCTGGCCGCCCCGCTCACGGGACTGATCGTGCAGCCCATCATCGGCCAGATGAGCGACCGCACCTGGTCGCCGCGCCTCGGCCGGCGACGCCCCTATTTCCTCGTCGGCGCAATTCTCAGTTCGCTGGCGCTGCTCGTGATGCCGCACTCCAGCACGCTATGGATGGCGGCCGGTACGCTCTGGA
>JRHI01003038.1_pt1 | contig 10472 bp, 8 predicted proteins | sample 215371 | NCBI WGS metagenome assembly JRHI01 (sample SAMN02929681, study PRJNA255918) | sediment metagenome | biome: cave system; feature: Ice Cave; material: Sediment; isolation source: sediment from deep within a dark volcanic ice cave with no known source of... ... | reverse complement strand
GGGCGGGGGGTGAGGGCCGTTCTCCCCACTCCCGCGCACCGGTGGGCGCCCTCTGGGCACGGCGGGGGGGCGGGCCGCCGAGACGTGCAAGCGAAGCGGTATCAGACATGACAAAGGAGCCGGCTCAAAGCCGGCTCCCGTTGCTCCTGAGCGTTTCGCCCACATGCTGAGCCGCTACGAGCACCCCAAGCTGTTGCCGCAGTTGAGGCATTTGTAGCAGGCGCCGTTGCGGACGGTGATGTGGCCACAGACGTCGCAGAAGGGCGCGTCGCGCATCAGCTCGGAGAGGTGCGCGTCAAGGGTGTTCAGCGGCATGCCGAACGCGGGCGTTTCCTGCACGGCCGTCGTGGTCGGTGCGGCGGCCGTCACCCGCAAGGCGTTGAGCGAGCCGCCGTTGCCGTTCCCGCGGTTGTCAGCGCGGCCATTCGCGTAGACCGGTGTCGCCACAGCCGTCGCAGCGCCGGCGCCGGCCGGGGTCGAGCCAGCCTCCGGTCCGKCGCTTGCTACCGAGGCGACCGGCGCGCCCTCGCCGGCCAAGCTGATCGCCGGAGGCTGATCGACCGGTGCCTCGTCGCCGGCGCCGGGCGTCGGCTCGGCGAGCTCGGGCGGCACCTGGGCGAGGTCGGTGCGATCCAGGTATTCCAGGCCAACGACGCGGAAGACGTAGTCGATGATCGAGGTTGACATCTTGATGTTCGGGTGGCCGGTAACCATCCCCTGCGGCTCGAACCGGGTGAACGTGAAGGTGTCGACGAACTCCTCCAGCGGCACCCCGTACTGCAACCCCTTCGAGATCGCGATCGCGAAGCAGTTGATCATCGACCGGAAAGCCGCGCCCTCCTTGTGCATGTCGATGAAGATCTCGCCGAGCGTCCCGTCCTCGTACTCACCCGTGCGTAGGAACACCTTGTGCCCCGCGACCCGCGCCTCCTGCGTGAAGCCGTGCCGCTTCGCCGGCAAGCGGCGGCGGAAGGGCGCCGGGGCGAGGCGAGGAGCTCCGGTGGCGGGCGCGGCGGCGGCAACGACCGCCGGCCGTTCCGCGTCTCGCCGGCTTGCCTCCGCGACGTCGCGCCTCAATTGCGCGACGAGCGTCTCCAGCTCCGCTGCGCGACTCGTCGCCTGCTCGACATCTCGACTTACGCCCGCCACCGCCGCCGCCACCGCGTCGGCGATCCGTCCTTCGATCGCGGCCTCTGCTTCTCGGCTCCGCGCCTCCTCGCCCGCTCGCCTCGCGCCGGCCTCGCTCTTGGTCGAGAGCGGCGCGCTCAGCTTGGAGCCCTCGCGGTAGAGCGCGACCGCCTTCAGACCGCCGCGCCAACTGTCCATGTAGGCGCCGGCGACCTCGTCGACGGTAATCTCCTTGGGCAGGTTGATCGTCTTGCTGATCGCCCCGGAGAGGAAGCCTTGGGCGACGCTCATCATCTTGATGTGCCCGAGCGGGCGGATAAAGCGCGTTCCGGTCTTGCCGCTCCGATTGGCGGTGTCGAACACCGCCAGGTGCTCGTCCTTCAGGTACGGCGCGCCCTCGACGCCCATCGTGCCGCAGATGTGCTCGTTCGCCTCGTCGATCTGCGTCCGGGTGAAGCCGAGCGCACTGAGCAGGTCGAAGCCGGGTTTGCTCGCCTCGGCCGCCGAGAGACCGACGCGGGCGATCGCGTCCTCGCCCAGCGCCCAGATGTTGAACGCGAACGGCAGCTCGAAGACGCCCGGTAGCGCCCGCTCGATCTTCGCCAGGTCGTCGTCGTTGAATCCCTTCGCCGCCAGACTCTCGCGGTTGACGTGCGGCGCACCCTCCAGCGTCAGCGTGCCGAGGACGTAGTCGAGGATCGCCTTGCGTTCTTCCGGCGAGTAGCCGAGGTTCTTCAGCGCCGGCTCGATGCTCTGGTTGGCGAGCTTGAAGTAGCCGCCACCCGCCAATTTCTTGAATTTCACGAGCGCGAAGTCCGGCTCGACCCCCGTCGTGTCGCAGTCCATCAGCAGCCCGATCGTCCCCGTCGGCGCCAGGAGGGTCGTCTGGGCGTTGCGATAGCCCCACAACTCGCCGCCCGCCAGCGCCCGGTCCCATGACTCGCGCGCCGCCCGGACAAGGTCGGGCGGCGCCAGGTCGGGGTCGATCCCCATCGGGAGGACGGAGAGACCCTCGTACTCGGCCTCCGCCGCGTTGTAGGCGGCGCGGCGGTGGTTGCGGATCACGCGCAGCATGTGTCGCTCGTTCGCGGCGTAGCCGGGGAAGGGGCCCAGGTGCTTCGCCAGCTCGGCGGAGGTCGCGTAGCTCTCGCCGGTCATGATCGCCGTCATCGCCCCGGTGAAGGCGCGCGCCTCGTCGGAGTCGTAGGGCAAGCCGCGCAGCATCAGGACGGTGCCGATGTTGGCGTAGCCGAGCCCGAGCGTCCGGTAATCATACGAGCGGCGGGCGATCTCCTTGCTCGGGAACTGCGCCATCAGGACGCTGACCTCGAGCACGATCGTCCAGAGCCGGACCGCGTGCCGGTAGGCGGCGAGGTCGACCGTGCCCGTCTCGACGTCGACGAACTTGATCAGATTGAGGCTGGCCAGGTTGCAGGCCGTATTATCCAAGAAGAGATACTCGGAACACGGGTTACTGGCATTAATTCTCCCCGCCTCCGGGCAGGTGTGCCACTCGTTGATCGTCGTGTCGAACTGCAGCCCGGGGTCGGCGCACTGCCAGGCCGCGTCGGCGATGAGATGCCAGAGGTCGCGCGCCTTAACGGTCTTGGCCGGTTTGCCGTCGGTGCGGCGGGTCAGGTCCCAGGTGCCGTCCTGCTCGACCGCCGCGATGAACGCGTTCGGGACGCGGACGGAGTTGTTCGAGTTCTGGCCGGAGACGGTGGCGTAGGCCTCGCCGTTGTAGTCGCTCGGGTAACCCGCCGCGATCAGGGCGGCCACCTTCTTCTCCTCGTTCGCCTTCCAGGTGATGAACTGCTCGACGTCCGGGTGGTCCAAATCGAGGCAGACCATCTTCGCCGCGCGTCGCGTCGTGCCACCGCTCTTGATCGCCCCGGCCGCGCGGTCGCCGACCTTGAGGAAGCTCATCAGCCCGGAGCTGGTGCCGCCGCCGGAGAGCGGCTCGCCCTCGCCTCGGATCGCCGAGAAATTGGTTCCCGTGCCAGATCCGAATTTGAACAGGCGCGATTCGCGGACCCAAAGGTCCATGATCCCGCCATCATTCACCAAATCGTCCGTTACGCCTTGGATAAAGCAGGCGTGCGGTTGCGGCCGGGTGTAGGCATCTTCGCTCTTCTTGACCTCGCCGTCGGCCGGGTCGACGTAGAAATGCCCCTGGGCCGGTCCGGTGATGCCGTAGGCCCAGGCCAGACCGCTGTTGAACCACTGCGGGGAGTTGGGCGCGGCCATCTGGTTGACGAGCATGTGGCAGAGCTCGTCGTAGAACGCCTGCGCGTCGGCCGGGGCGGCGAAGTAGCCGTTGCTCTCCGCCCAGTGCCGCCAGCAGCCGGCCAGGCGGTGGATCACCTGCTTGGCCGATCGCTCCGGACCCAGAACCGGGGTGCCGTCGGCGTGCAGGATCGGTTTGCCGGATGCGTCGACCTGCGGCACGCCCGCCTTCCGGAAGTACTTCGAGACCATGATGTCGGCGGCGACCTGCGACCAGCCGGCCGGCACCTCCGCGTCCGCCATCTCGAAGACGACGGAGCCGTCCGGGTTGGTGATCCGCGACGTCCGCTTGCTCCACTGCACGGAGGCGAAGGGGTCGTGCCCCTCCTTCGTGAAGTGGCGCCCGACCGTCAGCCCGCGCCCGATGCCGGGCCGACGTCCCGCCTGCTCGTGCCGTTCCTGTCTCGATCGCTCGCTGTCGCTCATCTTGCCCGCCTCGTGCTTCACCAACGTCGACCTGCCGATCCGTTCGACCGATCTCGTGTGCCCCTGCTCGCCCCTATTGTCGCCTCAGGCGACCCGGCGATCCACCGCTACATCCGGTAGTTCAGGTTGCGGCCCACGACTACCAATGGCGTGTGGCGAGAAGTAGTATAGCTCAGGTGAGCGAAAACACAACTTGTGCCGCCATGTCACCAACGGCAGCGCGGCGACCGGCGGCACAACCTCGGCCGCAGCGGGGTGTACGTACATATTAGCACACTGTTGTGTCAGCCAGTCGCACGTTGACCGGATGACGCGGGCGGAGATCGGTGGAGCGAGACGTGAGGCGATCGGCTTGGTGATTGGGGCGCCGGCTGAATCGGCGGAGACGACCCGCTCGCGTGGGGTTGCACCCAATCATGGTGGGCAGGATGGGCCCGGCGTGCCGGCGATCCGTCAGCGCGGCGAGCGGTGACGCCTCACGACGCCACCGCGGCCGGCCGGCAGACCTTGCACGGCCGGTAGCCGGCGGCGAACGCCTGCTCGGCTGAGGCGAAATTCACGGTGTGGCGCGCGCTCGTCCGGCGCGCGTGGCGACAGGTGGGATGGCAGAAGATACGGGTGGTATCGCTGCCGGTGACGCGCACACCCGTCCGCGCCAGCTCTGCCAACTCCTCCGGCACGACCTTCTCGGCGGTCAGCAGCACGCGCTTGGCGTCGCTGCCGAAGACGTAGTCGCCGATCGTGCCGTCGCTGCGCACCACGCGGTGGCAGGGGATCAGGAGCGGCACGGGGTTGCGCCCGAGCACCGTGCCGACCGCCCGCACCGCCTGCGGCCGGCCGATCTCGCGCGCCACCCAACCGTAGGGTCGGACCTCCCCGCGCGGAATCTCCAACGCCTTGAGGAGGACCGCCCGCTCGAACTCGGAGCGCCCGCGCAAGTCGAAGCGCAACGACGACCGGCCGCCCTCCTCGAGCCACCGCCGGATGCCGCGCGCCACCGCCGTCGGCGGCTCGTCCCATCGGTACACCCGGCGGCCGACGCGGTCCGCGAAACCATGCTCGAAGGTGGTCTCATGCTCGGCCCGCACCACCGCCGCGATGCCGTGGTCGTTGGCGGCGACGAACACCGGTCCGATCGGCGTCGTTACGGTCCAGTAGCCATCGGCAAGCCCGGTGCGGATGAGCACCGCCGGCCGCAGCGACGTGGGAGCCACCACGTTGCCGAACGTCCGCAGGTCGCGCGCGAGTCGTCTCGTCTGCTCCATCATCTCATCCTCCTTCGGTCAGCGCCTCGCGCAGGAGGCGGACGCCACGATGCACGTTGGCCTTCGCGGTGCCGACGGGTTGGCCAAGGACGGCCGCAACCTCGGTGTACGACAGCCCCTCGACGTGGCGCAGGATCACCGGCGCGCGGTACCGCGCCGGCAGCCCGGCCACCAGCCCGGCCAGATCCGCGCCGTGCGCTCGGCGCTCGGCGATCGCCTCCGGCCCTTCCCGCTCGTCGGCGGGCTCCGGGACGCCGACCGTCTCCCCATCCTCGCCGGAGACGACGAGCGGTTGCACGCGCAGCCGCTTCCCGCGACCTCGATTGCGCGCGACATTGAGGACGATCTGGTACAGCCACGGGCGTAGCGCCATCCCCGCCAGCCGCTCGGCCGGATACCCCTGCAACGCCCGGTAAGCACGGACAAAGGCGTCCTGGGCGATCTCCTCGGCGTCCTGGGCGCTGCCGGTCAGACGAAACGCGAAGGCGAAGAGCCGATCCTGGTAGCCGAGCACCAACTCCTCAAAGCAGCCTTCGAGATCGGCCGCCAGGCGCACCGCCAGCTGATCGACCGCCGTCGTCGCCGGGGCAGCGTCTTGCTGTGACGGATCGCGACCGGTCACCGACAACGTCGCCCGGGGGGCTCTTCGGTGGCTTGCCGACAGACGGTCGCGGTTCACCAGCCGGGTTGGGGTCGCGGAGCTCCCCCCTCCCGGCTCGGGTTGACCGCCCGTGGCGCCTTCCTCGACGGTCGTGCCGAACGGACGAAGCATCTCTCTTGGTCGTCCTCCGCGGCGTCGAGCGACTCGAACGGCCTATCTGCACCGTCCGACTCTGTTAACACGACCTGCCGCGGATCGGTTGCAACCGATCCGCGGCAGGTCGTGTCCCAGCCGGCGGCAGATGCGGGTGAACGGTGCCAACGACGTTTGCACGCCGAACCAGATGGTCGAGCTGTTGCCGTACCCCGCTTCCAAGACGACCGTCCGGCTCCCGCTGCCCAGGCAGGAGAGAACGAGTCGACGTCCGCCGATGTCGAACGCACCGGTGAACGGCGCGGCGTTCGCGACCAGACCGGGCAGCGAGGGGGGCACCGGTTGGAACTGCAACGCCCTGATCCGGTGGGGAGCCGTCGCCTCGACGACAAGGATGATCGCAAACGCGTCGCCCGTCTTCGCGGCGATCAGCCCGAACGTCTGCGTCGCGCCGGATGGGCGCGCGAAACCCGCGAAGGTGTACGGACCGTACGCGCTCGCGAACTGCCGCCCGAGTGACACGAGCACCGCGAGCTCGGGGCGGGTGACGGCAGCCGGCTCAATTTCGGCCCGTCCCTCGACTCTGGACTACCTAAGTGGCACATCCGGCAAGTCCGTGCGACTGCCCTGCGTTCGGTGCGGCAGGCACGCCATTGGCGCTACGGTACCCCGCGCCGCCCCTGGCGCTGGCGCTTGCCCAACCTCACCGTCCCCAGTTGGACCGACCACTGGCGTCAGCTCCAGGCGCTGCGGTTCATCTTCGGCACCCCTGTCCGCTCATGAACCTCGGATTGGGGGAGGGTGGGGTGGGGGCCGACGGCAGCGCACCGGCCGATACCAACCCCTTTGAGCCCTCTCCTCGGATGAGGGGAGGGGAGATGAAACCGTTTCGGGCGAGCCGTCCAGATTCCCACCAAACACGCGACGAGGAGCGGTCACCGACCGCCCCTCGCCCGTATCCCGCCTGCTGTGGACGCGGGTCTACGCGGTTCGGCCGTCCTTCATCGCAGTTCGCATGCAGCGCGTGCAGATGTCGAGCCGCACCGGTTGGCCATTGAGGACAAGCCGCTTGCGATGAATATTCGCCTTGAAGGAGCGGTTCGTGCGGCGCTTCGAAAAGCTCACGTTGTGTCCAAAGGCCCTGGTCTTGCCGCAGACCTCACATCGCCCGGCCACCGCGGGTCTCCCTTCCAGTGTCCCGAGTGTTGCTCGTTGCCTCGGTGTTGAACGGCGCGCACGCCTCAGCCGCCGGACGCAAGGAGGCGCCGGCCGGGTGGACGGCGCTGGAACGACGCCCTATGCTACCACGGCGACAACAACCCAACAACCGCGGCTGGGTTGGATTCGACCAGACGACGCGGGAGAACATCGCGTGGTCACCATCGTCAGCCAGAACGAGCCGCTCAAGCGGACGCCCGGCTTCCGGGACCAACGCGTCACCGCCGAAGGGCTTCGCGTATGCGCCGACCTCGGGCGGGGTGAGGGGTGAGTACGCGCGGGGGTGGACCGCCGGCATCGGTGTGGGACGGCCACGCCCTCCTCGGGGCGCTGACCGCGGCCGCCGACGTGCTCGGCTCCAACAAGGAGCGCGTCAACGCGTTGAACGTCTTCCCGACGCCCGACGGCGACACCGGCACAAATATGACCCTGTCGCTGCGCGCCGCCGTCGACGAGGCCACGCGGCTCGACTCCGCGGCCCGCGATCGGGTCGGCACGGTCGCCCTCAAGGTGTCCTACGGTGCGCTGATGGGCGCGTGCGGCAACTCCGGCAACATCCTGTCCCAGATCTTGCGCGGCTTCGCGCAAGCGATCGCGGACCTCGATACGATTGACGGCCGCGACGTCGCCAGAGCGCTGGCGGGTGCCTACGGCATGGCCTACAAGGCGGTGCTGCAACCCGTCGAAGGCACGATGCTGACGGTGATCCGCGTGGCGGCCGAGCGGGCCGGCGCGGTCGCCGCCCGCACCCCTGCCCTGACCGCGGTCCTGACGGCGGCGGTCGCGGGCGCACGGGAAGCGCTCGAAGGCACGCCCAAGCTCCTCGATATCCTCCGCCAGGCGGGCGTAGTCGACGCCGGCGGCCAGGGGCTCGTCTACATCCTCGACGGCTTGGAGCGATACGGGCGCGGGGAGCCGGTGATGGTCGAACCGGCGTCCAACGGCGCGCTCGGTGCCGAGATGGCCTTCCTCGACCGGGTCGCCGAGCGGCACGGCGAGGACGCCTTCGGGTACTGCTGCAACTTCCTGATCGTCGGCGAGGGGATCGACTTTGAGCGCGTCCGCGGCGACCTCGCCGCGATGGGCGAGTCGGCGGTCATCGTCGGCGACAGTCGCATCGTCAAGGTCCACATCCACGCCCTCAATCCCGGCCGGCTGCTCGATTACGCGGTCCACTGCGGCGAGCTGGAACAGATCAAGATCGACAACATGAGCGCCCAGATTCGCACGCTGACCGAGCAGCGCGCAGCCTCGCGCATCGAAGCCGCCGAGCGTCCATCACCCTCCGCTCGGGTGGAAGCGCCGCTCGGCGGCCAGGCGGTCCTCGCCGTCGCCGCCGGCGAGGGTCTGGCCAACGCGCTGCGCTCGATGGGCGCGACGGGCATCGTCCCCGGCGGTCACGCGATGAACCCCACCATCGAGGAGTTGCTGGCCGCGGTCGAGGCCGCGCCGGTGGCCGAGGTCATCCTGCTGCCGAACAACCCAAACATCACCCTGGCCGCCGACCAGGTGCCGGCACTCTCCAAGAAGACCGTCCGCGTTGTGCCCAGCCGGTCGGTGCCGGAGGGTCTGGCGGCATTGTCCGTCTTCAATGCCGACAACGCCCTCGACGCCAATGCGGCGAAGATGAGGGCGGCGCTGGCGGCCGTCCGGACCGTCGAGATCACCAGCGCCGAGCAGGATGCCTCGGTTGCGGGCATCAGGGTTGTCAAGGGTCAGGTCATCGGGTGGCTGGACGAACGCCTGGTGGCCAGCGGAGCCGACGACATCGCGGTGGCGACCGACTCCCTCGCCCGGGCCGACCTCGACGCGGCCGAGCTCGTCACGATCTTCACCGGGGCAGGCGCGACGCCCGCCTGCGCCGCCGCCCTGCGTGAGGCGATCCTCGTCATGAACGCCGCGCTTGACGTCCAGGTCTATGAGGGCGGTCAACCACATGAGCGCTACCTGATCTCCGTCGAGTAGCATCTGCGACGCTCCCTGGCGTCAATGTCAATCGTGCCGGGCTGGGTGCGCGAGACGGGAAGGTTGAGCAGATGGCACGAATCGCGGTCGTGACCGACAGCACCTCCGATCTCAGCCCCGAGCTGCGGCAGGCGCACCACATCACGATGGTGCCGCTCAACGTCCACGTCGGCGCCGAGGTCTTGCGCGACCAGATCGACATCAGCACCGACGAGTTCATGGAGCGCCTGCAGCGGTCGCCGCAGCTCCCGACGACGTCCCAACCGTCCGCGGGTCTGTTCGAGGAGACGTTCCGCCGCCTGGCCGTCGACCACGACGCGATCGTCGCCGTCCTCATCTCGTCCAAGCTGAGCGGCACCCTCCAATCGGCGACGCTCGCCCGCGACGCGGTCGGCGGCACAGTTTCGATCGAGATCGTCGACTCCTTCAACGCCTCACTGGGTCTCGGTTTCCAAGTCCTGCGTGCGGCCGAGCTCGCCGCGTCGGGCGCCGGCCTCGCAACCATCACGCAGCGCCTCCGCGCGGAAACGAGCGTCAACCACCTCGTCTTCTTCGTCGATACGCTGGAATACCTCCAGCGCGGCGGGCGAATCAGCCACGTCGCCTCCCTGGTCGGGACGCTCGTCCGGCTGAAGCCCGTCCTGCGCGTTGACGAGGGTCAGATCGTGCCCTACGTAACGAACGCGAACGCGCGCCAAGGCAGTGGCGGGCCTCAAAGAGTTTGTCCGTGGTCTCCCCCATGTCGCGCGGCTGGGTGTCCTCTACAGTACCGACCGCGCCGAGGCCGAACGGTTCACCGACGAGCTCGCCGGCACGATCCCCCGCGATCAGATCCTGCTGGCGCAGTTCAGCCCAGTGATCGGCACGCACCTCGGACCCGGGGCGATGGGCGTCTGCGTCTTCGAGGGGGAAGTCACCTAGGTGGCGGACCAGACACGACCGGTCACGGTGGTCACGGACTCGACGGCGGATGTTCCCGCGGCGCTGGCGGCGTCGCTCGGCTTGTGCGTCGTTCCACTGACGGTCCGCTTTGGCGACCAAGCGTTCCTCGACGGGGTCGAGCTCGGACCGGCCGAGTTCCTGCGCAAGCTGCAGTCGTCGAGCGAGCTGCCGAAAACGTCGCAGCCGGCAACGACGGCCTTCGAGACCGTCTTCCGCCTGGCCGTCGAGCGCGGTCACGACGTCGTCTGCGTCACCATCGCGGCGCTCCTCTCCGGCACCTTCAACGCCGCGCGCCTGGCCGCGGCGATCGTGGACCCTGCGCGTGTCCACGTCGTCGATTCCGGAACCGTGACGATGCACCTCGGCTGGGGCGCCGTCGCCGCCGCGCACGCGGCAGGGCGAGGCGGGAGCGCTGAGGAGGCGATCGCCGCGGCACAGGCCACCCTGTGTCTAACGTCAACTAGATTTGCCGGCGACGACAATTAGAC
>JRHI01003037.1_pt1 | contig 10480 bp, 11 predicted proteins | sample 215371 | NCBI WGS metagenome assembly JRHI01 (sample SAMN02929681, study PRJNA255918) | sediment metagenome | biome: cave system; feature: Ice Cave; material: Sediment; isolation source: sediment from deep within a dark volcanic ice cave with no known source of... ... | reverse complement strand
CACCCGACAAAGCCGGCTGAAGCCGGCTGCGCACCGAGCACAGGGCAGTCACACGGACCTGCCGGATGCACCACTTGGTTGGTGGAGCCGCCTCCTCTTCGATGATCCCCTCTCTACGAACTCGTCGTCTCCTCGTCCGTCGTCGCCGAGTACCTGGAGGTCATCCGGCGCCCCGAGCTCCCCCGCAAATACCCCAGCGTGGCCATGTGCGATGTCCGCGCGATCTTGGCTTGGATCGGGACCGCCGAGGTGGTCGAGCTCATCAAGATCCCCTCCGTCTCACGTGATCCCAACGACGACAAGTTCGTTGTCACCGCGAAGGCAGGCGCGGCGCGCTACCGCGTCACCGAGGACGAGGAAGGTTTCAGGTACAACCCGACCCGTGTCCCGCTCTCCGGCCTGCTCTGGGCGGTGGGGCTGTCGAGGATCACCGCGGTCTGGTCGTCCGCCCCCTGCGGCCAGCGCGGGATGGCGCGTAGGTCGTGGACCATCGCCGCGAAGCAGCCGGCGGCGATCCAGCGCAGGGGGTTGAACGCTTTGCCCGAATCATAGACGCGCCGTGGGGTCCGCGGCGTCATCGGCGCCAGGTACGGGGCCACGAAGGCCCACTCGCCGTCGGTCGCGTCGGTTGGGTACCGCTTGCGAGCTTGACTTTCGATGCCCGCGGCGGACCAAGTCCATTACAGGCTCCAGATCCGATCAGGTGGGCCACGACTCGCCCTCGCGAAGAACCTTCTCGTAGACGATGTAGCTGTGGTGAACGATCAGGTCCGCGCGCGTAGAGGTGGGTGGCACAGGTCGGGTTCTCGGCGTCGACGTCCATCTGCACGCGGCGGGTGCCACGCCGGTAGCCCCCCCAAACGCGCGCCGCCTCGCCGTCCGCAGCGGGCGGACTGGACCCACCCTACGACGATCCCGGGATGGCGCCGAGTTGGCGCATCAGGCCCAGGTCGTCGTTGCTGCCCCAGTGCTCGGCGATTTTGCCATTCGCGATCCGCAGGATGTGGATGCCGGACATCTCAACGCGGCGGCCCGTCGGCGGGATGCCGAAGAAATCGCCCCGCTGGGTGCCCCGCATGGTTGTCCGCGCCACCACCCGGTCACCCTCGGCGATCAGGTCGTCAATGCGCCATTCCATGTCCGGGAACACGCCGCGGAACAGGCGAACGATCGCCTTGTGCCCGTCGATGCCGTGCTGCATGCCGGGCGGATTGGTGTGATCGAGGAAGTCCACGGCGATGATCTCATCGGCGACCGCCTCGTTTCCTTGGCTGAGGTCGTCCATCATCAGGCGCCGGATCAGCTCCTTGTTGTCGACGATCGTCAGGCTTGTCATTGACTCATCTCCGTTCGATGGATGCGACCCGCGGCTTTCGGGTCGAGATAGAGACTACGACCTGATCGACTCGGGGGCATCGGGAGTTCTCCCTATTTTCTTCCCATTCTGATACCGCTCCGTTTGAACGCTTCGGCGGCCCTCACCCCCGGCCGTGCGGCACCGCCTTGACCACGGTGCTGCACGAGCGCCGTCCCGCGTCACGGTCAAGCCGCCGGCATTCCGATGCTGCCGATCCGCCGGCGTGGACCGGACCGTCTTCCGATTGACCGCGCTCCAGGTCGCCTCATCGGGAGGATTCCGGTTCGGCACTCAGGTCCCGGAGCGAGCACCCCAGCGGGCGGAGGACGCGAGCAAGGACCTCAAGCGCGGCCCGCTCCTGGCCGGCTTCGACCCGCGTCAGCAGATCGAGCGAGATACCGGCCTGAGCCGCCAGTTCGGCGGGCCCCACGTTCCGCGCTTCGCGCAGGGCGCGGATGCGCGATCCGGTGCTGAGCGCCGACTCGGCAGCCATTATGTCGAGGTGAGTGCTGAGCTGGGGATCGGTCAGCGCCCGGATTGAGAACCACGAGATCTCGACATCGCCGTCAGCGGTCGGTAGGCTGATGTCAAAGGAGCTGTGCGTCACCGCCGCCCAATCGGGGTTCCGCAGGTGCGGAGACTCCAGGTCGCTGACCGCCAGACGCTGCCTCGTCCCGTCTTCAAAACCCACGACCAGGGTGTCACCGTCGGAGCTCGCTGAGACGATCCGCTGGCACTCGAGGGTATCCCATCGGTGTTTGGTTCTCGTCAGGACAGTCAACGTACCGGTCTCCCCGGGTTCAGCGACTCCCAGACCCGCGCGATCTCCTCGGTGTACTGGCGAAGCAGTTCCTGTGCCGGAGCGGGCAGCTCGTTCCCGACGCCGAACCGGAACCGGCATTCGATGGCACGGCACCACGGTCGGGGCGCGCGTCACCCCGACCCTGCGCGCCGGCAGGAGCGCGGCGTCCTCGTCCTGCCCGCTAACCCCGTGGTGTTCCGGCTGCCACCGCTGGTCTGGGACGAGGCGCAGGTCGAAGCGTTCCTGGCCGCGCTGCGGGCGGCATGGGCCGGAGCCGTCCGCGTTACTCGGCGGGTGGGGGAACGGGTTCGACGATCAACGCGTCGGGCGTGTGGCCCATGGCGGTGAGGATCCGGTCTGTGACGGCGAGATCGCCTCGCAGCCGACCGGCTTCGAGGCGCTCCACCGTGGCGACGGACACGCCGGCCCGCCGCGCGAGCTCGGCCGCGCTCAGCCCCCGGTCCTCGCGGAGCCGCCGGATCCGTGTTCCGACGCTCCGCGCGACCTGGGCCGCCATCTCCGCCCAGTGCGCTCGAAACTCCGGATCGGTGCGCCGCCGGATGACATCCCAGGGAATCTCGACGTTTCCGATCAACGCTGGAACGGAAATATGGAACTCTTCGGCTCTCGCGGCGGGCCAGTCAGGTTGAGGCGCGTTCGTGAGCAGCAAATCCTCCACGGCGACGCTCACCTGCGCGCCATCACCGAAGGCGACGATCAATTGACCGTTGGCGTAGCTTGCCGACGCGATCTGCTGATACTCGAGCGTGTCCCACGTGCGTCTCGTCGATGTCGCGGTGCTCATGGACGTGGCCTCCGCGGATTCAACTGGTTCCTAGTGGGTCAGTGGTTACGGTCATCGCCATTGCTCCGTGCGTGCCCGCTCCGCGGTCAGTCGGTGGCTGGCCTGGCATGCCGTCTGGGTGCGCTCGCCGGCGCTGGCCAGCGCCAAGCGTCGAATGGCCATGTACATGTCAACTGACCCACTAGACTCTGGGAAAGGGGCAGAGATAGGAATGGGCTTCCCAATCCGCACCAACATCTTCCGACCCGGATCGCCAGCGCAGAAGCACTTCTCGCGCTTTCCCATTCAAGTCGCCATCCTTTTCTCTCCAACGGACGTTCAGTTCGTCGGCCACCTGCATAGCACGTTTCTCGCTTTGGATAGGTCGACAGGGTCGCGGCTGGCGTTTTTCGCCGTGCTTGATCCGCCGGAGGACTGGCTGCAGGAGGCCGCGAGTCGGCGATGGTGGACGACCTATCAAGAACAATTGGGGGCCTTATCGTTCAGCGCCGATGATCGGGTGCTGATGCGCGAGATAGGGCGACTGTTCGGACTACGCTGGAACGAACTACCGCAAGTTGTCGCCTCACCGAACCTATGGACTGGCGAGCACGTTAGCTGTCCAACCTCAGCCGATCATCTAGGCGCGCAGATCGACGAACTGACCAGGTTGGCCGAGCGCCTGACCAAGCCCAATATCGGCCATATCGCAGACACACTCGACGTGGTAACGGGCGGCGGTGTGCGGTATCACGCCCCTTCCGCGGCACGCCGGCAGCGATTGAGCGAGGTCTATGACACGCTGCAGATGCTTGAGCCGGGGCGATCGTTTGGAGCCACCGATTTCCGCTATTCGCTGGGGCGGCAGCTCGACGCCGTTGACCGAAGCCTTGATGAACTGAGGCGAAGCTCTTCTGGACCTCAGGCCATCGACGCTGAAGAGCCGGATCCTGAGGATCTGTCGGCGGTCGCAATCGATGCGGTATTAGAAGACAATGCCGGGCGACTTGTCGCATATGCCTCCGTCGCGGCAAGAGTTGCTCAACGATTACGGATGTCCGATCTGCCCGAATTGCTCGAAGAAGAGTCAGCCGTGATGATCGAAACGGCGATCAGGGTGGGGACCTTTCTCGAAGGCCTCTCCCACGGAGGGCTGGGGGAACTCAACCCCTTGGGACGCCGGCGCCCCTACGGTGGATACGGCCCGCGTGGAGAGCGCCATGCGCTCGATGTAGATTTCGCTCCAGGGGCACAGGGAGCGTGGAAGGCGCTGGAGTACGAGGTCAATCTCTCGGTCGTCCAGGCCGCTCGCGCTGCCCGGACTATCCCGATCCCAACCTATTTCGCGCTGCATTACGCCGGCATTTCGCAGGTCAAGTGTTTCGTAATCACCGGTCACAAGCGGGGGCAACCGGTCGGGATCGACATCAACCAGCGCGAATGGCCGGATCGGGCGAGTGGCCGGCATATGTTCCTCTCGCTCGGGGATTCGTTCCATCTCGTGAACACGATGATCAACTCACCCGGAGAAACGCTGGCCGCGACGATGAGCGCGAAACTTGGTCATCCTTTCCCAGTGCAGACGCTCGATCAATGGAGAACGGTTCAGAAGATTCGGAATCTGGGGTCTCATGTCCACCGTTTGGGGCAAGCAGACTATGAAAAGGTGCTCGATACGGCCCTCGCTCCAGCAGTCATGGAACCCCTGCTTCGGCTAAAGAGAGGACTTCGCAATGGTTAGCTGCCGCCGTCAGCAACCCAACCTGTGCAGCCGAATCGTGTGAATCTCCGCCAGATCCGCTCCGTCTACGACGAGCGCGCCGCCACCTATGACAAGACCGTCGGGTTCGCCGAGCGCGTCTTGCTGGGCGACTTGCGCCGGCGGTTCGCGGCAGAGTTGCGCGGCGAGACCCTGGAGGTCGCGGTCGGCAGCGGACTCAATCTGCCCTACTACCCCGACGCCGTGACCCGCGCCGTCGCCGTTGACCTCTCGCGGGGGATGCTGGCGCAGGCGGCGCGGCGGGCGCGGCATCTCGAGCGGAGCATCGAGCTCGTGCAGATGGACGCGCAGCGGCTCGCCTTTCGCGACGCGAGCTTCGACACGGTCGCGATCAGCCTGGCGCTCTGCACCGTTCCCGATCCGGTCGCGGCGCTGCGCGAGCTGGCGCGCGTTTGCCGGCCGGAGGGGCGGGTCGTGCTGCTGGAGCACGTCCGCTCGCCAGCGCGACCGATCGCGTTGCTCGAACGGCTCTGGTCGCCGGTGCAGGAGCGCCTGATCGGGTGTCACTTGACGCGGGAGACGATCGAGACGGCCGGGCGCGAGGGTTTTGCGGTCGAGTCCGACCACGGACGGTTCTTTGGCGTGTTCCGGTTGGTCGTGACGCGACCACCGGCGGTACGATAGCGCCAAACGGACGGCGGAAGACGGCAGCGACGAGCGGTGACCGGGAGAGCGAGCGAGCGATGGCGGATCAACAAGCGGACATGAAGGGGACCACTCGGCAGGCCGACCGGCGGACGAAGCCGCTCAAGCAACCCCCGGCACCGGGCGCGGCGGCCTCCCCCCAGATGCCGGGCCAGGTGCCCGATCACTCGACGGTGCCAGGTCGCTTCTCGACGCGCGTCCCGCGCGCCCGATCGCTCGGACGGCCGTTGTCGGAATACGGCACGGCGCAGGAGATCATGCGGGTGTTCCGACCGGGCGTCGACGGCGAGATGGCGTCGAAGCAGTTCGAGCAGGCGACCGCCGCCTACGAGGAGCTGCGCAAGGCGGTCCCGGCCGACCTCCCACCGGCGCGCCCAGTCCCCGGCTACGCGCTCGACGCGGGCGAATCCGCGGTGGCAGCCGCCATCCCGGCCGCGACCGAGCAGCCACGCTAACCACGAGCCTCACCCTCGACTGGCCGGCGCTCCGACCGCCCGGACACCTCACATCAGCCTCGGATCTGGACTCCTGGGCGACCAGACGCGGTGGGTGACGTACAGTACAATGGCGCCGACGCGAGCGGATTCCCGTCGCGTTGGGGCGCCCGGCGCTTGTCCATCTGAGGCGCGTGGGATGGGCGCTGAGCGCGGCCGGTAATTCAGATCGTCGAGGAGGCGTGCGGCCCCTGCACCGTCGCACCGCCCGACTGCCGGAGGCCGAGGCATGGCGACCACCCAGAGCTCAGGGAAGAAGCGGCGCGCCAGCGCGTCGGACGTACCGAATCCCAACGGCACGGCGGGTCGTCACGGTCTCGACCCGGAGACGCTGCGCGACCACTACCGCCGGATGGTGCTGATCCGCCTCTTTGAGGAGGCGTGCCAGCGGGGGTTCAGGCAGGGCAAGGTCGGCGGCTACCTTCACGTCTACATCGGTGAGGAAGCGGTCGCCACCGGCTTCCTCGCCGCGTTTCGCGCCGGCGACCGAGTGGTGACGGCCTACCGCGACCACGCCCACGCGCTCCTCCTCGGCGCCGACCCGAAGGCGATCATGGCCGAGCTCTACGGCAAGAGTGCCGGGCTTGTCAAAGGCAAGGGCGGCTCGATGCACCTCTTCGACGTCGCCCACGGCTTGATGGGCGGCTACGGCATCGTCGGCGGCCACATCCCGCTCGGAGTCGGCATGGCCTACGCGCTGCGCTACCAAGGCACGGCGGGGATCGTCCAGCTGTACCTGGGCGACGGGGCGATCCACAACGGCGCCTTCCACGAGGCCGCCAACCTGGCCGGTCTCTGGGGGCGGGACGGCCTGAATCCGACGCTCTTCATCCTCGAAAACAACCAGTACGGCATGGGCACGAGCGTCGAGCGGGCCACGGCGATGACCGACCTCGCCGCCAAGTTCGACTCCTACGGCATCGAGCACGAAAAGGTCGACGGCATGGACCTCGCGGCCGTTCTGGCGGTCGCCCACCGGGCGACCCAGCGGGTGCGCGAGACGGGCAAACCGTATGCGGTCGAGGCGCTCACCTACCGGATCGCGCCGCACGGCGCGGCGGACTTCCTCGAGAAGTACCGCTCCAAAGACGAGATCAAAGAATGGCGCCAGCGTGATCCGATCGGTCTCCTCGAGCACAAGCTGATCGAGACCGGCGCGGCCGACGAGGGGCAGCTCGAGGCGATCCGCAGCGAGGTGAAGCCGATCGTGGACGAGGCCGTCCGCTTCGCCGAAGAGAGCCCCGAACCGCCGATCGAGGAGCTCTACACCGACGTCTACACGGATGGCGCCGAGACGCAGACACCAAACGCTGACGGTTGAGAAAGGGATGATCGGTCCATGCCCGTCACGACCTACCGTGAGGCCCTGCGCGCCGCGATGGCCGAGGAGATGGAGCGCGACGACTCGGTCGTCCTCCTCGGCGAGGACATCGGTCTCTACGGCGGCACTCACCTGATCACCGACGGGTTGCTGGACCGTTTCGGCCCGAAGCGCGTCATCGACACGCCGATCGCCGAGGGGGGCTTCACCGGGGCGGCGATCGGGATGGCGATGATGGGTCTGCGGCCGATCGTCGAGATGATGACCTGGAACTTCTCGTTCCAGGCGGTCGACCAGATCATCCAGAACGCCGCGAAGCTGCACTACTTTTCGGGCGGGCAGGTCTCGGTGCCGCTGGTGATCCGCGGTCCGAACGGCGGTGGCGTCCAACTCTCCGCGCAGCATACCCACAGCCTGGAGGGCTTCTACGGCCACTTCCCGGGTCTCAAGGTCGTCTCCCCCGTCACCCCCCATGATGCGAAGGGGATGATGCTGACCGCCGTGCGCGACCCGGACCCGGTCATCTTCCTCGAAGCCGGCGCGCTCTACGGCACGAAGGGGGAGGTCCCCGAGGGGGATTACACCGTGTCGTTCGGCGAGGCGCGCATCGCGCGCGAGGGCAGCGACGTCACGCTGATCGCCTACGGTCGCCAGGTCAACCTCCTCCTGAAGGTCGCCGACCGGCTGGCCGCCGAGGAGGGGATCGCGGCGGAGGTGATCGACCTGCGGTCGATTCGGCCCTTCGACGAGCGGACGATTGTCGAGTCGGTTCGGAAAACGCACCGCGCGGTCGCAGTCCAGGAACAGTGGCGCTGGTTCAGCGTGGCGAGTGAGGTCGCCGCGCTGATCCAGGAGCAGGCGTTCGACGATCTGGACGCGCCGGTTGCGCGGGTGAGCGGCGCGGAGGTGCCGACGCCGTACGCGCGGAGCCTCGAGCAGGCCGCCTTCCCGAGCGAGCAGCAGGTGATCGATGCGGTCCGGCGCGTGTCGTATCGAGGGGCGTAGGCAATGCCGACGGTGATTATGCCTAAGATGGGCGACGGCATGGAGGAGGGAACCCTCCTCCGCTGGCTGAAGCAGGTGGGCGAGGAGGTCGACGAGGGCGACCCCATCGCCGAGATCGAGACCGACAAGGTGACCATCGAGATTGAGGCGTCCGAGGGCGGCGTCCTGACCCAGACGCTGGTCGGCGAGGGCCAGACGGTTCCGATCGGCACCGCGATCGCGACGATTGGCGCGGCCGGCGAGACCGTCGCGGCGGGGAGCGAACCGGCGACGGCCGCGACGAACGGCAGCATGCACGCCAGCACCGAGGTTGGCGCGGAGGACGAGCCGACGGCCAAACCCGCGGCCGACGCCCCCGTGGCGCCCCCGGCCGCGAGCGGTCAGGGCGCGGCGACCGCCGCCGCGAACGGCAGCGCCGGGGTCGCGCCGGAGCCGGCCGTCAGCCGCGCCCCGGGCGAGCGGCTGCGCGCCTCCCCGCTCGTCAAGCGGCTCGCCGTGGAGCATGGTCTCGACCTTCAGCAGATCGCGGGGAGCGGCCCCGGCGGGCGGATCGTCAAGGACGACGTGATGCCCTACCTCACCGGCGCCCGCGTCGCCCCGGCCACGCCGGCGCCGGCCCGCGCCCCCGAGACCCTGGCTCCGGCCGTCCAGGCGGCCGCGCCAGCCCCAGCACCAGCGACCGCGCCACCGCCGCAACCGGCGGTGGCAGCAACCGGTCGCCTGGCCGGGGTGCCGCGCGAGATGAGCCGCATCCGCAAGACGACCGGCAAGCGGATGGCCGAGGCGAAGGACGTCATCCCGCACTTCTACGTCTCGTCCAACGTCGACATGACGGCCGCGATCGCCTTCCGCGATCAGGTCAACAGGCAACTGACCGACGACGCCTCGAAGGTCTCGTTCAACGACCTGATCGTCAAGGCGGCGGCGCTGGCGCTGCGCGAGTTCCCGAACCTGAACGCCACCCTCGAAGGCGACCAGTTGTACGACCACCCGAACGTCGACATCAACATCGCCGTCGCGATCGAGGGCGGTTTGATCGCTCCCTTCGTGCCGGACGCCGACCAGAAGAGTCTGGGCACGATCGCACGAATGGCCAAGGACCTCGTCAAGCGCGCCCGCGAGGGCGGCTTGCAGCCGGACGAGTATCACGGCGGCACTTTCACGATCAGCAACCTCGGCATGTACGACGTCGCCGAGTTCGTGGCGATCATCAACCCGCCACAGGCGGCGATCCTGGCCATCGGCTCGATCACTGAAACTCCGGTCGTCACGGACGGCCAGGCGACGATCGGCCACCGGATGAAGATCACCCTCTCCGCCGATCACCGCGTGACCGACGGCGCCGAAGTCGCCCGCTTCCTCATGGTCGTCAAGAAGTACCTCCAGAACCCAATGCTGCTGGCGCTGTCGTAACGCGCCGATGGCCGAATCGCCTGCCGTTGCTGCCTGGTCGCCCTGCGCGGCGTCCTGTCGTGCCTGATCGGTCACGCACCCCGCGGACGGGCATGACGACGCCAGGCGGCCAGCTCGTCGTCGGCGAGCGGCTCGCGGCGTTTAGACAGCTCTACCGGTGGTTCAACCTCACACTCATCCATCAGGCAACGTGGCCGCTCGTGCTCCTGCTGACCGCCGCGCCGCGCGGCACGCCCAAAGACATCCCGCTGCCGTGGTACCTGGCGCGGCTCGCCGGTCCGGCCGTCGCGGCGGTGCTGGCGCTCCTGTACCTCAGCCAGCCGCCGCTGCCGAAGCCTGCTGACCGGACCGGGGTTCGGAGCGAGGGGGCGCCTCCGCCGCCGCCGGCGCGATCGCCGCTCGTGATCCAGGCACGGTTCATTGTGCTCGGTCTGCCGGTGATGGTGGCGCTGGCCCGGCTCGCGGTCGGGCCGGTCGCACCGGCGGCGAGGCTGATCCTGTACGGGATCGCTGACGTCGCCGCCTTCCAACTGATCCACTTCGGCGTCGTCGCGCGCTCGTACCCCGACCCCGTCCAGGGCAGGGCGTTCGCGACCCTCCTCTTCGCCGTGTCCTGGGGGATGCGCGACGCGATGCTGGCGGCGCTCGGCTCCCGCGGCGCCTCGTCGATGCTGGCATTCGTCAGCGGGCTCGTCCTCGGGCTGGCTATCGCGCTGCTCAGCCGCGGTCTGCGCCGCTGGCCGGGTGGCTTCTGGCCCGCCGCGGCAACGCACCTGTTGCTCGTCTACCTGATCGTCGGTTTCGTTGCCTGAGACGGAGCCGGGTGAAGGCGTCGTCTACCCTCACCCCCCGCCGTGCCCAGCGGGCGTGCCCAGCGGG